>Ga0247837_1001610_pt1 | contig 45899 bp, 43 predicted proteins | sample LaCtaG_2_FD_187115 | JGI IMG/M metagenome (GOLD analysis project Ga0247837, IMG submission 187115) | Freshwater microbial communities from meromictic Lake La Cruz, Castile-La Mancha, Spain - LaCruzMarch2015_14.5m | ecosystem: Environmental > Aquatic > Freshwater > Lake | place: Spain: Castile-La...
TAGGTATACGAAAGAAAAGTCGCAGCCCCCCCGTAACCCGCCAGGGCAGGGAAAAGATACGGATACTCGTAGCGCAATTGCCAAGCTCGTCGACCCGCAAGCCAAAACAGCCCGCCGTAAAGCAAAAATCCAACGAAGCCCGTCTCGGCCATCACCAATATCCAGCTTGAGTGGGCCGTACGCATGCCGATCTCATTGGCGCCCCCTTTGACGAACTCCGAAAAGCGGTAAGGATAGCCGCCAAACCCAACGCCCATCACCGGATTGCGGATCACCATCTCCCAACCGGCCCCCCAGTAACTCAGTCGACTCGCTTGCGATTCACCCAAATCACTCGCGCTCCGCTGAAGTGTCGTCATGAGCAAAGCGCCCACCCCGAGACCGAGGCCCGAAAGTACGGCTACCTGACGCAGCGAGCGCAGCCGCGTGAGCCCCCACCCGAGCAACAGGCAAACGAGCCCCACGATCGCGCCGCGCGACTGCGTCATCCAAATCGTCCAGGTCGCCGCCAACGCCACCGTCACCTCCACCGCGCGTCGAGCCACGAGCGAGATCGGCAGTCGATCGATGGCGTAAACCAAGGGCGGAAGAGCGAAAAGGAGCATCGCAGAAAGGTCGTTTGGGTCCCCAAGCAGGCCGAAAAGTTCGGCTCGACCCCGCGTGCTCAGCAGCGGATCAAAACCCATGCGGTAGCCCGTGAGGATAGCCAGGGCCGCTCCGCAGATCCCAATTGTAGCGCTCAGGGCAAAGACATGCTTCGGCGTGCGTATGATTTGCAGCACCAAGAAATACACCACGAAAGAGCGGGTGTAGTTTCCCAGAAAGTCGCTGTGACTCGCGCTCCAGTTAGGCGCCACGAACACCGACATATAGGCCCAAAACACGAAGGCGGCCATCACGGCTTCTTCCCATCCGAAACGGATGCGCAAACTGCGCGTGCGGGCCTCGGCCACCAGCCAGCTCACGACAAGCAGGAGGGAAAAGATGCGGGGAAGCGCGAGCATCACCACTTGCCCACCAAGAATTTCCCAGGGACGAAGCAAGAGCACCGCGGAGGCAAAGCAAAGCGCAAAGGAAGGCGACGCAATGCTCAGAGCGCAACCCGCCGCGAGCCCGAGAGCCATGGGCAACCCCTCCATGCCGAAGGAATACGCCATCCAGCCAAAGAGTCCCAAAAAGAAAAGGCCGGCAAAAAGGACTCCGCTCACCGAGCGAAAGAGAGTCCGTAGCGCACCTTCCAACTCACCCCAAAGCACCGTGAGAAGCGCCACGAGAAGGAGACAAACGACGATCTGCTCGATGTTCAGCAGCCCCTGAGCAACCTCGATATTGAAAAGAGGTTCCGGGGAACGGGCGATCATTCTAGGGTTTTACCCCGAGAAGGTGCGTCTCGTCCCGGGACGATCTGGGATTTGGACTTGGAAGTGCCCAGCAGCGGCAAAGCCGGCAGTTCACCCAAGAGCGGCAACTGTGTTTCGCTGGACCATCGACGCATGCGTCCCGGAGCGGCGAAGCCCGCCTCGCGAACCAGCAACACCAAACCCGCCATCACGAGGCCGAGGAGAAATCCCCAAACCAAAAAGAGAGGCTTGCGAGGCCAAATGGCCCCGAGAGGCAGCGACGGCGGGTCGAGGACGTTCACAAAGGACGAGCGACTATCGGATTCCATGGCGAGGGCGATATTGAGATAGGCCAACTTCTTGACGAGCCCTTGGTATAGCTCGGGCGTACCGGCCGGAAGCATTTCGTTATCGAGCACAGGCGCAGGAGTTTCGGAGCCCGCCTGAGCGGTGGCCAGATACTGTCGCAGCGCTTCCGCCCGAGCTTCGAGCTTCACCACATCCGGATGCTTGATCGAAAAACGCTTCGTGAGCGAGGCCTGTTCGGCCTCGATTCGCACCAACTCGGCGCGCAGCACTTCGGGCTTACGCGAAGCCAAAACGGCTCGCGTGGGATCTTGCTTGAGGGCCATGCGTTCGGTCTGAGCGAGAATGTTGTCGCGGGCGCGGACGATCTTGTTGAAACGCTCCTCTCGAAAGACTTTCACGATGGCGGCCATGGCTTCCTCGACAACTGTCTGCGAGATGGCCGCGGTGGGGCCCGAGAAGCCCACCTGAACCGTCGTTTGGCTCAGGGAAAATATCTCAAAGCGACGGAAGAGATCATCGATCTCGGAATCGCGAGCCGGAGAGTCCGGGGCCGTCTTGATGAGGCCGTGCTTCTGGCCCATATCCGCGAGGTACTCTTTGGTGAACACAGACCGCACCAGAGAGTCGCGCTTAGAGAGAATTTCCGCCGGATCGGTGGGCGAGGGCATGAACTCCTCGATGAGCGGAAAGCGGAAGTAGTCCGTCTGCACCGCGATCACTCCCGCGGTCTTGTAGCGTTTCGGCACAAAGAAACTCGTAGCCAGGAACGCCAACGAACAGGAGACGACAATGCCGCTCAGCAAGCCGCGCGAACGGAGCAAAAGAGTCACAAAGTCGCGCAAGTCGAAGGTCGGGTCTGAGCGCTTCATACGACAGCTCCTCTGTTGCCAACGAGGCCGAGAAAGCGAACTCCCATGGTCTTCATATCCGCGAGCAAGGCCTGAGATCTCTCACTCAGCGAGCCTTGTCCCGAACCCACGAGGATGGTGCCATCGGTGAGACGGGCGCAGATCTGAGGATCCACGTTGGCGCGGTTGTGAGCATTGAGAGCGGCCGTGTCGAGCAACACGAGATCGTAGCTGCGTGCCAAGCGCTCCAACTCCGCACGACCTTCCTTGATTCGCGCGCCGTCGCGGAAAATCCAGGGCTGGTAGTCCACGCCCGGCAGAGCCGGCGACGTAGCGACGGTTTCGCCGGAACTTTCTTCGACTTCGAGCGCTTCCTCGAGCGAGACCGACCCCGGTCGCACGAACGTCGCACTATCGAGGATCAAAACCTTGAGACCACGCTCGCGAGCCGCAGCAGCCAAAGCCAGACAAAGCACGCTCTTGCCTTCACGAGGCTCGAAGCTGGTTACGGCCACGCTGCGACCATTGACGGCTTCAAGCCCCTCAAGGATGCGATCCAAACAACGACGGGTCTCCAGGTAAGGAACGACCTTTCGGATGGCCGCCACGAGAGCTCCGGCCGTCGGGGCTTCCTCTTTGGAGGAGCGGATGAAGAACTGAAGGGGTGCCATGGGTGCTTTTGTTTCCTCTAGAGAGCGATGATCAAGAGTAAAATCGTACCGGCCAAAGTGGAGAAACCCGTGATGACGGGCATGCTCCGTTCCAAGGGCGTTGCCCGATCGGCGTGGACGATGACCACGTCCCCAGCCTGCGGCGTGGGGATGTTGTTCTTGTCTCGGAAATCCACGATGACCGACTTGGTTTGAGGAATGCGCCCGCGGATAATCTCGATGCGCCCAAGATCCGACACGGCCGTGGGGCCCTGGGCTTGAGTGAGATACTCCAGAAAATCGGCGCCGGACCGATAGGCATAGACGCCGGGGCGGCGCACTTCGCCGAGCACCTGAACCGAGCGCTCGGCTTGGCCAGCATCGAAGAACTGATTGCGGCCATCCGCGGGCCGGAAGAAAAGCCGTTCTCCGCCCCGCCATTCCGGGCCACGAGCACCCGAGCCGAAGAAATCGGCCAAACCCACGGTGCGGGTCTCCGAACCTTGAGTAATACGCACTTCGTCTACATTGGCGCCCACGAGAAATCCGCCCGCTTGCGCGATGACTTCGTCGAGCCCCGCTTGCGCGTCGACCAAAAACTTCCCGGGTTTCTGCACGAGACCGCGCACGTCGAGCCACACGCGGTGTTGCTTAAGCGTGATCTCGAGGCTCACTCGGCCACCGGAGAAAAAGGGCTTGTAGCTTTCGCGAATCTTGGCGCTGAGCTCGGGAAGCGTGAGATCGGACGCCTTCGCGATGCTCACGTCGTAGGGAAGACTCAATCGCCCCTCGAAATCGATACGGAAGGTGCCGTTGAGTTTTTTGTCCTCAAGACTCGCAAGCCCGATGAGGTCTCCGGAAGACAGGCGTCCCGGCTTCGGCGCCGATTCGGAAGAGGCGGCCTCGGCCTGCGGAGCATTGACCGCAGGCGAGGACGCGTTGAACTCGCTCAGCTCGGTGCCCGAAGACAAGCGGGCGCGGGAGCTGCAGGCCCCCAAAATCAATGCCAAAGCGAGCGAAACGGTCCTGGGAAGAGAGAGCATTTGAGGTTCAGACACATACACCCGCATTTCCGGTTAAGATAGCATGATGCGCCGCGCAAAACATTTGAATTTATTTTATTTCATAAGGGGCCACTAAAATCTCATGAAGGACTCCTGAGATTCCGGCGTGATATAAGAAAGCTCATGGAATCCGAGCGCTTAGACAAAACGACGGCGCGCTCCGAATCCTTGCTCGTACTCAGTGCCGGTCGGTCCTCGGCTCTGCTCTGGAAAGACCTCTGGCGCTTTCGCGAACTGCTCGCCTTCCTCGCCTGGCGCGACGTCTTGCTTCGCTACAAGCAAGCGGCCTTCGGCATCGGATGGGCGCTGCTCCGACCGGTCCTCACGATGTTGGTTTTTACGCTCATCTTTCGCCGGGTCGTGGAGGTCGAGGCGAGCTCGGTGCCCTACCCTCTTTTCGCCCTCTGCGGGATGCTTGTCTGGCAATTCTTTTCCGGTTGCGTGGCCGACGCCGCCCAGAGCCTCGTCTCCAACACGTCGTTGGTTACCAAGGTTTTCTTTCCACGACTGATCCTGCCCGCCAGCACAACGCTCGTAAATCTCCTCGATTTCGCTGTGACTCTGGCACTCTTTGCCGGGCTCTGGTTGTTTTACGGAACGCCGAGCCTGGGCCCCCTTTGGGCGCTGCCCGGAGTACTCCTTTGGATGCTGGGACTGGCCCTTGGGGTCGGCTTCTGGCTTTCGTCGGCCACCGTGCGCTACCGCGACGTCAAGTTCCTTGTGCCCTTCGGCTTGCAACTCGGGCTCTACGCCTCGCCTATCGGATACCCGATCTCGGCTTTGCCGGAAAAGTTCCGCTTCTGGGCCTACCTCAATCCTCTCTCGGGCCTGGTGGAGGGATTTCGTTGGTGCTTCTTCGGGAGCTCTCCGGCGGATGCACACGGAGTGTGGCTCTCGCTCGGCGTGAGCGTGTTCCTGCTACTTTCGGGATTCGTCTTCTTCCGTAAGATGGAGGACAGCTTTGCCGACATCATCTGACCGATTCGACGTAGAGATCGCGAATCTCTCGAAGCTGTATCACGTCGGCTCGCGCGACAACGAACGCTACGCCACTTTGCGCGGCGAGATCAGCCGCGCGATGCGCACGCTCGGCGGCTTGATCGGGCGCGACGAAGCCGCTCGCAAGGCTGGTGAGTTTTGGGCACTCAAGGACGTCAGCTTTCAAGTCAAACGCGGAGAACGTATTGGCCTGCTGGGCCACAACGGCGCGGGGAAATCCACGCTTCTCAAGATTCTCTCGCGCATCACGGCCCCCACTCACGGTCGTATCGGCCTGCGGGGACGCGTCGCAAGCCTCCTGGAAGTAGGCACGGGATTTCACGGCGAACTCACCGGTCGCGAGAACATTTTTCTCAACGGCGCCTTGCTCGGAATGAACCGCGTCGAGATCCGGCGTGCCTTCGATCAGATCGTGGCCTTCGCCGAAGTCGAAAAGTTTCTCGACACTCCCGTGAAGCGTTACTCGACGGGCATGTATACGCGCCTGGCTTTTGCCGTTGCCGCTCACCTGGAAGCCGAGATCCTCTTGATCGACGAAGTGCTGGCCGTGGGCGACGTGGCCTTCCAAGAAAAATGCCTCGGCCGTATCTCGGAGATGAGCGCCTCGGGCCGCACGATTTTCTTCGTCAGCCACAACATGTCGGCCATCGCGCAGGTCTGCGACCGAGGTCTTTTGCTCGAGCGCGGCCGCCTCAGCTTCGACGGCAAGATTCACGACGCGATCTCGCGCTATCTGGAGAGCACCCGCTCGGCAGGCATCTCCCGCGAGGCCTTTGCCGGACGCCCCCTTGCGCCGGTGGAAATTCGACTGCGCTCGGAAGGCGGCGAGCGTTTGGCGATCGGCAAACCTTTCGAGGCCGAAGTTGAACTCGAAGCCCGTCAGGACATGTCCTTCCAGATGGCTTTCCTCGTGTCGGACGTGATGGGCTCCGAGCTTCACTGGCTTTACCCGTTTGAACGCGACCTCACGCTCCGCAAGGGCGAGAAAAAGCGCTACCGCTTTGCCTTGGACAGCCTCGACCTCTTCCCCGGCAGCTACTGGGGGGGACTCTGGCTCGGCAAGGGCGGCTGGATGGACGAGTTTCTCTACGACCGCCAACTCTACCGCTTTAACGTCGAGGACAATCCCGCGGTGAAATACTTCCCGAACTTCCGCACGGCTTCGGTGAAAGTGCACAAAGACTTCCGCTTTACGGAGCTTTAGTGGCCCGCGTATCCGTCGTCATTCCCGCCTACAACGCCGCTCCTTGGATCGAGGAGTCGGTACGCTCGATGTTGGGGCAAAGCTATCGCGACCTGGAGGTAATCGTGGTGGACGACGGTTCCACGGACAACACGCGCGAGGTGCTGGCACGCATCGAAGATCCGCGTCTGAGAACGGAGGCCAACCCCCAAAACCTGGGTTTGATCGGCACCCTGAATCGGGCCCTGCCTCTGGCGCGCGGCGAAATCATCGCCCGGATGGACGCCGACGACGTTTCTCCGCCGGAGCGCATCGCGGAACAGATGCGCGCGCTCGAAGAGCGCTCCGACGTTCAGGTGGTCAGCTCGCGCACGCACGACTTTACGGGCGAAGCCAAGCGGCCCGTCCACGCGCTGGCGCCCTTGGCGCTCCCTACGGAGCACGACGAGATCGTAGCGACGCTCCCGTTTCTCAACAGCGTGAGTCACGCCACGGCGCTTTTCCGACGTGCGGTCTTCGATGCGCACTGTCCTGCCGACGGCTGTTTCTACGATGCGAGTTATCCCCATGCCGAGGACTACGAGCTCTGGTCACGACTGGCGCGTCGAGGGGTGCGCTTTGCCAATCTCCCGCGAGTGCATTTGCTCAGGCGCGTACACCCCGGATCGGTGAGCATCCAGGAAGCGCCCACCCAACTCGCGGTGTCCGATCGCGTACGAGGCGAGTGGCGGCTTGATCTGGGGCTATCCCCGAACGGTCCTCTCGCCCAAGCTCATTACGCGGTAGCCAGACGCGACTTCCGTGCGGATGCGGAGTTTTTGGCTAAGGCCGAAGAGTCTCTCCTGGAACTCCTGGCCGCCAATCGCGCACGACAAGTTTTCCGCGAGGACGTCTTCGCGCGCGTGGTGGCCCGGCACTGGTGGAGTGCCGGGCTCAGCACCGCACGTGGACGAGGCCTGCAAGGCTGGTCGCAGATTTTGAGCTCTCCTTTGTTGTCGAGTAATGATCGTTTTTCGACACGCTCCCTCCGACTGATGCTGAAGAGTCTTTTGCCGGGCTAAATCGACGCGAGAAAATCGTCGAGCTGCTGGGAGAGTTGGATGAGCTCGCCCTCGCCCAACGTTCTTTCCCGTGCTCGCTTGGCAAGGGCATCGAGCCACGCCTGGGCTGCTTTGGACGATGCGGCTTTGGGTTTATCTTTGAGCAATCGCTGAAGAAGCAAAGCTCTGCGGTAGTCCCGCACTCCTCCTGCGACGTTGCGATACCAGTCGACGCTACACACCAGATCTCCGGAGGCCACGCTGGTACACCAATGATAATCGTCCTCGCGCCCGTCAAGCGGGTTGAAGGGATCGGCAGCGTTTTGGTTCCACGTCCACGCCAGTCGCCCGGCGAGACCCTGAGCGCGCAAGCCGAGTATCCTCAGTCCGAAACTCCATCGGCTGAGATCGTTGTAGTAGGTCCATGACTTGGGAAGATGCTCCATCGTGAATTCGGCTAAGAAGGGCTCGGGCGTCCCTTTCACGAGTGCTTGGTGAGGGTCTCTCAAACCCTGCTCCGTGTGCGTAGTGATCGCCCAGCGAACCCTTGCCCGCGCGGAAATCGACGGCCAACGACGAGCGCGCTCCGCTACCGCGGCGATATCGTCGCCTTCAGGCTCGTCGCACAAAACCAGCGTCAACGGCAGCCAATTGGCCAGCTTTGCCCGCAACTCGAGTTCCCGAAATATCGCCTTCCAGGTATCCGCCGAAAAGTCCGCTCGGCAGGCATCAAAATCGCGCAACACGTTACCGTAACCCACGAGCGCTCGAAAACCCTGCGCCCGAGCCAGCGCCATGATCCGGTCGACTTCGGTGGTGTCGACCTTCGTTTTCGTATCTTTTCCCTCGAGTTTCAGCAGAGGCGAAAAAGAAAACTGCGCGAGGCCCGCACCGCGCAGCCGTTCCAGGCTCTTGCGCTCGAGCTCGCGCCCCCGCGGGCTTCCTTGCAATTCGGCGCGCCAAGTCTCCAACACCGTGTGGCCAAAGGGCCCGAAGGGAATGTCCGTCTCCGGCAAAACGTAGGGAAGCAATCGCAACTCAACCGGAACTTCTTTGAGAACCTTCTTGGCGGCGCGCAGGCGCAGTTTCGCCCTGTAGGTTCCTGGGGGCGCGTCGGCGCCAAAACGAAAAGACGCAAACAGGGTACGGGCCTGGCGGGCCGACAGAGCCTCCGTCGCACGCCATTCCAGGTGACGCTCACGAATACCAACGCGACTGCCCTCGGGTTCCAAGCGTACGAGCCGGTCTCGTCCCCACCCTACCTTTGCCGTAGGTGGTGCCCCCGGCCCCTGCCAGTCCACGATCTCCGCTTGCAAGTTCAGGGCGGCTGACGCCACGAGACGCCACTCTCCGAGAGCGTCATCGGCACGCAGCACAATGAGTTTCTGTTTTTGAGGCGTCACAACCAGTGGTTCTGCCGGACTCGGCTCGGGCGCAGGCGATTCAAAACGACTGAGCCCTTCGAACTCCTGACGGCGCTTCCGAGTCAAGTCGCTCAAGAAGTCCGCGCCACCGCGGGAGCCCAAGGGAACCGCCACGACGGAAGCCAGCGCCAGCCCAAAACACGGAATCTGCGGACAACCTTCGTTGAGAAAATCCAGGCGAAGTCCGTCCGTACCTACTTCGACTTCGAAGGTTTTCTCGGGCTGGCGAGCGCCTACAAAACGCACGAAGAGCTCCTCTTTGTTCAGAGGCGTCGGCGACTTCTCGTTGCGGAAATAACGTGCGAGCGCGCCTGCAGGGTCCTCGGTCTCGTCCACGACGACCTTGCCCTGGGCCCGGACGACGCGCCGGCGAAAAATGGGGAACTCGCCCCAGAAGGGACCCGGATGATCGATGATCGTCGTTACTCGGTAGCGTCCCTTAGGGATGTCGGCGCGAAAGCCTCCTTGAGCGATCATCAGGCAGTCTTGAGCAAGCGAATCGGGCCCGCGCACCACGCAGGCCTGGCGGTAGGGCTGCCACAGTTTGGCCTCGACCAACCCGTAACCGCGCTCCTTCGTGTAAACCGTTCCGGGTCCGACAGCTTCGAAACCAGGGAACACGGCCGAATCCTCGGGACCAAAGTCCCAAGCGTAGACGCCTGCGTCGCGCGCACGAGGCTCGCGAACGAATCGAACATCAAAAATACGCAGCGCCAAACCGTCGTCCCCGGCATCACGCGCGAAAATCACCGACTTTATTCGAGCGCGATCCAGCGCACGGCCGGGGCGCAGCGATTCTCCCGCAAAGAGTTCCGTGGGCACGCGAATTTCGTTTCGGCCCGGAGCCAAAGCAAAAGCAAGGTTAGCTCGCGACCAATAGTCGTGACTGCTGGCGTCCCGCACTTCCACTCGCAACGTCATCGAGCGTGCGGCGCGATTTTCGATCACGAGCCGAAGCGCCGTATACGGCCGCCAATCCTCCGGGCCCGAAAACCCGACATAGGACCGGTTCCAGTCGAAGAAATCATTCGAAGGCAGGGAGCTGCCGTCCCAAACGCGCCCCCCCTTCACGTCAAAACCCTGGAAACCCTTTTGCGACGATACGATGATTCGCTCTTGCACTTGCCCTTGGGCGAGAGCCCCAAGCGTGCAAACCACCGCAAGGAGCGCAAGACCGCGCTTCATTGGGCCACTTTCCCCTTCAAGCGATCAGCGAGTCCGCCCATCGTGAGGATATCGATTTCTCCTTGATCGCGGAGTTCCGCGCAGACGCGAACAACGGGATCGAGGACCTCTTCCAGGTCGTTGGTGGTGAGAGAGGGATGGAACCAAAGCGAAAGCAGTCGGGGTGCTTGCTGAGAGATCTCCACCATTCGCAGCGCTTTGCGGCCCAGGTACGGCACCTCAAAGCCGGGAGACTCCAAGTACAAACTTTGAGATATCCCCCAAAGGCCCGGTAAAATCTCGCGTGGCGGCGCAAACTCCACCTTCCGATTCCACGGATAGTCCCGCACGATGTCGTAGCCCTGCTCCCGGAGAATCGAGTGGTGCCCAGGCAAATTCCCAGGGAAGACGAAACTGCGAGGCTTTACGCCAAAGGGCGCAAAGGCCTCCGCGGCCTGTAAAAGTTCGGCGCGAAAAAACTCGGGTGAGCTGTGGGCTTCCGTCGAATCGGCGTGCGAAAAGGAATGACACCCGAGCTCGTGCCCGGCGGGAGCGGCGAGCACCCGTTCGATCAAATCGGGCCCATACCATTCGGGCGCCTCCGCAAGGCTCGAGCACGGATCAAACTCGTACCAATCTCGGGCGGCAAATTTCCAATGAGGGTTCTGGTACGGGGCGAGCAAAGGCGAGGCGGGGTGCGCGCGCCCATTCTCCCGTCGACAGGCCCGTAGGCCGAGATGCCCAACGGTCGCCCAGGTGATCGGCACCCGGGTTTCATCGAAAAGTTTCAGAAGAGGCGTCACTTGAGCACGCTCAAAACGCGCCTTCTCGATAACCTCGGCAAACGAGAGATGGGAATAGCGCCAGGCCCAGGCAAGCTCGAAGTCCGTGGAAAAAACCACGGTCGGCTTGCCGAGTCGCGGATGCGTTCCGTCCCCTTCCATGTCGGGACGATAGAAATTCTGAAGAGCGAAGTCTTGGACCCAGGGACGCAGTCCCGGAGGGGCATATCGCTTGATCAATCGCCAAAGAGATCTCATCGGCCCGTCCCTCCCCCGCGCAGAATCAGGGCCAACGTTTTAAGAAGGATCGCGAGATCCAGCCAAACGGATTGATGCACGATGTAGAAGAGATCGTACTCGAGCTTGAGACGGGACTCTTCCACGCTCGCCACGTACCCGTACTGAACCTGGGCCCAACCCGTGATGCCGGGACGAATGATCGTGCGCAAGGAAAAGAACGGGAGATCGTTTTCCAGTCGACGCACGATCTCAGGTCGCTCGGGGCGCGGGCCCACAAAACCAAGCTCGCCTCGCAAGACGTTCACGAGCTGAGGGAGCTCGTCGATGCGCGTTTTGCGCAAGAAGCGGCCTAGAGGCGTGATGCGATTGTCGTTCTCGGAGGACCACTGGACGCCGCTCTTTTCGGCATCAACCACCATGGTGCGAAACTTCAAAAGGCGGAAGGGTTTGCCCCGACGACCCGCGCGCACTTGCGAATAGAACATCGGGCCGGGGCTCTCCAGCCGGATGAATATGCCTACCATGATGAGGAACGGAGCCCCGATCAGCAGGGCGACACCCGCAACGAAGGGTTCCCACACTTGCTTGGTGAACTCGTAGAGTTTGGAACCAAATCCCCGATCGCGCTGAATCTGAAGAAAGTACCAGGTGTCGATCAGCGAAAGATCGGCCTTGAAATCGAGCACCATCAGCAGGCGGCGGAACTCCACTGCCGGAACCCCCGAAAAAATGGCCTCAATGATCGGTGCGTCGGAACGCAGGTCCCGCAGGATCTGGCGAGAGTACACGATCCAATCGATCGATTTGTCGCGACCCACTTTGATATTCCACGGCACGACCTGCAGTCGATTCTCGATCGGCAGGCCCTTGAACGACCGGCGCAAGCGCTCAATCTCGGCCGGCGTGAGCGCCGCCAACAGTCGGTACGGCCCTTTCTTGGATCGATTGCTCAAGGCCCGCGCGGCCACATGATAGACATAAGCCACCACGGCCGCGAGCGGCGTGACGAGGAGAATCTGATTGTAGCGCACGACGGTAACGCCGGTCGTAGCAAAGAGCACCAGTTTCCAGAACATTCCGGGAAACGGCAGCACAGAACACAAAGTCAGCAAGTCCCGCTTGCGAGGCAAAAGGTGTACCGGATCGAAAAAGTTGATCAAATCGAGGACGGCCACGCTCGTGATGCCCGACGCGATCGCCCAGATCAACACGATCTCGAAATGCTGGTCATGAGTCACAGCACCCAGAGTGAACGAAGCCAAAAACCAGATGGTCGAGAGGAGTGCGATGTAGCCCAGCAGAAAGAATCCACGATGCTTGCGCGAGCCAAAGGATGTTTTCAGGTCCATGCGAGTCTCCGTCCTATGCCGGGAAAAAAGAACAGGATAGGTGCCAGGAAAGAAGCCCAAAAGGCGGCCGCCAACGGGCGATTTCGAAGCAAGAGCGAAGTGCCCACCACGAAAATCGGAGCCCAAACTCCAAACAACGCGGTCAGCACCAGAAGAACCCACCACGCCCAGAAAACTCGGCAAGCACGTCGGCCCAGGAGCAGCGAGGGCAACGCTGCACGCGGACTCGTGCTACGCGTGGCAAAACGAAGCGCCTCCAAATTACCTTCGGCCATGCGCAAGCGACGCGTTTGATCCGACCCACGATCGATGCCGAGGTCGTCCACCGCGATCTCGGCCACGTAAACAAGATCTCGTTGTGGAAACAAGCTCCTGAGGACGTAGGGTACGAGCACATCGTCGTTGCGCCAGGGGCCGGCACCTAGACGAGCCAGCGCCTGCTGAAGAGCCGCACGATCGTAAAACACCGTGGCACCGTGGACGGACACGGGGCCGCCCGCGGAATTCTCGAGGGTCTTGAGCCACGCTTCAAAGGCCCACAGGAGCCGGTGCAAGGAGCCCGCGCGTCGTGGACGATAGGACGGTGCTAAACCCAGCAGGTCCGGATGCCAGCGCGTGGAAACTTGCTTGAGCAGCGAATCGCTCCACTCGGTGCCCGCATCCACCCAGGCCACGACAGGCGCCGAGCTATGCGCCTGCAAGGCAAGGAGCGTGGCCCACTTACTCCGGAACTCGAAGCGAAAAACCTCTGCGCCCGCCGCCAAGGCAATCTCGGCGCTTCGGTCATTGCAGGTATCAAGCCCCACGAGCAAGCGAAGCCGAGTGAGGCCCTGAAGAGTGGCCGCTCGTCGAATCGAAGCAAGCGTAGCCCCCAAGGTGGCTTCCTCGTTGTGGACGGGTATCAAGACATCGAGGGAATCTGGAAAGGCTCCCAGCAACCCTGGCTTGCCCGCACGCGCTCCGCGAAGAAAAACAAGAAACGGGAAGAGCACAGTCATCCCCGCTAGGCCGAGGCAACCCAACAGCAGCAACGCGAGATCCATCATCCTGAGATTCCTCGCAAGAGTTCCCGAAAATCCGCAGCGGCACGAGAGGCCGAAAAACGCTCGCGGGCGTGTCGGAAGGCGCACTGCCCCCGAGACGCCAGATCCGAGCGATCAAGATGCTCCAGGACGGTACGCCACTCGGCCGAGGTGTCGGCCCGTAGAAAGTCGCCTTCACCAAATCCCAAACCTTCGACGCCCAGGGACGTGGAAAGACACGGACGGGCATAGCGACACGCCTCGAGCACCTTCACGCGCGTGCCAGACCCAAAACGCAAGGGAACCAAACAAAGGTCAGCCTCCAGATAGAGGGGAGGAAGCTCGGCGACGCGTCCCAGAATCCGAACGCCGCGCAACCCGCGGAAAGGTTCGAGCCAAGCTCCGTCTCCGCTGCCGGCGATGGTGAGCTCAAAGCGTCCGGTGGCTCTCTGAACGAGAGGCGTCCAAACTTCGCGCAAAAACTCGGCGAGCCCCTCTCGATTGGGAGCCCAGTCGAGTCTGCCCACGAAGAGCAAGCGCCACGGAATCTCGCCCGCGCGAGGAGGCGGTGGCTCCGCCGGAAAATCCCAGCCGATCGGCACCACCGGGACTCGCGCGGAGGGGGCCAATCGGCAAAAACGTCGCGCGTCCTCGTCGGAAACAGCGGCCGTGAAGGCCGCTCGCTGCAAAATCTTCTTCTCGAAGACGGCCATACGGCGGGCCTGCCACCCCAAGAAAGCGCGCAAGCTACGAGGCCCCTCGGTACTGGCACGCGCCAAAATGTCCGTCTCTACATTGTGTGCGCGGTACACAAGGGGTGCCGGAAGTTCATCGGGCAATGCGGCAGCGGCATGAAGCCCGTCCACCACGATCGCACTCCACGCGCGAGAAGCCACCAAATCCCGGACGCGCGCACGGAGGGGCGCGGCGCGAAATGGCACGATCGAGTACGGCAAGCCTTCGCCCCAAAAGGCCCAGGTGCGGAGCGAAGCTCTCCGGGTGGCCTGCGGGGTCTCCTGGCCGCGCTCCCAACGCTCGACCCGCCAGCCCGTAGGCGCGGGAGCTTGGTGTCGCTCGCCCTGCGGCGGGAGCGCGATCAGATGCACGGGCATCCCTGTCTCCCGAAGCGGTTCGAGCAAGCGCAGAGTGGCGATCTTTGCGCCGTCGTCAGCCGGAAACGGCCAGCGCGGAGCGATCCACAAAACATCAGAGGTGGATGGGCCCATCGCCATCTCCCCGTGTGAAATGAACATGATCCAGCGGGCCGCTGAGCTCAGTGAAGCGAGGCGACCGTGCGAGAGCGAAGTTCGAGGGACCTCGTAGGAAACCTTCGCCCTTCAAGGCCTCGGTCCAACGCTGATGACTTTGATTGGTGACAACGAGATCCACCCCTTCTTCCAAGAGGGTGGCGTAGGCAAAGCGAAGCACATGCGCCTCGTAGCCCGGGCGTGCGAAGTTATCGGCCACGCAGCCGAGTCGAAGGTTGCCGAACTGCTTGTGATCCTGAAGCGTAGAGCGAGTGAGCAAGGCCCAACCTTTCAGCTGCCCGTCTTCTTCGACGACGATGCGTACGAAACGAGCATCGGATTCCGGAAACTTGAGAGCCAGCGCCGAAGCGCGTCGATCGCAGAAGGCTTCTCGCGATTTTCCCAAGTCCAGTACGAGCGCGTCCACGTCCGGACCAAAACTTCTCACTCGCCGCATTTTTACGAGCGAGGAAAGTGCGGGACGGCGAACTGCGGTCCACGCGTCCCAGCCTCCGCGCCCGAGAGCGCCGAGACCCGAGAAGCGAGCCAGATCCAGGAGCGGCGCCCGGCCCGGACCTTGGCGGAGAAAACGGATTTCCGCCAAAAATCGACTCGCCCGCACGACACGAAAGAAAAAGGGGACGGCTTCCACGCTCCACCCCAGGCGCGCGAGCATCTTGGGCAGCGGCCGCTCGAGGCCACCCATGCCCAGACAATACAGACTAGGCTGGCGCGCGATTGCGTCCCAGAGAAGCTTTACGCCCACCATGGCCTGGGTGCGATCGACGATTCCTTCCGACAATGGAAGTTGATAGTTGCCGAGCAGGCTTTCGCCCCGAGGCCCAAAGAAACTCTCGGATTTCAGGATGTAGCCGCCTCGCACGTATTCGCCGTCGACGGCCAGGTAGAATTCTTGCTTCAAGGCCGCGCCGTCATGAGGCGGAAAATCGCGCGACACGGCCTGCTCCGGGAAACGGAACTCGATACCTCCTCGTGCCAAGCGTTCGTTGAAGGCATGAACCGCGGGAGAATGTTCCGCGCGATAAGCTTCGATCTGGAGACTCACGAGGTGCCCCCGACTGCAAGCTTGTGCGCAAACCACTGGGCCTCTAAGCGCGCGCGCTCCCACGCTTTCAAAGTACGGGGCCCCCGCTGCTGCTGGATGTAATCGAGCAAGGTGCCCGTGGGAACGAACCAGCCGTTCTTCGCGCTGAGTCTCTCGACGAGTCTCCGAAAACGCGCGTCGACCACTCCGTCTTTCTCGAATCCGGCGGCGAAGTGCGTGTAAAGAATGCACGCGCCGCCGGACGCCTCGAGCGCGTCCTGACGTTCCTCAGAGAGTGCCCGAACGCAGGTCTCGATCTCGGGCCCCTCGGTCGACGAGAACCAGGCGTTCACGTAGGGCTTGGCCGGATCGAAGTAGGGCATTTCGGGGCAGGCTCGGAGCGTGTCGATGTCGTCATAAACGAAATTTCGCACGTAGCGGATGCGTTCACGACAAAGGTCGCCCCAAAAATACGGAGAGCTCTCCACGTGCCCTTGATGAGGATTGCCGCGCAGTTTTCGCTGAAGCAAGCGATACGCAGCCCGGAACGGATGTGTGAGTCGATCCGGTCCCCAGTACATGCCTTCCGCAGAGCTTGCGTGATTCGACATGCACACCGGATCGTGGCCGAAGAGTTCGCGAAAGCGATCAAGGGCGGCGCGCACGCGCTCGCGCGGAAGACCCCACTCAAAAGAGTTGTGGTAGCCGATCTCGAAGCCGTTTCTCTGCAATTCCAGTACGAACTCGAGGTACTCCGGATCCTGACAATTGGAGCCCGCCTCGGAGCGCGCGGGCAAATCCGCGCCAGATCCGGTCCAAACGGATTTCGTTGTGCGCAAGCCCAGATCTCCGAGCAACCCATAGGTGCGCTCGAAATTTCCGGGCACCGCCAGATCCGTGTCGTCGAAAACGGTGAAGGCGAAGGCCTTTCCGTGAGGCCAAGTGATTTTCATTCGGGCGAGAGCCTCATGATTTCTTGGCGAATCACCACAAGCGAGTCGAGTTGCGGAATCAACGCGGTGGGGAAACTCACGCCGAAAGCCTGCTCCAACGCGATCACAAGATCCAAATGCCCGAGCGAGTCCCACTCCGCGACGTCTCCCAGCTTTAACTCGTCCCGATAACGACCGGCAGGCAGGCGCAACGCGCGCTCGACAGTTTGGCGAAAGAGCGTGTCGTTGAAAGTCATGTCGCGGCTCCCTCTGATATCTCCACAAAATGGGGGGGGCAACCCAGCCAGAGCGTCGGTCGTCAAATCCACCCGCCAAGAAACTTGATCGGCGTTTGCCACCAACGTGGATTTCTCGAGGAACTCGCGTGCCACGCGGTTCTTGGATGTGGCACGAAAAACGAAGTCTAAACTTTGGGTGCCGCCCGCTCGCGCGCGCTCCGTCAGCCAGCGGAGAAAGCCGAACTCGACGGTGCGTCCGATCACGCGGCAGCTGAGAAGGAAATTCTCCACGCGCCACACATCCGCGGACTTGCGCACGATCGCAAGCCCCGTCACGCCGCTGTCCCCCAGTCGATCGCCGACGCGCAAACCCCAGACGTCCACGGCGGGATCAAGCATGAGGGCTCGAAACGTGTCGGGAGTCAGCCGCTCGGAGCTCAGATTAAACTGATTCGTCTTGAGGACAAGCTGGTGGAGACGCTCGGCGGATCCCGCTTCGGCTCGGAACAATTCAAGACGGGTTTGCATGGAACGATAGAATTCTTCCAAAGAAGGCGCCGCGTGGCGAAGGTTCTCGCGTTGACTTTGAGCGCGGTAATCGTCCGTCCGTTTGCGGTCCTCCTCCGTCACCTGCAAGGTGTCGAAAGCCGAGGTGTCGGCCAAGAGCGCAACCAGCCCCGCGGGATCCGTCGGAAAATCGAGCACCGTCACTTCGGGCAACACGCGTCGCATCTCTTCGCGCTCGTTGGGCGAATCGTCCAAAAACACGAAGGAATCCAGACCCAAGCCCAGCTTCTCCGAGATGCGTCGAAGACTCTCGGACTTCGGTTGCCAATGGATCTCCAGGGCGGCGAAGTCCTCGGGCTTCACCAAGCAATCCGGATGCGTGCGCAGCACTTCGAGCGCCGCATCGGAATCGTTCTTGGAAACGGCCACGAGCAACACGCCTTCGCGCTTAAGGGTGAGCACGGCTTCCTGAAAACGACGGTAAGAATAGCCCCGATCCGTCGGTCCCATGGCAAGACCATCGGAGCCGTCTTCCCCAAGAATTCCGCCCCAAAGAGTATTGTCGAGATCGAGGGCCAGAACCTTCGCGCTGGGTCGCTGCAAAGCGCGCACGGCGCGGAACACGAGACGAGCCACGGACCGGGCACCCGCAGGGGAATAGAACATTTGCGCCAGTGCCTCAAAGCGAGGATCGCTCAACGCGCGCAGACCTTCCCTCGCGACCAGGCCCGCTTGATCGAGCAAAAAGAACTGGGCACGAGACTTGGCAAACTCCGCCAAGCGCAAATTCAGACGGGCCGCGAGAAGCTCCGGAGAAAGCGAATTCGTCAACGGTCGAGGAACGAGCGAGTCCGCAAAGAAGGTGCCGAAAAAAATCCGACGACTCAGAGATTGGAGCAAGGCGAGAAGCTCCTCGAGCTCCTCGGAAACTCGCGGTCGCTCCAGAACACGGGGCGAAAGCAAGAAGATCCACGTGGCGTCGTCCACCCGGCGAGTTTCGCTTTCGGGGTCGAAGAGCTCCCGCCGCCAGGAGTCGAAACCGGCCTCAACGACCCGACCGCCGAGGCTATCCGCTGACAAAAGCGCCTGAAGCTCACGCGCGATCCCGCTGAGGGTCTTGTCGCCGAGCAAACGCCATTCATGAACGGACACGACAAGAGTCTAAGCTGCGGTTAGGATTCGTGAAAGGAGCTATACTCACCCCATGATTTTTTCGCCCTGGATCCGTCGACGCTTCGGGCGAAAAAAGGGCTTGCTGCGCAGTCTTGGCTCCTGGGTCAAAGCCGCCGGAGGCCACTATCGTCGCGAAGCCAACATCCCCTGGGACGAAGTCCAAAGACTCGTCTTCGTGTGTCATGGAAACGTCTGCCGCAGTCCCTACGGCGAACTCGTCGCCCGAGAAATGGGCTGGGAGACCGCTTCGTGCGGACTCTTTGCGACGCCCGCTCACCCCGCCGAAACAGCCGCCCTTGCCGGAGCGGCTCGTCGGGGGCGCTCCCTCGACTCCCATCGGGCCACGCACTTTGACGAATTCCCCTGGCGCGCGGACGATCTCGCGGTGTGTTTTGAGGAAGGCCACGTGCTCGAGGTCCGTGCGCGTCTCCAAGCCCGAGGACTCTCACTCCCCGTGACCCTCCTGGGGCTTTTCACCACGCCGCGCCGCCCCCACATCGAAGACCCCTTCGGACTGCCGGACGAGTATTTCGACACCTGCTACGAGCTGATCGAAGAGGGCCTGCGCCGCATCGGCGGAGGATTCCCGATCCTGGTAACCGACGCCCAAACCATCGCCGCCCTGGCCTGCGTGCGTTCGCTTGGCCAATCCGGTTACCGTGTCCACCTCATCGGCGAGGAAGGCCCCACCCCTCTGGCCTTTCGATCGCGTTATTCGCGACATCGCGACGTATGCCCGCGTTATGACGATCCCAACTTCCCCGCGTGGATCGAGCAGTATCTCCGCGAGAAGAAAATCCGGCTCGTCTTGCCGACCGAGCGCTTCCTGCATGCGCTCGGCGATCGCCTGCCGTCGGTACTTCCTTTCTTGCACGCGCCCGTGCCGATCGAAACACTCCGCCGCTCCCTGAGTAAATACGATTTGTTTGAGAGTTTTCACGGAACCAACGACCCGCGCCTACTCGAAAATCTTCCCCCTCACTTGCTGGTGGATCTCAAAAGCGGCGACGTGCCCTCGCCCGCCGCACTTTCGGCCCTTGGCACCCCCATCTTCCTAAAAATTGACCGCAGTCGCCGTCAGGACGACGGAGGTTCGGAAGTCCAGCGCGTGAACACGAGTACCGAAGCCTTGACTGCGCTCGAAGCGCTCCGCGGGCGCGTGGATAAGGTGCTTATGCAAGGTTTCGTACACGGCCGGGGGGTCGGAGTGTTTTTGCTTCGTTGGCAAGGGCGAGTCCGTGCGGATTTTGGGCACCTTCGACTTCACGAAGTGCCCCACACGGGTGGCTATTCTTCGCTTCGCCGCACGCACCGCGACGCTCGCCTGCTGGCGGACGCCGAGCTGCGCGCCGAGGCCCTGGGCTGGGAGGGTCCGGCCATGTTCGAGTATCGGCAAGACGCCGAGACCGGAGACTTCCGACTGATGGAACTCAACCCGCGCTTCTGGGGTTCCCTTCACCTGGCGCTCTACGCAGGCGTGGACTTCCCCGTGATGCTCGCGCGTTTAGCCCAAGGCCTGCCCACACCGAGTGTCCGCGGAGCGGGGCGCGACGTAACGGCCCGACTGCTTGTACCCGGCGAAGTTCAGTACCTCCGTAGCCGCCTCAAAGACCCGCGACTAAGCCTGATCGAGAAACTGAAATCCGTGGGAGAATTTTTCGCGCTCTTTGCGGACTCGACCGTACGCGACGACCTGAATTATCCCGGAGATCGCACCGTGTTTCTCTACGGCGTCGCGAACTACATGCGCCTGCTCGGCATCGCCCTCCTCCGCCGCTTGAGGAACGCCGATCGCCGTGTCCCCTGAACTTCGTTGGCAATCAATGGGCTTGGACAAACCCCACAGCTTCGTAAACTCGCTGCAGAGTCTGTCGCCAGGCTTGACCCGAGAAATCGCTTTCCACTCGCACCTTCAACGCCTCTCCCGCCCGATCCCAAGCGTCCGGATCGGTGTCGAGCAGCTCAATGCGTCGAGCCATCTCTCGGGGAGAAATATCCGGATCCACCAAGAACGCGCCGGCTCCCTCGCCCAGCACCTCGGGCAATCCGCCCACCCGGTGCGCGAGCACCGGCGTTCCCGCCCAGCCCGCCTCGAGCGCGAAGAGGGGCAATCCCTCCGCCCTGGACACGCATAACACCAAATCAAAGCCCGCCAACTCTTGGCTGATACCGGGCCGATACCCCAAAAAAACCACGCGTCCTTGGATGCCGTGCGCCCGCGCATACTCGCGCAAATCTGACTCCAAAGAACCGACACCCGCCACAACTAAGCGCCAGACGGACGGGAGTTCCCTTAAGGTCTCAAGGGCCTTGAGGGGATTCTTCTCCGGAGAGAGCCGACCCACGAAGCCGAGAATTTTTGCCTCTTCCGCGACTCCCCACTCGCCCCTAGCCTGATGACGCTCCAGCGCACGCTCTTGCCGAGTTCGAGAACGGCCTTCGAGCCCGTTGCGATGGAGATGCAGCCTGGACGCCAGACGCGAGGAAGTCCGTAGGATCTTTTCGTCCGCGCTCGACACCGTCAGCACCGCATCAAATCGAGGCAACACGATGTAGCGATAGAAGCGCTCATAGAGCTTCGTCTTGAAATCCGGTCGCCCGTCGATGCCGTGGTGCGTGGACACGAGACGCGGACGCCTCGGCCCAAGCCCCCTCAAAGCCCCCAAGGCGTAGGTCGAAGCCTTCACGTCGTGCGCATGCAACAGCTCCACCCGCTCCGCGATCAAGTACTCGCGCAGTTTGGCCATCACTTCCGGATCCCAGCGACTTTTCACCACGAACGGGCGATAGACAAAACCCAAACGACGACAGGCCTGTGCGAGAGGGTGATCCTCCTCGGTGGTAGTGCGAGTTTCCTCCAGGTTCCAGATTTCCATCGGCCACCCGCGCCCGGCCAGGTTGCGCAACACGAGATTCTCGGGACCGCTCACAAGCGAAGAGTTGAAGAGGTGCACGATCCGACTCATGGCGGAGTTTCCCCGAGCACTTCTTCCCCGAGCACTTCTTCCCCGAGCACTTCGCGATAGAGCTCCGCGTAGGCTTGCGCCACCGCTGCCGGATCGTTGCGACGACGAATCTCCGCGCGCTCCGTCGGAGTCGGGGGCTTCGCACTCACGAGGGCCCTCGACACGGCTGCCACCGTCTCCACGGGCGAAGTCAGCGGCACCCACTCGGTGCCCGGTAGGCCGAGATCTCGATGACCGGGAATATCCGAGAGCACCACGGGCAAGCCCGCGCCGTAGGCCTCGATCGGCGCGAGGGGCAAACCCTCAAAGACCGAAAGAGAAAGAAAAACATCCGCGGCTGCAAAGCAAGGGCGCGGATCCGTAACCGAAGGGAACCACATTAAGCGTTCACCGTCTGGCAAAGCACGCGAGCAGGCCTCCAAGCGTGCGCGATAGTCCGAATCCGACGACGGCCCAACAAAAAGCACGCGAAGCTGCCGGCGCAGAGCGGCGTCAAGCTGCGGCCATACTGTCAGCAGCTCTTCCTGCCCTTTGCCCGGATGCACCCGCCCGAGAACCAGGATCCAGCGATCTTCCGACAAAGATTGGAGACGCGCCCTTGGCTCCGGCCCCCACGCCATCAATGCCGAAGCACGGTTTCGCTCGTTGGGCACGGGGGCCGCCAAGGCTACGGGATTCGTAACCGTACGTAGCTTCCTCATGGGGTATCCAAGTTTCAAATAGGTCTGAATCAAGGCGCCTGCGGGACAAACCAAGAGATCCGCAAAGCGGGGGAAGATTCGTTCATAAAGAGCCTGCTTGCGAGACTTGAGATGCAAGAAAGTGTGTTGTGTATGCACCACCCGCAGGCGCCAGCCACTCAGCAACTTGGCAAGCGCCCCATAGAGAAGGGCATTGAGATCGTGGGTATGGATCACTTTGATGTCGTTCTCGCGGCAGATACGAAGAATCTCGAACACGACGTGCCACGAGAAGCCGGGGGGTTTTGTCTGCAAGACAAAGGGAATGCGGCGGCGTTCGAGCTCGCGCACCAGGGGCCGCTCGTAAACGTCGTCGTAAACATAGACCGTAGGCTGCACCGGAGTAGAGCTTTGCAATTGCTCGCAAAGCTCTACCAAAGTGCGTTCTAAGCCGCCCGTGCCGAGCTTTTGCGTGAGGTGAAGGACACGAAGGGGCGACCCGGAGTTGACACGCATGCGGCTACTCCCGAGTATAGAACGCTGATATGGCGATTCCCAAGCCGGTACCGACCGCTTCTTTTTTTAGCAAGGCGCTTTGGTTCGCCCTTCACCGCCCTGGTCGGGTGTGGGCCCAAGTGCGCACGCTCCGAACCTTCTGGGTCACTCGTCAGCTGTTTCGCCTCTTCCCGGCCCCCGGCATCCGCTTGGAGCGGAACGCACGGATCCAGCGCTACGGCAGCTTGATGGCCGAGGCCCCGGGGGCACGCATCGCGATCGGCGAGCATACACTTGTTTTCGAGAAGGCCGTGGTAGAAGCCTACGGCCAAGGCTCCATCGAAGTGGGCGCGGATTCGATTCTCAGCGACGTGCGCCTCTACTCCCGCGGTCGTGTGCGAATCGGCAAACGCTTCCTAGGCAGTTGGGGTCTGTTTTTGCAGGACTTCTCGCCCCACCCGAGCGACGCCACTCGGCGCGGCTTGCAGTCGGAGTGGGCGTGCCGCCACTTCGCGCCCAGCTGGGCCACCCCCTCCGACAAAGACCTAGCTAAGCTCGAATGGGACTTCTCCCCGGGCACTATTGAAATCGGCGACAACGTTTGGGTGGGCGCACAATGCGTGGTTTTGAAGAACGTCAAAATCGGCGACGGCTGCATTGTCGCCGCGGGCTCCGTGGTTACCGGCGGAGACTACCCGCCTCACTCGCTGATTGCCGGCAACCCGGCCCGCGTCATCCGCGAACTCTCGTCCAAAAACTGAGGTCCGGGGACTAAGGCCGATCGCCGATGAGGCCGTCGTCGACGTCGCTGAGGTTTCCAATTTTGCGCATGGAAACGTCGTTCACGACGCCGTTCAGGAAGCTCATCGTGAAGCCGCGCCAAGCGTAATTGCCTTGGGCGTCGGGGCGGTAAGCCAAATGCCAGCGAACCAGCGCATTGTCGCCCATCGAGAAGTTAAGGATGAAAAAGCCGCGCGGCTCCACGTAGTAGCCGTACTCGAAGTCGAGCAAATGCGTCTCACTGAAGAAGGCCGTTGCCGACAGCGTGAGTCCGCCTACCTGGCGGTAGTCGCGCAGAACGAGCGTCCCTTTCATGACAGTGGACACGCCGTACTTGTCCACCACGGGCATCGCGAACTCGTACACGCCGAGGAGATCGGCAAAACTCGGCTGGCCCGCGACCGCGCCGTCGCGGAGGAAGGCACCGGGACTGCGCAGACGGCGTCCGACAAACTTATAGGTGCAGGACAGACGCGAGTTGCGGAAAAGCCCTTCGACTTCGCCGCTTTCTTTTTTGAGGCGCATCGAGAAAACCGAAGACGTGGCAAAGCTGATGGAACTGGAACGGACGGCGTCAAGATCGCCCGAGAAAACGAGGTTCTTGAAGAAGGCGTACGGCGTGCCGCTTTCTTTAGTGAAGCTCGCTACGATGCCGTTCGAGGTCATCGCATTGCCAATGAAAAGTTTCGTCGGCAATTCGCCGGTCGGCTTGCAGTGCAACGGAGCGTCCGCCGCGGGTGTAAAGACGATGCGGTAGTAGCCCTCCCCGATGGGATCCAGCGAACTGAGGCGGCGCGAGGCCGTGGCGAGGAGCTCTTCGATCTTTCGCTGCATCCAGTCCGGATCGTTTTCCGTGGCCGAGATTTTTCTCGCCTCCATGAGAAAGGCGATGATCACCGAAACTTCCTGGTACTTTTCGTTGCTCTCGACGGTCCCCCAGAAGCTCAGGGCCTCGTATCGACGAGTTTTTATCTGGCGGTAAGTGGAAACAAGATTCTCGAGGGTAAGAGGACCGAACTTGTGCATGCCGAGCAAGGACAAGTCGAGCAAGTTGACGGTCTCACGAGTGACATAGTCGTCGTCCTTGAGTTCGATGGTCAGGTCGCGGGTGCGCGAGGAGTACTCCACGAGATTTTCCCACGTGGCGGCGTCCGGGCTGCGGGAGTAGCGATCCGCCAGCGAACGAAACTCCTCCAGAATCGCGTTGGCGCGCTCTTGAGAGGTCATCGCGCGCAATTGTTGGAGACGCGCGTCCACATCGCAAATGGGCACGCGGCAGTCGACGATCAACGGGGCCTCGACGAGCGACTGAGCGGAGGTGGAACCGAAAGAAATGAGAGTGAGCGCCGCGAGGATGAGATTTCGTTTTGATTTCATAATTCTGCGGTGCGTTATAGCGGAGTTATACGACCCGACGAAGCGGAAAGTACTGGCAAAAAAAGGCTTTTAAATTCCAACAACTAAGCCCACAGGTAGGTGCGGTAGCCTTTGGCGGTCTTGAGCTCCGTAAATCCGGCGTCTTGGAACCGCCGGTTCCACCAAGCATAAGGGCGCAGAGTAACTCGCCAGATATCCCGACACGCCGTGCCCGTAAAACTCGAACGAAAATGCAGATAGTCCACGCAGGAACGAAGGGAACGCAAAAAGGCGGGCACCTCCCGCTCCGGCAAATAAATGAGCGAGTTCGAATAAGCGAGCGTAAAGCGTTTCCTCTCGCGCTTGACGCGCTTTACATATGCGCGCATGTCTTCGCAGCGAATGTAGCGCCGAAACTCCGCGGGAATTTGCGCGTGCGCCCAATCGCTTTTCTCGCATCCACGCGGACGCAGTCCGAACGCCTTATGGAAACCCTTGCAAATCTCGCCCGTGGCTGCGCCGAGCACGAGAACGGACTTCAGCCTCGGTGCTCCGGGGGCCTGGAACTGCTCCACGCATTCGTCAAAATAAGTGTAGTCCCGCCAGACTTTCGCGTACGGCTTTCCGGACCCGGCGTAATCCAAAAAATACGCAGCGTCGGGATGCTCAGGGCGGCTCATTCGGGGTCATCCTAGCGGCTGGCACGCAGCGCCGCGAGGGAAAAACCGGAGTAAGCTATATCCATGGCTTCCGAAAAACTCATCGCTCTTTTCCAAGACTATGCCACGCACCACCGCACCAAGGGCAATCGATACACGCACAACCTAGGCATTCCACTCATCATGCTGGGTCTCTTTGGTCTGCTCGATCGCCTCGCGCTCGGCCCAATCACAGCAGGCCACGTGTTGGTTGCGAGTGCCCTTGCCTGGTACCTCACGCTGGATCTCGTGCTCGGACTGAGCTTCGGCGCGGTGAGCCTGGGCATCTATGCTCTGGGACAAAGTCTTCCGATGCCGGCACTGTGGACTGCCTTCGTGCTGGGGTGGGTTCTTCAGGGAATCGGACACTACGTGTTTGAAAAACGCTCACCGTCGTTTGCGCACAACTTAAAGCACCTGCTTATCGGACCGCTTTGGATTTTCGCGAAGCTCACAGGGCTCAACGCGCGTCTCGGCGAATCCACTCGCCGACCCCCACCCACGCCTCCGACTTAGAGTCCGATGAGCAGCTCTCAGTCGCGCTTGGTACGGAAAACGTAGTCCCACACGTCCGTCGTGATGCCCCAGTTCAAGTCCGGGTGCACGTGGTGGACAAGATGGTGCTTCAAGAGCCTGCGGAAGTACGGGTTCTGGAAATTGAAGTGGTGGATGCTGTGATGAACGAAGCAATAACCGATGTAACCGAGCCACGTGAAGGCCATCACGACCCCGGTCTTAGCTGGGTCAAAAATCGCCGCAAAACCATAGTAAACACCGATCAGCACGATCGTCGTCAGATACCAGGGCACTCCCATCAGGGCTTTCGGTTCGTCGTGGTGAAGCCCATGGCCCGTGGCTAAGGGCGATTCTATCTCGTGATAAACCGAGCGGTGCAGCCAATACTCGGAAAAGGTCCAAAGCACGAAGCCGCCTACGGCGCAGCTCAGCCACATTTTCCAATTCAACGACGAGCCGAAGGCCGCCAACCAAAGCACCAACAACAGGTTGGCGACATAACCAGCCCAATAGTTGAATTTGGAAGACGAAATTCGCTTGATGAACTCGGGGGATGCGACCTGAGCGAAGGTTTTCAACACGGCCTCTAAATTAGCAGATCCGGTCGCGCTATTGAACCATTTCTTGCGCCAGGACATACGGCTGAATGATGAGAAAGGCGAAGGTCGTTTGGGGCTCAGAGCGCCAACGACTCAAAAGATCGGGATCCGGGCGGCCCAACTTGCCGTCAACGAGCCAGCCCTCGACGCGAGCCCGAGCATCCTCGGCCATGCAAGCTCCCACTTCCACGATGTCCAGCCCCGTCGATACCCGCAAAAGGGTGCCCTTCTCTAAGAAAGGCTCGAGCGCCTCCCAGGAGATCGACTGAACTTCGGCTCGCAACTTGGCGCGTAAATCTTCGCTCATGGACGGCCCGAATCAGGGAATCTTCACATCGAGGTAGAGACCCGCCGTGTCGTTCTCGACCGTTTGCCCGGCCGTGATCGAATGGAGGTCGGCCACATTGCGAAAGTTGAACCAAAGGCTGCCGCCGGTTCCCTGGATCTTCTCGGGCTTCGAGCGATCCGTCACCCAATACAGGAGCTCGTAAGTGGAGAGGGGCTCAGCACGGTGCGAGTACCCCGTCAGCCACAGATGCACCCGATACCTACGCGGGGCCCCTTCCGCGGTGACGCATTCCACTTTCCAGTCCTGAGAGAGCTCCGCTTCGATCTCGTGCTTGCACTTCACGCCCTGGCCACGCAAAATCCGGCGTCCGTCGACCCCCCGGGCATCGCCGTAGCTTTCGTAGGTAAATCGGATCATTTCGGGAGTAAGCCGAAAACTCTTGCCCGGCAGTTGGGCCCAGACGGACCCCGAGCAAAAAGCGAGCACGAGAAGAAGGAGATGATTTCGCATCGGGCTATTTCACCTCGACCCTCCCCCAGGCGTCCAGTTCTCCGCTAAGATTTTCGTCATGGCGAAATCGCACCGCCCATCCCCCCGTAACCGACCCGCCCAGCGCTGGGTCGTCAAACTCGGAACCGGCATTCTCACGCGACCGGACGGACGCCTGGACCCGGCCCAGTTCGATCAACTCACGCATCAAGTGGCTCGCCTTCGAAAGCAAGGATTCGAAATCATCCTCGTCACCTCGGGCGCCATCGGGGCCGGCATGAAAACACTGGGATTCGACAAGCGCCCGACCGTGCTCAGCGAACTGCAAGCCTGCGCCACCGTGGGGCAAATCCGACTGATGGCCGAATACCAAAAACGTCTCGAGAAAAGCGGCCTCTCCGGAGCGCAGCTGCTACTCACTTACTGGGATCTCGATTCACGCAGCTGCTATGACAACGCGCGCCGCACGCTCGACCGCCTGCTCTCGGAAAAGAAACTCGTGCCCATCATCAACGAGAATGACGCCATCTCCGGAGAAGAAATCAAGGTGGGCGACAACGACAACCTCTCCGCCCACGTAGCGCTGATGACCCGCGCTCACCGCCTCGTGATCCTCTCCAACGTGGACGGACTGCTCGACGCCGAGGGCCGCGTGATTCCTCAGGTCAGACGAGTGGATCGTCACCTTCTCGGCCTCGTTAAAGGGACGGCGAGCGAGCGTTCGGTGGGCGGCATGATCACCAAGATTCAGGCCGCGCGGCTAGCGGCATCCGACGGCATCGACACCTTCATCGCAAACGGGCGCGACATCCGCATCCTCCAGAAACTGGCCACGGCCAAACAGGTGGGTACGCACTTCCGTCTGCCGAGAGGAAACCCAGAAGATGAGCTCGGATAATTCGCTCCTCCCTCTTGCCCGTGCCGCGCGTGAAGCCAGTCGCGTCCTGGCCGTTACGCCCACGGAACAAAAAAACCGAGCGCTGCTCGAGATCGCCGACCACCTGGAGCGCTCGGCTCCCGCCCTCCACCAAGCCAACGATCTCGACCTTCAGACGGCCCGTGCCATGGGGCTCTCGCCTGCCCTCATCGACCGACTGACGCTCGACTCCAAGCGCTTGGCCGACCTCGCGCGCGCCGTGCGAGAAGTGGCCCAACTCCCGGATCCCGTCGGGGAAGTGATGGAGGAATGGCAGCGGCCCAATGGCTTGCGATTGCTCAAACGCCGCACCCCGCTTGGGACCGTGGGCATGATCTACGAATCGCGCCCCAACGTCACGACCGAGGCCGCGTCGCTGTGTCTCAAAAGCGGCAATGCATGCCTTCTGCGCGGGGGGAAGGAAGCCTTTCATACGAACACCGCCCTCGCCGTCCGCATTCAGGAAGCCCTCGTGTTGACGGGCCTGCCGCAGGCCTGCGTGCAGCTTGTACCCACCACCGACCGCAAGGCCGTCGAAGAAATGTGTCACCTGCAAGGCTACCTCGATTTGATCATTCCCCGCGGGGGGCCGGATCTCATCCACGCCGTCGCCTCCATGGCCCGAATGCCGGTGCTCAGGCACGGAGCCGGCATCTGCCACGCTTACGTGGATCATGAAACCGACTCCGCGATGGCCGAAGAAATCGTCTTCAATTCCAAGGTGAGTCGGCCGAGCGCCTGCAACTCTTTGGAAACCTTGCTGGTGCACGAGTCCGTGGCCAAAGAGGTCCTGGGACGCCTGGTTCCCCGCCTGGAGGCCGCCGGCGTAGAACTCCGAGGAGACGACACCTGTCGCCGACTGTACCCTCGCATGAAGGCCGCAACCGAGCAGGACTGGTTTGCCGAATACCTCGACCTGACCCTCTCGGTGCGTGTCGTGAAGTCGCTAGACGAGGCGATTGATCACATCGAACACTATGGCTCCCACCACTCAGACGTGATCGTCACCACCAACGCGTCCACGGCCGAAACCTTCCTCGCCGCCGTTCAATCGGCGGTCGTTTACTGGAATGCCAGCACGCGCTTCACCGATGGGGGCGAGTTCGGCTTCGGGGCCGAGATCGGCATCTCGACCGAGAAAATCCACGCTCGCGGACCTATGGGACTGAACGAATTGACGACCTACAAGTATGAGGTCCGTGGCCAAGGACAAGTGCGGATCTAATCCGGGACTCCGCCCTCTCGTGGGTTCAGAAGCCCCAGCCACCCGGGGCAGCGCCACCTCAACCCGCCTTAATAATGCTATTTAATTCATATATTTATACGTTGGACCTGAAGTTGAAATAGAGGTCTTCAGGAGGTCACGAAGATGACAAAAACCAGCCTGAGCCTTTTTACCGCCCTCGGCATGATGGGAGTTCCCACGGCCCTTCAGAGCAGCACCCGCCCGATTCCGACCTACGACGCCCCGCCCGCCTCGCGTGACGACCGCGTGAGCGACGAGGAGCTCGAATGCCTGCGCCGTGGACCGAGCTCCGAGGTCGATCCCGAAGAGGAATTCCCGGCAATGCCCTACGGCACCCTGGAAGAAGCCATCGCCCAAGCCCGAGACGCGGCCATCGAATGGCAGGAGTCGGACGAAATCCCGTCCGGCCTCTATCGAGACCTGGGAGGTGACGGGCGAGTCGAAGCCTATGTACAACCGGAACCCCCGAGCGAAGCCACGGATACCGACGAAGAGTTCGAAACTTCGAATGCTAGCTAGACTCTCCACGCCGACGAGACAGCAGGAGTCCCGCGATCGCACCGAGGCCAAAGCCGAAGCTCTGAAAGATGAGGAGACGACGCATCGACCATTCCGTGGCTGCGCGGCAGTTCACCCCGATATCCACGGGCGGATCGAAGTACCAAGCAATGCCCTTCGGCCCAAGCCACGAGGCCAAAATCACGCCCAGAAGCGCGCAGGTCGCGATCCAAAAACCGATGCGGGAAGAGGAGGTTTTCATCTCGCTCGACGCTAGCGAATCCCAGCGCTTAGGGAAAGGGGCAAGCCGAGATCGTTCGATGCTTAAAACCTAAACAGCTTGCGGCAGACTTTGCCGTTGCTCGCCTCAAGACAACCGGGCACAGTCTCCTGACAAATGTCGCGACTCAGCCTGCTTTGGATTTCCGTGTTTACGCTCTCGACCGTGCCTGCGACCGGCATCTTGGCGCAAACACCCCTGAATCACTTCGGAAACATCACGAGGGAATCCTCAAGCTCTCTCAGCTTGCAGGCCGTCACCTCGCAGCGTCGCTTGAATTCCAATCTGGATTTGGACGGCGTGACCCCCGGAGGCGTGCCCGCATCTCCTTCCCGCTCCCAGCCAGACTATTTTTATCACTGGGTCCGCGACGGGGCGCTCGTGATGAACGTCTACGTGGATACCTTCGAACGCAGCACCGACCCCGTGGCGCGCCAGGACGCGTACGCACGATTGACGCACTGGGCTTCCTTTGAACACGGCCTACAAAACACGCCCAACCCCTCGGGCGGATCCGGCGAGCCCAAGTTCAACCTCGACGGCACGGCCTTCGACCGCCCCTGGGGGCGGCCACAAAACGACGGCCCGGCTCTCCGCGCCTTGGTGATGGCCCGCTTCGCACAAGCCTTGCTCGCGGAAGGCCGCGACGATCTCGTGAAGCAAGTCTTCTACCGTGCGGAACTCCCGGCCACTTCCGTTATCAAGAACGACCTTGAGTTCGTCGCCTCGCGCTGGCGCGAAGCCTCGTACGACCTCTGGGAGGAAGTCCGCGGCCGACACCTCTACACGCGCCTTGTGCAAAGGGCTGCGCTCCTTAGCGGCGCGCGATTGGCCGTGCTCATGGACGACGCCCCCGCAGCCGCGCATTACCGCTCCGAAGCCGCGATCATCGAGAGAGAGCTCGCCGACCACCGCAATCCGACTAAGGGCTACCTCGAAGTCACGCTAAACCGCGTGGAAGGCTGGGATCATAAAAAGTCCGGCCTCGATGTAGCCGTGGTGCTCGGCGCTCTCCACGCCAACGGCGAGGGTAGCGGTTTCGACGTCGACGACGAGTGGGTCCTGGCCACGGCCGAAGAGCTTCGCAACCTCTTTGTAAACATGTACGCCATCAACCGAGGCGCCAGTTCCCCGATGATCGGCCGCTATCCCGAAGATCGTTACGACGGAATTGTCTTTACGGGTGGCCACGCCTGGTACTTGACCACGCACGCCTTCGCCGAGCTCGACTGCAAGCTCTCCGAGAAACTCCGGAGCGCAGGCACCCTCGTGGTTACCGAGCGAAGCGCCGGCTTCTACTCGCGGGCCCTCGGACGCACGCTTCGCGCCGGCACCACGCTTCAAAACGGTGATCCGGATTTCGCAACACTGCTTGATGCCCTCAAGCGCCAAGGCCTTTCGTATTTAGAGCGCAGCCGCTCGTTCGCTTCCGGCGAAGGCTCCTTTGCCGAGCAAGTGGACACGAACTCGGGCGCGCCACGCGGGGCGCCGGATCTTTCGTGGAGCTACGCGAGCTTCCTTTCGGCCTTCCGGGCCTGTTCCGCTCTCCAGTAATTTACGCTCCCCTACTTTAGCGTCGCAAAGCAGGACTCAGGCGAGACATCCTTGTCGATGATCTTCACGGCTCTGAGCTGCTCAACCAAGGTCCGCCAACGCTCCACCGTCATCGATCCGAGACCCGACTTTTTCGTTGCGGCTGTCTCGATAAAAGGGATCTGCACCTTCGCGCTCTCGGCAAAAGTAGCGGCATCGATTGTGGGATTGAGTTTCCCCATAATCAGGTTCGCGGGCGCGGGATCCTTGAGATAGCTCACCCACCCCTTGTTCAAGGCTCGCAGCATCGCCTTGACCAATTCCGGATTCTTCCGAAGATAGTCGCCGCGCACCGCGACCACGGCGAGATAGGGATCAAAGCCCGAATCCGACACGAGAAAAGTCCTCACGGCGGCACCCTGGCGCTTGGCGAGAAGACTTTCGGAGGTGACGAAGCCCTGCTGCGCGTAGTTGACGTCCTTGAGGAGCGGCGCGATGCCCCCCGTAAACGGCACAAGCTTTACTTTTACGGGAGCGTACTTTTTCTCGAGCCATAGAGCCATCGCCGAGCCGCGCTGAATCGCGAGCTGGCCTTCGTGCCCGAACACGTCGGCCAAAGTTTTGAAGCCGCGCTCTTCCCGCACGAGAATACCGTGTGGCGAACTTTGATAGACGGCAAAGAGGGACACAAGATCGAGACCACGAGCTCGAGCGGTGACGACCTCGTCCGCTCCGAGCACCCCAAACTCCGTCTGGCCGGCCGCGAGCATTTGCGGCACGGGCGTACCGGCGCCACCGGGCTGGATTTTGACTGCGAGCTTCTCGGCCTGAAAGGCTCCGATACGTTCGGCCTCGTAAAATCCGCCGAACTCGGGTTCCGGTTTCCAGTTGAGCGTGAGACGAAGATCGGACGGAGCCGCAAACGCGCCCAGCGAGGTCACGAGAAACAGTCCGAGTGAAAAAAGTTTCATGAGAGTCTCCTTCGTGCCCAGGTTTCTACCCTTCCCATCACGAGCGTCGCAAGAAAACCAAGGAGCGTGGCCAAGAGCACCGCACCGAAGACCTTGTCTACCCGCTGCTGAGTTTTGGCGACATCCACCACCGAGCCGAGCCCGCCTCCGCCCACGAACTCGCCGACGAGCGCGCCCACGATGGCAAGCCCCGCGGCAATACGCAGTCCGGTGAGATACTGGGGCACGGCGGAGGGTATCCGCAAACCGACAAGGACGCGTCCACGACTCGCGCCGTAGAGACGAAAAAGATCCATTAACGAGGGCTCCGCGGAACGCAGCCCCGCGAGCCCACCCGCCAGAACCGGAAAGAACGCCACGATGGCGCTGGACGCAACGACCGTGGGGCGTCCAAAGCCAAACCAAATCACAAGCAGCGGCGCCACGGCCACCACGGGCACTGTTTGGAAAAACAGCGCATAGGGATAGAGCGCCCGCTCCAACCATTCGGAGAGCGAAAAAACCAGTGCCAGCAACGTGCCGATCGCGACCGCGACCCCCAACCCCAGTAAGGCCGAATAGCCCGTGTCCTGAAAGGCCGCCAGAAACTCGACTCGATCCGTCCAGAGAGTTCCCACAACCGCCGACGGCGCGGGCAATAGGTACGACTCAACCCAGCCCGCACGGGACGCGAGTTCGAGAAAACCCGTGCCCACGAGGAAGGGCACCATCAACGCGAGTGTATGCACGATGGTCGTCCGCCCCTCTCTCATAGAGCCTCCTCGTATCCCGCCCGCAAAGCACGGCTTAGCAAGCGGGTTTCGCGATGGAACTCCGGAGTCTCGCGCAACAGTGCGGTGCGCTCGGAGGGAAAGTTCGGGCTCCGCTCCATGATTATTCGTCCCGGTCGCGCGGAGAAAACAAGCACACGGCTACCGAGATAAACGGCTTCCGCCACGGAGTGCGTGACAAACACCACCGTCAGATTCATTTCGCGTTTCAAACGAAGTAGCTCGTCGTCCAAGGCTTCGCGCACCGGCTCGTCGAGAGCCGCAAAGGGCTCGTCGAGCAGGAGCAAGCGCGGCTCTCCCATCAAGGCGCGGGCGAGAGAGACTCGCATTTTCATTCCGCCGGAGAGCTGGCGAGGTCGATGCCTCTCGAAGCCCTTGAGACCCAAGAGCTCCAGGAGTTCCCGCACTCGCCCGGGATCGGCCTTTCGCCCCAACAGTTCTAGCGGAAGGCGCACATTCTCTTCGACCGTTCGCCAGGGCATAAGGTGGGACTCTTGGAACACGAAGCCGGTGGAGCGCGGCAGGAAACTGCTCGTCAGCCGACCTCCGACATCGGACTCATCCAGGCCGGCCAAAATGCGCAGAAGCGTGGATTTGCCGCAACCCGACGGCCCGACCATCGAAACAAAATCGCCCTCCTCAATGCGAAGACGAACGGGGCCGAGAATCTCTCGTCCGGAAAAGCTGCGCCGAACCGACTCCAACTCGAGCATCGCGGAGCCGTCCCTAGAGTTTCTAGCGATGCTTTTTCTTGAGTTTCTTGGCCTTGGACTTTGCCTTGCTCCTGGCCTTCGCCTTGGCCTTTTTCGTCGGCTTCTTGACCTCGGGAGCCGGAGCCGGCGGAGCAGGAGGCGGCGCCGGGGGTTCGGAGAAGTCCGAGGGCGGGACTTCCAAGGAAGCTTCCGCGCCTTGAGCGAAAACACCCACGGAAAGGAACGACAGAGCAAAGAAACTAAGGATCCAGTTCTTCATAAGCCTCAGTTTAGGCCGAGTTGGAGTATTTCCTAGGCCGGGAGGTAGGGAATTTTTGGACACACCGTTCGCGTGAAGCCCGCGGATCGATTCCTAGGCGGAGAATCCGAGCAGGCCGGCGACAACCGGCACGCATTCCGTCGGATCGTCCTCCACGACAAGCACACTGAGTCGCTCCACAACTGCGGGGCGAAGCGGCCTTCTCCTCAGCGTCTCCGTGAGTGTGATCATTCTCGCTGTTCTCCTAAAATCACTATCGACCATTCCAAGGGAGCACGCGTGGGGAGAGTGTGAAGTTTCCGCAACTGAGGTATAGACTTCAGCTATGAAGAAAATCCTCGCCGTTGAGGACAGCGATGAAGTTCGCGTCGTCATCGAAGCCTCGTTGAGCGAGTACTTAGTTGTTCCGGCACCTACGTTGGCGACGGCTCGCAAGCTGCTCGAAAAAGGTTCCTACGCAGGCATCATTCTCGACATTTCGTTGCCCGACGGAGACGGCCTCGAATTCTTTGCCCGTCTGCGCAGCGATGCGCGGTGGCGTGAGTTGCCCGTGATTTTCCTGACCGGCAAAACGGACCTGTCCTCGAAGCTCGCCGCCTTCTCGCTCGGCGCCGAAGACTTCGTCACCAAGCCGTTCGAGGCCGCGGAACTTCGCGCGCGCGTGCAAGCTCGCCTCAAGCGCATGGACGAAATTCGCGACGGCGATTTACGCGTGCAAGACCTCGTCCTCAACAAGAGCCAAATGAAAGTTTGGATCTCCAAAAACAACGAGCGTCTGCCCATTTCCCTAACCTCTACCGAGTTCCGTTTACTCGCGCTGCTGCTCCGCCACCTCGACCGCATTTACGATCGCGACACCATCATCAACGAAGTGTGGGGAAACGACACCCACGTCCTGGACCGGACAGTGGACACGCACGTGAGTCACTTGCGCAAGAAACTCGTGGAAAGCTGTCTTCAGATCGAGGCCGTGCCGGGCGAAGGCTACCGCGCAACGATGAAGGGCTGATCAACCCCTGAATGTACGGCGCTGAATGTGCGGCCAAAAGTGCTACGGGTGCGTGCCGGACAAAAAAAAGCCCGGTGCAACCGAAGCTGCACCGGGCTCAAAATCCGATAAATCGGTTTAAAGACTAGTAACGACCGCCACGGCCGCCGCCGCCACCGCCGCCGCCGCCGCCGAAGCCGCCACGACCGCCGCCGCCGCCACCGCCGCCGCCGAAGCCGCGACCGCCGCCACCACCGCCGAAGCCACCTTCACGGGGAGCTTGGGGCTTAGCTTCGGAAACAGAGATCGCGCGACCGCCGAGATCGGCACCGTTGAGACGCGAGATCGCGTCAGCAGCTTCGGCATCGGCCGACATTTCGACAAAGCCGAAACCCTTGCTGCGACCGGTGTCACGGTCCATGATGATCTTCACAGATTCAACCGTGCCGACTTGCGAGAAAAGGCTTTGAAGATCCTCGTCCCGAGCAGTGAACGGAAGATTGCCAACGAAAAGTTTCTTACCCACAGTAACCTCCTATAGGGCTTCCGGCGTAGGTCTCTGACCCACCCAGAAATAATTAGGTCTCGGCCGCTAAGGAGGACGTGGACACTGTGCCCAGGACTCTTACGCGGACTCTCGAAACAGGAACATTGTAACAGAGCGCGGCACCAAGACAAAGCACTGATTTTGTGACGCCGGGGACGCAGTCCTCCCTGCCTGCGTCATATGCCCTGCGTCGAGACCTTAGATGGGATTGGCGTCCTGGAACTCATCCTGGACGGCTTCCGACCGGCAAGGGTTCATAAGTTCGTCGTCGGGGATTCGGTAAGCCGAAGCCGGCACCACCGACCATCCTCTTGAGATCAGGGCGTTGTAGGCCGATTTAGGCTCGGACGGGGTCTTGGAGCTGTCAAACCAAGTGTCGTTACCCGAATTCCCGCAAGCCGAGTCCTCCTGCGCCCGGTACTCCCGCCAGAGCATCACCAGGGCGATGTGGTAACGCGGCCCTTGGAAGTAGGCCAGCTTCAGGGGCAGCGTGTGACCCTGGTGGAGGCTCACGGCCTGGCGCTGGTCCGAGCAGACCATCTTGGTGGGGAACACGCTGTCGTCCTTGAGGTAGGTTTGCGAAGCGCCGCCGAGCTTGAGCTCCACTCCGTCGTCGGCGAGCAACGCAAATTCGTAGTCGCCATCGGCCATGCCTGGGGCAAGCTCGACAAACCCGTCAAAGTCGATGCGGAAGCGCTCGTTGAGCGTGTTGCCCATGGCGTCTTGCACCAGACCTCCCCCCAGCTTGGGAAAGCCTGCACTGAAGGCGCGCGTGGGCACGTTGAGGTCGCCAAAGAAGAGGGTCGTGTCGAGAACCTGATTTTGGGGAGTCAGAAAACTCGAGAGGCGATTCCAGCTCGAGGCGTTCGACACCGTCGGCACCGTCACCTTGCCACGCAAGCCCCGGTTGTAGATGTCGGTGATGGGGCCCCCGGTGGGGTTACCTCCGAGTCCCGTGCAAGACGTGTCCGAGTACAGGCTGCGAATCTGCGTACTGGAGAGACGCAGGCCCGGATCACGCCCCGGAGCATCCGAGTCGTCGACGGCAACGACAGGATCGGCCGGACCCGGTACCTCCACCTCGGCGGGATCGGTGCCCTTGGTGGTGTTGGCAGGGCCCGCCAAGTCGAGGGATGTCAGTTCCTGACACCCCATGAGCGCGGCGAGGCTCAGAGAGGAATAGGCCAAACGTATGGTTTTCATGTTTCTTTCCTGGGAATGATGAGGGAGGAACTGCTACCCGCTTACATGAACTGCAGGGGGAGAATGGCTTTACACTACGCGCCTCCCTCCCCCCCGCAAAGCCATGATTTGATGAAGAGGGAACCCCGCAAAAGCATCGCAAAAACAGGCACTCAGGCTTGCCCAGAAACTGAGAAGCGGTATCCATAAGGAATGACGAATCGCTTTCTTAAGCACACCCTCCTCAGCCTTGCCCTCACAAGCTGGTCGGCCGCCGCGGACAACGGCACTTTCGAACAAGGTCGCGAGCTGATCCTCCGCCAGACCGGCTGCCACATCGTCGACTTCAACTTCACCGAGGTGCAGGCGCTGAAGCCCGGCTACACCCTGGACGAGCGCGTCTATGACACCAACGGCGACAAAACCACCTATGAACTCATCGTGCCCTTCACAAAGTCCGCGACCGAGATTCGCGTGCAGCACGTGCTCTTTGTCAAAGACCTCGCATCGGGCAAAGTCGCGGGTCTCATGAAACACCAGGCCGAGGACTGGGCGTTCGAGCCCGCGTTCCGCTACGACTTCGTGGGCCCTAACCATTGGCTCGCGGCACCCGTGCCGGCCGGTACGTGGCTGCGCAAAACGACGAATCTCGACGACGGCCTGCGCTACCAATGCGCGGGAGCGTGGGATTTTGCCAAGGCCAATCCCGAATGGAACTGCGCCAACTTCGCTCCGATCCCGGGTCGCGAAACTCGGGACATGGGGCGCAAGGACTACAACACTCTCGACCGCAACACGCGCGTGATCGTGTATCCCAGCTCGTGGGTGGAACGCCAAGACAACGTGAAAACGGTTTGGGAAAACGGACAGCGCACGCCGCTTGCCCGCGAACTCGGTCGCACCTGGTGGGTGAAGCAACCCGAGCGCGAGTGCGACGAAGCTCGGGCCTTCGTCGAAGCGAACTCTGCCTACTGGAAGGCGCTGCGGGAAGTTTGGGAAGAGTACCTAGGCAAAGGCGAAGCGTGGCAAGAACTCCCGCGCCTCAACGGCATGCCTCGTTTCGCGGCCATGTTCGGCGTTGAAGACGAGTACGCGGATCGTCTGCAGGCGGACGCATCGCTCGAGGGCGAGGTGAAGGCCAAAATCCGCGCGGTCATCGAGGCTTACCGGGTCAAGTAAGCGCGCGGGGAGCTAGGGAGTTCGCCGCGTCTTTGCGGGCGCAAGGGACAAGCGCTCAGGCTTTGTATAGGTTCCCGGGATGCGGACATTCTCCCTAGCGTTCGGACTTCTTCTTGCCTCGTCCCCCCCTCGCGCAGAAGTCCAGACCCCTCTCACGGTCGGCAGTGGCGTCGCTTCCTATGTGGCGGGGGCGGAGTATTTCTCTTTTCGCTCGGACACCGTCATTCTTCGTTATGAGGCTTTTCTTTATCCCCTAGCGGCGAGGCTTTTCCCGCAGCTGCAGAACCACGTCGAGAAGTTGCAGCGGGAGTTGAAGTTTAAACTGAAGCGTCCCATCCCGGTCTATTTGACCAGTCGCGGATTCGGCAACGCCTTCGTGATGTATCCCTCCACGGCCTCCAGTGCTTTTTCGGTGATTCCCTCTCAGCTGACGTCCGCGGAACTCGGTTCGCCGATTTTTATCTACGCCGGGATGGATGAGGGCTTCTTCGATGTCTTCACCCATGAGCTGATGCACTACATCGAAGTCGATCAGCGTCAGGAGCCCTGGGCGCAGATCGTAGGCGATGCGGCCTTCCGCGCGCCGGACCCCAGTCCCTGGATGGCCGAGGCCTGGGCCGTGGTGCATGAGTCGCAAGAGGAGCCCTTCAAGGGGCGCGCCAAGGATTCCTACCACGGGGCCTTGGTGCGCTCGGGCGTGAGCGAGCGCAGTTCCCAGGCACCGGAGCCCTGGGACCTGAGCTCCAGCAATCCCGAGTGGAAACCCGTCGGCAGCCACTACGTGGTGGGCTCGATGTTTTACCGCTTCCTTAAGGAGCGTTACGGCTTTGGAAAGCTGAATGATCTCGTCATTCACCAAAACCAATGGGGCGGTGCGTCCGCTTACGAGGCCGTTTACGGCAAGACCTTTGCCACCCTCTTTGCGGAGTTCCAAGCCGAAACTCGCCGTGCCGTCGAGAGCACGCCTTCGACAGGCGGAGAGGTCATCTTTGATCGTCGCGTAGGCGCCATCGGCGCCTTGGGAACGACACCGGACGGCGATCTGGTGTTTTTGGGCCGATCGCCGGACCAAACTCCGCGCCTCTACCATCTGAACAAAGACGGCGGACTCCTGAGGGAAAGAGGTTTTTTCGAGTGGCTCGCGCCCTTCGTCCGTAGGCCCTCTCCCGCCCCCATCGAATGGTCGTCGGGTTCTGGGAAGCAAAAACTTTTCTATTTCTCGGCTGAAGCCAACCTCGACGGCAACGCCGAGATTCCTGGTCTCTATGCCTACGATCTAAACAACGCCACCGTAGAACTCGTGAAGGCGCTGCCGCTGACGCGCACGGCTTGGGTAGCCCGGGACGGCGATACCTACTACGCCGTCCGCCAGCCCTCGCTCCTCAAGGAACAGTTCGTGCTCGAGCAAGGCTCCGTGCAAAATCGTTTTGCGCCTCAATCGCTCGCCCAGTGGAACGACTTCGCCGGACTCTCACAACTGCGCCTGAGCGAAGACGAAAAACAATTCAGCTTCACCGCGATTCGCACGGGGGGTACTTGGGGCATTTACTCGTCCGACGCGGAGAGCGCCTATGCGCCCAAGCTCGTGCTGGATTCGCGCGGCCAAGATCTGTTTGCGCAGGTCACCGACCGAGGCGTCTTTTTCCTCTCCGATCTGAACGGTCGGAGCTTCCAGGTTTATCAATGGTCGAAGGGTTGCTTGCGACAACTCAGCCGGGAACCTTACTTCGTGCGCAGCTTCGTGGTGGGACCCCAGGGTCAAGTGTGGGCCATCAGTCGCCTCGGCCAGCGCGAGCGGATCGTGCGCGTCACCGACGCGAACACCTCGGCCTGTGTGGAACCGAAGGCGTACAAAGCGGAGACTGCGGCCGTCGCCAGCGAGCTCCCGCCCACGAAGCAGCGCCCGGTTAAGGAAGCCGCGGTCGACGGCTTCGCTCCCTCGACCCACACGCTGCTCCCCCGTTACGTCAAAGGCACGGGCTTTGGTTTGCAGGCTTTGGTCGCAGGCGAATCGCCCTACAAAGCCTGGGGCTGGACCGCGCTGGCTGATTTCGATTTCGAAGACCCGAGTGGATATCTGGCCGGGTTCGGAATGAACTTCCTCGACGGCTATCCGTACGTGGTTAAGTTCAACCTAGAGTCTTCACGCTACGCCGTGGGCTCCGTTTACGCCGAGGATGCGCGATTCCTTAGCGTGAGCTTCGACTTAAGCCGGTCCTTCGGAAATCATCGGATCTCGGCCCGGGCGCTTCCCTCCTTCGAAACCTCCGACCAAGGCTATGGCTCCGCCTTCGGCCTGGGCGTGTTCCACAGCTTCAGCAACACCCAGGGAACCCATCGCAGTTCGGTGCCGCAGAAGGGCTGGATCCTGGCCACCGGTCTCGAACAGTTTCCGTCTTTCTTTGGTTCCCGCACTGCGCGAACCGTGGTGCGGGCCGATCAAGATTTCTATCTTCCTGTTTTGGCGGACATCTTGCCCTCTCACTCCCTCCGCGTTGCGTTTCAGGAACTCAGGGTGTCGACAGGCACCGCGTATCTCACCGGCACCGGTGGCAAACGAACCTTTTTCCGCGCCGATTCCGAGCTCAGCACAAGCACCGGAATTCCGCTTTATGCGAGCCAAGGACTCAGCCTGAGAGGCTATTCGGACACTCAGCTCGCCGGAAACTTCGCGGCGAAGTCCACGATCGAGTACGCGATTCCGCTGAGCTTCCTGCAGCACGGGGCCTCCAACCTGCTGGGACGCCGCTGGCTAAACCCTGAGACCACGACTTTTCTCGTCAAGCTTTTCTACGACACGGCCTACATCACCGGTCTGGATCCCGCCGAGTATTCTCGCGCCAACCGATCGCTAAGCTCGACCGGAGTGCAGGCGCAATGGGTTCTCTGGATCAACGACAGTCGACAATCCGGAGTCTGGTCCACCTACGTGATGGCCAAAGAGCTCCAGGAGCAGAAGCGGCTTGAGCACAACGTGCAAGTGTCGGCGGCAATCACGTACTAGTCATCGGGGTCCACGCCTAAAGATGGAAACTCGCGCTGCATCATCTGTTTTGTAATTCAGGCGAAAATCGATATCATCATTCTGATGAATTCGAAATTTTTCGCCAAAGCCCTTTGCCTGTCTCTCGCCTGCTATGCGGCGCAAGTTCAGGCCTACTCGCTTTTTGGTTTTCGCTGGAAGCGAGGCTTGGTGAATATCGTGGTCGATGTGCCCGGCTACAACAGTGAGGCTCATGAAGCCATTTCGGCTTGGAATGAAACCCTTATTGGCACAGGAGTTCGACTCGTGCCTAGGCCTCCGACCCGTAGATTTCTTCGCGGAGCACACCGGGCAGGCGACAGCGTGAACAGTATGTATTTTGGTCCCACTCCCTTCTATGCCGATGCCGTTATTCGTCAACGCGGCCAATGGGCGACGGAAGTCGATATTCGCGTTAACAAGGATCGGTTTCAGGGACTCCCCCGAGACCGAGTGCTCATTATCTTCAAGCACGAGCTAGGCCACCTGCTTGGCCTCAACCACTTCGACGGACCTGCGGACGCAGTCATGCATTCCCGCTTACCCTCTCGCATCCCTGGCATTATGCCCGACGACCGCGAGGGCATTGACGCTCTCTATCGTGGACCGGCTTTCAACTCAGACATTTTGATGGATCTTTATGACGAAGACGCCGGTACCGAGAGGTTCGGGTCCGACCTAGATCGTGTTTCTGTCCACAAATGCACTTTAGACTGAGCCAGGTCATGGGCCCCCGGGGTCGTCGCCCCTAACGGGAACTTAACTTGGTGAGCGAGACGGCTCCAGCCATAATCACATCACTCTCTCGCCTTCTCTTCAGCGCTTCTGTCTGTATGCCCGAGCGCGGTTCCTGAGTGTCTCTCTTCGGAGGAAGCCTCGCGTGATTCCCTCGCCTAGCGTTCGACTCCTTTCTGCGGTCCCGACTTTGCGCGACTTGCCCACGCTCTCTGTTGTGTTGGGCGAAGTGGTGTCGCTCATTGGCGACTCCAAGGTGACACGCGCGCATTTGGCGGAGACCCTCCGCAAGGATCAGGTTCTCACCGCCAAAGTGCTGCGGCTCGTGAACTCGAGTTACTACGCGCGTTCCACCGAGATCACCGACATCGCCAAAGCTTTGCAGTTTTTAGGCGACGACAGCTTGCGCTTATTGGTGCTCGGAACGAACTCTTTTCAGGAAAATGTGACGGAGACCGGCTGGTTCTGCGCCAGAGAGTTTTGGCAGAACGCGGCGGGCACCGCGCTGGCCGCCGAAGCCATCGCCCGCGAAGCGGGACTCCCGCGGCCCGAAGAGTGTTTCACCTGCGGATTGCTTCAGGGACTGGGCAAGCTGGTTCTGCATCGGCTGGACCCCAAATCCACGGAGACCGTGTTGCAACGAGCCTTCGATCAGCAAACGAGTTTCTTGAAAGCCGAACAAGAACTCGGATTGCCGGGACATCACGTGCTCGGCGAACGACTGGCCGAAGAGTGGCGCCTGCCGCTCGTGGTGCGCAAGGCCCTGCGGTACTCGGTGCGGGACTTGACCGATTTTCCAAAGCTCTATCCTGAATTGCGACCCGCCATCCTGACCACCTCGCTTGCGCGGGCGATGGCACGCCAACTGGAGATCGGATTCTCCGGAGATCACGACCGACCCGAGTACTGGGGCGGCTACGTCTCGGCGCTCGGACTCGATGCCGCGCGCCTGATCAAGATCGAACGTGAGGTCGTGCGCAAAGCCGAAACAATGGCATCCTGGACGAAGCCCTGGACGAACGCAGCCTAGAGGCCTCGGCCCGAGTACCACCGCAGACTTCGTTGCCGACCCACTCGACCAAAGCCCAGTGCGACATAGCTCGACACCGCTTCGCCTCCGTCGTCCGCCACGGTGACAAACACGCGTTCGCCGATGCGCGCACGCACGTGGGCGATGGCATGCGCACACATCGTACGACAAACGGCCCGGCGCCGATGGCCCGGGTCGGTGAAGACCTCTTGGAAGCGGGCGTAGTGGGCATCCCAAAACACCCCCATGTTGCCGACCATCGATTCCCCTAAGAAGGCGCCGAACCACAAACCGTGTCCGCGCTCGCTGAGGTCGCGAAAGCGGCGAAACTGGTAGCGCGCGAAGTCGCTCTGCGTGTCGCGCACGGGGCCCGCGCACAAATGATCCAAGTGGCTCTGGAGCGCGACGCCCCAGTCACGATCGTCGACAAGGGGTCGAGTCACGATCTCGGGATTCCAAAAGGCGGGCCTTAGCGGCAGCCCCGACAGGGACAAGACCACGGATTCGTCCAAGCGGAAGTTTTGGGCGAGAAACTCGGCGATCCCCGTATCGTCCGCGCCCAGGGGTTCGTCCCAGCCGAAGGTCATGAACACGGGGCCATCGCGCAGTTCTGCGCGCGAAGCCCGCACCCACTCGGCGGCCTCGCCTGCTTTCGGTGGGGCGCGAAACAGCAACTGATTGCCGTTCATGTAAAAGCGATTGCCCGGAGTCTGCACCACGGCGTAGTGGCCACGGTCGGTGAGCACGCCCTCGAGCGCGGGGAACAGGAGATCTGTGCGTGTGCCGAGCGAACACAGCCTCCACGAGGCAGGGTCCACGGTGTCCTTTTGCAACACGCGTATGACGGCGTGCACGCTCCCATCGTGAGGGACCATGGTCTCTCCGGTGCGGACAAAACCTTGACGCCTCCAGAACCCTTCCACGGGACTCGAACCCACCACGCCGAGTCGGATGCGCCGGCAGCCCCCATCGCGAACGAGAGCCTCGGCTAGAGCGTAGGCCTGTGAACCAAGTCCTCGCCCCTCGTTCTCCTCCCGAATCTGGAGCCAGCCGAGAAAGGCCGTGCCCGACTCCGGAAAATCACGCACGAGATCCAAAAGACCGAGACTGCGGCCCGCGTGGTCTCGGAGAGTGAAGAGAAACCTTTTCTCGCGGTGGTATCCCGACGGCAAGGCCTCCCAAGTCCCACGGGCGTCGTCGGGCGAAACTTCCGCCAGGGGCGTGGGCACCCATCGCAATCCACGCGGCAAGGGGGTCATGCCGTTTTCCTAACATCTTTCGAAGCAACATTCTTGGCGCTCGAACGGCGCGTTCCCCTCTTACGCGCCTTCTGGCCGAGCCCTACAATTGTTCTTGGGGGACAACAAAATGAAAAATAGCCTGCGTGTTTGCGGAGCCTTGGCGTGCCTTGTCGGCACTTCGGCGTTCAGCAGTTCCGACTTCCGTTCCAAGGTGATCTACGGCGACGACAACCGTCTGGACCTCTACGACGTCACTCGGCAATCCGATCTTCTCCTTGCCGACTCCACGGTGGCGCTCATGGAATCTCGTCACTTGGTCCCTAAGGGAGCGACCTTTGATATCCAGGCTCCCTCGTTCACCGAGTACTTCGATGTTTGTGCGGAGGAGCGCTTTGCGACCCAACCCACGGCTGCTTTCTGCTCGGGCTCGCTTGTGGGCCCCGACCTAATCCTCACGGCCGGACACTGCATCAACTCGGGCGACTGCGCAGACACCCGCTTCGTCTTTGGCTTCGGCCTCAAGAACAGCGCCGATCTGGGCAACAGCGTCTCCTCGGCAGACGTGTATAGCTGCCAGAGCGTGATCGTTTCGCGCGAAACCTCGGGCGCCGACTTCGCCGTCGTGAAACTCGATCGAGCCGTCGTCGGCCACCGCCCGCTGGAGATCAACCGCGGGCAGAAGATTGCGCCTAACACCGAAATCGGCGTGATCGGTCACCCCTCGGGATTGCCCACCAAAGTCGCCTTTGGCTCCAAGGTCCGTCACGGCGCTACGGGTTACTTCGTGGCAAACCTCGATACCTACGGCGGCAACTCCGGCAGTGCCGTGTTCAACGAGGCCACGGGCGTGATCGAAGGCGTGCTCGTGCGCGGCGAGGAAGACTTCGTGTACAAGAACGGCTGCCGCGTTTCCAACGTCTGCGAAAGCGACGCTTGCCGCGGGGAAGACGTCACTTACGCGCAGGAAGCCGCCTCGTTCATTCCCCCGCTCCAGTGATCAATCTTTTGATCAGCCTAGAGATCACTTGATCAGCCTAGAGATCACTAGGGTGATCGCTAAGAACCCAGGGAGGCGCGCCAATTTGCGGCACCTGCGCGTACCCTCGGTCTCCAAAGCCACTTATATTCCGTTCCCGCCCTGGCTTGAGCTTTGCTAGGAAGTGGCCGGCACCCTAACGCCGGAGGTTGTTTTGAGTCACAAGGGTCTCTCGTCCGTGCTTTCTGCTTTTGCCTTGACCGCACTCGCCGCCTGCGGCGGCGAAGGGGGCCCTGGAATCTCGCTGAACTCCGAGAGCTTCAGCTACGACTACACGGAAAACGGGTGCAAAACCGGCGAGCAAAAATTCGACTCGCTCGAAGCACTC
>Ga0247837_1001611_pt1 | contig 45889 bp, 30 predicted proteins | sample LaCtaG_2_FD_187115 | JGI IMG/M metagenome (GOLD analysis project Ga0247837, IMG submission 187115) | Freshwater microbial communities from meromictic Lake La Cruz, Castile-La Mancha, Spain - LaCruzMarch2015_14.5m | ecosystem: Environmental > Aquatic > Freshwater > Lake | place: Spain: Castile-La...
CCAGGACGAAAACCCCGTGGTGCTCTTCCAGTCGACCTGGGATGCAGACTACATGGCGAGAGAATATCCGGCCCTGAAGTTTTCAGCGGTGCGTTGAGCCCCGTGTGTATGGGAGCGGTCATACAAGCCCTGAGCGTGAGCGACGGGGTGCCCTGCCCTGTTCCGTGCTGCCGATCCCCCGGCTTACGCCGGGGGCTTGTATGGGAGCGGCGTACGCGATTGTGTCGGAACTCCCCGGTCGCCGGACACCTGCACCGGCTCACTCGGGTAATTCAAGCACCTGGCCTTGGGATTCGAGCAGGCCGCGGAGTGACGGATAGTCGACATCCTGCACGGCGACTCCGGAGCGGGCCGCCAGCACAGCGGCATCGGCGGCTGCATCGCCAAGCAGCATGAACACCGGCTCCATGCGGGCTGAGCCGTAGGCGATGTGGCTGGCCGACAAACAGACGGGCACGAGCAGGTTGACGCACTCCGCCCGTTTGGGCACGAGCGCCCCGTAGCCGATCTGATAGGGCCGTTTCGGGTGGACCCCGATGTCCCCCTCGTTCTGCACGGTGCCCTCTGGCGTGACGTACCGACGGACATTGTGCGAGTCGAGCGTGTAGGAGCCCATTCCGATCGGCCGCTTCACCTCACGCATACCCAGACACTCGTGTTCGGTGAGCACGTCCTCACCCAGCATCCGTCTGGCCTCACGGATGTAGAGCTGCGGTGACCAGTGGCCGTTGTCCGCGTACTCATCTTTCGGCAGACCCCACGACTGCATCTTCGTGCGGATCTCGGCCGGCACGCGGTCATCGTGCGAGAAAAACCAGAGCAGCCCCAGCTGATATCGCGCATGGTCGTCGATGATCTCCCGCCGTCGTTCGTACGACGCCTCAGGGTAGTCGTAGTTCATGCCGATGTGGTCGAAGCTGAACGGCCCGTGGTTATTGGTGTCGGTCTTGCGGTTGGGGATGGCGTCGAACTTTCTGAATACGTCCCGCCAGCCGGCGGCGAAGGTCCGCGCTAACAGCTCATACATGCCCGGGTCATACCCGGCGGGTTTCTCGAACGGCACGCGGTTTTCGGGGTGGTCGGTAAGACACATGCGAAAGCAGTAGGCCTGCACCCGGTCATCCCCCTCGCCGCGTCTGCCCGGCGGATCGGGAGAGACCAGCGGCAGAAGCCCGCTGGCGGGATTGCCCGGCTGCTTGAAGGGATCGACCGGCATCTTCCAGTGGTGGCTGTGGTGAAGAATGCCAACCTGGTTGCCGTTCCATTTTTCGCCATAGACACTCTCTGCCTCGCGGCCGACGTGATACCTCACACTGGCCGCGGCCATCAGGTCGCCCTCGTAGGTGGCGTCGATGAAAACCTTGCCCGCAAATCGCCGGGCGGGCCCGGACGGTCCGGCAAGCGTGGTGATCGCCACAATCCGCGGCCCAGCATCGGATGCGTTTCGCAGACCCATCTCAACGCCCTTGCCTCGGTCGAGCAGACCGCCGCGAAGAACCTCGACGCCATGCTCCTCCAGCCACTGATCAAAAATTTTCTCGGCAACATGTGGCTCGAAGAGCCACATCGAGCGATCCCCCACGTCGCTCTGCTTGACCCCCTGCCCGACCGCAGCAAACGACTCACGTGGCTGCCACCGCCAGGCCCCGGGCGATTGATAGTGCTTCCAGACTCGGCGGTAAAACTCCCGAGCGAGGCTGCCGATGGCGCGGGTGTTGCCGCTGTCGGTGTAGCCGAGGCCGCCGCTGGACAGCCCGCCGAGATGCTTGTCTGGCGACACCACGATAACGCTCGCGCCAGCATGTTTTGCACGGACGGCCGCCACGACAGCGCCGCTCGTGCCGCCGTAGATCACGACGTCGTGGCTCGTCGCGGCATCGCCGGAGGGCTCTGCAGCCTGACTTTTCTTCCACCCCGCGGCCGGGGCGAAGGCCCCGTCGGCCTCATCGCCCGCACAGAGCCCCGGCACCGCGACATACCAACAGACCGTTGCGACTACAATTGAAATCACGTTCAGGCCCGTTCCGCGTCTTTGCATCGCCGGCATCTCCGCCTTGTTTTTTGGTTCTTCGGGGAATATCGTGGCTCTTGCCGGTCGTTTTCAAGGCGGCTGTGGCGTAGATTGCCTGGATGGACACACTTTCCACCCACTATGCCCGACTTCTGGGCCTGGACGACTCCTGGCGAGTCGATGCTGTTGACCTTCGGCTTGACGAGCGGCGAGTCGAAATCCGCCTGGCGCACGTCGGCTCGGGCGTTTTCTGCCCGGAATGCGGGCAGTCTTGCGGCCTGGCCGATCACGCGGAAGAGCGGCGTTGGCGTCACCTCGACACGATGCAGTTCACGACGGAGCTTGTCGCCCGACTGCCGCGGAGCCGCTGCCCTGAGCACGGGGTGAAGACGATCGTGCCGCCGTGGGCCGGCAAGCACAGCCGTTTCACCCTGTTCTTCGAAGCCTTTGCGATCGAAGTCTTGCAGGCGGCCCGCTCGGTCAAGGCCGCCGCCTCCCTCCTCGGGCTCTCCTGGGACGCGGCCCAGACGATCATGGATCGAGCCGTCGAACGGGGGCTTGAGCGACGTGAAGTGACGCCCATTCGCCACATTGGTATCGACGAGAAGAGCTTCGGCAGAGGCCACGACTACATCACCGTCCTCACCGACATCGATGGCTCCCGCGTTCTGGAGGTGGCCCCGGAGCGAACTCAGGCTGCAGCGGAGGCGGTCCTGCAGACGCTGACGGTTGAGCAGCGGCAGGAGGTTGTCGCCGTGGCTGCCGACATGCTCCCTGCCTATGCCAACGCGGTCGCGAACCAGACCCCGATCGCGAAGTTGGTGCACGACAAGTTCCATGTCGCCAAGCACCTCGGAGAGGCCGTCGATCAGGTGCGGCGCGCCGAGAACAAGGCCCTCCAATCCGAAGACGATGATCGGCTCAAGGGGACACGGCAGCTCTGGCTCTTCAACAAGGCCAATCTCTCGCCAGCACAGCGACGCCGTTTCACGGCCATCCGGCAGAACGGCCTGAAGACTGCCCGAGCCTGGGCAATCAAGGAGGAGTTCCGCTGGTTCTGGCGTCATGTGTATTCGACGAGTGCCGAACAGTTCTTCAAACGGTGGTACGCATGGGGAGCCAGGTGCCGTCTCCGGCCTATGATCAAGGTCGCCAAGATGCTCAAGCGTCACCTGCCGAATCTCCTGAGCTACTTCCTCTATCGAATTACGAATGCGACGAGTGAGGGCTTCAACAGCGCCATCCAGGCACTCAAGTATGCGGCCCGAGGCTTCCGCTCATTCCGGAACTACCGAACGCGAATCCTGTTCTTCTGCGGAAAGCTCGACCTCAGGCCACGGCTACCCTGCCACTAAAATCCCCGAAGAACCACAACTGTTGCCGTTTCTCGAAGAGCAAAGCTTCAATGAACAGATCATCAGGTCGAATAACGTCGAAAACGCAGACGGTCGGGAGCGCGGCTACTTGCGGTGCCCTTCTGACCCGACGCCGCCCATTGGACCGGGCGTGAAAGGCCGCCCGTCTTCCAACTATTCGTTCAACATTGGCGACACGATAAACGGCATCAATAACACAACCAACATGCGAGGGCTCTTCTCGCAGACCGACACCCGTCTCAAGCTCAAGGACATTCCAGACGGTCTGTCGAGCACGCTCGCCATAGCCGAGAACACGCGGCCCGCGCTCACCATGAGCGGCTGTCCTCAGGGATTTGCCTGCACCGGCCTCGACGACCCACGGTGGGCACCGGTCAACGACCGCGGGGCGTTCGCGGGCAGTAACGGCACCAATCCAAGTGGCTGCCAATCGAGCTGGCGAGTCGATAGGTTTGTCGACGATGGTTCGGTCACCCTCATGGGCGCCTTCCGGAGCCCCGGCAGTTGCTGGACGTGGGGACGAGTCAATTACTGGGCGTTCAACACGGTGCTCCCTCCGAATGGACCCGCCTGCGGAAGCAACGGCACAGGGGGGGGCATTCTCACGGCCCGCAGCTGGCATTTCGGCGGCATCAATGCCGCCATGGCAGACGGTGCCGTGCGATTCATCTCCGAGAACATCGAGGCCGGCAACCGGTCGGGCACCGAAGTGCAGGTGCTTTCCGGGGGCGTCGGCCCGTACGGCACATGGGGTCGACTCGGATGCCGGGGAGACGGCCAACACGTATCGGTTGGCGATCTCTGACGTGATCTCTGGCTTGATCTCTGGCTTGATCTCTGGCTTGAATTTTCGCGTGCGGCGCAAGGACAACGATAACGACACAAGGCTTTCTCATGGCTGTCGGAACATTCGCATTGCAGAGATCCACAGGGCTTCGGCGAGCGATCGTCGTTGCTTCACTTGCATGCTTCGTGGCATTCACTGCAGGCGGCTGCTCCCGGCAGCATGAAGACAAGTGGTCGAAACGCCGGCCGGCCGTATTCCCGACAACGGGAAGTGTCACGTGGAATGGCGAGCCCGCGGCTGGCGCACTCGTGACGCTCCATTCGCTCTCCCACAACGTCGCCGCCAGCGGCCGCACCGACGGCAAGGGGGGGTTCGCTCTGATGACCTGGCGGCAGGGTGACGGTGCTGTTGCCGGGGATCACAGGGTTACGATCGAGACAATCGTGATTGCCGGGTATGACGCAGAAGGCGGCGTGATCGAGGTCAACGCGATGCCACCGACATACGAGAAGCCCGAAAACTCGGGCCTCACGGCCACGGTGTCTGACAAAGGCAAAAACCAGCTCTCGTTTGCCGTCACCGGCCCCCGCCGCGGCCCGAAAACCCCCGTCGCCGCCCCTTCGTCCGTTCCTTCAGATGCCTCGCCGGCAAAGTGACGCCCGGCAAAGTGACGCCTGACCGGGGGATGCAGCCAGTGGCGTTTGTCGCGGCGGGCCACGCCTCCGTCGTGGGGCACGTGTGTGACGTGCCCGTGTATGCTCGTCGTCGGACTCAGGCGTCTGTCGGACGAGGGCCTCTTTGGTGGCTGTCACCTTTTCGAGATTTGATAATGATCCAACGGCGATGGTTTCTCTGCCTCGCGATCGTCGTCGGCGTGGCAGCGTCTGCGGCCCGCGGCGCTGCCCCGGCAGATCCGGCTGCACTCTTCAACGACGCCGTCCGGCTCTTCTTTGCGGCCCGGCCTGGCGAGTCGGCCGACGCCTTCGACCGGCTCGTCGCGGCCCGTCCTGAGAGCGAGCCCGAGCTCTGGCAGCGGGGCCTGGCGCTCTACTATGCCGACCGCTTCGATGACGGCCGCCGGCAGTTCGAAGTCCATCGCACGGTGAATCCGGCCGATGTCGAAAACGTTGCCTGGCACTTTGCCTGTGTGGCCCGCGACAGAGGGCCTGACACCGCCCGGAGGGGCATCATTCCCGTTGGCGCCGATGCAAGGGTGCCGATGCGGGAGGTTCTCGAACTCTTCGCAGGGCGAGCCGCACCCGCTGCCGTGCTGGCGGCCGCCGAGGCCGGCCCCGAGGAGGCCCGCCGCAACCAGCGCTGCTTCGCCCACCTCTACCTCGGGCTCTATTTCGAGGCGATCGGCGACGACGATCTGGCGAGGCGACACATGCTCCAGGCAGCGGGCCCATTCGCGATGGACCACTTCATGGGCCGGGTCGCGCAGCTGCACTGTCGGCTCCGTGGCTGGACCGAAGCGGCAGACGTCACGGTCGCGCCGGCTGGAAACGACCAGCACGACGGGTCGGCGACCTCTCCCGTAGCGACGCTTCGTCGGGCTCTCGATCGCGTGCGGGCGCTGCGGGCCGCGGAGCCCGACCGGGCTGGCCCATTCGTGGTCGAGGTGGCCGACGGCCGGTATGAACTGGCAGCGACGCTCGTGATCACACCGGAAGACTCAGGCACGGCCGAATCGCCAACGGTGATTCGCGCGGCCGATGGGGCCCGGCCACTCTTCAGTGGCGGCCGGCTCATCACGGGGTGGACCGTGACGCAGGAGTCGCCGCAGGAAAAACCCCGCTGGACGGCCGTGCTCCCGGATGTGAAGGCGGGGGCGTGGAACTTTGCACAGTTGTTTGTGAACGACCAGCGACGGTTTCGGCCGGTGCTGCCAGCCACCGGTTGGTACACCATCGCCGACACACTGCCGCCTTCGCCGGCCAATGCTGGCAAGGGGCATGACCGGTTCGTCTTTTCCGGTGACGATCTGCGGACTGACTGGGCGAACCTCGGCGACGTGGAGGTGGTGGCTGTCCACAGGTGGACGATGACCCGCCTGCCGATCGCCACGATCGAGCAAGTCGAACAGGCCAATCAGGCCAATCAGGCCGACCTTGCAAACCCTGTGGAAGATGCCCGCGCGAAAAAGGCGGTCACATTCGCCGGGCACACCCGGGGCATGGCCGCCTGGTGCTCCTTCCCAAAGGGGAACCGCTATATGGTGGAGAATGTCCGTGAAGCGCTTGGGCTCCCCGGTTCGTGGTACCTCGACCGGCCGACCGGCACGCTCACCTATTGCCCACAGCCGGGCGAGACGCCCGAAGCCGCGACGGTCGTGGCACCGGTGCTCGATCGGCTGGTTGAACTCCGCGGCCAGGTGGCCGCGAGAAAGTTCGTCGAGCACGTTCGATTCGAGGGGCTCTCGTTCGCCCACGGAAACTGGACCCTGCCGACGGGCGGGCAGTCGTATCCGCAGGCGGAGGTGAATGTCGGCGCAGCCATCGTTGCCACTGCTGCACGACACGTTGCCTTCGACCGCTGCGGCGTGCGGCACGTCGGCCGCTATGCGTTCGAACTGGGGCACGGCTGCCAGGAGTGCAGGATTTCGCGGTGCGAGCTGGTCGATCTCGCCGGCGGCGGCGTGCTCGTGGGCACCACGGCGAAACTCCCCGATCCAGAGGCTATCGTCACGGGCAACTCGGTCCGCGACTGCACGATCGCGCACGGTGGACGCATTCATTCAGCGGCGATCGGCGTCTGGATCGGCAATGCCTCGCACACCACCGTCGAACACTGTGACATCTTCGACCTCACCTATTCCGGCGTCTCGATCGGCTGGACCTGGGGCTATGCCGAGAGCCCAGCGCACCACAACCGCGTTCTCCACAACCATATCCACGACATCGGCCACGGTGTGCTCTCGGACATGGGCGCCGTCTACACACTGGGCGTGTCGCCCGGCACGGTCGTGGAGGGCAACCTGATCCACGGCATCCAGAGCCATGACTATGGCGGCTGGGGGCTCTACACCGACGAAGGCTCGACCGGCGTCGTGATGCGGAACAACATCGTCCACGGCACGAGCTCCGGCGGCTTCCACCAGCACTACGGCCGCGACAATATCATTGAGAACAACATCTTCGCCGTCGCCCGCGACTGGCAGTTGCAACGCAGCCGCGTTGAAGACCACACAAGTTTCCGGTTCACCCGCAACATCGTCTGGTGGAATTCCGATAGGCCGCTCGTGAAGGGCGACTGGAGCAAGGGGCTCGTCACGGCAGCCAACTGCTACTGGAACGCGTCGGGCCCCGTCGTGTTTCCCGGCGGCCAGGATCTCGCCGCAAGGCAGGCGGCGGGACAGGACGAGCGGTCGATCGTCGCCGATCCCAAGTTTCTGGATCCCAAGTTTCTGGATCCCAAGTTTCTGGATCCCAAGTTTCTGGATCCCAAGTTTCTGGATCCCAAGTTTCTGGATCCCAAGTTTCGGGATCCCAAGTTTCGGGACTCGAACTTCCTCGACCCGCGTTCCGGCATGTTCGCGATTGCTCCCGACTCCCCTGCCCTGGCACTCGGTTTCGAGCCGATCGATTCCTCGCTGGCCGGTCGCCGCACGCCGCGGTTGCTTGCGGCCGGAATGCCTGAAGTGCCGACACTCTGGCCCGAGAGCCGCACGCGGAACTATCCGCCTCGTGAGCCCGCCCCGTAAACCCTCTCCCCTCGTGGCGGCAAGTTTGTAACGTGTCCGTGTCCCCTCTCAACGTAGCCTGCCGGTAAAGATCTCGGCCCACTCGAATCCGGCCCGGCGGCGGGATACGACGCGGTGCGAGGGGCTTCCTCAACTCCCGGACAAGTTGAAAACTTGCCGCCACAAGGGGGTGGGATCGAGGAGCCGGGATCGGCGGAAGCTCGACGAGCGTTGGAATTTCGCCCTGACAGGTCGGCACCACCATGACGCCCCACGGCGAAAGTCCCCGCGAAGGAGACTTCTGCCGGCCCGGCGGCGGGATACGACGCGGTGCGAGGGGCTTCCTCAACTCCCGGACAAGTTGAAAACTTGCCGCCACGAGGAGGCGGCGGGATACGACGCGGTGCGACGGGCTTCGCCAACTCCCGGACAAGCTAAAAACTTGCCGCCACGAGGAGGCGGCGGGATACGCAGGTGGGGGCTCAGGCATTGTTCAAGTGCAAGACGGAGCCGACGCCCCGAACAGCGGCCAAAAAAGTCGGTTTTTCCCGGGTGGATTGCTATCGGTGTCTGCCACCACACGGCGGTATTCTTCGCGACTGAGGTCTTGTGGCCTGTCAGACGGAAAGAGAGCCGAAGCATGAGTCTCGTGCCCCGACGAAGCCGTCGCAGTTTTCTCCTGCGGGGGCTCGGGTCGCTGCCGCTGGCCGTGTGTGCAGGCACCGCCGTCGGCTGCCGCAGCATGCAGTTTGCCCGCGTGATGACGCCCGGGGAGGACGCCATGATCGGCAGCCACCAGGCGGGGCAGGAGACATTCACCCCGCTGGTCAACGACGCCGTCGCGAAACTTCTCGCTCGGCATGTCGATGGGGCCGTACAGCAGGTTTCGTACGAGGAGGGGGCCGAGCCGCTGCCGCCGACGGCCCGGCGGATCTGCTTCGTGGGTGTCGAGAACAAGAGCGCCGAGGATATCGGTGACTTCAAAGAGCAGATCTACCAGTCGATCGACAGCCGTATTCTTGAATCGAAGGTCTTTCAGTCGGTCAACCGGCGGTTCGTCGATGCTGGCCTCCGCGACACCCGCCTGCGGCCCGATCAACTGCTTGTCCCTGAGCATATGCGGACATTCGCCGGACAGATGGAGCAGCAGGGCCAGCCGATCGACTACCTGCTCTACGCCACGATCAGCTCCGGCACGACCCGCGAAAACCGCGACTACCAGCGGGATTACCTGCTGACGCTGGAACTGGTCGAGGTCGGCACGGGCGGCTACGACAAGCAGTCGGCCGAACTGAGCAAGGGTTACCACCACAGCCGCCTGGGCCGCTGGCGGGCCACGAATCCGCTCTCGCCATGACCAGCCTGCAGCGACGCGTCTCCGTCTGCTGCATGACCGCCGCACTGACCGTGACCGGCTGCATGACGCACATGGTCAGGCTTCAGCCGGTGCGGGTGGCGTTCCAGCGGGGCGACCTGACGGAGGCCGACAGGCTGATCGGTGGCGAACTCGAAAAGCAGTCGGGTGAGGAAGACCTGCTCCTGCTCGACCGGGCAATGGTCAGTCTTGCGGATGGCCGGCCGGCTGAAGCCGAGCGGATGCTCCGTCGGGTCCGCGACAGCTTCGACCACCTCGAGCAGGAGAGCCCGGTCGAAAATGCCTGGAGCATGCTCAGCGACGATGAGGCGAAGGCCTACCACGGCGAAGACTACGAGAAGGTGCTCCTGCGGGCGATGCTCGCCCTTGCCAACCTCGTGCAGGATGGAGACGACGCCGAGGCCTACAGCCTGCAGGTCGCCGACAAGCAGCGGAGCATCGTGGCGGCCGCCGCCCGGCCGGATGGCACGAATCCCAAGGCCGCCTACCAGCAGGTTGCTCTGGCTCCCTACCTCCGCGGCCTGATCCGCGAGGAGACCCACCGCGACTACGACGACGCCGCGAGGAATTTTCAGCTCGTGGTCGACTGGCAGCCAGACTTTCAGGCCGGTCGGGGCCATCTCGCGCGGGCCCTGGCCGGGAGCCACTCCCGCCGAGGCCACGGCGTGGTGCACATTTTTGCGTTGGTCGGCCATGGGCCGTTCAAGGCCGAAGTGGAGGAGATGCCGACGAGCACGTCTCTGCTGATCGCCGACCAGATCCTGAGCACACAGGTGGGCACGACGCTTCCCCCCACGATCGCGCCGATCAAGGTGCCGCGGATCGTCTCCGCACCGGGGGCCGCGGGGAGCGTGCAGGTGGCGGTGGGGGACTGGGCTGCAGGCCAGACCGAGACGATCACCGATATTTCGCAGATGGCACTCCGCCAACAGGAGGCGGTGCTGCCGTATTGCCTTGCCCGAGCGGTGGCCCGCCGCGCTGTCAAGAAGGGGACGATCTACGGTTTCAAGCAGGGACTCGGCATGCAAGACGGGCTGCCGTCGCTGGCTCTCGATGCGGCGGGCATCGCCTGGGAGGCGACGGAAAACGCCGACACTCGGTGCTGGAGCCTCCTGCCTGATCGTATTCAGGTGATGCGGCTGGAATTGCCCGTCGGTTCCCACACGCTGCTGCTGCGGCCGCTCGACCGGCAGGGTCGGCCGCTGGGCCAGCCCGTTCCGCAGTCGGTCACGCTGGCCGACGGCCGCAATACCTACCTGCTCGTACAGGCCACGGAGAACGGTCTCGTCGGACGCCCGCTCACGAACAGTCCCTAGCGGCATCCCTGTCTACCGCGCTGCGGCAGACGGCGGCAGACGGTGTCTCAGAAACCGTCGAGCGATCCAAAGACCTCGATCATCGCCGCAGCCTCCGCGGTGGTGATCCGATCGCTGCGGCGTGTGGCCGGGGCGACGCAGGTCGCCAGTAGCACCCTTGAATCGATGCCCGCGAGCCCCCGATACCGCCGGGCCGTCGCCGGACCGTGGGCCCGGACGGCATCGGCCAGCGAAAGAAACTCCATCTCCGAAAAGGCATGCCGCGGCGGTCCGCCATCCGCCGGCACGACCTCTCCCCATGGTGGCCGGACGATTTCGACATGGCCCGCATCGAGCACCGGCCGCATCCAGCGGTGGAAAAACATCAGCATCAAAACGCCGCAGTGGATGCCGTCGGCGTCGGGATCCATCAGCAGCAGGATTCGCGAGTAGCGGAGCTTCGCCAGATCACAGGCTGCCCCCCGACCGGTTCCGAGGCTGTCGGTGAGGGCCGTAAACAACGGGTGTGCCGCCAGCTTCCGCTCCGTGGCCTTAAGCGTATTGAGCGGCTTGCCCTGCATGGGGAGCACGGCCTGGGTCGAGACGTCACGGACTCTCGTCACGGCCGAAGCTGCCGACTCCCCTTCCACCACGAACAACTCCGGCACGGCCCCCGAGGCTCTGGCCGGCCCCGAGTCTCTGGCCGGCCCCGAGTCTCTGGCCGGCCCCGAGTCTCTGGCCGGCCCCGAGTCTCTGGCCGGCCCCGAGTCTCTGGCCTGCCCCGCGGCATGCAGGCTGCAGTCTTCGAGCTTCACCGGCCCTGACACAAATGCCCGATTCATGGTCGGGCTTCATCCACCGGGACGGCCTGACCGGTGCGTGCCGACTCGTAACAGGCTTCCACGATGGCCACGGCCTTGCGGCCTTCGAACCCGTCGAGGGCGGGCGGCCGCCCATCCCTGACAGCATTGATGAAGTCCTCGAAGTTTCGGGTGTGGCAGGAATAATTGATCGCCATCGGATCGGCCGCGCCGCCCGAGGTGCTGCTCGACCCGCCAAACCGCGCCCGCGTGTCGTCGTCGTCGACCGACTCCCCGCGAAACCTCCAGGTTGTCAGCTGTTCCTCCAGAATCTCCGCCGTGCCGTCCCGGCCACCGAAGAGAAACCGGCGAAGCTGGCCCGGATAGAGGCTCGTCGCGGCGAGCAATTGGCCGAGCCCGCCGTTCTTGAATCGGAGGATGGCCACGCAGGTGTCTTCGACCTCGAGCCGCTTGGGGTCGTGAGATCGCACGCCGGTGAAGGCCACGACGCTCTCGACCGGATTCTCGCCCGGCGCGAGATCCGGCATCGAGGCGCCGGCGATCCACTGGACGGCGTCGACGCCGTGAATCGACTGGTTCATGACCGCGCCGCCGCCATCGAGTGCCTTGGTCCCCTGCCAGCGGCCCGGGCCGTAATACGCATCATCCCGCCACCAGGGCACATAGCTGGCGGCGATCGCCAGCGGCCCGAAACGGCCGGCAGCCGCCGCGGCATGCACCGTCTGCACCACAGGATTGAACCGCTGCGGAAAAATCGCTCCCAGCGTTATTCCGGCCTGCCGGGTGGCAGCCAGCATCTGGTCGATCCGATCGAGACCGATCTCCAGCGGCTTCTCGCAGATCACATGCACGCCGTGCCGGGCGGCGGCGAGCACGGCATCCAGATGGGCGCCCGACGGCGTGGCCACCGTGACAAAGTCGGGCCGCTCCGCCGCGAGCATGGCGTCGGCGTCGCCATACCACGTGCAGCCAAACTCTTCCGCGAAGGCCCGCCCTTTGTCGGCCGTGCGGCAGGTCGCCGCCACAAGCTCGACGCCTTCGATATCGCCCAGAGCCCGGGCATGCAGCCGCGCGATCGCACCGATACCGAGAATGGCCGCCCTCATGGTTTTCATCGTCCTGCCGTCTCCGCAACGTGTCGTTCGGCACACAGCTCATCGTGCCCCGATCGCGATAGCATACCCCCGGCTTCGGAATACGCCGATCGGCTTGGGGCAAAGGCCACGTCTTCCCCGGGCATTTTGAAACGGTCATGATGGTGGGGTCGTCCGATACGCCGCCACGATCGTGTTCACTGGAGTTCTCCGATGATGGGGTTCGACATGCATGCCCGCCTTCGCCCCCTCGTGGCCGCGGGCCTGTGTCTCCTGCCCTGCTCGGCTCTCTCCCGTCCGGCCCAGAGCGCTGCTGCCGAGCCACAGGGTCTGGCCCTGCGTCAGGATCGACACGGCGTGACGGTCGAGGTGGCCGGCGGGCCATTCGCAGCCTATGTCATCGACGAGGCCAACAAGCCCTATCTCTGGCCCGTGATCGGCCCGACGGGCAAGGCAATGACACGCGCCTACCCGATGCAAGACCTGCCTGAGGAACCGGACGCCCAGCGGGATCACCCCCATCACCGCGGCATCACATTCGGTCATGAGCGCATTTCAGGCGTCGACAGCTGGCACGACCGGTCCACGTTTCCAAAGGATGCCGAAGGGAGTCCGCGGCTGGCGGCCCTGGGCCGGATCGTTCATCGCGAGTTTTGTCTGCTCGCCGTCGACGGCAACGAGGCGGTGATCGAGGAAGTCTGCGACCATCTCGATCCGGCCGGCACGCCGCTCTTGGAGGAACGCCGCCGGCTCACGTTCCGGGCGGATCAGACAACGCGATCGATCGACATCGACCAGGAGTTCAGCGGCCTTCCCGGCGCCGGCCCCGTGACGTTCGGCGATAACAAGGATGCGGGGCTCTTCGTGCGGGTGCCGACGAGCATGGCGGTCGATGCCAAGCTGGGTGGCCGAATCATCAATAGCGATGGGCTGGTCGACAAGGCTGCCTGGAGCCGGCCCGCGCGGTGGTGCGACTACCACGGGCCGGTGGCGGGGGAGCATCTTGGGATCGCAATGCTCAACCATCCGGACAGCTTCCGTCATCCCACGCGGTGGCACGTCCGCACCTATGGCCTGTTTGCCGCCAACCCATTCGCCCAACACGGCTACGACCCCGCGCTGCCCGACGGCACGACGACGATTAAACCGGGCGAGACGGTGAGGCTCCACCACCGTATCCTTCTGCATTCAGGCGACGAACAGGCCGGCCTGATCGACGCGGCCTGGCAGCAGTATGCCCGCGAACGGCCGCAGGCGATCGGTGCTGCCGCGACCCCCCAACGCTAACCGTGGCGGCAAGTTTGTAACGTGTCCGTTGCCCCAGCACGAATTCCGCAAGTTAAAAACTCGCGGCCACGGGAGGATCCCACCGCCCCCCGTGGCGGCAAGTTTGTAACTTGTCCGTTGCCCAATCGCGGATTCCGCAAGTTAAAAACTCGCGGCCACGAAAGACCATCGCGAATTCCGCACGGGAGCCTCGCGGCCACGAAAGGATCCCACCGCCCCCCGTGGCGGCAAGTTTGTAACTTGTCCGTTGCCCAATCGCGGATTCCGCAAGTTAAAAACTCGCGGCCACGAAAGACCATCGCGAATTCCGCACGGGAGCCTCGCGGCCACGAAAGACCATCGCCGATTCCGCACGGGAGCCTCGCGGCCACTACACTGAATCGGGGCCCTGGCAGCAGCCCCTAGGCGTTGGCCGTTGCGATCAACTGCGACAGGAGCGGTAGCAGTTGCTTCTTTCGGCTGACCACGTTTTTGAGCGAGTACAGGCTGCGGTCGAGCCTTGGATAGTTGATCTCCTCCCAGGCCTCGGATTCCTCCGAAAGCAGCAGGAGCGAACCGTTGCTCACCACGTCGGTCACCAGCAGAGCGGAGAAATGAAACTTGTGCCGTACGGCGAAATCCTCGAGTGCCGCCCGCAGTTCGTCCTTTCGCTCCCAGAAGAGGTCGAAGCCGGTCTCCTCGATCTGCGAGATCGAGAACCGCACACCATGCTCGGTGAACTCCTTGCAGTCCTCGCCGATCACTTCTGCCGGCTTGCTCGACCGCAACGCCGAGCCGATCTCGAAAAACTCGCGGGCGTACTGGTCGAGATCGATGGCGCAGATGGTCCGAAGCCAGGCAAGGATCTCACGGTCGGTGTCGGTGGTCGTCGGCGACCGCAGAAACAGCGTGTCGGAAATGATGCCCGACGCCATGCAGAGCGCGATCCCCGGCCGCGGCATGATTCCCGCTGCCCGGAACTGCCGGGCCACGAGCGTGCAGGTCGAGCCGACCGGCTCATTGATGAATCGGATCGGCTGCGTCGATTTCAGGCCTCCGCCGAGCCGGTGGTGATCGAGCACTTCCACGATTTCTGCCTCTTCGGCCCCACTCACCGCCTGCCCAAGCTCATTGTGGTCGACGAGCACGAGGCGGGGCTTGGGCGGATTGATCAGGTCGGACTTGAATGACAGCCCGACCAGTTCGCCATCGTCGGAGACCACGGGGAACACCGGTTGCGGCGACCGTTCCACGATGGCCCGCGCCTCGACAACGCTCGCCTTGCCCGACACCGTGACAAACTCCGTGTCCACCACCGGATCGATGAACTGCGACGACTTGATTCGCAGCGCCGTATTGAGCGTGTCGACGGGGCTCAGAATCACCGAGACGTTTCGGATCTTCGCCAGTTCGATGAGCCCGGACGAGAGCGAAAAGCCGCCGGTCAGCACGAGGGCCCGCACGCCATGCTCGATTGCCGGCAGTTGGATCGTGGGGCGGTCGCCACAGACCACGATCAGCCGGTCTGCCGGAAAGCGGTGCATCCGGTCGGTGAAGCCCTCGGCGCTCATGGCGCCCACCATGACGAGCAATTCGTCCCGCTGCTGCGGCTCGATCACGTGCTGAAAGCTGCCGCCGAGCACGTCGTGGATTTTCTGCAGGCAGGTCGTCACGGTTCGGAGCTTGAGCGGATCCCCCTCGTCCTTGAAGAATAGGTCCATGAGGTGGAGCACCGACAGCACGCCCACCACCCGGCGGCGGTCATCGATGACCGGGATCGCCCGCAGGTCGGCCGACTGCATCCGCTGGTAGGCGTCGTGGAAGGAATCCCCGAACGACGCGGTCACGATGTCGCGGCGGCAGAGATCCTCGGCCGACGGCCGCACATCCATCACGATCCGCGGCGTGGCCAGCCCGGCCCGGGCCAGCACATATTCGGTTCGCTTGTTCGGGGGCCCACAGCAGGCGGCGACGGCATCGGGCCGTGTGGTCTGCTGGAGGAGATCGGCGTAGGCAATCGCCGAACAGATGGCATCGGTGTCGGGATTACGATGCCCAAAGACGAAAGTGCTCATGGCGGAAGAATCACTGGGACTGCAGAGGGCCCGATATGACGCACAGGATAGGCCATTTCACGGGCCCTGCGAAGGGCAGGCAAGGCCGGCCTCACGCAGCATTCTTCCCGCTGCCCGGCACGGTCGCCCCACCGAGCACTGCGTAGAGCGAATCGCTCAGGGGCGACCGGTCGAAGAGCCCCATCCGAACAACCGCCAGACCGGCATGCCCGGCCATCGATGCCAGCGTCTGGGCCGTAAAATAGTTCACGTGGTCAGGCCAGCGAAAGCCACACCACTTCCGACCGCGGATCAGCCGGCCGAGGCAGTTGAAATTGGGCACCTTGACGATGATGCGGCCATCGGTCGTGAGCCGTTCGCGGCAGCGGCGCAGCAGCGTCAGGGGCTCGATCTCGTGCTCCAGGATGCAGGAAAGCACGATCAGGTGGACGCTCGCCGGTTCGAGCATGGCCAGCCCCTCGATGCCGGTCGCATGGATGCAGCGGCCACCGCGGATCGAGAGCGTGCGGTCTGCGACGGAAGCCAGGTGCGTCGAGATCTCGATGCCGATCGGTTCGACGCGGTCCGCCACGCCGCCCGGGATGCCCGCGACGACCCGTTCAATGAGCGTGCCTTCCGCACAGCCGACGTCCACCAACCGGATCGGCCCGGTCGCGAACCCGCAGGCGATGCTGCGGCCAAGTGCGGCGACCTTGTCACGCTTCAGCACGCGGCGACGAAAGACTTTCACGGCCTCGCTCAGGGCATGCACGGCGGGTTCAGCCTGCTGACGCCGCTGGCTCTCCGCCTTGTGCGTCACCTCCCAGGCAAACGCGTCGCGGAACAGGTCCTGCGCGGGCGGATTAGCCAGATAGACGAATCCGGTGTCGGCACAGCGGCGCAGGCTCCAGGGAAACGGCGCGTAGGAGAGCGGCTGCGATTGGGACGCACGTTCGAGCAAAGGACAACTCCGCGGTACTGCATTCATGGCTCGGCTCCTCATCCATTTCCAATCGGGCTTCCAACCGAACGTCCCACCGGAGTTCCAGGCGTGTCGCGCCGGCTCCACCGGTTCCACCCCTTCCAGGCGACCAGACAGGCGTGACCAGACACGCCCCTTTTGGTTTCGGCATCCCGGTAGAATTTCCGCAGAGTTCCCAACCGGAATCGATCGGCGACGCGGCCCGACTCGCCGTCGATCCAGCCGCCCTGGCAAATGAGGCAGCTTTGGCCGCCGCCGTTCCCCCCAGCCTGCCCAGCTGTCGACGCACGGGCCCGATCCCGGCAAATAGCTTCACGGCACCGGGGAGATGCGCCCGATTGAAAGGGTTGTAGCGGTTGGAGTGGGCATCACTCGGGCCGATGGCGGGCACAAGGGCGCCCGCGGGCGACGCTCCACATCCTTTGGCCAGACGTTGCCGTGACGCTTCCCTCCCCACACACAGTGTCACGCGCCAGGGCGTTCCGCCTGCTGGCCATGATGGTCTGCAGCCTCCTGCTCACCGGCTGCACGCCGTGGGGAAGCTATTGGCGGAACTCGATGAAGGTGGGGCCGAATTACCTGCGGCCGCCGGCACCGGTGGAGGGCGAGTGGATCGATGCGGCGTCTGCCCAGATCCGTTCGATGTCAGACATCGAATCGCTCTGGTGGGAGCAGTTCAACGACCCCGTACTCAACGGGCTGGTGCTGCAGGCCTACAACCAGAATCTCTCACTCCGGGACGCCGGGTTTCGCGTGCTTGCCGCCCGCGCTGCCTACAACATCAAGGTTGGCGGTTTCTTTCCGCAGTCGCAGAGTGCGCTTGCGACCTACAACCGCTACCAACTCAGCAACAATGTGAGCGCCCTCAACAACCTCTCCACGACTGCCTTCAGCATCTTCAACACGGGCTTCAACCTGTCGTGGGAGCTTGATCTCTGGGGGAAGATTCGCCGCGGCATCGAATCGGCGGAGGCGCAGTACCAGGCCAGCATCGAGGAATACGACGGCGTCCTCGTCACGCTCGTGGCCGACGTGGCCGACCGCTACACCGACTACCGGGTGGCAGACAAGCAGGTCCGCGATCTCAGAGCGCTGGCCGAGATTCAGCGGAAAAGCCTGCAGCTCGCGACAGACCGCTACGAAGGCGGGGCGACGACCGAACTCGACGTCCAGCAGGCGAAGCTCAATCTGGCCGGGACGGAGGCATCCATTCCAGTCTACGAGCAGCAGACCCGTCTGGCCTCCAACGCCCTCTGCCTGCTGCTGGGCATCCCCCCATCAGAGCTCTCCATCCGTCTCGGAGAGCAGCCCATCCCGCAACCGCCCGATGTGCTCGAGGCGGGAATCCCGGCCGACCTGCTGCGACGACGGCCAGACGTGCGGCAGGCGGAGAGGCTTCTGGCCGCCCAGAGTGCCCAGATCGGCGTGGCCCAGGCGGAGCTGTATCCAGCGCTCACGATCAATGGATACCTGGGCGTCTATGCCAACGAACTCGGACAGCTCTTCGAATCTGATTCCTTCTTCGGCTTCGTGGCGCCGGTCGTGGACTGGAAGCTGCTCAACTATGGACGGCTGCTCAACAACATTCGCCGGCAGGACGCCCTCTTTCAGTCACTCGCTGCCCGCTATCAGGACACCGTGCTGCGGGCCGGCCGGGAGGCAGAGGATGGCATCGTCGTTTTTATCAAAGCCCGGCAGGCCGCCGCGAAACAGGCAGAGGCTCTGACAGCGGCCACCCGATCGACGGAGCTCGTTCAGATCCAATACACCGAGGGCTCCGCCGACTTCAATCGGGTATTCGTGCTCCAGAAAAATCAGGTGACCGAACAGATCAAGCTCAACGACGATGTCGGAGGCGTGACCCACGGCATGATCCAGCTCTACCGGGCGCTGGGGGGTGGGTGGCAGTTGCGGCTCGACGAGCTTGCGGCCAGCGGCCAGTGCTGCAAGGCCCTGCCCGCCGTCGAGGGGGGCGACTGCGACGACTTCATCGGCAAGCAGCCTCCGGCTGGTTTCGACTCCTGGTGCATCTGGCCGGAGTGGCTGGTGGGCCGCAAGGCACGGTGAGCCACGATGGCTCCGTGCAAGCCACGGTGTCGCGCCGCACACGAACGCCGACACAATCGCTGACGCTCTGGGCTTGTATGCGCCGGTTCTATCACTCACGCCGTTCGGACAGCCGTCGGAGCACGAAAAAGAAGACCGGCGTCAGGAAGATGCCAAAGATGGTCACGCCAAGCATGCCGCTGAAGACGGAAAGCCCGAGCGTTCGCCGCATCTCCGCCCCAGCTCCCTCCGCCACCACGAGCGGCACCACGCCCAGGATGAAGGCCAGCGAGGTCATCAGGATCGGCCGCAGCCGCAGGCTGCAGGCCTCGACGGTCGCCTCCTTGAGCGGCCGGCCCTCCTCCAGCAACTGCTTGGCGAATTCCACGATCAGGATCGCATTCTTGCAGGCCAATCCCACGAGCACCACGAAGCCGATCTGCGTGAAGATGTTGATGTCCATGCCTGCCCATCGCACGCCCACCATCGACGACAACAGGCACATCGGCACCACGAGAATCACCGCCAGCGGCATCGTCCAACTCTCGTAGAGCGCCGCCAGCACGAGAAACACGAGCACGACACCCAGCACGAACAGAAACGCCGCAGTATTGCCCGATTTGATCTGCATGGCTGCCATCTCGGTCCAATCGGAGGCCATCAGCGGCGGGATGGCCGCCTCGGCCTGCAGTCGGTCGAAATGCCCCTGCATGACGGCCAACGCCGACGTGCTGCCGATCCCGGGGCCGGGTTCGCCATAGACCGCCGCGGCCGGGTAGAGGTTGTATCGCATCACCATCGACGGACCGAGCCGGTCGCGGACCTGAATCAGCGTCGTCAGTGGCACCGGCTGATTGTTGGCACCCAGCACCTTGAGCCGCTCGAGCGTACGACGGATATCCTGACGGTGGCTGCCCTCTGCCTGCATGTTCACCTGCCAGGAACGGCCGAACCGGTTGAAGTTGTTGACATAGTAGGAACCGAGCTGAATCTGCAGCGTGTCGAACAGTTCCTGCATCGAGACCCCGAGGGCCGCCGCCTTGTCACGGTCGATGTCGAGAAACAGCCAGGGGGTGGCGGCGGAGAAATTCGTGAACAGCCCACGCAGCGCCGGATCTTCATTGCCGTTTGCGACGACCGCATCCGCCGCCTGCTGGAGCTGCGCCAGGCCGTAATCACCCCGGTCCTCCACCAGCATCTTGAAGCCCGCCACGGTCCCCAGACCGTCCACGGGCGGCGGCGCGAACACCTCCACTCGCTCTTCGTCGCCAGTCGCCGACCAGTCGGCCCGCAGCCGACGGGCGATCGCATCAGCCGACAGATCCACTCCAGCCCGGCTCTCGAAACCGTCGAGCAGCACGTACATCCCACCCCAGTTGGCCCCGCTCGCGGCCAGCACGATCGACTGCCCCGCGATGGAGACGACATGGGCCACACCCGGTTCGCGAAGCGCCCGCTTCTCGAGCCGGGCCATCGCCTGCGCCGTCCGCTGCACGCTGGCCCCATCGGGTAATGTCACGTTGACGAGCAGATAGCCCTTGTCCTGCACCGGAATAAAGCCCACCGGCACGATGGTAAACACGAGGTAGGTGAGGTACAGCAGGCCCGCATACACCAGCAAAATCGGCAGCGTGACCAGCAGCGATCCCCGCACCATCGCGGCATAGCCGCGGGTCAGGAGCCCGAAGCCACGATTGAAGCCGCGGAAAAACCAGCCGGCCACGAGGCCCAGTGCCCTGTCGACAACGTCGCGGTCGGCCCCATGGGGCTTGAGAAGAATTGCCGCCAAAGCCGGGCTGAGCGTCAGCGAGTTTACGGCCGAGAGCACCGTCGAGACGGCGATCGTCAGGGCGAACTGTCGGAAAAACTGCCCGACGATGCCCGTGATGAAACCGCACGGCACGAATACCGCGCAGAGCACGAGCGCCACGCCGATCACCGGCCCGGTCACCTCCTCCATCGCCCGATACGAAGCGTCGCGGGGCGAGAGTCCCTTCTCGATCCAACGCTCGACGTTCTCCACCACCACGATCGCGTCGTCGACCACGATCCCGATCGAGAGCACGAGGCCAAACAGTGAGAGATTGTTCAGGCTGAATCCAAGCCCGGCCATGAAGGCGAACGTGCCGACGATCGCCACCGGCACGGCGATCAGCGGGATCAGCGTGGCCCGCCAGTTCTGCAGAAACACGAGCACCACGAGGGCCACGAGGATGATCGCGTCACGGAGCGTCTTGAGCACCTCCGCCTTCGATTCCTCGATGAAGGGCGTCGTGTCGTAGACGATCTGCGCCTTGAGCCCGCGGGGAAACCGTTCGCCAAGCGTGGCGAGCGCCTCGCGCACGCCCTCCGCCGTGCGGATCGCATTGGAGCCGGGCAGCTGGTAGATGTTCATGCCCACGCTGGGCTCGCCATCCAGCCGGCAGGCCTGGTCGTATTGCTGGGCGCCGAGCTCGACGCGGGCCACGTCCCGCAGCCGGACGATCACCGCGGCTACCTGTCCGCCGGGGGCCTCCATCTCCTTGACGACCACATCGCCGAATTCCTCGACGGTCACGAGGCGGCCGAGTGCGGCCAGCGGTATCTGGAATGCCTGCCGATCGGGGGCCGGCTGCTGGCCGACGCTGCCTGCCGCGACCTGGAAATTCTGCCGTTCGAGCGCCTGTTTGATGTCGTCCGACACCAGGTTGACTGAGGCCATTTTCTCGGGGTCGAGCCAGACCCGCATCGAGTAGTCGCGCTGTCCAAGAAAATCAACATCCCCGACGCCCTCGACCCGCAGCAGTTCGTCACGGATCTGGATGGTTGCGTAGTTCGAGAGAAAGGTCTCGTCGAAGAGCGGCCGGCCGGCCGCATCCTTGTCGGCCGTGAAGTTGATGATCATCATCGCAGCCGGCGATTTTTTGAGCACCGCGACTCCCTCGCGTTGCACGATCTCCGGCAGGATCGGCATCGCCAGCGTCACACGAACCTGCGTCAGCACCTGCGCCATGTTCAGGTCGGTGCCAGGAGCGAATGTCACGACCAGCCGGTAGCGGCCGTCGTTGGTGCACTGCGAGCTCATGGAGAGCGCGTTTTCAACGCCGCTCACCTGCTGCTCGATCGGGGAGGCAATCGTGTCGCGGACGAGCTCGGCGTTGGCGCCGGGATAGATCGTCGAGACCTCGACCGTCGGGGGCGCGATCTCCGGATACTGCGTCGTGGGCAACGCGAAATAGGCGACGCCCCCGCAGAGCACGAGCACGATCGAGATCACGGAGGCGAAGATGGGCCGCGCGATGAAAAAGCGTGCGATTGCTGCTGCCTCCCTGCACCTGGCCACCATGGCGGAAAACACGCCGACAGGAGCCGCGGCGTTGATGATGCCGTCTTGGCCCGGGAATGTCGAGGCTGGACCACTCGGCGGCCCATCACACCTGCCGCGGCGTGGCACGCAGGGCGGGCATCCGCGCTTGCCTCCGCGCTTGCCTCAGCTCTTGCCTCCACCTTGGGTGCAGCCCCTCGGGGGCTAGAGGCACTTGAGGAATTCGAGCACGTCGAGCCGCTGCGACTCGGTGAGATCGTCGCCAAAGGTGTGGCCGGTGTTGAGCATGCCGGTATAGAGCTCAGGCTTGGTGGGGTCGACCTTCGCACTCCGCACGTTCTCAAGCGAAGTCTGGAGAGCTTTCCACTGCTCCGGCGACCGCCATTCGGGGTCGAACACACGCACGTAAGGCTGCTGCTCCATCTGCTCGAGAATCTGCTGGTGGGTCTTCGACGACTCGTCGACAAACTTCCAGCCGATCCGGGCCTGATCGTAGTTGTTGGGATCGGTGCTGCTGGGCACCATCGAGTATTTCTTCGGCCGGGTCGAAGACTTGAGCAGGTTGTAGACGGTGGGCACCGAGGCATTGTGCAGATAGGGTCCCCGGGCCCAGATGCCGACCAGCGGCGGTGCGGCGTACTTGTGAGTCACCGTCACTGTGCCACTGAGGAATCGCTTCTTCTCCTCGGCATCCATGTTGAACACGCCGGTGATCCGCAGCGGGTCGGTGCCGAGTTCATCCTGGTCAACGAGCGTGTTCGGAAAGCTCGCGAGCGTGTAGGCCTTCGGCCCGGTCTTCGTGAAGTCGCCGTGGCAGCGGGCACAGGTCTCCTTGAAGACAGCATGGCCGGCGTCCGCTTTCTCCTCGGCGACATCAGCGATGAATGGATACCGGGGCGTAGAGAGTGACTTGAAGTAGTCCGGCACGCACTGCCGAAACACCTCGCGAGCCTCGGCATAATCATTGCCGAGGTGGTCGCGGCTGATGGCCATCGCGTAGGTCACGTCGGCAACGTTGCCCGTGAAGCCACCATCGACATAGAGGCCGTGGCCCTCGGTGCCAGCCGTCTTGTATTTATAGTTTGTCCAAGGCTGGGGTTTCAAAAACGGGATCAGCGGCACCTGCCCCTCGATCTTCTTCGTGTAGCTGCTGCCATGGTCGGCCACGAAAAACTTGTCGTAGCGGAGCAGGCTCGGCTTGAAGCCGTCAGGGCGGACCACGGGCACAAGAATTCCGAAGAAATCGGCGGAGTCGACAAAAAAGCGCGGGAGGTTCTTTGCAAACAGAAAACCTGGGCTCGTACCGCCACTGGTCGCCACATTCTGATGGAACCGCTCGAAATCGAGAAACGCATTCGGAATGCCCTCCGCAAACCGGGGCTGTGGATTCCGCGGGTCGGGGTTCGTGAACAGCACGGTCGAATGGCAGAGGCGGCAACTGGAGACCATGCCGGGCGCACTGCCACCTACGACGTTCGCCTGGGTGCGGAGGATGCCGAGTGCCACGGTGAAATCCTGGTGGCTCTCCGGCACCGGCGGGTGCATGCCGTAGCGGAGATCCATCTCCCGCCACCAGGCCTGGCTGAATTCCCGAACAGCGTTGAGACGGGCCCGCTCCGCCTCATCGACCGCCTCCTCCGCCCAGGCCTCGTTGAGCGTCTCCAGACCGTCGTAGCTCCACATCGGCCGTGCCAGGTGAAAGCGAGACTCGATCTCCAGCTTGCCGGCGTCGATCGCCCGGCCGGCGGCGATGAGCTCCTTGGTCCGCTCGGACTCGTGGTCGGAGGGCACCGCGGCCGGTGCTGCGGGTGCTGTGTCGGCTGCGGAGGCCTGGCCGTCTGCGGGGACACGCGAAGAAAACCGCGCCGGAAGCCGGATATCGGGATTGGCCCGCAACGTGGCCACGGCCCGGTCGGAGAGTGTCTCGAGCCCCATGAGATACAGCGTGCCTTCGTGTCGGGCAAGCGCCTCGGCAGCGGCATCGGAGAGCGTGCTGATCCCGTGCAGACCCAGCGGGCCCTTGTGTCGCGACAGGGCCGCGGCAACGTCGTCGGAGATCGTCCGCAGGCCATCCATCCGCATAAACATGCCGTGACTGGCGAGCGACGCGGCTGCCTCCGGCGAGAGCGTCACGACGCCATTGAGGCCGAGCATGCCTTCGTGTTTTCCAAGCGCGGTGGCGGCCCTTGGGGAGAGCTCCCTCAGCCCCGAGAGGTCAAGGTAACCACGATGCCCGGCCAGCAGCTCAAGCTGCCGATCGGTGACGTCTACCAGGCCCGACAGCCGCAAGTGACCGATGTGAGACCCGATGATCTCTGCCGTCTCGTCGCCGATGGCCGCCAGGCCCAGCAGCGAAAGGGCCCGCGGGGCGGTGGGCGTGATGAGGCCGCGGGCTGCGTCCAGCGGCAGTTCGGCGAGACCGTTGAGTTCGAGAACCGTGTCGGGCTGCGACAGGGCAGACGCCGACTCTGGCGACAGCGTGGTAAGGCCGTTGAGCATGACAGGATTGCCAGAAGAGCCGAGCAGTTGGGCGACCTGCGGCGACAGGACTCGGAGATGGTTGAACTCCAGATCGCCGTGCAGGCCGACGACCGCGACCGCCTGATCGACCGTGAGTTCAGTTGCCGAAGGGCTCACCGGATCGGCAGCAGGCAGATTCCCAGTGGTGACCGCGGACCACAGCATCGCGGCGGCCAGCAGTATCAGCGGCACCGGACGGCCAGACGGATGGGCAGACGGAGAGCGAGAACAGACTTTGGCTGGCATGTGTAGTTTTCTCTGCCTGACGGATGCGAGGCGACCGACCGGTCAAAAGCCACCGACCTAGCGAGAGGCTTCCGTGCTAGGTCCGTGCTAGGTCCGTGCTGGGCCCGTGCTGGGCCCGTGCTGGGTCCGTGCTGGGTCCGTGCTGGGGATGATTTCACACGGACACCTGAGATCCTCCGGAGGATACCAAACGACGTATTTTGAGAGCAACCGGCCGCCCGTCTTGTTCAGCGCGGTTTCTGCATTTTTCCCAGCGGTTTCCGAATCATTTCGCAAGACTGCCGCCGTAAAACGTAAAGAATGGCTGCGACACCTGCTCTTCCGCGATCGGCAGCGGCAGATTCGAGAGGGCCGCCCCGCATGAGACCCTCACTCTCCGCCGAGGTCGTCGCCGGAACTCTTCGACGTCACCCGGCGGAACGGGTGGACCCAGCTTGCCAGCGACTGCGGGCTGCGGGAATTGATCCACACCCGGCCGCGGCCGGAGAAGGAGAGGAGGAGCTGGTCGGAGAACAAAAAGCTGCGGATCTTCCGCGCTCGGGTGATCCGGTAGGAAAGGCTCGGCTCCCAGGCGACGACGTAGCCGTTGTCGATCGTGTAGGTGCTGCCGCCGTCGAGATCGATCGTGTCGATCGCCCCATAGCCACTGAAGAACATCGTTCCTGAGCCCGTGGCACGGAGCACGAACAGCCCCTGGGCGAACAGCCCTTTGAGCCCCTCCGACTTGCTCTCGCAGCGGATCCCCTCGGTCGACGCCAGATAGGCACCGCGCTGGAGCAGGAGCTCATCGCCCCGCAGCTCCCACGGGACGACATCCCCCGACATCCCCGGTGCGAAGGCGATCCGAGCCGGACCGCCGTCGGCCTCGTAGGTGTTTTGAAAGAACGTCTCGCCGGAGAACACCGCCCGCTTGAGCCCGGCGAGGATCCCGCCGCGGGTCGTCGTCTCCGTCTTCACATTCCCATCCATCCAGGCCATCGCGCCAGCCTCGGAGACGATCCGCTCCCCCGCCGCGAGGGTCACCTCGAGGATGCTGAAGCTCGGGCCGGCGAGGATCTCGTGGTTCATGCCTGACGCTCCGGAAGGAGGGGCCCGAGTTGTCGGCCGAAGCGGGTGGGGTTGTGCGACTGGAGGATGATCCGCCCCTTCCCGGAGAAGCGCAGCACGAATCCCTCCCCAGAGAGCCAGGTGTTGATCCAGCCGCCGCCGACTCGGTCGATCTTGTAGGCGAGGCCTTCGGTGAAGGCGACGAGGTGGCCGGTGTCGACGATCAGTTCGCCGTCGATCTCCATGCTCGTGAGCATGCCGAGCGCCGAGACGAGGAGCTCCCCGGAGCCACTGACGCGCAAGAGCGAAAGCGACTCGCCCCCAAGCAGACCCCGCAGCCCCTGAAAGCGAGTATCGAGGGCAAGCGTGCTTGTGGCTCCGAGGAAGCTCCCCCCCGCGCACAACCAGGCCTCGTCGGGGGAGACTTTCACCTCACGGACCTCTCCCATGTGCGTCGGCGCCAGCCCCACTTCGCCGGGTCGGCCGTCGGTGATTTCATAGGTGGAAAGGAAGAACGTGTCGCCGGTGAGAATACGGCCGAGGCCGCCGAGGAGCCCCCCTTTGCCGCCACTGCGGGCCGTGACGTCGATGTCGATATTTGAGGAAGCGCGGATCATCGCCCCGGCATCGGAGACAAACTTCTCACCGGGCTCGAGCGTGACGAGCGCTCTCCCAAACAGCCCTCCCGCGGAAAGATCGATGTGCATGGGGGCGCTCCGGTCATCCTTGGCAGAAGGGGGCGAGCCAGCGGACAAAGCCCCCCAGCTGCCGTGTCTGAAGGAAGATTCGCCCGGAGCCAGTGAACGCCATCACGAGTCCTTCGCCGGAGAAGAGCGTTTTCTTGACACTCCCCATGCCGCGGATCCGGTAGTCGAGGGTCGGCTCCCAGGCGACGAGGTGGCCGGTGTCGACCGTGAGTGCGCCCTGCACGTCGCGCTCAATGACCGCGCCATAGGTGTTGAAGAAGACGGGGCCAGAGCCAGTAGCACGGAGGATGAACGGACCGGTACCTGAAAACCACGACCGGCCGCCGCCATATTCGGTCGTGAGCGTGACGCCGGGGCCGCAGGCGAGAAACGAGCCGGCCGCAAGCAGCAAGCCGTCCCCTGCTCCTCGCAGCTCCTTATGGAGAACCGTGCCGGGGAAGGCGGGGGCGATGGCGATCGCGCCTGCGGTGGCGGTTGAATACTCGCTCAAAAAAAGTGACTCACCGCCGAGGAGCTTTCGTTTGACCGCCGTCAGCAGGCCGCCGATGAGCCGCGGCTTCACGTTCATCCCGGCGGTCATGAAGCTCATCGAGCCGGCCTCGACGATCACCGACTCGCCGGCGGCGAGGGTGAAGCGGACATTCCCCTGGTCGGGATTGCCGATGATCTGGTGTTCCATGCCCCAGTGCCTCCGGAGGTGAGCCTGCTCCCCGAAAGGATAGGACGGTCAACGGCACTTTCGCAAACTGGCGACGAATACTGTGGTCTTTTGAGCACAGCGGGGGCCACGAAATGCTGTCTTTGGGCGTGAGTCCGTCAGCCCGAAGACCGTTGCGGAAGTGCCATTGACCGGGCTATCCCGCATCGGGATGGACGAGCAGTGCTTCGACCCTTGCCACAACTTCAGATAATTCGGATGGAGAAACGCGATGAATCAATTGAATGTCTCGAGCTCGCCAATCGACGTTTCGCAAATGGTCGGCAAGTACCACACTGGATGTTCCATCTTTGTTTGCGATTTCTACCTCGAAAGCGTAGCCCTTCGCTTGTCGAGTACCTGGGCACAGGACGCACAACCCAGTTTTCCGATTGTAGCTCTTGGGGCTGACGACCAATGCTGGCCGCCTACCTGCTTGTTCGTGACCCGACGTGGGACTGAGCGAGATCCAGACCCAATCGCCTCGGTCTGGAACATAGGACATGGATTTCCGATTCAATAAAGCACCTCACGTCCGACATCCGATCCGAAATCAGTTTCTCCGTGCAACTGGGAAGGTTTACAATTCTTCAATAGTTCACCCAAACTAAGTTTCTTTGGGCCGCTCGGCCGCACCACCAATTCGCCTTCTCGGACTTGCAGTTCAACAGCTGTTCCTTCACATACATCCAATTGCCCAGCGAGTGCGTGTGGAATTCGGATCGCCAAGCTATTACCCCATTTTTGTACAGTCGACATGGCCTGCTCCTCGAAGGATGGAGAGAAAGATGTAGATACAATGAGTATACACCCCCGTTACCCAATCAAGTCAAGGACACGCGGCACTCGTGGAGCTTGTTGTTCCCGCTGATAGTGGCCCGGTAGTCCTCGCCGATCCTGGTGACGACATCGTGCTTGCGACAGCCGTAGCTGGCGGCGCATACGCGATCGGCTCAGGCGATGCCCACCTTCTCGGGATCGGCGAGTTTCGCGGTATGCCCATCGTCAAGCCTGCGGCGGCACTGCGTTGATCGTGAACCGGCCGCCCGTCTGGTTCCCAGCGGTTTCCGAATCATTTCGCAAGACTGCCGCCGTAAAACGTAAAGAATGGCTACGACACCTGCTCCTCCGCGATCTACAATTCAAGGCCTGTGACCCCTGTGTGAGCGAACGTGTGTGCCAGAGGCAGGCTGAAGATGTTCAATCGCAGGCATCCGTTTTTTCACCCCCATTTTTACCCCCAGGGAACGGCGGTCTTTGTAGAGGCGGTACTTGTGGCGGCCCTGTTGGCTGCAACGCCGACGGCTGCGGCCGCCGACATTGATTTTGAGCGGCAGATCCGCCCACTGCTCGTGGAGCGGTGTGGCGAGTGTCACGGCGTCGACACGCAGGAGAGCAGCCTGCGGCTCGACGTGAAGCACCGGGCACTGAAGGGGGGGGACTTCGGCCCGGTGATCCTCCCTGGCAAAGCGAGTGAAAGTGAGCTCATCCACCGGATCACGACCGGCGACGAAAAGAAGATGATGCCCCCCGATGGGGATCGGCTCACGGCCGTCGAGGTCGCCCTCCTCGAGCAATGGATCAACGCCGGCGCCACGTGGCCCGAGACGGAGGCCGACCGTCTGGCCCGCGAAACCGATCGCGATCCCCGGCTCGACCATTGGTCTTGGCAGCCGGTGGTGCGGCCTGCCGTTCCGCCGGAACAACCGGCCACGCCGGCAGACACGATCCGGCCCGTCCGCAACGAGATCGATCGCTTTGTGCGGGCCACGCTCGCCGCGAAAAACCTCGCACCGGCCCCCGAGGCCGACCGTCGCACGCTCATTCGCCGGCTGTCGTTTGATCTGCTCGGGCTGCCGCCGACACCCGACGAGGTGGCCGCGTTCGTTGCCGACCATTCCCCCGATGCCTACGAACAACTGCTCGACCGCTTCCTCGCGTCGGCACACTACGGCGAGCGTTGGGCCCGCCACTGGCTCGACATCGCCCACTACGCCGACACGCATGGTTTCGAGCGTGATCAGTTGCGGCCGAACGCCTGGCGGTATCGCGACTGGGTGATCCGTGCGATCAATGCCGACATGCCCTACGACGAGTTCCTGCGCCGCCAGATCGCCGGCGACGTCATCGCGCCCGACGATCCCGAACGGGTCACGGCCACCGGCTTTCTCGCGGCCGGCCCCTGGGACTTCGTCGGCCAGGTCGAGACGAAGAGCGAGGTGCTGCGGCGGCAGGCCCGGGCCGACGATCTCGACGACATGGTCACCCAGGTGATGACCGCCGCCTGCGGCGTGACGATCAACTGTGCCCGCTGCCACGATCACAAGCTCGACCCGGTGTCGCAGCGAGACTACTACGCGCTGGTGGCCGTGTTCGCCGGCGTGAGGCGGGCCGACGCTCCCACCAACCGGGTGGAGCAGGAACGGTATACGCGGCGACACGCCGAACTGACGGCTGCCGTGGCCACCGCGCGAAAGGAAGTCCACGAACTCGCCGGCAAGCCGGTGGATCTCGCCGACATCGTCGGCGGCGGCGATGGCCGCGGCAGCGGGACGAAGCACGCGGGGATCGATTCCCGCAACGGCAAGGCTGTCGATAAGCAGCCGAAAAATTGGCTCTCGAACATCACGGTCAACAGGCCGCAGCCCGGGCCCACGAAGCTCGTCAACGCCGTCTTCATCCCGAATGGGCCGGGCGAGGTGCCCGTGACCACGACCGGCCTGACCGTGAAGGGCATTCCCGAGACGAGCAAGGCTGGCTGGGACGCCATCCGCAATGGACCGGTCGCCCAACAGCACTCCACAAGACTTGGCGAGATCGACTACGCCACGGGCGGCCACACGATCCTCAGCCTGCATGCCAACGCCGGCATCACCTTCGACCTCGCCGAGATCGCCGCGACCGCCCGCCTCGTCAACCCGCGTTTTCGGGCGATGGTCGGCTACGGCGGCACCACGCCGGAGGTCGGGGCCGACTACTCCCTCTTCGTCGACGGGATGCTGATGGCCCATGCGCGGATCGGCTTCGACGACGGCGGCACGGCGATCGACATCTCACTGCCGCCGGGGGCGAAGTTTCTCACGCTCGTGGCCACCGATGCCGGCAACGGCATCGGCCACGATCAGATCTTCTTCGGCGACGCCCGGATCGAAGGGGATCCTCCGTCGCTCGCGGCCGATCGGCTGGATTCGCTCCGCACCGCGGAATCGAAGCTTGCAGCACTCGAAGCGGAACTGAAGTCGATCAGCCCACCCGAAAAGCTCTTTGGGGCTGCAATCGAACGGCCAGCCGCGGTGAAGGTGCATGTCCGGGGCAATCCCGAGACGACAGGCGACGAGGTGGGCCCCGGCACGATCTCCGCGGTGACGGGTCTGCCGACCAGTTTCGGCGATTCCGCGATGCCCGAGGGGGAGCGTCGCACGGCCCTGGCCGGTTGGATCACGTCACCGAAAAACCCGCTCACGCCACGGGTGATCGTCAACCGTCTCTGGCACCACCACTTCGGCGCCGGGATCGTCGACACGCCGAGCGACTTTGGGATCGGCGGAAGCCGCCCGACCCATCCCGAACTGCTCGACTGGCTGGCGGCCGAATGCGTTGATCGCGGCTGGTCGCTGAAAGCCATGCACCGGCTGATCTGCACAAGCCATGCCTACCGTCAACGGAGCATGGACGTGCCCAACGCGGCTGCGGCGATCGCCATCGACGCCGACAATCGCCTCGTCTGGCGGCAGTCGCCACGGCGGCTCGATGCCGAGAGCCTTCGCGACGCCACCCTCGCGGTGACCGGCTCCCTGAATCCCGTCATGCATGGTCCTGGCTACCGTGACTTCGACTACGAGGAGGCCTATGCCCCCGTCTACCGCTACGTGACCCCCGACCGGCCCGACCTCTGGCGGCGGAGCATCTACCGTTTCATCGTCCGGAGCACGCCGCATGCGTTCCTGACGACGCTCGACTGCCCGAGTCCGGCAAACCTCACGCCGGCACGGCTTGAGACGACGACGGCACTACAGTCGCTGGCGCTCTTGAACAACGACTTCATGCTGCGGCAGGCGGGGCACTGGGCGAAACGGCTCGAGCGGGAGGCGGGCGGTGATCCCGCCGCGCAGGTCCGTCGGGCCTATGCGCTCGCACTCTCCCGCGAGCCCGACGACACAGAACTCACCGCGGCCGTGGCGCTCGTGGAGCGGGCCGGTCTGCCGCAGTTCTGCCGAATGCTCTTCAACGCCAACGAATATGTCTACGTGGACTGACCATGACACCGCCCGATCCCTTCCCGTGCCGACTACACCGCACCGATGTGTCGCGACGGAACTTCCTTTGGGAACTCGGCGTTTGGGAACTCGGCGGCGGCCTCGGCGGCGTCGCGCTCGCAACCCTGCTCACTGAAGAAGCCCGCGCCGCGGCCCCCTCCGCCAATCCACGCTCCACCAATCCACTCGCCGCCAAGGCACCGATGTTTCCCGCCAGGGCGAAGGCGGTGATCAACATCTTCTGCCCGGGTGGCCTCTCGCACCTCGACACGTTCGACTACAAGCCCGAGCTTGTGAAGCGCGACGGCACGCCCTTCGATACGACCGGCGATGTGCAGTTTTTCGCATCCAAACCTGGAAACTGCCAGCAGAGCTACTGGCCCTTTCGCCAGCACGGCGAGTGCGGCCGCTGGGTGAGCGACCTCATGCCGAAGCTCGCCGGTCATGTCGATGACATGGCGTTCATCCACTCGATGCAGAGCAAGACCGCGCTCCATGGCCCGGCGATGTTCATGGCCAATAGCGGCTTCATCCTGTCCGGCTTCCCGGCGATGGGTGCCTGGGTCACCTACGGCCTCGGCAGCGAGTCGGAGGATCTGCCGGCGTTCGTCGTGCTGCCCGACCACCGCGGGCTGCCGCCGGGCGGGCCGGTGAACTGGGGCGCGGGATTCCTGCCGGCGATCCATCAGGGCACCGTGATCGAGACGGCTGAGGGCCGGCCGCCGATCACCGATCTCTTCGCAGCGGAGGACCACGCGGCACTCATCGCTGGCGAGCCGGCGGGCCGCGAGTTTCTCGCGGCGGTCAACGCCCGGCATCTCGGTCCCCGCGGCGACAACAGTGAACTGGCGGCGCGGATCGCCGCCTATGAACTCGCCGCCCGGCTCCAGCTCTCGGCTCCTGACGTCACGAACCTGTCCGGCGAGTCAGATGTCGTGGAAAAGCTCTACCAGTTCGATCATCCCGACATCGGCCCCTTTGGACGGCAGTGTCTGCTCGCCCGCCGCCTCGTCGAACGGGGCGTGCGGTTCGTGCAGATCTACTGCGGCGCCGAAAACACGGGGGCCAAGAAGATCCGCCCCAACTGGGATTCCCACGAAGACCTCGTCCGGGACCACGGCTACTGGGGCCCCATCCTCGACGGCGGAGCAGCCGCGCTGCTGTCAGACTTGAAAGCCCACGGCCTCCTCGACAGCACGCTTGTGATGTGCCAGACGGAGTTCGGCCGCCAGCCGGCTGCGCAGGGCAAGGGCCGCGACCACAACGCCGGCGCCTTCACTGTCTGGATGGCGGGGGGCGGCATCAAGGGGGGCACGGCCTACGGCACGAGCGATCCGCTCGGCTTCAAGGCCGACGAACACCCGACCTATTGCTACGACCTGCATGCCACGAGCTTGCGTCTCCTCGGCATCGACCACACGAAGCTGTCGATCTACAACAACGGCATCCAGCGTCGGCTCACCGACGTGCACGGCCACGTGATCGATTCGATCCTCGGCTGAAGAACGCCGACGCCGGCCACTGAAGCACCGCGAAGAAGACGGGCGTCAGAAAGATGCCGAAGAGCGTGACGCCGATCATGCCTGAAAAGACGGTGATTCCCAGCGACCAGCGGAGCTCCTTGCCCGCTCCCTGGGCCACCACCAGCGGCACCACGCCGAGGATGAAGGCCAGTGATGTCATCAGAATCGGTCGCAGTCGCAACCGGCAGGCGTCGAGCGTGGCCGTGCGGACATCCTGGCCGTGCAGGACGAGGTCCTTTGCGAATTCCACGATCAGAATCGCGTTCTTGCTGGCCAGCCCCACGAGCACCACGAGCCCCACCTGCGCGAGGATATCGATCGGCAAGCGTGCGATTGCCAGGCCGACGATCGCGCCGATCAGGCACAGCGGCAACACCAGAATCACGGCGAGCGGCTGCGACCAGCTCTCATAGAGCGCCGCCAGCACGAGAAACACCAGCGCAATCCCGAGCACGAAGAGCAGGCCCGCCGTATTGCCCGCCAGAATCTGCAGCTGGAAGATTTCCGACCACTCGTACGCAAAACTGTCTGGCAGATTCTTCACGGCCTCACCGGCGACCCTGTCGATCAGCACGTTGCCGCCCTCAAACGGATTGGGGATCCCCGTGATGGGGGCGGCTGGAAACAGGTTGTACCGCATCATCAGCGCGGGCCCGAGACCGTTTCGGACGTTGAGCACCGTCGCCAGCGGCACCATCTCGCCGCTGGCATTGGCCACCTTGAGATCGAGCAGATTGTTGACCCCGCTGCGAAAGCGGGCGTCGGCCATGATCTTCACCTGCCAGAACCGGCCGAAGCGATTGAAATTGTTGATGTACAGCGAGCCGACATACATCTGCAACGCCTCGAACACCGCATTGACCGGTATCCCGAGCGATCGAATCTTCGCGCGGTCGATGTCGAGAAACAGCTGCGGCGAATCGGCCCGGTAGTCGGCGGCCACGTACGGCAGCTTCCAGCCCTGCATGCCGCTCACGAACTGCTCGGTGGTCTCCTGCAAAGCCTTGGGCCCCAGATTGGCCCGATCCTGGATGTAGAACTTGAAGCCTCCGGCAGTGCCCAACCCCTTCACCGGCGGCGCCGGAAAGACGCCCACCCGCGCCGCGGAAATCTCGGCCAGGCACCGCGACCGCATGGCACGGATGATGGCCAGATCAGACGTATCCCGCGACCGCCGCTTCTCGAAGGGTTCGAGCACGAGAAACGTCGATCCGACGTTGGGCATGCTCGCTCCATAGAGAACCGAGAAGCCGCTGATCGAGAGCGTGGTCGCGACGCCGGGAATCCCGCGGGCCACCTCGTCGATCTGTGCCATCACCTCGTCGGTTCGCTGCAGCGACGCGCCGTCGGGCAGCTGTGCCGAGACGATGACATACCCCTGATCCTGCAACGGCACGAAGCCGATCGGGTAGCGGCTCACGGCCATCCAGGTCAGCAGGAGCAGACCCGCATACACCGACATTACCCAACCGCTCCGCCGGAGCAAGGCCGCCACGACGCCCCCATAGCCCGAGACGACCGCCTCGAACAGCCGATTGAACAGCCGGAAGAACCAGCCGAACAGCCACTGCAGAAGCCGTTCGAGCATGTCGGGCGGCGTGCCCTTCGGACGCAGCAGGATCGCCGCCAGGGCCGGGCTGAGCGTCAGGGAATTCACCGCGGAGAGAATTGTCGAGACCGCGATCGTCAGGGCAAATTGTTTGAAAAAGAGGCCCGTCACGCCGGCGATGAACCCGCACGGAACGAACACCGCCGTGAGGACCAGCGCCACTCCGACCACCGGACCGGTCACCTCCTCCATCGCCTTGATCGCGGCCTCTTTGGGGGCGAGTCCCTGCCCGATCCAGCGTTCCACATTTTCGACGACCACGATCGCGTCATCGACCACGATGCCAATCGCGAGCACGAGCCCGAAGAGCGACAGCGTGTTGAGGCTGAATCCCATCGCCGCCATCGCCGCGAACGTGCCGACGATCGCCACCGGCACGGCCACCAGCGGAATGAGCGTGGCCCGCCAGCTCTGGAGAAACACGAGCACGACCAGGGCCACGATCAGAATCGCGTCGCGGAGCGTTTTGACGACCTCGAAAATCGAATCGGTGATGAACGGGGTCGTGTCGTACTGGATCTCGTGCGTCAGGCCTGGCGGAAACCGCTCGGCCAGCTCCGCCATCTTCGCATGCACGGCCCGGGAGCAGTCGAGGGCATTGGTACCCGGAAGCTGGAAGACGGCGATTCCCACCGAGGGCTTGCCGCCGAATCGGCAGACCTGGTCATACGACGCCGCGCCGATTTCGACCCGTGCCACGTCGCGGAGCCGCACGAGCGCCCCCCCCGGCTTGGAGGTGTCGGCCTTGATGACGATCTCGCCGAACTGCTCGGGGGACTCGAGCCGGCCGAGCGCCGAGACGACCAGCTGCATTTCCTGACCGTCCACCACCGGCTCCTGCCCGCTCACCCCGCTGACAACCTGCATGTTCTGCGTGGCGATGGCGGCGCGGACGGCCGCCGGCGTGAGGCCGCGGGCCGCAAGCTGTTCGGGATCAAGCCAGGCCCGCAGGGAGTAGTCCCGCTGGCCGAAGAGCAGAAGGTCTCCCACCCCGTAGCATCGCAGCAGTTCATCACGAAGCCTGATCGTGGCGTAGTTGCTCATGAAGACGTCGTCGTAGCGATCATCGGGCGACAGCAACTGGACCGTCAGCAGAATGTCGGGCGACCGCTTCTTGATCGTGACGCTCTGCTGCTGGACGACGGGCGGGAGCAGCGGCATCGCCAGCTGGACCCGGTTTTGAGTCTGTACGACGGCGAGATTGGCATCGGCCCCCACTTCAAAGGTGAGTGTCAGGCAATAGGCACCGTCGTTGGTCGCCTGCGACTGCATGTAGAGCAGCTTGTCGACGCCGTTCACCTTCTGCTCGATCGGTGCACCGACGGTGTCGGAGACGACGGCCGCATTGGCCCCCGGATACAAACACAACACCTGCACGATCGGCGGTGCGATCGGAGGAAAGAGCGCGATCGGCAGCCCCCCCAGGCTCACAGCCCCCGCCAGCGTGATCACGATCGAGATCACCGCGGCAAAGATGGGGCGCTCGATGAAGAAGCGGGAAATCACGGCGGCTTCGGCATGGGGTTGGCCGGCATGGGGCTGGCCTGTCCGGCAGCCTCGGTGGCAGGCATGGGCAGAGCCTCAACGGAACGCGGAGCGGATGAAGCCCCCGACGCCGGCGGCGCCGCCTCTGACAGTGGCGGCGCTAGCGGCGGCGCTAGCGGCGGCGACAGCGGCGGCGACAGGGGCGACGGGGACGGAGACGGCGGCGATAGCGGCGGCGATGACAGGAGTGGGAGGGTCTCGAGGCCGATACTCTCGGCCGAGGCCGCCACCGCGGTCACCGGCTGTCCCTCGCGGCACCGCTGCAGGCCGCGGACGACCACTCGATCCGCTGCGTCCAGCGGCCGGCCCGATTCGGTCGACTCAACCGCGACCCATGCCCCCACCTTCTGCCCGACGCGGACCTCCCGGCTACGGGACAGGCCATCGGCTCCGACCAGCCAGAGCAGCTTCCGGTCCTGATTGCTGCCGATCGCCGCCTCCGGAACCAGCCTGAGATCCTCCGGACTGCCCAGCGGCAATCGGGCCCGGATGAACATGCCGGCCCGAAAGAGCGGCGGGCAGGGGTGCGCCGGATCGGGATCGTAGGGATTGTCGAGCCGGCCACGCATCGTGATCGTCGCCGTCTGCGGATCGACCTGGTTGTTGAGAAAATCGACCAGGCAGCGGTAGGGATAGTGTCGCGCCGTATCATCCACGAGCCCGACGTCGACGAAGAACTTCTGTCGTTCGCCGCCCGCGGGCTGGGCCTCCCCGCGCATGGTTCTCAGCACGCGGACAAGCGTCGGTTCGTCGACGTTGAAGTAGACGTGCATCGGGTTGATCGAGACGACTGTTGAGAGCGTCGTCGTGTCCTGATTGATAAGGTTGCCGACCTGCAACTGCGTGCGGCCGATCTGGCCGTCGATGGGGGAGGTGACCGTGCAGAACTCGACGTTCAACCGCGCGAATTCGACCTGCCCGCGGGCCGCCGCCACGGCGCCCGCATTCTCCTCGAGCTTCGCCTTCCAGGTCTCAAACTCCTGAACGCTGGCGGCGCCCTTGGCCGAGAGTTTCTCATACCGGGCCACCTGCACCTCGGCGAACCGCCGCTCGCCGAGTAGCCTGTCGAGGGTGCCCTGCGCCTCGGCGAGCTGTGCGACATAGGGCCGGGGGTCGATCTCGTAGAGTTGCTCGCCGGTCTTCACATACTGACCGTCGCGGAAGAAGATTTTCGTCAGATAGCCTGTGATCCGGCTGCGGATATCGACTACCCGCACGGCCTCGATGCGGCCGGTCACCTCCAGATAGTCTGGGAGCTGTCGGGTTTCGAAGGTGCAGACCGTGACCTCGGGCGGCTTGACCGGCACGGCTCCCGGAGCCGCCGGCTTGGCCGCTTGCCCGCATCCAACGAGCATGGCGACGACCACCGCCACAGCCGCCGAGCCTGGCGAGCTGCCGGTCATTTTGATGGCCGTCATTTCGATGCCGGCCCAGCAGCCGCCGGCTTCTTGCCGTTCCAGAGACCGACCCCGACGAAATACCAGCCATCGGGTGTCGACTGCATGCTCATGCCGTTCACGCCGAAATACTGCCGGATCTGCTCAAATTCCGGCAGCGAACTGCCATCGACTTTCTGCTTCCGTGGCCCCGCGTCCTGTCGCTTGCCGGCCTGCTGGGGATCGTTGTCGAGGAGTCTTGTCAGCAGCGTGCCCGCGAGGCTCTTGCTCTCGGGCAGCCGGCCGGCACGGAGGAGTTCATAGGCCGGCCGCACGAGCCGCTCCGTACGGTTGAAGGAACTCAGGGCCCGTTCATCCCCGATCAACTGCTTGAGTTCGGCAGCCACGGCCTTGTAACTGCCATCCTCGGCGACTGAAGACGATGAGCCATTGGCGAGCACGCGTTCGAGAAAATCCCTGTGCGATGCCACGAAGACGTGGCCGTGGGCCACGGCGACGGAGAGGTTTGGCCAGACTGAGTCGTTGTCCTGGCGTTCCCGCTGCCGTGTCCGCCGCCGGAGAGCGGCATCGTCGGCGGCATCATCGCCCCCGGCCGCTGGGGCGGCCTCTCGGGCCGCTGTGGGCTTGATCGTCTCCCAGATCACATTGCCTCCGGAGTCGACCCTACGGACGCCTGTCTCGCTCGTCATCCCCTTGGCGAGAATCGCCGCCACGGCTTCAGCGTCGCGGGTTTCCAGCGCGATCAGCATCCGCTCGCAGTCCGGTTCGAGGGGTGTCTCATGATCGCTCGCCACCACGCAGCGGCCACCCAGATGCCGGATCAGATCACCGCGAACGTCGATCTGCGGTCCATCCGGATCCTCCTTGAGACTCGCGATGACGTCATCAAAGACGCCCTCCTCACCGACGATGTCATCCACGAGGGGTTGCATCGAGTCGAATGCATTGGCGATATCCCATTGGAATGACGTCCATGATGCGGCACTCCCGGGCACCCAGGCCGCCGGACTCAGATCGGCGACGTTTGGAAAACAGAGCATGCGGGCGGCTTTCTGGAATCGGCCCGGCCCATCGGCGGGCCGACCGTTCTGCGGCGGGGCATGGATCAGCGTGTTGTGCCGCAGATCGACATCGCCTTCTCCAAAAAACAGACATCCGCCGACACCGCTCACGGCATCGAATCCCTGCCGCCTCAGGATGGCGACGTAATCGGGACCCTTCCGGTTTTTCTTCGGTGGATGGGTTCGCCGGTCGGCTGCCAGATAGGCCAGCGGATCGAGAAACCAACGGACCGTCGCGGCGGTGGCGGGCACGCCCGTCGCGCAGCGTTCGGCCACCTTGGCAAAGGCCGGCAACGACGCCAACGAACCGGCGGGGGTTCCTGTGGTCAGCGTGGTGCCGCTCGTAGTATCGAGCGTTGCAGCCACATCGGACACGGCGTCGTATCCGTCTCCGATGATGAGTATTCCAGGCGTGACGCGAACGGCCAGTTGCCTCGCAGTGACTTGACCGCCGGCTGTACCGCCCTTGTTTTCGCCGGCCGGAATGCCTTTGGCGTCGCCAGCCGGGGCGGCCTTGCCCGCGTCAGCCGGGGCGGCCTTGCCCGCGTCAGCCGCAGCGACAGGAATCGTGAAGGCTTTGATGAGAGCCGTATTCCGCGGCGGCGTTGCGAGGGCCTTGCCCCCCTTGGCGGCCACCCGCTCAAGCAACGCATCCACAACGGGTTGCACCGCGTCCTCATGGCCGCTGGTGTCGATGAGCGCGACGGTGGCCAGCAGACCGTCGGGTCGTTCGATCACTCCCAGGGCGATCTCCCCTCCGGCGATTTGCTCGACTTCTTCGAAGGTGATTTCGAGGGTGCCACGCAATGGGTCTGCCGATGCCCTGCCCTGCTGGCGAAGGCCATCCAAAAACGTGCTCATCAGCGGATCGAACACAAGTCCGCCCAGCGACGATCGCTCGAATCGCTTCCGCAGTGCCTGCGGATCCGCCACGCTCACCCAGACGCGAGTCGATTCCGGCAGCAGTTTCTCGCTCGGGGAAAAGGACGCCGCCTCGCAACGCACCGGGGCCAGCGTTCCTGCGACCATGGCGACCGTTATGGTGGAGAGAGCCAATGCGATCACGGCGCATGCCCCGTCCCGCCCCGCCCGGTCCTTGAACCACTGCATGCATCCCGGCATGACTGCCTCCCTGATGAATCGAACCTTCGTACCCACCGGTCTTCGTCGCCGGACTTCGTTCTGCCGTCGCCCGTCGCCGGCCTGATGCCGCACCAAGATATCCATATCTACGCGTCGTCTCTCGCTGATCTTACGAAAACCGGCTGTTCCGAAAACCTGCTGTCACTGAATCCGGCGGCCAGCGGCTCTGCAAGGCCATCACGCCTCGAGGAGGCAGGCATATGCCGACATGCCGGCACCGTAGGCCGTCATGAGCACCTTCTCACCGGGCTGGATGCCCCGCTCCATGAGGTTTTTGAGGATGAAGAGCACGGTGGGCGACGACATATTGCCGTATTCCTCCAGCACTTGACGAGTCGGTGCCATCTGTTCTTCGGTCAATTCCAGCGACTCCTCGAGGGCCGCCACCATCCTGTCTCCACCGGGATGAATCGCCCAATGCTGGATGTCACCACGGGTGAGCCCGTTGCGGGCAAGTAATTTGTCGATCAGCGGTGGCACCACGGCCCGCACCACCTTGGGAAGTTGGACCGACAATTTATTGTGGAGCTTTCCCTGCTTGTAGACATACCGCACGTCTTCCCGGAACGACGTGTCGATGCAGCCTGCGGAGTCGATGACCCGCAGCCCCTCCGGACGGGTCCAGAGCACCGCGGCAGCCGCGCCGTCGCCGAAGATGGCATTGGAGATCAGCAGGCTCATGTCGTTATCCATCTGGTAGGTGGCGGTGCACACCTCGACGGCGATCGAGAGCACGATCCCATCCGGGTTCGCATGCAGCGAATGCGTTGCCAGATCGATATTCGGCAATGCCCCGCCGCACCCGCTCCCCACGGCGTCGAACACCCGCACACCACCGTCGAGTTTCATCGCCTCGAGCAGGTAGGTCGAAACACCGGGACAGATGTAGCCGGTGCATGTGTTGACGACGAGTTCGCGAATGTCGGCCGCCGACGCCCCGGCCCGGCCAAGGGCCGCCAGAGCGGCCTGATGCGAGAGTTCGGTCGACCAGCGGGTGAAGCGTTCCATCCGCCGATCCGGGTCTTCGTTGGTCAGGGAGACGACTTCGAGTTCATTCTCGAAGGAGAGGTACCGCTTCAGAATGCTGGGATGCGAAAACACCTTCTCGAGCACGTCCATGCTGCGGTCCGTCAGCACGTCGCTGTAGAGCGTCCGCACGAGTTCCATGCATCGCGTCTGCGTGACGCTGACCGGCGGATTGGCGATGCCGACCGACGCAATCCGAACCACCGGTCTATCACTGGGGGGCTGACGCACGCATCTCTCTCTTTCGAAAATTTGGAATGGCAACGGTTTCGCGGGAATCCTTGCCGCGACTCCATACAGTAGCAGAACAGGGTGAAACCGGCTGCGCAAACACTCCCCCCGGCGTGGCCCCTTGACGGTGCGACCGGTACCGGGGCAGGATAGAGGTTTGGCCGAGAAAAAATCCGGCCCCGAAGGACTCTGAAGAGACGGTCGAAGGAACTCGCGCATGGCTGACGTTGGCATCAAATCACGGGTTGAAAACACCATCATCGACGTTTTGAAGGTCGATGCAGGCGAGTTGGGAAGCGACCGCCGGTTTCGCGAGGATCTTGGTGCGGATTCGCTGGACTCTGTCTCTCTGGTCATGGCCCTCGAAGATGAGTTCGGTGGGGCCATCAACGACGCCGACGCCAAGGCTCTGGTGACGGTCGGGGATGTTGTTTCCTACATCAGCCGTCGGGTTGACGAAAAAGCCCTGGCATGAGTCGCCGGCGGGTGGTCGTCACCGGCATCGGCATGATCTCGCCGTTGGGCGGTTCGGTTGACGAGTGCTGGTCTGCCTTGTTAGACGGGCGGGCATCGGTGGCTCCCGTGCCTGAGGCCTGGCAACGCTACACACAAACGACGTCGACAATATGGGCCCCCCTGCCCCCCCTCGACTGGCCGGCCCGCGGCATTGGCAGGATCGAGCAGATGCAACTCGACCCCAGTGGCATGCTGTCGATCGCGGCCTCGGCCGAGGCGCTTCGCGACGCGGGGATCGGCACGTCGATCACCGATGCCAAGAAAAACACGTTTCGACTCGAGGGACCGGCCCCGCACCGCTGCGGTGTCTTCATGGGAACGGGTGTGGGGGGCATCACCACGTTCATGGGCAACTTCGCCAATCACATCCTCACCCCGCTGGTGAACGGCGTCGACGATGTGTCGCTGTTGCCGCCGATGCCGCACCGCTTCAACCCCTACGCCGTGCCATCGATGATGCCCAACGCCGTCTCGGCGCTCGCGGGAATCCGTTGGTCGCTCACCGGCCCGAACCTGACATTTTCTCAGGCCTGCGCGGCGGGCACGGTGGCGGTAGGGCACGCCTTCCGCGCCATCGCCGGCGGCGAGGTCGATGTCGCCTTGTGCGGGGCGCGGAGTATCTCGGCGATCCCTACGGCGGCATCTTTCGTGGGTTTGACATCGCCCGCACCCTTGCCTCGGCCGGTGCCGACCTGCATCGGGCCAACCGTCCCTTCGATCGCGACCGCACCGGCTTCCTCTTTGCCGAGGGCGGGGCCGCGGTGCTCGTCTGCGAGGAGGCCGAGGCCGCCCGTCGGCGGGGAGCGCGGCCCTATGCCGAGATCACCGGCTACGCGGAGACTTTCGACGCCCACAGCATCATGTCGATGGATTCTTCCGGCACGCAGATCGCTGACATGCTCGCCGCTGCCATGCAGGACGCCGGCTGCGTGCCGGGCGATATCGACTACGTCAACGCTCACGGGACCGGCACGGCCGTGAACGATGAGATCGAGTCGGCGGTCATTGAACGGCTGTTCGGGCACCGGCCGCTCGTCAACGCCACAAAGTCGTTGACAGGCCACTGCATCGGTGCCAGCGGCGGCATCGAGGCGGCGGTCACGGCCCTGTCGCTGGCACACCAGACGACCCATGCGTGTCGGAACCTGGAACAGCCGATCCGCGATCTGCGATTTGTTCGCGAGACCGGCCCCTGTGCGATCGAAACAGCCATCACGCAGTCGTTCGCCTTTGGTGGGCACAACGCCGCGGTCGTCATGAGACGCATCGGCCCTTCAATGCCGTCCGCCCGCTACTCGTCGTAGGCGACGTCGACGTCTGCCGAAACGACTTCAACGTAGTCATCGGATACGTTGTCGAACCACGGGGCGAGGTCCGGAAAATCCATTGGCAGACAGCTCAGCGGAGGAAGGGCCCGAAGGTCGAAGATGATACCGTCGTGCCGGCAGCGACCCCCGCCACCGGTTTCGGCCGCCGATCAACGCTTTTTTCCGGCCCGGCTCGGAGCCGACTTTTTCTTGACCGACTTTTTCTGAACAGCCTTCTTGGAAACCACCCTGCTCCGGGCCTCTGATTTTCGGACTGCATCAGCCGCCTTCTTGGCTACCGCCTTCTTGGCTACCGCCTTCTTGGCTACCAGCTTCTTCGCTACCAGCTTCTTGGCTACCAGCTTCTTGGCCACAGCCTTCTTGACCACAACCTTTTTGACATCCGCCTTCTTGGCCGGCAGCTTTTTTGCGGCCGCCTTCTTTTTCACAGGGCTACCCTCCCGCCGGGCACGCACGGCCGCCGCCACTTCGTCGAGAAACTCGTTGGCTGACGCCGCAAGATCGGCAGCCGAAAGCGGTTCGACCTCGTCAATGATGAACAGCGATAGTTCACCCCGCAGCTGCGCTGCCGACAGTGCCTGAAACTCGTCAAGCGACAAATCGTCGTGGTCATCGTCCTCGCTGGACAGAAATTCGAACCCGACGCGGGCTTTCGCATCCCAACCGTCAACATGGAACTCAACGCCGTATTCGCGAAACTGCTGGTTCCGGGTGATCGAGTAACCCCGCATTCTGAACAATCGGGAGAGCAGATCACAGCCTTCGGTCTCTGAAAGAAAATCAGACATGGGAGCTCGCTTGCTGGTGGAGAACGCATGAAAACGCCAGCGGAGGATATCCGATCTGACGATTCTTCGCGATGCGGCACAGAGTCTCTACCATCCGACCGCAGGCCCCCCCTGGGAGCCCGGCCTCATCTCAGAAAACGGCCTGCGGCTCAAAAAAGGCCCCTGAAAACAGGTTGCTGAAAACCGCTGGCGGTCGCTAAGCTTTTTGAGGATTCGAAGCTTCCCTACCTGTCGCGAGGATTTCCACCATGGGAAAAGGCAATAACTCTCAGAAAAACGACAAGAAGAACAAGAAGCCGAAGCAGGAGAAGGCAAAGCCGGCTCCGAAGCAGTCCTAACGCAGCGATCCTGAAACAGGCCACCCGCTCAGACAAGTGACCGCACTCGCACTTGGAAGACTTGTTACGAAGACTTGTTACTCAGTTGATTCGGTGTCTCCGGAGGTGGTTTGTCCCGAGGTAGTTTGTCGGGGCTAGGCTAGGCAGTCACAACTCTATTTTCGGCCTGACCGCCCTCGATCGGCGGTGCAGGCTCAGGTCATTCTCGACGGAAAACGCATGAAGCGGCGGGCTGTGGTGACGGGTTTGGGTGTTGTCACCTCTCTTGGTAGGGAGGTCGGTGGCTTCTGGGATCGGCTTGTTCGCGGCGACAGTGGCGTGGGGCCCGTCACGCTCTTTGATGTTTCAGGTTTTCGTGTCCAGTTCGGCGGGGAGGTGCCCTGGAACCCGGAACAGGAAAACATTGCCAACGCCAAGGAAATCCGTCGTCTCGACCGATTCTGTCAGTTCGCGATCGCTTCCTCCATCGACGCCGTCGCTGATTCCGGCATCGAGTTTGCGGGGGAGGATCCCTACCGCTGCGGCGTGGCGATCGGCTCTGGGATTGGCGGTCTCAACGAGTTTGAGACTCAGCACGAACGGTTGCTGACAAAGGGAGTGGATAAGGTCTCCCCGTTTTTTATTCCCAAACTGCTGTTGAACACCGCCAGCGGCCATGTCTCGACCCTGCTGGGGGCCAAGGGCCCGATCATCGCTGCTGCCACGGCCTGCGCTAGCGCCGCCAATTCCATCGGCAGCGCACTACGTTCCATCCAATACGGCGATGCCGACGTGATGGTCACCGGTGGCAGTGAAGCGGCCCTGACCCCGATGGGCCTGGCGGGCTTTCAAAACATGCGGGCACTCTCGTTTCGCGGAGATGCTCCGCAGCAGGCCAGCAGGCCGTTCGACGCCGACCGGGACGGGTTCGTCCTCGCCGAGGGGGCCGGCGTCGTGGTGCTCGAGGAACTGGAGCACGCCCGTCGACGCGGAGCCCACATCTACGGTGAACTCAAGGGGTATGGCGCCAGTGGCGACGCCGGTCACATCACGCAACCCGACGACGAAGGGCTGGGAGCCTCCCGTGCAATGACGCTCGCTCTCCGTGATGCCGGCCTCGATCCCGAAGCCATCCACTACATCAACGCCCACGGCACGAGCACGCTGCTTGGCGACAAGGCCGAGACCGCGGCCGTCAAACGCGTTTTCGGTAGCCATGCAAAACGGCTCGCGCTCTCCAGCACCAAAAGCCAGTTGGGCCATACCCTCGGTGCCAGTGGTGGTATCGAACTGGTCGTCTGCGCGATGACGCTCGCCCGGGGCGTGATCGCCCCCACCATCAACCTCGATACCCCCGATGCCGACTGCGACCTCGACTACACGCCGCGGTTCGCACGCGAGGCCACAATCAATGTGACGATGTCCAATAATTTTGGCTTCGGGGGCCACAATGCCTCCCTCATACTGGGCCGGCTGGCGTCATGAGGGTGGCCGGGCACGCGGCGGCTTGCGTGTTCCCAACTGTCCAGAGCCCGGCGGAGCATGGCCCGTGGCCTGCCACCCCGGTTTTCTTGCGGGAATCCGCGGCATGGTGGCCGTTGTATCTGTTCGTGTTTGTGTTTGCCGGCCGCGGCTTCCTGCCCCCTGTATGATCCTATCGGCCTGGACAGCAGGCCTGCACAGCCGGCCTCTTCAGGGGAAGGCATGCGACGACGGGGCGTCATGGAGGACGACATGCGATATGCGAACAGGGGACAGTTGAGCTGGAATGGGGCGATTCAGACGTTGGTGCTCGTGCGTCTGGGGCAGGAACTCGGCAGCGATTCCCGCATCGCCCGC
>Ga0247837_1001615_pt1 | contig 45795 bp, 52 predicted proteins | sample LaCtaG_2_FD_187115 | JGI IMG/M metagenome (GOLD analysis project Ga0247837, IMG submission 187115) | Freshwater microbial communities from meromictic Lake La Cruz, Castile-La Mancha, Spain - LaCruzMarch2015_14.5m | ecosystem: Environmental > Aquatic > Freshwater > Lake | place: Spain: Castile-La...
CCACATTGGTGGTTACCTCCCGCTGCAACTTGCTGCGCTCCGTCATCGAGAGGCGATTGAAGGTGGATTCGGCACTAGCAAAAGGCACCTGACCCACCTCTGAATTGGCATAGACCCAGAGGTCGGGGTGGCGCAGCAGGGCCAAGGTGGTCTCTTGAAGCAGGGCTTGGAGGCCCGCCGCATGGCTGGTGTCAGCGCTGCCAGCTAGACGGCGCAGATCGGTTTGAAGCTGGCGGGCCGATGCCAGCAGCCCAACCTGCAGCTGGCTGATCGTGACGGGGCCATCGGGGCGGCCGCCGCCCACCAGATCGCCGCGGCTGCCAGAAATTGCTGGCCCCTGGCCGCCACCACCGCCACCTCGCACCGCGTTGAGCAACAGACCTCCCACGGCCATCAGCACAAGGAAACCGAACAGGCCGCCACCACCGAAACCAAACATTGGAATCAGGAAGGGAAAGCCGATGCCCCCTCCCCCGTAGCCACCGCGGTAGCCGCTGTTGTAGCCACCACCACCTCCGTAGCCACCACCGCCATAGCTCCTCGGCATCGAGGGGGCCGAGCGGAAGCTGCCGCCACCGATGCGGCCGCCACTGGCGGCCCAGCTGGGGCTGGGGTGCACCACCAACAGGCTCAGGGCCAACATCGGCACAGCCAACAAGCTGAAACAGCGCCGCAAAACCAACCGGGTTGAAAGCGCCAAGGCGCTGAAAGCAATTGGTCGAAATCTAGGAACCACCGCCCACAATGGTGACCACCTCCAGCACATCGGATTCCACCACCGGCTGGGCGGGCCAGAGCTGTCTGGGCAAAATCGTGCCGTTGAACTCCACCACCACCAAGCGGGGTTGATAGCCCAGCTCCAGCAGGGCCTGCTCCAAATTGAGCCCGTCTGAGCAAACTCGCTGATCGCCGTTTACCTGCAGGGTGATCACAGAGCCGGCGCCTCAAGTGCTGCCAGCAGCTCGGCGGTGGCGGCAGCCGGATCAACCGCCTCGGTGATCGCCCGCACCACCGCAATCCGCTGGGCTCCAGCAGCCCGCACCGCAGCCACCTTGCTGGCCTCCAGCCCGCCGATGGCAAAGAAGGGGATCGGACTAGCCGCCGCGGCCTGGCGCACGTAATCGAGCCCCACCGGCTCCCGGCCGGGCTTGGTGGGGGTGGCTTCCACCGGGCCGACTCCGAGGTAGTCGCAGCCATCGCTGACCGCCTGCTGCAGCTGGTCCAGGGCATGGGTGCTGCGGCCAATTAACCGATCGGGGCCCAGCAGCTGGCGCGCCACCGCCGGCGGCAGATCCCCCTGGCCCAAGTGCACCCCATCGGCCTCCACCGCCAGGGCAATATCAATTCGATCATTCACCAAAAACAGGGCGCCATGGGCGGCGCAGAGTTGGCGCAGGGCCCGGGCCTGGCTGAGTTTTTGCAGGTCATCGAGACCGGCGGCCTCCTTGGCGCGGTATTGCACCAGGCGCACCCCGGCCCCCAGGGCGGCGGCCACCACCCGCTCCAGGTCTGGCACTGGCGAGGTAACTAAATAAAGGCGGCAGCTAGCCAGCAGCTCTCGGCGGCCCGCCCCGCCCGCAGCGGCCAGCCGACAGGCCTGCAACAAATCCACTTCCAGGTCGTAGAGCAAATAACGCAGAGCTGAGGCCTCCTCAGCCAGCAGGGGATCGCTGCTGCGCCCAAATTCCTCCAGCACCCGCAAAGCCTCCTGCACCCGGCCGGCGTTGGCACCCACCACGGCGCTCGGGCTGGATCGCTCCGCTTGGGCCGGATGGCCGAGGCCCGCGGCCGGATCGGTAGCGGTGTGGCGCGCAAATTTGTAGGCATCGCGATGCAACCGGCCCAGCCGCTGGCGCATGTCCTTGGTGCGCACCACCAAATCGCCCCGATCGAGGCCAAAGCGGGCCCAATCTTCCAGCACCCGCAAGCCCTCCCGAGCCCGATCGAGGTTGGCATCGAGCAGCCGGTCGCGAGCTGGGCTGGAGGAGTTGTCTAGGGTGGGATCCATCACACAGTGGGCCAATGGCAGGCGAGCCAGGCAATCCAAATCGGGCCAATTCCGACAGCCCGATGCTGGTGCTGATTTCAGGGATTCTGCTGCTCGGCGGGATCGCAACCTTCATTGGTTGGGGCCTCACCCACGCCTATCCAAGCGCTTAAGGCGCGGGCCAGCTGGGCATCGGCGGCAATCTGGGCTGCGAGCTGCTCAAAGCTGGCGAAGGTTTGCTGGCGGCGCAGCAGTTGCAGCGGCTCCACCACCAGCTCCAATCCCTCAAGCTCCAGCTGTCGATCGAGCAAATGCACCTCCACCGCCGAAGGGGCGGTGGGATCCACCGTGGGCTGGGGTCCGAGGTTCATCACCGCCGGCAGCATCGGGCCGCCGGCCACCGATGCCGTGGCTGCGTAAACCCCCTCCAGCGGCAAAAACTTGCGGCCGTCTACCTGCAGGTTGGCGGTGGGCCAACCGAGTTGCCTGCCCAGCCCGCGGCCACGCACCACCAAGCCGCTGAAGCGATAGGGACGCTCCAGCAAGCGGCGGGCCTCCGCCAGATCTCCGGCCCCTAGGGCCCGGCGGATGCGGCTGCTGCTCACCCGCTCCTCGCCATCCCAGAGCATCGGCAGCACCTGAACCTCGATGCCGTGAAGGGCACCAATCACCGCCAGGGCCTGACTGTCGCCGCTGCGGCCGGCCCCGAAGCGGAAGTTGTCACCCACGGCGACCCGCTGGGCCGCCAGCTGGCCCACCAGCACCTGCTCCACGAAGGCCTCGGGGCTGAGGGCGGCCAGCTCCCGGCTGAAGGGCACCAGCACCAGCTGCTCAATGCCCAGGGGCTCCAGCAGATGCAGCTTTTCAGCGGGCAGGTCGAGCCGCAAGCGCGCCTCGCCGTGCAGTACCTCGCGGGGATGGGGCCAAAAGCTCACCACCGTGGGAATCGCCGCCGCTTCGTTGCCAGCCGCAGCAGTAACTGCCGCGATGACGCGGCGATGGCCCTGATGCAGGCCATCAAAGCTGCCGAGGGCGATGGCCGTGGGGCGCAGGGCCTCCTGGGGGGATCGCAGGGGTATCAACGCTACGGAACCCAAAGGCAACGGGAGCCAAATCGATCCTCCCATGGCACCTTTGGGTCACCCATCTGGATGGCTGAATGGCTGACCGCCTCGACCTGCAGCTAATCGCCGCGGCATTGCGGCGCCTGGGCTGGATTCGGCTCTGGTCCCAGGTGGTGCTGGGGGTGGTAGTAGTTGGGGTGCTGCTTTTCAACAACATCGGCGGCCGCCTGGCGGCCAATTCAGCCCGCGCCCTCGGCCTGGGGCCTGGCATCTCGCTCACCACCATCGCCTTCCTGCTGCTGCTCTGGTGCATCTGGCAGAGCTGGCTGGTGGTGCGCTGCGGCCGGGCCCTCAATTCGCCGGTGCGACCCAGCAAGGGGGAAACCTCGCGGCTGATCAAGCGGGGCGTGCTGGCCGACCTGGCCGGCATCACCCTGGCGGTGCTGGGCTATCAGTCGCTGGCCGGCAGCCTGTTTGTGCAGGCCTCCCAACAGGTGCCCGGCTTCTTTGGTGCCCAGATCCAGGCAACCCCTGGCGTGGCCGGGCGAGTGATCGGTCTACCGATCACCTCGATCGAGATGTTGGCCGTGCTGGGCAACACCCAGGTGCTGTTTGCCCATCTGATCGGGCTCTGGATCAGCCTCTGGCTGCTGCAGCGGGTTTACCGCACAACCTGATAGCGGCCGCTCACCAAACCGGCAGATCAGCCGTGCGGCCGCGCCAAAAAATATCCGGTTGGAGCGGCGTCAGGGAGACACCACCGGCATTGATCTGGGCCACATCGGTGGGCCAGGCCGCCGGCCCCGACACCTGAGCCTCCAGATCGTTGACCACCTCCCCCGCCAGCCAGTAGTAGCTGCGGCCGCGGGGGTCTACCCGCTGCTCGAACTGGTCGGTGTAGCGACGCACCGCTGAATTGCACCAGCGCAGCGCTCCAATCGCCTCAGCCGGCCGGGGCGGCACATTGAGATTGAGCAACATGTTGCTGGGCCAACCCTCCGCCAGCATCCGCTCAGCCACATCGAGGGCGAGGCGTGCCGCTGGCGCAAATTGGCGCCATTGAAAGTCGGCACTACTTACTGCCAGGGCGGGCAGGCCCTCAATCGTGCCCTCCATCGCCGCACTCACCGTGCCGGAGTACAGCACATCTGTGCCCAGGTTGGGGCCGTGGTTGATGCCGGAGAGCACCAGATCCGGCCACTCATCCAGCAAGGAAAACAGGGCGAGCTTGACGCAGTCGGAGGGGGTGCCGCTGCAGGCCCAGGCCTGGACGCCATCATCGAACAACTCATCAGCCCGCTCCGCCCGTATTGGGGTCTGCAGGGTGAGACCGTGACCCGTAGCGGAGCGCTCCTGGTCGGGACACACCACACTCACCTGGTGGCCGCGGGCCAAGGCCGCATTAGCCAGAGTTCGAATGCCTTCAGCGAAGACCCCGTCGTCGTTGCTGATCAGGATCTTGAGCGGTGCCATCGGGCCTAACGCCATTTAGCCGCAAGGTAACTGGGACGGCTCCTTACAGTCAGCACTCCCTCCGCCCCTGCCGTGAGCGCCACCGTTTCCCTGCAGCAGCTCACCGACCAGCTCCAGGCGCTGGAAAGCCAGGCTGCAGCAGAGATCTCCACCGCCAGCACCGCTGCTGAACTGGAAGAACTTCGAGTGGGACTGCTCGGCAAGAAGGGGCGCCTTTCTGGCGTGCTCGGCGCCATGGGCAAGCTGCCTGGCGATGAGCGGCCCCTGATCGGCCAAAGGGCCAACGTGCTCAAAGAGCAGGTGCAGGCGCTCCTTGGCGAGCGGCTTACGGCAGTGAAAAGCGCAGCCATGGCCGAGCGTCTCGCCGGCGAAACCATTGACGTCACTGCGGCCTGCAGCTTCACTCCGCCGGGCCACCGCCACCCCTTAATCAGCACGATCGAAGAGATCGTCGACATCTTTGCCGGCCTGGGATATCGGGTATCGGAGGGGCCTGAGATCGAGAGCGATTACTACAACTTCACGGCCCTCAACATTCCCGAGCATCACCCCGCCCGGGACATGCAGGACACCTTTTATCTGGGCGATAGCCAACTGCTGCGCACCCACACCTCGCCGGTGCAGATCCGCTACCTGGAGAACAACCCACCGCCAGTGCGGGTGATCGCCCCAGGGCGGGTGTATCGCCGCGACGCCGTGGATGCCACCCACTCGCCCGTGTTCCACCAGGTGGAGGTGCTGGCGATTGATGAGGGGTTGGACTTCAGCCACCTGCGCGGCACCGTCACGGCCTTTCTGCAACAGTTCTTCGGCGACCTACCGGTGCGCTTTCGGGCCAGCTACTTCCCCTTCACCGAACCCAGCGCCGAGGTGGATGTGCAGTGGCGTGGCCGCTGGCTGGAGGTGATGGGCTGCGGCATGGTCGACCCCGCCGTGCTCACCGGTATGGGCCTCGATCCAGAGCGCTGGAGCGGCTTTGCCGCTGGCCTGGGCGTCGAGCGCTTCTGCATGGTGCGCCACGGCATCGACGACATTCGCCGGCTCTACACCAGCGACCTGCGCTTCCTGGAGCAGTTTTAGTTGGGCGGTTTGATTGGAGCCCCATAAACTCGGGCAGCCCCTCGCTTCCCGATCGGTGCCCCGCGTCGGACTGATCGTGAATGACGGCAAGGACCTCGCCCTGTCCACCGCCGATGCCATCGAGGCGCGCTTTACGGCGGCGGGCTATGGCGTGGTGCGGGTTAGCAGCTCCGGCGGCATGGTGGGTTTCGCCAACCCCGACCAGCACCTGCGCACCCGGGGCTATGCGGCCTGCGTCCCGGCCGGCTTCGACCGGGACCTAAGCCTGGCGGTGGTGCTGGGCGGCGACGGCACCGTGCTGTCAGCTGCCCGTCAAACGGCTCCGGTTGGCGTCCCGATCCTCACCATCAATACGGGCCATCTGGGCTTTCTGGCGGAGGCCTACCTGCACCAGCTGGAGGGGGCCCTGGAGCAGGTGCTCTCCGGCGAGTGGACGGTGGAGGAGCGCACGATGCTGATCGTCAGCGTGATGCGCGGCGAGCAGCGGCGCTGGGAGGTGCTCTGCCTCAACGAAATGGCCTTGCACCGCGAGCCGCTCACCTCGATGTGCCACTTCGAAATCGCCATCGGCCGCCATGCGCCGGTCGATATCGCCGCCGACGGGGTGATCCTTGCCACCCCCACCGGCTCCACCGCCTACGCCCTCAGCGCCGGCGGACCGGTGATCACCCCCGACTGCCCGGTGCTGCAACTCACGCCGATCGCGCCCCATTCGCTGGCCTCGCGCGCCCTGGTGTTCAGCGACCGCGAGCCGGTGACGGTGTTTCCCGCCACGCCCGAGCGACTGATGATGGTGGTGGATGGCAGCGCTGGTTGTTACATCTGGCCGGAGGATCGAATCCTGGTGCGCCGCAGCGAGCAGCCCGTGCGCTTTGTGCGGCTGGCCAACCACGAGTTTTTCCAGGTGCTGCGCAACAAATTGGGTTGGGGCCTGCCCCACGTGGCCAAGCCCGGCAACGGCACGGCGCCATGAACGATTCCCACATCCTGCTGCTGGGCCCGGAGGCCGAGGCCCTGGCGCCACGGCTGGAAGCTTCCGGCTACTCGTGCTGCAGGGAGCCTGTGCCGGCTGGGGCAACCCCAGATGCGGTGCTGCTCTCCAGCGGCGATTCGGGCCGCATCGCCTCCCTGCGAGAGCAGTGGGGCCCCATCCCTGTGCTGCTGGATGTGGGCGACGACACGGTGGAGGCGCGGGTCCACTGCCTCAGCTCAGGAGCAGACGACTTCTGGCTTTCGAGCCTCGGCCCCAGCGACCTGCTGATGCGGCTGCGGTTGCACCTTGATCTCACAAGCCGCGCCAATGTGCCGGCCCAGCTACTGCAGGTGGGCGACCTGGTGCTGAACCCCAGCACCCGCCAAGTGAAACGGGGAGCGAGGCCCGTGGGCCTGACGGCTAGGGAATACCAGCTGCTGGTGCTGCTGCTGGAGCGCAAGGGCACTGTGGTGAGCAGGGAGTTGATCCTGCGCCAGGTATGGAACGACGGGCAGGACAGCAACAGCAGCAGCAACGTGATTGAGGTGTATGTGCGCTACCTGCGCCAGAAGCTGGAGGAGGGCGGCGAACGACGGCTGATCCACACGATCCGCGGTCAGGGCTACTGCCTGAGCGAGCGGCTGCCCCAGCTGGAGGCCCGCGAATGAGCGTCAGACGCGGCTGGGGGCTAGCCCTGCCTGGGGTGGCTGCCCTGCTGTGCGGCTTCACGCCGCCGCCCCAATGGCTGCCGATCACGGCCCGCTGGTGCCTGGCGCCTAATCGCTGTATCGCCCTGGAGGTGGCCGACACCCCCGAAAAGCAGAGCAAGGGCCTGCAGCTGCGGCCGGCGCTAGCGCCATTGCGGGGCATGTGGTTCCCCTACAACCCGCCGTCTCTGGCGCGCTTCTGGATGCACCGCACCCCCGAACCCCTCGACATGTTGTTTGTGCAGGGCGGCCGGGTGGTGGCGATCGAAGCCCACACCAAACCCTGCCTGCACCTGCCCTGCCGCAGCTACGGCCCTGATCAGGAGGTGGACGGCGTGCTGGAGCTTGCCGCCGGCCAGGCCGCAGCCCAGGGCATCCAGGTGGGCACGGCGGTGCGGCTAGAGGCGCTCGGAGGCCAGGCGGCACCCTGACCTACAGCCGGGAGCCATCCTGATGACCAGAATGGGAAACATCCACGCAGGGGTTCCCATGCCCGCCACCGCACCACAGCCCCAGGGCCGTTGCCCCCAGCGCCTGCGGGCCATCGGCGAGCGCATCCGGCGGCGACGGAAGGCGCTTGGTATCAGTGCGATGGCCACCGCGGCAGCGGGCGGGATCTCCAGGGTGACGCTGCACCGCATCGAGACGGGCGCAACCTCGGTGACACTGGGGGCCCTGATGAATGTGCTGGATGCCCTCGATCTGTCCCTGGGCCAGTTGGAGGGTCCGGAGGATGCCGAAGCTGGAGCACCAACCGCAACCGGAGCGGAGACGATCGAGCTAGCTGCCTATCCCCTGCTGCAGCAACTGGCCTGGCATGTCCAGGGCAGCGGCAGCCTGAACGCATCGGAAGCGGCCTCTCTCTATGCACGCCAGCGCAGGCGACTGGATCTGGAGCCGCTGCAGCCAAACGAGCGCCAGCTGATCGCCGCGCTGAATCTCACCATCCAGGAAGCTGATGTTCCGGCTTGAGCACCACCGCCGGATCGCAAGCCTGCTGGGCCAGCTCAATGCGGAGCTCCTGCAGCAGCACCACTGCCTGTTCGGCGGCGGCACGGCCATTGCCCTGCGCTACGGGGAGTTCCGCCAGTCGGTGGATGTGGATCTGCTCGTCTCAGACCGGCAGGGCTACCGGGAATTGCGGCAGCTGATCCGGCGGGACAACAGCCTGAGGGCACTTTGGAAGGATCCCCAAAACCCCCTCGAGGAGAGCCGCGAACCGCTCACAGACCAATACGGCATCCGGGCAGGCGTGGTGGTGGCGGGGGTGGCCATCAAGCTGGAAATCGTGCTGGAGGGCCGGATCAGCCTGGAGATGCCCAGTGAGGAAGACGCGATCTGCGGCATTGCCTCCCTCACTCTGAACGACCTCATCTGCAGCAAGCTGCTGGCCAATTCCGACCGCTGGAACGACGACGGAGTCTTCAACCGTGATCTGATCGATCTGGCCCACATACCCCTGACCCAAACCATCTGGCAGCGGGCGCTGGCCAAGGCGGAAGAGGCTTATGGCGATGCAATCCGCACCGATCTGGGCAAGGCCCTAGAGCGGCTGCAGCAGCGTGAAGGCTGGCTGGAGCGCTGCCGTCAGGTGCTGGCGATCGAGGCCCCGCGGGCCGCGCTGTGGCAGCGCTTGCTCAACCTGCAGCGGCTGGCAGCCGCCCCTTCAGCACCAGCACGGGATTAAGCGGCGCCAGGCGGGTGCCATCGGCCAACGGCGCCCCCCGCCAGGCCTGATGCTGAGACACCGCCACCCGGCAGCCGGCCTGCTCAAGCAGCGGCCGCAGCTCCGCCAGGGCTTCCACGGTGGCGAGCGGGATCACCGCCATCCCGCCGGGCCGCAGGCGCTGCAGCACCGCCGCCAGCACGGCCGCCCGCTCGCGGCCACCGCCGCCGAGCAGCACCCGATCGGGATCGGGCAGTTGCGCCAGAACCTCGGGCGCCCGGCCCTCCAGCACGCCGGTCGGTCTCACCCCCAGCCGCTCGGCATTGGCTGCGATCAGAGCTGCAGAGCCGCCCCGCGCCTCCAAGGCCCAGAGCGCCAGGCCAGGCCGCAGCCGCAGCGCCTCGAGCCCCACCGAACCCACGCCGGCGCCGATATCCCAGAGCACGCCGCACTCGGGCAGCTCCAAATCGGCCAGCAACTGAATGCGCACCTCCCGCTTGGTCATCAAGCCGGGGCGGTCGTCGTGTTGGAGAAACAGGCCGTCTTCAAGGCCAAACAGGGGGAGGGCGGCGGGATCAGCCGGGGGCGCCGGCGGCTCAGCGATCAGCAGCACCAGATGCAGCGGATCGAAGTCGGGCGGCAGGGGTGCCCCGGGGAGCAGCCGCTGCATCCGCTCCGCCGGATGGCCCAGCCGCTCGCACAGCCAGAAGGCATAGGCCGCCTCCAGGCCCGAGGCCGCCAGGATCCGCCGCACCTCCTCGGCGCCGCCCCGGCCCGGGTCGGTGAGCACAGCCAGGGCAGGTGGTCGCTTCTGCAGGGCGGCGGCCAGGGGTTCGGGGTCGCGGCCGTGCAGGCTGATCCAGCTGGCGTCCTGCCAGGGGCGGCCGAGGCGGGCAAAGGCCAGCTGCAGCGAGCAGGGGGCGGGATGAAAGCGCAGCTGGGCGGCCGGAAAGCGCTGCAGCAGCAGGCGGCCGATGCCAAACCAAAGCGGGTCGCCACTAGCGAGCAGCACCGCCGGCCGGCCCGTCGCCAGGGCCTGCTCCAGCGGGCCGAAAATCTGCTCGGGCCGATCGCTGGCCAGGAGCTGGGGGCAGGGGTTCCCCGCCGGGATGCGGCCGGCCCCCTGTTCCTCCTGCCACCAGGGGCCAAGCTCCGCCAGCAAGCGCTGGGGGGCAAGCAGCAGCTGGGCTGCCCGCACCAAGGCGAGGCTGGGGGCCGGCAGCGCAGCCAGCCCTCCGGCATCGGTGCCGACCACCTCCAACACGGCCTGCTGAGCCAGGGCGCCCCACGGTCACTGCAGCCATGATGGCCGGCCTGTGCCACCGGACCCAGCCATGAGCGACCGCCGCCAGCGCATCCACGACCTGGTGCTGGCCCTGCTAGCCCAGCAAAACGACCTGGAGCTGCTGGCCGGCGACGGCACGGGCCTGCCCAGCGGCGATCCCGGCAATTGGATCGAACGCAACCGCCGCGTGGTGCAGCGCTATCAGGCCCTGGTGCGCTCGGCCGTGACCCTCGACGCCCTGGTGGATCAGGAGGTGAACGGCGGTTTCCAGGCGCCAGCGAACCAGGCCTACTGATCGGCTCTGCTCAATCCCGATCACCAGTCCAACACCAAAATCCGCTTAAACTGCTCTCAGGGTCGGACTCGAGGTAGCTGAAACCATGAAAGTGACCGTTGAACTTTCGGATACTGAGATGACCGAAATCCTGGAGCTCACCGGCGAGCGCAAGAAGGGGCCCGCCATCCGCCGCCTGATGGAGGAGGCCCTGCAGCAGCACCGTCGCGCCCAGATCGCTCAGCGATTCCTCAGCGGCGAGTGGGGCGTCGAGCTGGAGAGCTACGAGGCCGACCAGGAGCGCGAGCGCCAACGGAACCAGGAGTTCGCTGCATGACCCTGCTGCTCGACACCAGCCTGTGGATCGACTTCACCCGTACCCGGAGCCCGGCCCCCCTCAAACAGTTCATCGCGCCCTTCGTCCTCGACCCTGAGGCCCAACTGGCGGAACCGGTGCGTTTTGAGATGCTGCGTTCAGCCCGTCCAGACGAAACCCGCCAACTGAAAGCCCAGTTCGACACCCTGCCCACGCTCTCCACCCCTGCAGATCTGTGGCAGCGGGCGATCGACCTGGGCCAGGCCTGCCGCCAGATCGGTCAGACGGTTCTCAGCCTCGACCTCCTGGTGGCCGCCGTGGCTCTGCACCACAACGCGGTGCTGGTGAGTTTCGATGCCGATTTCGAAGCCATCGCCTCGGTGAGTGAGCTGCGCCTGCAGCGCCTTGAACGCCCTGCCTGACCCATTCGAAGCCTTTACGTTCATCTAGCCATCGCTTCTTCCTGCCATCTTCTGAACACACCACTTCTGTTAGAGCCCCTGCAGGAAGCCCAGTCCCAGCCGCCAACAACCTCTGACAAGCTGGACGCACCTTTTCTGGCCCCATGGCGCGCTTCGGCCTTTCAGCCCTCACATCGCTGCTGAAGGGCAACGGGGCTCCCACCGCTGGCAGCAGTAGCTGGAGCCGGGCCTTTGGCCTGGGTTGGGAGCAGCCCTACACGGTGCGTTATGCCAGCAACCTCGACGACGGTCCCAACCACGGCATGCCCTTGGGGGGCTTCGGCGCCGGCTGCATCGGCCGCGCCCCCGATGGCTCCTTCAACCTTTGGCACCTCGATGGCGGCGAGCACTGGTTTGGCAACTTGCCCGACTGCCAGTTCGCCCTGTTTGAAACCGACGGCGACCAGAGTCGCGCCCATGCCCTAGCGGTGAAGCCAGAGGTCGATGCCTCCAGGCCCGCAGCCGGCGAACCCCTGAGCGCCTGGAGCTGGTATCCCGCCAGTAGCGACAAGCAGCGCACCGGCACCTATGCCGCCCGCTACCCGATCAGCAGCACCCAGTACACGGGTGTGTTCCAAGCCGAGGTGAGCTGCGAAGCCTTCAGTCCGATCCTGCCGGGCGACTACCAGCGCACCAGCTACCCGGTGGCGGTGTTCGTCTGGACCCTCACCAACCCCACCAACCGGCCCCTCGACCTCTCCCTGCTGCTGAGCTGGCGCAACACCACGGGCTGGTTCACCAACACAGATCCCACAGCAGCAGTCACGTTTCGAGATGACGGCAGCCCAGAGCACAACTACGTGCCGGCGATCGGCCGCAGCAAGGGCCACCGCAATACCTGGGTGGAGCAACCGGGGCTCAAGGGGGTGCTGCTTGATGGTGAGCGCGTCACCCCCCTCGCCGAGGGCCAGGGCCAGTGGTGCATCGCCACCGCCGACCACCTCGAAGTGCAGCGCTGCAGCCGTTGGGATCCCAGCGGCAGTGGCGCTGAGCTGTGGGAACCCTTCGCCCGCGACGGCTCGATTCCTGATAGCAACAACGACCGCCGCAGTGGCGATAGCGACCCTGCCAGCGCCGCCCTGGCGGTGAAGTGCTGCCTGGAGCCGGGAGCCAGCATCGAAATCCCCCTGGTGATCAGCTGGGACCTGCCGGTCACGGCCTTCGCCACCGGCAGCCGCGCCCTGCGCCGCTACAGCGATTTTTTTGGCGGAGAGGCCAGCGGCGATAGCGGCACCAGCGCCGCCGCCATCGCCGCCGAGGCTCTGCGCGACTGGCGCGACTGGCGCGCCCAGATCGAGGCCTGGCAAAAGCCGGTGCTGGAGCGCAGCGATCTGCCCGAACCACTGCGGATGGCGCTGTTCAACGAGCTATACGACCTAGCCAGTGGCGGCAGCCTCTGGACAGCTGCGGCTGCAGGCGATCCGGTGGGTCAGTTTGGCGTGCTCGAGTGCCTCGACTACGCCTGGTACGAAAGCCTGGACGTGCGGCTTTATGGCTCCTTTGCCCTGCTGCAGCTCTGGCCCGAGCTCGACAAGGCCGTGCTGCGCAGTTTCGCCCGCGCCATCCCCGCTGCCGATTCCACGCTGCGGCCGATCGGCTGGTATTTCACCCAGGGCAAGGGCCGGGTGGAGGCCGCCCGCAAACTGGCCGGTGCCACCCCCCACGATCTGGGTGCCCCCAACGAGCGGCCGTTTGAGGCCACCAATTACACCGCCTATCAAGACTGCAATCTCTGGAAAGACCTGGCCAGCGACTATGTGCTGCAGGTGTGGCGCACCTTCAAGCTCGCCCCAAACGGCCCAGACCTCGGCTTCCTGGCCGAGTGCTGGCCGGCGGCTATCCAGGCCCTCACCTACCTCAAAACTTTCGACGTCAACAACGACGGCCTGCCCGACAACGGCGGCGCCCCCGACCAAACCTTCGACGACTGGCCGCTCAAGGGCGTAAGCGCCTACTGCGGCGCCCTCTGGATCGCCGCCCTGGAGGCGGGGCTAGCGATCGCCCAGCAGCTGCAACTGGAGCTAGGGCTAGACACAAGCGGCGAGCAGCGCCAACTGGGCGGCTGGCTAGAGCAGTCGCGCGCCAACTTCGACCTGCTGCTCTGGAACGGCGAGTTTTACAAAATCGATGCCGAGAGCGGCACGCCGGTGGTGATGGCAGACCAGCTCTGCGGCGACTTCTACGCCCGCCTGCTGGGACTGCCCGCCGTGGTGGCTGATGAGCGCGCCAGCAGTGCGCTCAAAGCGATTAAGGAGTCGTGCTTTGAGGGTTTCCAGGGGGGCCGGCTCGGCGTGGCCAATGGCCTGCGCCGCGATGGCACCCCGCTCGATCCCAACGGCACCCATCCCCTTGAAGTGTGGACCGGCATCAACTTCGGCCTGGCGGCCTACTACCGCCTGATGGGAGAAACCAGCACGGCCTTTGCCATCACCGGCGCCGTAGTGGAGCAGGTGTACAGCGGCGGCCTGCAGTTCCGCACCCCCGAGGCGATCACTGGCGTGAACACCTTCCGGGCCTGCCACTACCTGCGCGCCATGGCGATCTGGGCCCTGTGGGCTACCCACACCAACTGGCAAGCGATTCCAGGCGCCGAGCGCCAACCATGAAAAGCCTGCTTTCGCTGCTGCTGGCCCCCTTGCTGGCGCTAGGGCTCTTGCTGAGCCTGCCCACACCGGCCCAGGCCCTGGTGCATGCCCACAACGACGAGAACGGCACCCCGGTGGTGCGCAGCCTCGAGAGCCTGCGCGACCTCGACTACCAGAGCTGGCAGGTGGTGGCTTATCGCGAAGGCCCCCCAGGCGGCCCCCTGAAGCTGCGCATCGTGGGCTATCCCGGCAAGGTGCGGCTAGATCACCCCACATCTCTGCAGGTGCGCAGCGGCCACTTCCGCTGGGAGCTGGCCGATGTGACCCTGGCCAATCCCCAGCTGGCGGGTGATGGCCGCGCCGCCGCCGCCGAGTTTGATCTGGCCCCCCTGCTGGCCGACCTGCACCAAGACCGGCCGCTGCGCCTGGTGTTGCCGGGAGTGTTTGTGGAGCTGCCGGTGCCGCCATTTGTGGTGGCGGAGTGGCGCAGCCTGTCCAGCGCTGCTGGATGAGCCAGTGATGCACTCCACGGCGCCCTGGCTTCCCTGGATGCAACGGGCCCTGCAGCTAGCTGAGCTGGGCGCCGGACGCACCAGCCCCAACCCCCTGGTGGGAGCAGTGGTGCTCGATGCCGGCGGCTCGCTGGTGGGGGAGGGCTATCACGCCCGGGCCGGCGAGCCCCATGCCGAGGTGGGCGCCCTGGCCCAGGCGGGCGGGCGAGCCCGCGGCGGCACCCTGGTGGTAACCCTGGAACCCTGCTGCCACCACGGCCGCACCCCCCCCTGCAGCCAGGCGGTGATCGCCGCCGGCATCGCCAGGGTGGTGGTGGCCATGGCCGATCCCAACCCCCAGGTGGCTGGGGGCGGCCTAGCCCAGCTGCGGGCCGCGGGCATCGAGGTGATCACCGGCGTAGCCGAGGCCGAGGCCCGCTGCCTCAACCGGGCCTTCATCCACCGCATCAGCAGCGGCCGCCCCTTGGGCATCCTCAAGTGGGCCATGGGAATCGATGGCCGCACCGCCCTGAGCAATGGCGCCAGCCAGTGGATCAGTGGCCCCGAAGCCCGCGCCTGGGTGCACCAGCTGCGCTGCCGCTGCGATGCGGTGATAGTTGGCGGCGGCACCGTGCGCGCCGACGACCCCCTGCTCACCAGCCGCGGCGAACGCCAGCCCGAGCCGCTGCGGGTGGTGCTCAGCCGCAGCCTGGAGCTCCCCGCCGAGGCCAAGCTCTGGGATCAGAGCGCCGCCGCCACCCTGGTGGTGCATGGGCCAGAAGCTCCAGCCGCGGCCGCAGCCTCCCTGGATAAACGCGGCGTGCCCCGACTGGAGCTAGAGGGCTGCAGCCCCCTGCTGCTACTGGAGTCCTTGGCGCTGCGGGGCTGCAACCAGGTGCTCTGGGAATGCGGCCCTGAACTGGCAGCCGTCGCTCTAGCCGAGGGCTGCGTGCAGGAGCTGGCCGCCTTGATCGCCCCGAAGCTGATGGGCGGCCAGCCGGCCCGCACCCCCCTTGGTGAGCTGGGTTTCACATCTATGGCCCAGGTGCGGAGCTGGCAGGCTCAAGCGCCCCAGCGCCTGGGCAGCGATCTGCTCTGGCAACTCAGCTCACCTGCAGGCCTGGAGCCATGATCGCCGCAAAGCTGCCCTTCGATCTGCAGATTCCCCTGGCGGGAGTGTTGCTGGCCCTAGTCACCTGGCTGCTGCTGGACCGGCTCGGCAGGCGCTGCCGCAGCGGCTCCCTAGGCCAAGCCCTGCTGCTGAGCGGGCGAGTCAGCCTGGCGGGCACGGTGTTGCTCAGCAGTGCGGGCTGGTGGCTGGCGGGCCTGGAGGTGCGCAATCTGCTGCTCACCATCGGCGTGATTTGGACCCTGCTGCGCTGGCGCGGCGAACTCAAACAGCGCGCCGAGCACTACGCCGCCCAGTTGCTGCCGCATCTCTCCAGCAAGGATCAGCTGTTCCTATTCGACGTGCTCGACAAGCTGCTGACTACAGCAGCCCTCCTGGTGGTGCTGGTCATGGCCCTAGATCTGCTGGGTGTATCGGCGGGAGTGCTGATCACCGCAGGGGGGTTTGGAGCAGCGGCCCTGGGCTTCGGCGCCCGCACCATCGTGGAAAACGGCCTCAGTGGCTTGAGCCTCTACATCAACCGCCCTTTCGTGCTCGGCGACACCATCAACCTGCCCGGCCTGAATTTGCTTGGCACGGTGGAGCAGGTGGGCTGGTTTTACACCGAGCTGCGCGATCCGGAACGCCAGCGCATTTATGTGCCGAATGGGGTGTTCACCAGCCAAGCAATCCAGAACCTGGCCCAGATCGACAACCGCCGCATCTGGATCGAATTCGGCCTCAGCTACGCCGACCGGGAGCGCGTCGCCACGATCACCCAAAACCTGGAGCAGCGCCTCTCAAGCTTGCCCGGGCTAGACCCGGCCAAGGATCAGCTAGCCCACTTCGTGGGCTACGGCGAGTCCAGCCTCCAGCTGCGCCTGCTCTGCTACGCCGCCAGCAGCGACATCCACGCTGCCTGGGCCCTGCGGCAGCAAGCCCTGCTATTGATCGGCGAGGTGGTGGAGCAGGCCGGTGGCTCGATGCCCTTCCCCACCAGGCTGCTCATACGAGCTCCGGATGCAAAGGATCACCCTTGAACGGCCCCTGCACCTGGGATGTGATCCAGCCGCCGTAGAAGCCGCCAGGCTGGGGCTGCACGGGTTCACCATCCAGCCAGCACCCGTCCATCAAGGCCGGGTACACCGCAAACCAACCGGACAAAGCAGCAAAGGCCTGGGTGGGTTCGGGGTAGGTCCACACCGCCCGCCGCAGCCGGCGCTCGGCCGGGCCACCCCCATCAACCACCACATCGAAGTAGCGGGCCACCCCCTTCCACTCGCAAAAACTGGCTCCGCTGCTGGGCAATAGCAGCTCCTGGCGCACCGCCTCGGGCGGCAGGTAGTAGGTGGGTGGGTGAAAGGTTTCCAGCACCCGCAAACTGCGCCGGCTCTCGGCCAGAAGCTGGCCAAGGGCCTCAACCCGCACCAGCTGGCTGCTCTCAACCAGGGCCGGTGGGCGGGGGTAGGCGCCTACCTGCTCAGGGGCGGCCATCAGGAATAGATGAAATTGCGCAACCGCCGGCCTTCAGCGCCAGCCCGCTCCTGCAGCTCCGCATCGCTGAGGCTGGACTCCTGCCGCTGCTGCGCGGCGATCACATCAGCCTCCTCAAGGGCATAGCCAGCGCCGCGGGCCAGCGCCAGAAAGTCCTGCAGCTCCAAGGGCTCCGCCAGCTGGGTCGCCAGCTGGGGCGATTGGCGGGCATGCGCCAAAAAGGCATCGAGGCGCTCGAGGCTCACAGGTCCAGTTCCAACTGCGGTTGGTCTAGCGCCATCGCTGCCCCATCGGCCTGCCAGTCGCCCCCATCCCAGGGCAGCAGCAGCGGTTCGAGGGCCCGCAGGCCATGGCCATCGGTGGGCTCGAGCCAGGCCTGCTCCAGGCCGTTGGGAATCACCACCGGCATGCGCCGGTGGATTGGCGCCACTAGGGCATTGGGGGCGGTGGTGAGCACGCAGCAGCTATCGAGCTCGCTGCCATCGGGGCCGATCCAGCGCTCCCAGAGGCCGGCAAGCCAAAACAGATCGCCATCGCGGCGCCGCAGCCACTGGCCCTGCTCCCAAAAAGCATCAGCAGGAATCAGGCAGCGGCGATGGCGCCAGGCGGCGCGAAAGCTGGGCTTGAAGGCCACCGTCTCAGCGCGGGCATGCAGGCAGCGGTGCGCGGTGGCGGGATCCTTGACCCAGTCGGGCAGCAGGCCCCAAAGGGCTAGCCCCACCTGCAGCTGGCCATTTTCCTGGCGCTGGATCAGCAGGGGTTCGCCGGGAAGCACCTGCGAGCGCGGCGCGTAGTGGGCCGCCAGACCGGGCGGCAGGGGACCCTGCAAACGGGGCCTCAGGCGATCGAAGTCGGCGCAGAGGGAGTAGCGACCACACATAGCTGAATTGGGTCCTCGTTCGGTTCTCCCAACCCGCCGCCGAAACGGCCAGGGGACCACAGCCCTAGTTTGGGTGCACCTTTGGCTGCCGCACCATGGCGATCCGCCAGGACGACAACCGCCCTAACCGCCGCTTCGGAATCATCAACCTGGTGTTGATCGGTTTTGGTGTGCTGCTGCTGTTCAGCAACTTCCTGCCCAATCCAGCCGCCCAGGTGCCGCGGGTGCCCTATTCCCTGTTCATCGACCAGGTGAACGGCAGCAATGTCAAACGGGCCTACATCACCTCAGACCAGATCCGCTACGAGCTCAAGGAGCCCGAGGAGGAGGGGGCTCCCACCGTGCTCTCCACCACGCCGATCTTCGACATGGATCTGCCCCAGCGGCTCGAGTCGCACGGGGTGGAATTCGCCGCCGCGCCCCCCCAGAAGCCCAGCTTCCTCACCACCGCCTTGAGCTGGGTGGTGCCGCCGCTGATCTTCATCCTGGTGCTGCAATTCTTCGCCCGCCGCCAGATGGGCGGTGGCGCCCAAGGAGCTTTGAGCTTCACCAAGAGCAAGGCCAAGGTTTACGTGCCCGATGAGGAATCGCGGGTCACCTTTGCCGACGTTGCTGGCGTGGATGAGGCCAAGGCCGAGCTGGCAGAGATTGTCGACTTCCTCAAAAAACCCGAGCGCTACGCCGCTATCGGCGCCCGCATTCCCAAAGGTGTGCTGCTGGTGGGTCCTCCCGGCACGGGCAAAACCCTGCTCTCCAAGGCCGTTGCAGGTGAAGCAGGCGTGGCCTTCTTCATTATTTCCGGCTCCGAATTCGTGGAGCTATTCGTTGGTGCTGGCGCTGCACGAGTGCGCGACCTATTCGAAGAAGCTAAGAAAAAAGCGCCTTGCATCATCTTTATCGACGAGCTCGATGCCATTGGTAAGAGCCGTTCGGGCTCGATGGGTGTGGTCGGCGGCAACGACGAACGCGAGCAGACCCTCAACCAGCTACTCACGGAGATGGATGGCTTTGCCGGCCAGGACAAGCCGGTGATTGTGCTGGCAGCCACCAACCAGCCCGAAACCCTTGATGCTGCGCTGCTGCGGCCAGGCCGTTTCGACCGCCAGGTGCTGGTGGATCGCCCCGACCTGTCTGGTCGCAAGCTGATTCTGGAGATCTACGCCAAGAAGGTGAAGCTCTCCAGCGCAGTCGACCTCGACAAAATTGCCCAGGCCACCAGCGGCTTTGCCGGCGCCGACCTGGCCAACCTCGTGAACGAAGCGGCCCTGCTCGCAGCCCGCTCCTATCGCACCGAGGTGGAGCAAGGCGACCTCAACGAGGCGATTGAGCGCGTGGTGGCTGGTCTGGAGAAGAAGAGCCGGGTGCTGCAACCCGATGAGAAAAAAGTGGTGGCGTATCACGAAGTCGGCCACGCGATCGTGGGGCACCTGATGCCCGGCGGCAGCAAGGTGGCCAAGATCTCGATCGTGCCCCGCGGCATGAGCGCCCTGGGCTACACCCTGCAGCTGCCCACCGAAGAGCGCTTCCTCAATTCTAAGGAAGACCTCGAAGGACAAATCGCCACCCTGCTGGGTGGCCGCAGCGCTGAGGAGGTTGTGTTCGGGGAAGTCACTACCGGCGCCGCCAACGACCTGCAACGCGCCACCGACATCGCCGAGCAGATGGTGGGCACCTTCGGCATGAGCGAAACCCTCGGCCCCCTGGCCTACGACAAGCAGGGCGGCAGCCGCTTCCTCGGCGGCAACAACAACCCCCGCCGGGTGGTGAGTGACGCCACGGCCCAAGCGATCGATAAGGAGGTTCGCTCCCTTGTCGACAACGCCCATAACAAGGCGCTGGCGATCCTGAACCACAACCGGGGGCTGCTCGAATCGATCTCCGAGAAGATCCTCGAGAAGGAGGTGATCGAAGGTGACGATCTCAAGGAGCTGCTGGCTAGCAGCGTCATGCCCTAGGAGTTGAGCCATGGCCGCCATCAATGCCTATCCACCCCTGGCAGAGCTGAGCGGGCGGGACCTGCTCTCCTCGTCCGATCTCAACGGCGAGCAAACCCAGGCCCTGCTGCAGCTGGCGGCCGACCTAAAGGCAGGCCGCAGCAGTATCGATTTAGGGGGCAAAACCCTCGGCCTGATCTTCACCAAGGCCTCCACCCGCACCCGGGTGAGCTTCTCGGTGGCCATGGCCCGTCTCGGCGGCCAAACCCTCGACCTCAACCCCCAGGTGACCCAGGTGGGCCGGGGCGAACCGGTGGCAGACACGGCGCGGGTGCTGAGCCGCTACGTGGATGCCCTGGCGATCCGCACCTTCGGCCAGGGCGAACTCGAGGAGTACGCCCACTGGGCCACGATCCCGGTGATCAATGCCCTCACCGACCTGGAGCACCCCTGCCAGGCCCTCGCCGACTACCTGACGCTGCAGGAGGTCTTCGGAGCAGTGGAGGGCCTGACCCTCAGCTACGTGGGCGACGGCAACAACGTGGCCCACTCGTTGATGCTCTGCGGCGCCCTGCTCGGGGTGAATGTGCGCATCGGCTGCCCGGTGGGATTTGAACCGGATGCAGCCGTGCTTGAGCAGTCACGCCGCCTAGCGGCGGCTCGCGGGTCCGAGGTGGTGGTGCTGCACGAGCCGGTGGCTGCCGTGCGCGGCGCCCACGCCCTCTACACAGATGTGTGGGCCTCAATGGGGCAGGAGGAGGAAAAGGCAGAGCGGCAAAGGGCCTTCGCCGGCTGGTGTCTCAACGAAGAGCTGGTGGCAGAAGCAGATCCAAGCGCAATCGTGCTGCACTGCCTGCCGGCATATCGCGGCCTGGAAATCAGCGCCGGCGCCATGGAAGGCAGCTCCAGCCGCATATTTGACCAGGCCGAAAACCGCCTCTACGCCCAACAAGCCCTACTGGCAGCCCTGCTCGGCGGCGCCTGAGCTGGACAAACAGGCCGCAAGGCGGTACATCTGTATCAGCGACGTAGCGTCCGTGCCCGATCCCAGCAACAACCAAGTCCAGCAGGAGCTCTCCTCTGCCCAGCAAGAGCTATACGACTGGCTTAGCGACTACATCGGCAGCAACCGCCACAGTCCCTCGATCCGCCAAATGATGGAAGCGATGGGGCTGCGCTCTCCGGCGCCGATCCAGAGCCGCCTGCGCCACCTGCAGCAGAAGGGCTGGATCACCTGGCAAGAGGGCCAAGCCCGCACCCTGCAGCTCCTGGGCGGCATGGCCAGCGGCATCCCGGTGCTCGGCGCCGTGGCCGCCGGCGGCTTGGTTGAAACCTTCGACGACATCCAGGAGCGCCTCAACCTGGCCCCCGTGCTCGATACCCGCGGCCTTTTTGCCCTCACCGTGAATGGCGATTCAATGGTGGACGCCCACATCGCCGACGGGGACGTTGTGCTGCTTGAACCTGTCAGCGACCCGAGCCGGCTCAAAGCAGGCACGATCGTCAGCGCCCTGGTGCCAGGCAGTGGCACCACCTTGAAGCACTTCCACCGCAGGGGCGCCACGGTGACCCTGGAAGCAGCCAACCCCGCCTATGCCCCAATCGTGCTCCCCGCCGACCAGGTAACGGTGCAGGGCAAACTAGTGGCCGTCTGGCGCCAGGTCTAAACGGGTGGCGTTGTAAGGTCAATAAGCGCAAGGCAAGGCCACAAGCCAAGCGGAATGACCAGCATTCCGTTGCCATTGCGTCCTATCGGGGCCATAGCTCAGCTGGTAGAGCACCTGCATGGCATGCAGGGGGTCAGCGGTTCGAATCCGCTTGGCTCCATCTTCGAAACCCAGGCTAGCCCTGGGTTTTTTTGATGGTTAGTCGATGATGTACCCGGGGGCAACCCACTAGCTCAATTAAGAAGTTCAGCTAAGGCTCGGCGTGGCGGGTCAAAGATTGGAGGAAGGAGTAGTCCCTTTCCCGAAACAGCGCCAATCTCCCACAACTTCAAGCCCACAATTTCAGCAGAAGGATAACCAAGTAGATCGTAGAGTTAGGGATTGACCTCCATAATCAAGCCAGTCAACGCATCAATTATCAAAATGCCATCTTGGGCAGACCCAAAAAGACGCCGTTAGCGCTGCTCCGACTCCTGCAACGCCCGTTGAATTAGATCTTCCTGTTCCTCACTACCTTTTCTCCCCCAACCCATAAAGCCTATCTGGGCAAAGGGCTTGCGGCCATACGGGAATAGGAACCCCCACCGACCTGCTTAGATCCCTGATTCGGACTATTTTGAATTTAAGGGGAGATGGGCCTACACAAATCTCCGCTCCAACCAATCTCCGCCCTTCGGAGGTGATGCCCTTGACTCAGATCCAGCATCAGTTCATAACCGACCCTTTTCATAGCCAATCCTATGCATACTCAAACCTTTTTCCACCCAACCAACTGATCACACGGAAACAAAGGATCGAACGGCGAGTGTGAGCGCCGAGCCTGCCTTTGTTAGCCTTAACGCCTGATTTTCTACCGGCTGACGGTTTCTCAACCAACGAGCCGTCTTCTTGAAAAGCCCCCAGCCTCCTCTTTGTTTGGGGGCTTTTGCCGCAACCAGTTGACTGCCCTTAGGGATTTCCTACCCACCCAGCGTTGTTTAGCTGGCAGAATGGCAGTTGACCATTGCAAGCCCATGGGCTTCAGCGCCAAAACCCAATATGGATTGGTCGCCCTCATAGACCTCGCCGGGGCTTACGCCACTGGAGACTTGGTTCAAACCGGCGAGATCTGCAAGCGCCATGCCATTCCCGAACGCTATCTCGAGCAAATGCTCACCGGCCTGCGCAAGGCCGGACTGCTAAACAGCATCCGCGGACCGAAGGGTGGCTTTCAACTCGCCCTCAATCCAGACAACATCACCGTGGCCGATGTAGTGGCTGCGCTGGAAGGCAGCAGCAGCACGGATCCGCAAAGAGAACCAGATGATCCGGCCTTCCTGGTGCTTGCAGCTCTAGAGCAAAAACTGGAAGCCACAAAGGAAGCCCTTCTCACCGCAACCACCCTGGCCCAACTGCGTCGCGAGCACGATGCCTTCAAGCAGCCATTGCCGATGTTCTACATCTGATGCGCAACCGCAAGCCCTTGCCTCCATCAATGGAGGATCAAGACGATTGGCCCATCGACCAGGGGCGTCCCTGGCTGCTAAGACTGCTAGCCCTGCTTGGGGCCCTTGGCTTCGTGATGCTGGGGGTTAACAGCCTCTTGCCTGCCTTCGACCAGCCCAGCCCAAGGCCAATGCCCGATCAGCGCAACCGCTCAATCACTTGAGGGCTAGAAGCGGGACATTGCCAAGATCTTGGCCAGCTTCTCGGCTTCTAGACCATTCAGTTCATCGAGCTGCAATAGGCTGTCTTTGACCAAGCTGGCAAACACGAACAGGATGCCGTCGAGGCGGAAATCAAAGCGACCTTCGATCGTGTGGCGCTCGATACTCAGGTAATCGTGCAGCTGCCATACGGTTTCAGCATCTTCAAGCTCGCCGGCCTTCGCACGCACCTGAGCCACTAGCTGCTGCACTGCCCTGGTGTAGGCACGGTCGAAGGCTTCGCGGGCAACTGACTGCTCCGTATCTGTCCAACCCTCAAGCATAGTGTCCATCATGTGAATTGGGCCCTCTCCCTTAGCAGCGAGGCTAGTCGGGGACTCAGCCTGCTGCGAGACCTACGCCGCTGGGCCGGAAGTTCAAACCAGGCAAGCGTCGGGGCGTCATGGTGCTCCCTGTGATAACCGAAGTGGAAACAGGCCAGTAACGAAAGCCAGGGAGCCAGTTCGAGGCTATCGGCGTGGGGGCGACGCTGGGGCAAACGCTGGCCTCGATGGGGCAGGTAGGTGCCGAAAACAAACAACTGCAGCGAGCTGAGCAGCAGGGGCAAGGTGCAAAACAGCAGCACATTCAGCCAGCCGAATGGAGCCAAGCGGCAGGCGATCAAGGCCAACACTGTCCAGCCCATAAGTAACCAGCCCATCTGGCCCCAGGTGAGATAGCCAGCCATGAAACGGGCATACCAAGCGATGGCCCCTGCTGCTGGATCCCCGTGGAAATCAGGGTCAGCTGCGCTAGCAGTGAATAGATGGTGGTGTTGATGGTTGCGGCAACAGGTTTGATAAGGAAGCGCCGCATATAGGCCCAGGGCGATCCTGCCCAGCAAGGCATTGCCGTAGCGCCAATGGGGCCACAACACCCCATGCATGGCGTCATGACCAACGATGAATAGGCCTGTTTGCAGCAGGGTGCGGCCAACCACTCCAAAAAAGATGGCAAGCCAGACCCATGGCCTGGCCAGCTGCATGGCGTTTAAATCCCAGCTCAGCAGGCCAGCAAGGCTGACCAGCCAACCCATCGTTATCAGTGCGGCGAGCAGAAGCCCCTTGCGGCTGGCTGCGCTCAACGGCCGAATTTCAGCAAATCTGCAGGGGAAGCCAACAGATCGATGGCCACGAAGTAGATCTTGCCGTCAGGGTTGAGCAGGAAACGCCAAGCAACGTTCATACCAACGCCGGCTCCAAACCAGGGGGTCTGGACCTTGCCAGTCACCTTGATTTGGGTGAAGTTGCCTTCAGTGGGTTCAGCGAAACCGCGCTCAGGAAGAAGCTGCAAGTTCTGGCAGTCTTCACGGAAGAAGCGAAGGATCGCGTCACGTCCCACGATTGGCTTCTGGAAAGGGGCTTGGAGTGCGCCATCCGTCAGGAACAGTTCGATCAGGTTGTCGAAGTCGTTGGCGTTCAGCAGGTCCATATAGCTGTTCACCGTTGGGTTGATAACGCCCTCGATGAACACCCGCTTGCGCTGCTCCTGTGGAGTGGGAGCGGCAATGGGCTCCATGACCCGCTGTCCCTCGCCTTTGGCGGGGTCGTAGCCCATATCCACCACAAAGTTGCGCAGCAGGGTGATCTGCTGACCCTGATCGACAGCTTTAACTGAGCTGAGCACCGCAGAAGCGTTGGGCGACAGCTGATAGCCCTCGGGGATCGGAGCAACAAAACCGGCGGCCATCCATTCGCCCAGCTGGTACCAGAAGCCCAGCTTGATGTTCACCGACCAGCAGGCGTAGGTGCGACCGATTTGGGTATCGGTGCGATTGGCAAGCTCGCACATCACCTTGCTTTGCTCAGCGAAGTTCATCGCCTTGATTTGGTTGAGCAAAGGCTCGGCAAACTGCATCCGCGCTGCGCCAGGGGCGGCAACGGTGATCGTGTTGCCCATTTCGAGGTAGGCGTACCAGATCAGAGCCAGTTGGTCCTCGGCACTCAGCAAGCGAAAGCGGGCCGTGATCGCAGGCACGACGTCAGCTGAAGCTGTATCGGGAAAGATCTGGGTTGCCTTCTCAAGCGTGAACATGCGGCGACGATCCAATTGTTAAGGAGATTTGCAGACTCTAGCTCCAAGGAACCAGATCTGATAAGTCGCAGCCGTTTTGCAGCTCCGCCATGATCCAATTCTGCTCCAAACACCCCACTCCGTGACCATGATTGCGCCCGTACCGGTGCTTAACGAAGCCGACCGTTACAAGCTCGATCGCTCAGACGACGCTCTTTTTTACGCCGAGCCCCGCTTCGTACAGCACCTCGATGCCAGCTTCCGCGCCCGGCTGACCTCTCTGTATCGCGAGCGCATCCCCCCTTGCGCAACCGTGCTGGATCTGATGAGCAGCTGGGTGAGCCATCTGCCAGAGGACATCACCTATCAGGAGGTGATCGGCCATGGCCTCAATGCCGAAGAGCTCAAAGCCAATCCGCGCCTTGATCGCCTTTGGGTGCAAAACCTCAACGTTGATCAGCAGCTACCGCTAGCCAACGACAGCGTTGATGTGGCTCTGATCGTGGCCGGCTGGCAATACCTTCAACAACCGGAAGCTGTGGCTGCTGAGCTGCTGCGGGTGGTCCGGCCCAGGGGTGAAGTGATCGTGGCGTTCAGCAACCGGATGTTCTTTCAAAAAGCGCCCCAGATCTGGACCGACGGCGGCGACCGTGATCACCTGGCCTACGTGGCCCAAGTATTGATGGCTCAAGGTTGGGGCAGGCCGGAACTGCTGGCGGAAGAGACAGCAGCTCCAGGAGCTCTCGGCTGGATTGGCAGCAAAGGCGATCCTTTCTTGGCGGTGATTGCCGCAAAGCAGATTGCCAGCTAGGCAACCAGCAGATTCTGCAAAAAAAACCCGGGCAGTAAATACTGCCCGGGGAATAGCTAAGAGGGCTGATGCACTCAGCCCGAATGGATTCAGCCCAAACCCAGTTGGCCCAGGATTCCTTGACCGGTGAGGAGCTCGGTACCGAGTCCGATCACGAAACCGAGCATGGCGAGACGACCATTCCAGGTTTCAGCGAAAGCGACAAAACCGAAGCGGGTGGTGGATTCAGCCATGAATGTTCGTTAGTTACGAAACTTGAAGTCATCGTAACAGATCTTGAAGCCATGGTTGCGCTCGATCGGGGCCAGCCATAGGGGTTCCTGCAGGCCCGCCCGGGATTGATCACCACTGCTGAGCAGTGGGCTTTTCCCCAGCCAAGCGCCCTTATCCCCAGCTTTGCGTAGGTTTTTCCACAGAACGGCGGCTCAATATCGGCCGCTCGTCCTGATCCTTTTGGTTCTGGATGGGGAAAACGGCCCTCCCCTTGACGCGTCTCCAAGCAACACTTCCGAGCCTGAAGCCGCAGCTCCCAAACCCCGAAAGCGCCCATGGGCCGGTGCTGGTGGCCGTGCGTCTTGCCGGACTCGCCTCCCGCGGCAGCCTTTGACGGATGAGCGCCTGGCGTGGGGTGATGGGGGGACCCAGACCGATGCCGCCATGCTCCAGATCCCGGACCACGCCCCCGCCTTTGTTTCGGTCGAAAACCAGTTCCCTGAGGAGCTGTACGACGCCATGCGGGAGTTTGTCCGGGTTCACCCGCAGTGGGATCAATACCGCCTAATGCAGGCAGCCCTGGCCGGCTTCCTCTTCCAGCACGGCTGCCCAGACCGGGCCGTGGCTCGCCATTACCTCGACGGACTATTCCGCCGCCAAGAACCCGATCCCTCCGCAACCAGGCCCTGAGCTCCCTTGCCGGGGGCAGAGTGGCAGGACGTTGTTGGACAGCAATGGCCCCAGGAGCATCAGAGGCCGATGCCCTCCTGGTGGCGATCGGCGCCGTTCCCGGAGCCTGGCTTCGCTTCCGGGTGGTGGATCACCTGGAGCCCGTGCTGCCCAGCCGGCACTGGGGCACCTTTGGGGTCAATGTGATCGCCTGCTTTGCCCTAGGGCTGATTGTGGGCCTAGAGCAGAGCTGCGGCGAAGCCTCCCGCAGAGCATTGCTTCTTCTGGGCACCGGCTTCCTGGGTAGTTTCAGCACCTTCTCCAGCTTCAGCGCCGAGCTCTGGATCGAGCTGAGCAAGCGGCATTGGCGCGAGGCTGCAGTGCTCGCTGGAGGATCGGTGACAGGAGGGCTGCTGGCGATGCTGGCGGGCCTCAGCCTGGGCGCTCAGCCATGAGCACCATGCCAAGCCGCAGCCTGCAGGGCGATTTGCGCGACCTGGCCCTGGTGGCCGGCGGCGCCATCCCCGGCGCCCTACTGCGCTGGCAGCTGGAGGCCGATGTGGTCGCCAACATGCTGGGCTGCCTACTACTGGGTGTGGTTTTGGCCCAAGCCACCCGGCGCAAAAGGCTGATGCTGTGGGCAGGCATCGGCTTCTGCGGGTCCCTCACCACCTTCTGCACCTGGATGTTGGACCTGACAAGGGCCCTGCAGGCCGGCAAACCAGGGGAAAGCGCGCTGTTGCTGCTGGCGAGCCTCGCCGGTGGCGTTGCTTTGGTCGCCCTTGGCCACACCATTGGGATGCTTTTGAGCCACCGTCTGCGAGCTAGGGCGGCAATGCCAAAAAAACAATGAGCAGCGCTCCTGTGAGGCCCAGCTCTCCAAAAAAGGGCCCCTATCAACCCTCCCTGCTGCGCGCCCTGCATGGCTGCAGCGCCCTGGCCGTGCTGGGTTGCTGGCTCACGGGCCTAGTGGTTTACGGCCGCTACGACGGACGCTGGGGGCGGCTACCACTGCAACTGCCTGGCGACTGGATTGACATCCACGGCAGCTTGGGCGTGGTGTTGTTGCCGTTTGCGGTGCTGCTGGCTGTCTACGCCTGCACCCTGGGGCGGCGCCGGCTGCAACGCCCCAGCAACTCCCTCCCCCTGCTGGCCCTAGGCCTGGCGATAGGCAGCGGCAAGTTGATGCAAGAAGACTGGTTGCGCAGCGGCCAACTGCACCATCTCGCTTATCACCTTCACCTGCTGGCCTGGCTGTTGGTTGGCGTGACAGTGGCGGCCCATCTCTGGGGAGTCCTGCGGCTAGGGGGCTGGCCCCTAGCCCAGTCGATGCTGAACACCACCGCCCGCAGCGGCGATCAACCCAGCGACTGGCTCCGGCAGCTACGCCGAAGCAGGTGATCCCTCAGAGCCATCTGCGCCAAGCCGCCCCCACCAGCACCAGTAGCAAGGGAAGCTCTCCCCAGCGGTCGTAGGGGCTGGGGGCCTGCAGCCGGGGCACGGTGAACACACCGGTGGCTGCCCGCCCGGAAGGCAGCGAGGCCACGGGCAAGCCGCGGCTATTCACCAGCAGGCTGGGCCCTGTGTTGGCGGCACTCACCAGCCAACGGCCCGTTTCGATGGCCCGCAGCTGGGCCAGGGCCTGAAACTGCTGCTGGAGCAGCAGCGGGTAGGGATCGAGGTTGGCGCTGGCCAGCAGCCAGCCGGCTCCTTCGCGGGCGGCGGCAGCCAGGGAGGCCCCATCCGATAGCTCGTAGCAAATTGCCCCGCCGATGGCGCCAGCTGGCCGGAGTAGCAACCGCGACGGCGCTCCTGGCTGCAGACCCCCCACGGCCGAAAGGCCGCTCCAGCGAGCCAGGCTTGCCAGGGGCACCCATTCCCCCAGGGGCACCAGCCGATGCTTATCGAGCCAGCTGCTCGCCCGGCTTTCCCCTGGCGCCAGGCGCAACAGGGCGCTGCGCTGCTCGGGCTCCCCCGCCACCTCCTGCCAGCGGAAGCCGCCGCTGATCAGCTCCACCGGCACCGGCTGCGCCAGCTGGGGCTCAAGACCGAGGGCCCCCTCCGGCAAGACCACCACATCCACCGAGCGCTGGGCCGCCTCCGCCAGCGCGGCCGCCAGGCGCTGCTGCAGCCGCTGCTGCTGGTCCCACTGAAACTTGCGGCGGGTGGGAATCGCCGGCTGCAGCACCAGCACTCGCTCGCTGCCGCCCTCCCCCCGCAGGGGCATGGCCGCTAGGGCAGCAGCACCAGCGCCGTGGCTGAGCAGCACGGCAGCGGTTGTAACCACAAGCCAGCGGCGGCGCTGGGGGGCGGTGCAGCAGCGCCAGAGGCACCAACCCAGCAGCAACTGCACCGCCGCCAGCAGGCCACCACCACCAAGGGCAGCCAAGCCCGCCAAGGGGCGATCGCCGGGTAGGGCAGCAGCCCCCAGCCCCAGCCAAAACAGGGGCCCTTTGGCCAGCAGCACTTCAACCAGCCCCCAGCCAGCGGCTAACAGCAGGGCGCTGCTGAAGCGGCGCGGGTCCAGGCGCCGCGCCAGCAGCACCCAGAGGGCCACCAGCAGTGCTCCCGCCAGGGCACACAGCAATAGCAACAACAGGGCCAGGGGCAGGCTCAAGGGGCCCGGTACGCCGATCCAATCGAGGGGATGGAGACCCAGCAACCAGCGGTGACTCACCAGCACGGCGGCAGCGCCCCACAGGGCCCCACCCCAAGCGCCGAGGGCTGAGCCAGCCAGGGCCCACAGGGGCACCAGGGCCAGCCAAAGCAGGGGAGGCATGCCCAGAGGCGGCAGCGCCAGCCCGGCAAGCAGCCCCGAGGCCAGCGCCAGCCACCACCTCCCCAGCCGGTCATTGCCCATGGCAAGCAAGAGTAGGAAGCGCCAGGGTGTGTGGGGAATCAAGCCGCCATGGATCCGAACAACCCCCTCCAACAACTGCTGCTGCGCGGCCTCGGCACCACCTCCCTGGTGTCAGAGCGGCTGCGCAGCGTGACCCAGGCCTGGGTGCGCAGCGGCAAGCTCGATCCCAGCCAGGCTCCAGCCCTCGTCGACGACGTACTCAAAGCCCTGCGGGGCGAAACCCCCGAGCTAGAGCAGCAGGCCGAGCGCCAGCTGGAGCGCAATAAAGACCAGCTCCTGCAAGACCTAGGCCTGGCCCGTCAGCGCGAACTTGATGAGCTGCGGGGCCGACTCGACCGGCTTGAACGCAGCCTGCGTCAGCGCCCAGGCAATGAAATGCCTGGCGAGATCGAAATTCCCGACTGATCAGCCCTGGCTATCCGTCTGCCCGTCAGAATCAGTCCAGTACTTGGAGTCCCATGCGCGACATCCTGATCAGCTCCGCTGTCTGCGTGGCCTGTCTGCTGCTGGCTCTGGTGAGCCAGCTGGTCAATCCAACCGTGGTTGACGCGGCCAGAGTTGATGCGGCCAGCGCCGGTAGCCAAGCCATGGCCTCCCTGTTTTCAGCCCAAGCGCGGCCAGCCGTGAGCAGCAGCTTCGAGCTCGACCCCGACGACCCCAACCCCACCCTTTTTGTGATGGCCAGCGAAAACGATCAAACCAACGGCGCTGAGATCGCCCAGGCCAGCGGCCTCGGCGGTGAACTCAACGCTCCTAAAGAGCGCACCACCCCCAGTGGCCTGCGCATCACCGACCTGGTAGTCGGCGACGGTGCTGAAGCCATCGCCGGCCAGACCGTGGCCGTGAACTACCGGGGCACCCTGGCCAACGGCACGGAATTCGACAGCAGCTACGGCCGCGGTCCCTTCTCCTTTCCCCTTGGCGGCGGCCGGGTGATCCAGGGCTGGGATGAGGGTGTGGCTGGCATGAAGGTGGGCGGCAAGCGCAAGCTGGTGATTCCACCCGATCTGGCCTACGGCGATCGTGGCGCCGGCGGCGTTATCCCCCCCAACGCCACCCTCACTTTCGAGGTGGAGCTGTTGCGCATCGGCGGCTGAGCTGCGGGCTGGGATCGTTAGGATGGGCGCTCTGGCTGGATGCTGGCGCGCCGCCCCTCCTGCCCACACCTTCGTCTTTTTCCTCTCCATGGCTCACACGCTGCCCGCGCTGCCCTACGGCCTCGATGCGCTCGAGCCCAACATCTCCCGCTCCACCCTGGAGTTTCACCACGGCAAGCACCACGCTGCCTACGTGACCAACCTCAACAACCTCGTGGCTGGCACCGACCTTGAGGACAAGAGCCTGGAAGACACCATCACCGCAGTGGCTGGTGATGCTGGCAAGGCTGGCGTTTTTAACAACGCCGCTCAGGTGTGGAACCACAGCTTTTATTGGCAGTGCATGAAGCCCGGTGGTGGTGGCCAGCCCACCGGCGCCCTGGCCGACAAGATCAATGCTGATTTCGGCAGCTACGAGGCCTTCGTCGAGCAGTTCAAAACCGCCGGTGCCACCCAGTTCGGCAGCGGCTGGGCCTGGCTGGTGCTCGATGGCGGCACCCTGAAAGTCACCAAGACCGCCAATGCCGACCTGCCCCTAGCCCACGGCCAGAAGGCCCTGCTCACCATGGATGTGTGGGAGCACGCCTACTACCTCGACTACCAGAACCGCCGTCCCGACTACATGACCACCTACCTCGAGAAGCTGGTGAACTGGGACTTCGTAGCTGCCAATCTGGCTGCCGCCTGAGTCAAACCTCTCCAGGCGTTCAAACGTCATTGAGGCCAAGCCCCCGGAGAACCTGGGGGCTTTTTTATGGCCTTGCCGAGCTGAGCACCACTTCCGGCGCAATCCACATGGCATCGCCATAGGAGAAGAAGCGGTACTCCCGGGCGATCGCCTCGGCATAAAGAGCCAAAAGGCGCTCGCGGCCTAGCAGGGCACTCACCAGTAGCAGCAAGGAGCTCTTGGGCAGGTGGAAGTTGGTTAGCAGCCCCTGCACCACGGCAAACCTGTAGCCCGGCTGGATCACCAGATTCACCGGCCCCGTGTGGGGCCGCAGCTCGCCGCCATGCAGCTGGGCCACCGCCTCGAGGCTCCGCACCGAGGTGGTGCCGATGGCTATCACGCGGCCGCCACGGGCGCGGCAGGCGGCCACCGCCGCCACCAGCTCTGAGGTCACCTCCACCCACTCACTGTGCAACTGGAGTTGGCTTAGGTCTTCCGTTTCCACGGGGCGAAAGGTGCCCAAGCCCACGTGCAGGGTGGTGGTGGCCAGCTCCACGCCCCGAGCGCGGATCGCCGCCAGCAGTTCGTCGCTGAGATGCAGCCCCGCTGTTGGCGCAGCAACAGCCCCAGGCTGGGCGGCGTAGCGGGTCTGATAGCGCTCGTTGTCGCTTTCGTCGTGCTCGTGGATATAGGGCGGCAGGGGGATGGCGCCGTACTGCACCAGCAGCGGCTCCAATGCCGCCGCATCGGCGCACTCCACCGGAAACTGCACAATCCGCCCGCCCGTATCGGGGTCACTGCCAAGCACCTGCAACGGCAGCGGCGTCTGGCCTTCTGCCACCACCTCGATCCAATCACCAGGCTTGAGCTTCTTGGCGGGTTTAGCCAGGCAGAGCCACTGGCCCTGCCCGCCATGCCAAGGCTCCAGCACCAGCAGTTCCACGGAGCCGCCACTGGGCCGGCGCGCCTCCAGCCGAGCCCGAAGCACCCTTGTGTTGTTCACCACCAGTAGGTCGCCGGGCCGCAGCTCCTGCTGCAGGTCCCAGACGTTCAAATGACGAGCCTGGGGCGCAGGCCTAGCCCCGCCTGGCTCCACCACCAGCAGCCTCGCCGCATGGCGCGGCTCCACGGGACGCTGGGCGATGCGCTCCTCTGGCAGATTAAAGTCGTAACTGGAAAGCCGTAGATCGGCGGAATCGCTCATGCCGGAAGGTAATAGCGCACGAGGGTAAAAACGCGATTGCCGCTGGCATCTAGGGCTCTGTGCATATTGATGCCGCGTTGATTTAGAAGTAGCGAATCAAAGCTGTAACGAGGTATCGCCATCGGCATCACAATCGTGTGGGTGACGTCTGGGTGAAGCTGCTCCTCAGACGCCACGAATGCCACAAACGGATCTACCAGCGAGGAGAAGGGGCTTTCCAAAATATGCAATTGGATTCCGGGCGACTCGCCTACTAGCCGCTGCCAGTCGCGGCGGATCATTGCAGGGTCGTCCTCCTCGGAGCGAACCCACACCCCAATCACCTGATCCGACACCTTGGCGGCGTAGCGCAGGGCGTCAAGTGATGGACGTGACAGGGAAGGAATCCAGACGATGCTGCAGTTGCCCACCGGATCGCGTCGATCAGGCAAACGCACTGTGCCCTGCGCCTCGGCTGGCAGGGAAATAGCCGCATAAACCCGGTGATAGCGGCCCCGAATGCGAGCCAGCAGCCACACCAGGAGCGGGATAGCAATCACCACTATCCAGGCCCCCTCGGCAAATTTTCCCACCACAATCACCAGCAGCACCACCAAGGTCGTGAGTGCTCCCAAGGCATTCATCGTCATTCGGCCCAGCCAGCCAGCGCCCCGTAGCCGCCACCAGCGCACCACCATCCCCGCCTGGGAAAGGGTGAAGGCCAGGAACACGCCCAAGGCGTAGAGGTTCACAGCCACGCTGGTGTCACCCCGGCACACGAGGATGATCAGAGCGGTGGTCACCAGCAACACGGCGATACCGTTCTGAAATACAAGCCTGTCGCCAATCCAGCCCATCTGACGAGGCAGGAACCGGTCATGGGCCAGCATCGCCGCCAATCGGGGGAACCCCGCAAAGGCGGTGTTGGCCGCCAGGGCAAGGATCAGCAGAGTGGTGATCTGCAATGCCCAAAACAGTGGACTGCCAGCGCCAAACACCCTCATGCCGATTTGGGCCAGCACCGTGCGCTCCGGATCAGGAGCCACTCCGTAAAGGAAAGCAAGTCCACTGACGACAAGGAACATGGCGGCCAGCATTACCCCCATTACCAACAAGGTGGCCTGGGCCCGGCGAGCTGCCGGTTCACGAAACACCGAAACTCCATTGGCGATGGCTTCAATTCCAGTCATCGCAGAGCAGCCAGAGCTGAAGGCACGAAGTAGCAAAAACAGTCCCAGGGGCTCCACCGCCCGGATCACGGGTGGCGCATCGGGCGTAAAACCATGGGCAAACACCAGGTTGTGGAGGCCGAACACCGCCAGCAGCGCCACCATCACCACAAAGGCGTAGGTGGGAACGGTGAACGCCTGGCCGGCTTCGCGCAGGCCCCGCAGATTGGCCCATCCGACAGCCAGGAGCAGCAGCAGCGCCAAGGGCACCTCGTAGGGGAGCAGGGCTGGCAAAAGCGAGGAGAGGGCTTGAGTACCTGCCATCAGACTCACTGCCGCGGTGAGGGTGTAATCCACCAAAAGAGCTGCTGCCGCCACTAGCGAAGGCCCGGTGCCCAGGTTTTCGCGGGCCACCACATAGGAGCCACCGCCCTGGGGATAGGCCTCGATCGTCTGGCGATAGGAGAACACCACAATGGCGATCAAAACAACGATCGCTGCGGTGATCGGCAGCGACAGGCCCAGGGTCTGGCTGCCGGCCAACACCAGAACCCCAAGCGCAGCCTCGGTTGCGTAGGCCACCGAGGAGAGAGCATCTGAAGAAAGAATCGGCAGAGCCTGCACACTGGGCAGGCGCTGAGCGGAGGCATCCGCGCGAGGCAGAGGCTTGCCTAACAGCCTGCGGAGCAGGGGTTGGGCCACAGACTGCTTCATCGAGATAGGGGCTTCAGAACGCCAAGCTTTCGGGGTTTGTCTCGATCAGCTGAGCCAGATCCTTGAGGAAGGCAGCCGCCTGGGCGCCATAAATGGTGCGGTGGTCGCAGGTGAGATTCACCTGCATTTGACTGGCCACCCGAATCGAGCCGTCATTACCAGCCACCACTACGGGCCGGGAGGCGGCCACCGCCAGGATGGCGCCGGTGCCTGGGGGCAGGATCGCGTCGAAGCGATCCACACCAAACATGCCCAGGTTGGAGAGGGTAAAGGTGCCGGTGCTGTATTCCTCGGGTTGGAGCTGCTTGCTGCGGGCCCGCGCCACCAGATCGGCCCAGTTGCGGGCCATGGCATAGATATCGGTCTTGTCGGCGTTGGCCAGCACCGGAGTGATCAGGCCTCCGTCTTCCATGGCTACGGCCACGGCCACATTCACTGAGGCCGGGAAAGCCATGGCAGTGCCATCGGCGCTGGTGGCTGCATTTACCTGGGGATGGCGCGCCAGCACCACACCCACGGCTTTGGCCAGCAGGGCGGTCATCGTGACGCCCTTGGGCTTCACCTGCTTGTAAAAAGCGTCGAGCTTGGTGGTGGTGATTGTGTATCCCACCCGGAAACAGGGCACCGCCAGGCTGGCGACCATGTTGCGGTTGACGGCGTTTTGCAGCGTGTTGAAGCCCACGCTCTCGCCGGGCCGGCCGAAGGCATCGCCGGCGGGAGCTGGGAGAGGCGCAGCTGCACCATTGGAAGCGGCAGGTGCGGAGGCGGGGCCTGAGCCCTCGGCAACCCGCGGCACCGTGATCGGCTGACCGGTGGCTGCCATCACGTCTTCCGCCTGGATGCGGCCGTGGGGACCGCTGCCACGCAGGGCACCCAAATCGACACCCAATTGGGAGGCAAGCTTCTTGGCCCGCGGCGAGGCCACCACCCGGCCGCTGGCCGTCGACGCGGGAGCCACCACCGCAGCCGCCACAGCAATAGCCGGGGCAGGGGCTGGTGCAGTGGCTGTTGCCGGGGCAGGAGGTGGGGTTACGGGTGCGGAGGGTGCAGGTGCAGCAGCTGGGGCAGGGGCGACAGCAGGTGCAGCTGGGGCCTTGGCTGCAGCATCGGCAATCTCAGCCTCGGTTTCAACGATCAGGCCAATTGTTTCGCCCACCGGCGCCGTGCCGCCGGCAGGCATCAACACAGCCGCCAGGTAGCCCTCGTTGAAAGACTCCACGTCCATGTCGGCCTTATCCGACTCGACGACCAGCACGGACTCACCGCGCTCAACCTTGTCGCCTGGCTGCTTCAGCCACTCCACGATCTTGCCCTCCGTCATGGTGGAGGAGAGGGCCGGCATGAAGATTTCGTGGGTTGCCATAAACCAGTGCCCGTCTGCCTTTTGAGGAGGTGTTCCAACCACTGTTCCAACTTTTCTCCAACAGCGGAGGAGGAGCAGGGATGGGTGGTGAGGGGACTCTAAGACGCAGGTAAATCCCCGAGAAGGTGCTCAGCACAGGGTGCTGCGGTCCTCACCCACCCTCAGGGCACCACCCCTGCCGCACCTCCTGCCGTGCAACCCACTGAGAGCACCTTTTGGTCAGGTGCTCGCCTTGAGGAATAAGACCCTGGTGAATCGGACAGGTGAGAAGGGTGACGCAGTGCCTGCCGACCTCGTAGCGGAAGTGCTGGCAGGTGATACAGACGCTTGAGGAGCGGGATGGTTTGAGGACATTCCACTCAAGGAACTCCCATTCCTCAGAGGGGGTCGCAGGTGGCACAGGAACGGCAGCAGGCATCGCACGAAAGCAGATACACCTGTACTACTCACGCTGAGGCGGTGAGGTCAAGGAGTCCATTGAGTCCCTTGGCGGTCAGACTGTCCTCAGACGGGTTCCCATACCTGGTTGCCCGCGTATTGCAGTCTTGATCCAATGAGTCATCAGGTGCTGCCGATCAGGGGTCTCCGCAAAGCGGTGAGCATGGGTGGAATCTTTGCCGTCAGCACGGTGCTCCCAGGCAAGGTTCAGCACCTCGCCTTCCACCTGAAGACCATCAACCGTTTTGGAACTGATGGGATCTTGAATCACGGGTTGCAGATCCTGGGGTGCTTCCTGGTGCTCTCAGTTCTGATCTGGGCAAGCAAGACCGAACCCAACCCCGTCAGACCACTACTGGCGTACCCACCACACAACAGGGACACGGTGCTGGTGCATGTCGCGGGTCTGCTGACTGGTGTACTGCTGATGCTGCGATGAGTAGGACATTGGCGGGGGAACGCCCTGCCAACTGGATCAAGGAAGTTCCCACAGGCAACCACCAAGAACTATGTGACCCCTGCATAACGGGCAAAACCCAGTGCTGTAGGCGAAAATGGTCGGAAGTGACAAGACCGAGTGACTGACTCCCTGATCCAGGAACCTGATACCGTCGAAGAGGCGAGTGAAGACCTGGGCGGACTCGATGACCTGCTGGCATCGCTGCGGTCAGGCGAGGAACCAGCGCCGAAGCGGGGTCGAGGCAGAGCGAAGAAGGAAGCACCCGCCAAGGATTTCAAGGCAGTGCTTTGGGCGAGTGCCGACAAACTTCGTGCCCAGATGGATGCGGCGGAATACAAGCACCTGGTTCTGGGTCTGATCTTCCTCAAATACATCTCAGACACCTTTGCCGCCCAGCAAGGCAAGGTGCTGCGGATGGTCAGCAATCCTGACTCTGACAACTTCGTGGGCGATGACCCTGACGATCACCAAGCAGCACTGGAAGACCGTGACTACTACACCCAGGAGAACGTGTTCTGGGTTCCCACTGATGCTCGCTGGGAATCGCTACGGGCACGGGCAAAACAACCTGATATTGGGCAATTAATTGATAAGGCACTGGTTGCTATCGAGAACGAAAACCAAACACTTAGAGGCAAATTAGATAAACGGTTTGGTGCTGCCCAACTGGAACCAGGGCGAATGGGTGAACTGGTGGATTTAATCTCCACTATTGGATTTGTTGACGATCAAAGATCTGGTGATGTGTTGGGTGAGGTCTACGAATACTTCCTCGGTCAGTTCGCCAGCGCAGAAGGCAAGAAGGGTGGTCAGTTCTATACACCTGCTCACGTTGTAAAAACGCTGGTTGCTGTGCTGGCACCACATAAGGGTCGGATCTATGACCCCTGTTGCGGATCAGGTGGAATGTTCGTTCAGAGCGAGAAGTTCATCCAAGCGCACGGTGGCAAGCGTGATGACGCCTCGATCTATGGGCAGGAGAGCAACCCAACTACCTGGCGGTTGGCAGCGATGAACCTGGCGATTCGTGGGTTTGCTGCTGATCTGGGTCAGGAACCTGCTGACACTTTCGCTCGTGATCAATTTCCTGATCAGAAGTTTGACTACATCCTTGCTAATCCACCATTTAATATTTCTGATTGGGGCGGTGAAAAATATGAAAGTGACCCACGCTGGGTTTACGGGCGACCTCCAGTAGGTAATGCGAACTATGCGTGGTTACAACATATGCTTTGGAAACTACGCCCTGGTGGGGAAGCAGGTGTAGTGCTGGCAAATGGATCGATGAGTTCCAACCAGAGCGGTGAGGGGCAGATCCGTGAGGCGATGGTGCGGGGTGATGTTGTTGAGGTGATGGTGGCACTGCCTGGGCAACTCTTTTTAAATACTCAGATACCTGTTTGCTTGTGGTTTCTGACGAATGACAAGACCCAGCGTGGTCGTGATCGTCGTGGAGAGACGCTGTTTATTGATGCCCGCCAGATGGGCACGATGAAAACACGAGTTGAAAGAGTATTAACTGACGAAGATATTGCCAAGATTGGAGATACTGTTCACGCTTGGCGTGGTAATAATGAAGTATCTAATGCTTATGAAGATATTGCTGGTTTCTGCTACAACGCCAGGTTAAATGAGATTGAAAAGAATGGATTTGTGCTCACTCCTGGGCGTTATGTGGGAGCAGCAGATGTTGAAGACGATGGTGAGGCATTTGATGAGAAAATGAAGCGCCTCACTGGATTGCTCAAGCAGCAGCAGGAAGAGGGGGCAAGGTTAGATCAGCAGATTGCCGAGAATCTGATGAGGTTGGGATATGAGTTCTGATTGGAGAAGTATAAAACTTGCGGAGGTGACCACTAAAATTGGCAGTGGTCAGACACCACGCGGCGGCAAAGATGTCTACAACGGTGGCGAATATGCTCTGATCAGAAGTCAGAATGTATATAACGATGGTTTTTCTGTGGGCGGTTTGGCGTATATTGATCAAAATCAAGCGCAAGAGTTGTCAAATGTTGAGGTAAGATTTGGAGACGTGTTGCTAAACATTACTGGAGATTCTGTCGCCAGATGCTGTGGAGTTCCTCAGTGGTTAATCCCAGCACGAGTGAATCAGCACGTATGTATCTTGAGGGCAGACCCTGTTTATCTTGACTCGGGATTTCTTAGATATTTCATTGTTACGCCTTCTTGCCAGGGTCAATTATTGTCACTGGCGTCTGGAGGAGCGACGCGGAACGCGCTTACCAAAGGAATGCTTGATTCTCTTGAAATCATATTTCCTCCTCTGCGAGAACAAAAAGCAATCGCCCATATCCTCGGCACCCTTGACGACAAGATTGAACTAAACCGCAAGACCAACGAAACCTTGGAGGCGATGGCAAAGGCACTATTTAAATCGTGGTTTGTGGATTTCGATCCAGTCAGGGCGAAGGCAGAAGGTCGCCCGACTGGATTGCCAGCAGAAATCAGCGACCTGTTCCCAGATTCATTTGAGGATTCGGAACTGGGTGAGATTCCGAGTGGTTGGGAGATCTCCCTGCTAGGCGATCACATAGATCTGATCAAGGGCAGGTCATACAAGAGCGATGAACTCAATCCTTCAACCACTGCTCTTGTGACCCTCAAATCATTTCATCGAAATGGTGGTTACAGACCAGATGGTCTGAAAGGGTTTACAGGTGAATACAAGGAGCAGCAAGTAGTGAAACCAGGGGAACTGGTCATCGCCCTTACTGATGTCACGCAGGCAGCAGAAGTGATTGGAAGACCAGCAATCGTAAAATCGGATTCGCACTGTTCAACTCTTGTCGCCTCTCTTGATGTCGGGATTGTTCGACCAAAGACGACTGGGTGCTTATCGACGCCATACCTATATTTCTTGATGCTTGCCCCAAGATATGTTCAGCATATTTTAGGTTACACCTCGGGAACAACCGTTCTTCACCTGGCGAAAGACGGCGCCTCGAACTTTCCTCTCCCAATAGGCAGTTTGCCGTTATTGAATCATTTCGCTCAACTGGCAGATTCGATTCTTCGCCAGGTTGATGCTTCAGCAAGGCAATCCGAACTCCTTGCCAAAACGAGAGATGCTCTCCTCCCTAAACTCATCTCTGGTGAGATCCGAATACCCGATGCCGAGAAGATACTTGAGGAGGTTGGCGTCTGATGGCACTCATCACAGAAGACCATCTGGAGCAGCAGTGCCTTGATCAGGTCATCCTGTTCCAGGCTGCCGATGGCCAGGTGACGCTTGATGTGCGGCTGGAGGCTGACACCGTCTGGCTCAGCCAGGCCCAGATGGCTGAGCTGTTTGGCCGTGAACGTTCTGTGATCACCCGCCATGTGGGCAACGTGTTTCGGGAGGGCGAGCTGCCAGAGAAAAGCAATGTGCATTTTTTGCACATTGCCGGTGCCGACCGGCCCGTGGGCTTTTACAACCTCGATGTAATCATCTCCGTGGGCTATCGGGTGAAGTCGCCCCGCGGCACCCAGTTCCGGATTTGGGCTACCCAGGTGCTGCGCCAGCATCTGATCGAGGGCTACACGCTCCATCAACGCCGCCTCCAGGAGCGGGGCCTCGGCGACCTGCAACAGGCCCTGGCCCTGATGGCCCGCACCCTCAGCGCCCGGGGCCTGGTAAGTGATGAAGGCCAGGCCGTGCTGGAGGTGGTGCAGCGCTACAGCCGCGCCTGGCGCTGGTTGCTCGCTTACGACGAAGATCGTCTCGCGCCCACTACCGCAGAACCGGATGGCGAACCTGAAGCCCTGGGATTGGCGGAGGCCCAGCGGGCCATCGTCACCCTGCGTGCCGACCTAGCCGGACGCGGCGAAGCCACATCCTTGTTTGGGCAGGACAACCGCCAAGCGCTGGCCGGCATCCTTGGAGCGATCGAGCAGACCTTCGATGGCCAACCGCTTTATCCCTCAGCCCAGCTGCAGGCGGCCCATCTCCTCTATTTTGTGATCAAGGACCACCCTTTCACCGATGGCAATAAACGCATCGGCACCCTGTTGTTCCTGGAGTTCCTGCGCCGCAATCAGCTGCTGTTGTTGCCCGATGACCAGCCCCGCATTGCCGACAACGGCATGGCGGCCCTCGCCCTGCTGATCGCCGAAAGCGCACCCCAACAAAAAGACCTGATGATCCGCCTGGTGATGGCCCTGCTGGAGGATCAGCCCTAATGGCACTCATCACAGAAGACCATCTCGAACAGCAGTGCCTTGAGTGGTTCAAGGAACTGGGATACGCCTATGCCTTTGCTCCTGATCTTGCCCCTGACGGAACCTCACCTGAACGCACTGATTTCAGGCAGGTCATCCTCACGGGTCGTCTGCGCTCAGCACTCCAGCGCCTGAACCCGGGCGTTCCAGCAGGCACCATCGAGTCAGCGGTGCTTCAACTGGCGAACCCCAACGTGCCTGGTCTGCTGGCATCCAACCGCAACTTCCACCGTTGGATGACCCAGGGTTTACCCATCACCTATATGGATGGGAACCAGCAGGTCGGCATTCGTCTAAAGGTCATCGGATTCGATGACCCCGCCTCCAACGACTGGTTGGTGGTGAACCAGTTGGCGATCCAGGGCACCAAGCACAACCGCCGCCCTGATGTGGTGGTCTACGTCAACGGTCTACCGCTGGCGGTGATCGAACTCAAGAACCCTGCCGATGAGAAGGCAGATATCTGGGCAGGGTTCAACCAACTCCAGACCTACAAGCAAGACATCCCCGACCTGTTCACGCCCAATGTGCTCCTGGTGATCAGCGATGGCATCCAGGCACGGTTTGGTTCATTGAGTGCTGATCGGGAACGATTCCAGCGGTGGCGCACCATCGAAGGGGAGAACCACCTCGATCCGCTGGGCAACCACCGTGACCTGGAGACCCTGGTGCGAGGGATCTTCGACAAGGGGCGACTGCTGGAGTTCGTTCGTCGTTTTTGTCTGTTTGAGGAAGACGGGCAGATCATCAAAAAGATCGCTGCCTACCACCAGTTCCACGCCGTCAGAGCAGCAGTGGAAAGTGTCGTCAAAGCAAGCAGACCTGATGGCGACAAGAAGGGTGGGGTGGTCTGGCACACCCAAGGCGCAGGCAAGAGCATCGAGATGGCGTGTCTGGCGGGCAAGTTGCTCACCGATCCACGTCTGGAGAACCCCACCCTGGTGATGGTCACCGACCGCCAAGACCTGGATGGGCAACTGTTCGGGGTGTTCGCTGGGGCAGGCGATCTGCTGGGTGAGTCGCCCAAGCAGGCAGAAAGTCGCCAAGAACTCAGGGAACTACTAGGCAACCGACCCAGCGGCGGCATCATCTTCACCACCATTCAGAAGTTCGCCACCGAACCTGATGAAGACAAGTTCCCTGCCCTGACCGAGCGCCACAACATCGTGGTGATCTGCGATGAGGCGCACCGCACCCAATACGGGTTCAAGGGGCGCTTCGACACCAAGACAGGGGAGATCAAATACGGGTTGGCAAAGGCACTCAGAGATGCCCTGCCCCAGGCAACCTTCCTTGCCTTCACAGGAACGCCCATCTCCCAAGACGACCGTGACACCCAAGCAGTTTTTGGGCACTACGTCTCCGTCTACGACATTCAGCAGGCAGTGGAAGACGGTGCCACGGTGCCGATTTTCTATGAGTCACGCCTGGCAAAACTGGCGCTCAAAGATCCACTGCTGCCCCAACTTGACGCGGCGGTGGATGCCCTGTTCGCAGATGAAGCCGAAGGCTTCCCCGAAGGGGTAGACGACATTCCCGCTGCTGAACGGGCAAAGAGCAGGTGGGCAGCACTGGAAGCACTGGTGGGCGCCGAACCACGACTAAAGCAAGTGGCAGCAGATTTGATTGCCCACTTTGAGCAACGCTCACGCACCCAACCAGGCAAGGCAATGGTGGTGGCGATGAGCAGAGATATCTGTGCTCGCCTCTATGCCGCCATCGTTGCCCTACGACCTGACTGGCACGACGACGACCCTAAAAAAGGTGCCATCAAGGTGGTGATGACGGCATCGGCATCCGACGAGCAATATCTGCAACCCCACCACACCACCAAACAACAGAAGAAGGATCTTGAGAAGCGGTTCAAAGACCCCACTGATCCGCTGAAAATCGTGATCGTGAGAGATATGTGGTTGACGGGATTTGATGCTCCCTGTCTGGCGACGATGTATGTCGATAAACCGATGAAGGGGGCAAACCTGGCACAGGCAATCGCCCGTGTGAACAGGGTCTTCAAGGACAAACCAGGCGGTCTAGTGGTTGATTACATCGGCATCGCCCCCCAACTCAAGGAAGCACTGGCGACCTACACCGCATCGAAGGGCAAAGGTGCTCCCACGATTGATACCAGTGAAGCGCTGCGGATCCTCAAGGAGAAACTCCAGGTTGCCCGTGACTTGCTCCATCCCATTGACTGGAGTGGGTTCAAGGATTCCAAGACGGCAATGGCACTGCTGCCCGACTGCGTGAGTCACGTGCTGGGGTTACCAGATGGCAAAAAGCGATATTGCGACACCGTGCTGGCGATAACCAAAGCATTTGCCCTATGTGGAACCCTGGATGAGGCAATGGCACTTACAGATGAAGTGGCATTCCTTCAGGCGATCCGAGCACCAATAATCAAAGGCGATGGAGTGGATGGTGATGGAAGTGACCCAAAAAATGTTGATTTTGAGTTGCGGCAACTGCTCTCTGAATCATTAGTAGCAGATGGAATCACGGATATCTTCAAGGTGGCAGGGCTACAAAAACCTGATCTCAGTATCCTGTCGGATCAGTTCTTGGCAGAGATCAGCAAGATCCCCCAGAAGAACCTGGCGGTTGAACTGCTCCAGCGGTTACTGAGAGAAGAAGTTCAGACCCGCTTCAAGACCAACGTGGTCAAGCAGAAGCGTTTTAGTGAACTGCTCCAGGCATCACTGAACAAATACGCCAACCGCTCCATCGAGGCGGCACAGGTGATTGAGGAACTGATTGCGATGGCAAAGCAGTTCCGTGATGAAGCAGAGAAGGTCGAAGCGATGGGGTTGTCGGTTGCCGAGGTTGCCTTCTACGACGCCCTGGCAAACAACCAGTCAGCACACGATCTGATGGGTGATGAGGTGCTGATGAAGATGGCACGGGAACTGGCAGAAAAACTCAGGGGCAACCTGAGCATTGATTGGCAATACAAAGAAAACGTTCGGGCACGACTGCGAACGATGATCAAGGCACTGCTCAAACGCTACAAATATCCGCCTGATCAAGAAGCAGCAGCGATTGACTTGGTGCTCCAGCAGACCGAGATGATTTCTGAGGAATGGGCAAGAGAGGATTTGGGGAACAAGATTCAGGCGGTTGTTGCCGATGCTTTGACTAAAAGTATTGGCACTCAGGTAGAAGAGATATCCAAATGAATACTATTCCTCAGTATCACACTTTAATGTTGCCATTGCTGAAGGTGCTCGGAGCAGGTGGTGAGATGACCATTAAGCAGATGAGAGATGCCGTATCCGAACTGCTTGGGTTGAGCACAGAGGTGTTGGGTGAGCGGTTACCCAGTGGTACTCAAACTACCTTTGAAAATAGAATGGGGTGGGCAGGAACCTATCATTTCAAAGCGGGTCTGATAGAACGCCCACGACGGGCAACCTATGTCGTGAGTCAAAGCGGTAAGGAACTCTTGCTGAATCCACCTGAGGCAATCGGTGTCGATTTCTTGCGCTCCTACTCTAAGTTTAATGATTTTGTTTCTACTCCAAGGATTGGGAAAGAGGAGCAAATAGAGTTAGTCGATGGTGACGACGAACTTACCCCAGAAGAGCAAATCGAGAAAGGTGTCGAGCGGATTCGGAGTGAACTTCAAGATGAGGTCTTGTATCGTGTCAAGAGTCTTCCTCCTGAAGGGTTTGAGCAGTTGGTTCTTCGCCTGCTTGTTGGAATGGGATATGGCGGATCAATGGCAGATGTTCAAGGTGTTGCCCGTGGTGCTGATGGAGGAGTTGATGGAGTCGTAAACCAGGATCATCTTGGTTTGGATCGGATTTATATCCAGGCGAAAAGATGGGAAGGTTCAGTTGGAAGACCTGTTATTCAGGGATTTGTAGGTGCCCTCGCGGGCGTGGGTGCTTCAAAGGGGGTCATAATGATCACCTCGACCTTTGCCCAACCTGCCCTGGACTTCGCTAGGAATCTGACTGATAGGCGAGTCGTGCTTGTAGATGGCAAAAGCATGGCGGAACTAATGATTAAGCATCGAATCGGGGTCTCAATCAAGCAAGAGTTGATTATACAGCGTATCGATGAGGACTTTTTTATGGATCTTGAGGGTTGACGATGGAAGTAATCGGCAAGGACAAGTCAACAAGGGGAAATGCTAGTCAGTTCTTCATCGCTGGAGAACTGTGTCGAAGAGGGTACTCAGCGGTTGTGACCCTGGGCAATACACCCAATACAGACATTCTGTGTAGCAACATAGAGGGCACTCGATTTGTACATATTCAAGTGAAAACCTTTGTCCCAGGAAGGAGGACCTGTAGTGTTGGAATGAAGGCAGAGCGATCTTATGGCGATAACTTCTTTTGGGTTTTAGGGGGGATTCCTGCTCCAGATTCATTAGATAAGTTTGAGTATTTTGTCATTCCCTCTGCTGTTATGGCGAAGAATATTTCCGAGGCACATCAAAAGTGGATAGACACGCCTGGGAAGGACGGCAAAGAACATCAAGAGAGCAAGGTGAGGATCGTCACCCTTCCACCGAGGACTGGATTTAATGGGTGGGATGTAACTGAATATCGAGATAGATGGGATTTGATAGCGGATAAGTTGCTGTCGTAACTATCCCTCAACCACTTCCAACAAATCCTCAATCCCACAATCCAGAACCGAAACGATCTTCCCCGCTAAATCCAAGGAAAGTGCTGATGCCGCCTTCTGATCGTTCCGTGCCAGTCGGGTAATGGCGGTTGCAGCCACTCCTGCCGCAACCGCAAGCGAGTTGATTGTGATTGCCTTATCGGCTGACTCGA
>Ga0247837_1001617_pt1 | contig 45787 bp, 43 predicted proteins | sample LaCtaG_2_FD_187115 | JGI IMG/M metagenome (GOLD analysis project Ga0247837, IMG submission 187115) | Freshwater microbial communities from meromictic Lake La Cruz, Castile-La Mancha, Spain - LaCruzMarch2015_14.5m | ecosystem: Environmental > Aquatic > Freshwater > Lake | place: Spain: Castile-La...
AAACGATAGGTGCACTGCTCTAGTTCATTGCAGGAAAGACAGGACTACAAAGACAGTAGTTCCGAGACTTTCCCTAAGCTTCCCAGCAGTTAGCCAAAAACCGACCATTTGGAGAGAACTTAATAGGTCGAGGCAGGCTTCCAGTTGTACTCGAAAGCCTCCATTAAGCCACACACTCCTTTTCTCCGCCTACTCTAAGTCATAAGCCCAAAACACGTATTTCCATGCCTGCATCCAGACTCAGGCTATAAAAATGTCTGAAAAGCTGCTGAGTTGGGTGGACATCCGAAGGTTTAATACGCAAGTTACAGAGGCGAAAGTCAAAAAAGCAGTGGAGACTATGAGAAGTGACTTTGAGACTTATAGGGAGGAAAGGACTGGGGAGTCTGCGAAAAAGAGGCACTTAATTGGGGGTTTGAAGTTGCATTATAGTCGCTTGAGACTGAGGAATGGGCGGAAAGCCAGGGAACTGGAGCTACTTCAGGAGAGTTTGGATACTCTGCAATCCAGCAACCTGCAAGTCTCCGAACAGCTGACAAATCCGCACGCATCCGCCCATCTCTCCACTCTAAAAGCCCTGTCAGCCGACACAGAGTCCGCAGCCGCCCAAGAATCCCTCGTCACCGACCAACTTTTAAGCCTTCTAAACAGCACCAAACAAGCCAGTGTAAAGCTATACGCAGCTACAAGCTGGCCGCAGGCTAGAAAGACTACAAACCGCCTCCACTCAACTACTCAAAAAAGCCCCTTTGGTCACTACTCTCCGGTCTGAGTCAGTAAACGACCTGACTCACTCTGTGTACACCTTAAAGGACAGGCGAGAAGCAGCGAGTTCCCTGCGAACAGAGTGGAAAAGTCGGGTTAAGACTGAGGCGGAAGTAGTAAAAAGAGCTGCGGAGGACAATGAAGTGCGGATAAATGCAGTAGCCAGGCGAGACGTGCTGAGACAGGAAAGGAAGTCGTGGGGCTGTAGGCTGGTGAATAGGCTGGAAGCGGTGGTGCAGGTTAGAAGCGATTCCTGCGCTTTTAATGAGAAACAGAGCGAAATTATCGAGGAATTTGAGGCTGGATTTGCGGAAATTCGCAGGTAATTTCCCATTTAGAGTGATGAATAGGGGAAAAGAAGGCGATTTGGAGACTATTTTAGTGTTTTTCCACGAATTGATGTTTCAGCACAGTTCCTTAACGTCGAAATATCAAAATCTCACGGAAAACCATGCGAAATTGAGGGCGAAATTGAAAGAAACGCAATTGGAACTGCAGCAAATCCAGCGTCTTTCCCTCAACACCGTCCTGTTAAGCCCTCCAATCCAGCAAGTCCTCGCAAAGTCCAGCAGTTTCAGAGAACTCCACTGCAAAGTAGCCAGAATGCAGCGGAAAGTAGGGGAAAAGGGCGAACTCCGCGCCCAAGAAGCTGCAATCCTGCATATTTCCCTATTCATGGAGAAGACTCAAAGCCGCACTGAAGCGGTTTTACGGTATTTACAGCCAATACTGCTATCAGAGCCACTCGAGGAGTATATGAAAATGCGACTAATAGAGGACTTCACAGGCCTTCCAGAGGCTTTACCAGACTGCACGAACAGCCGCCTGAAGGCTTTCTATGCAGAAGTACTGCCTGTGCGCTTCGGCCTTTCTATAGCTCAGTTACGACAGGAGGAGAAAAGCGGCTCTGTGGACACGCTAAAGTCACTGTTAGTGCAGACATATGAGAAGTTAATGGGGAAATTCAGTCAATCGATGCAGGATTTGACTGCAGTTTTTGGCTATTTACAGCGAAATATCAAACAAACAAGTGGCTTCCTGCAGGGAGTGTGTCTGAGAGCAGGGCAAATCCAGGCCTTGCAAGAGCTGGCTAGCGGTTTGCAGCCCTCCGCTAGCCACCTCTCCCAGCTCTTCACAGGCCTCCTAGAGTCTTACTCCCCTCCGACTCATAGACAGTCTCCCAGTGGCTTTAGGCTGAAAGCCGATTTCACCAGTTACTTAAGCCAACTCAATTCGGTTCCCAAGCTCAGGGAGTGCCGGGCAAGCTCTGAAGCCTTTGAAAGCACTGGGGAAGACACAGAAATCGATAGAGAACCCGGACTCAGTCAATTGCTGCAGACCACTAGTCCGCAGCAAACTCTGCGGAAACGCAGGGAAAAGGCCGCTTCTTGGAGCCTACCAGTTTGCTATAGTGAGAGGGATTTGGCAGTGCGGGCCACTGCGACTGAGGCGAAGATAAGGGCGATTAGACAGCAAAGTGAGGGGTAAATAGAAAGGAGGACGGATCAGTTCGGAGCCAGACTGCCGGCTATCAGTCCTCGCAGTTCCTATTAGACCTAAAGCGCCTTTTACCACTATAGGCTTTTTTCTATATGTACGCTTTTGGGTGATTTCCCGTCTAATTATCTGAAAAAGAACTGATTGTTAACCGAAAGTTCCTTGAAGTGGGTATAAACAGCTGCTTGATTAGAAGGAGCTTTCTCGAACAGAAACATTCCCTACCTTTCTGAAGACAGCAATTTCCTTATGCGCTATACCTTTAATCAGAACATCGAAGCCTTCCCATCCTTAATAATCGACAGAGAGACCTCAATAAGTCCTAAAGTCTTTCCCCTATTCCCATACCTCCAACAACATAAGGCAATTTCCGCTTTTCCCAGTCTTCTCTTGCCAATTCCCCTTTCCCAGCTTCGGAATTAATGGCGCTGGGCCAAAGCTCCAGCCCTACTAAAGTAATGATGGCATCCAAAGGCACAAGTTCCGGCCTCTCAGCTCCCACCCTCACCCACACCTTCCTCACTCAACTGCACTGCAGTGCGACTGTCTCCCCCACTGAACTGCGAGCCTCTGTGTCTACTGATACTAGTGAAGGGCCTGACGGGAGGCGGAAAGTCTGGAAAGGACTAAAAGCGGCCTCCAATCCCTACCTATACAGGCAGCTATCCCCAGGTACAGCCAGTGATTTGAAGGTGCTGAGTGCAGGACTGGGTCCCCTGTATGAGCGACTGGAGGCGGAGATAGAGTTTTTCTCACTGCTAGAGAGCAGGACTAGGACCAGGGACTGTGTGCTGGCCGCTGCACCGACAGGGGAGAGTCTGCTGAGGAGCAGGGGACTACTTCTGCCTGTCACTCGAGATTAGAAAGCATAAAAAGTGGCCTGATTTTAGGCATTTTGATAGATTTTGCTGGAGATTTGGGAGGTGAAGAAGTAATCGCCCCTGGAACACCCTGAAGTCTCGATAGATTTCCTAATATTAGAATTAGTCTTGCGTCAAAAGGGCTGAAATTCATGTGGAACGATAAAGGTGACGAAGGGAAATATGGAAAAAGAGGGGAATTACAGATATCTGCGTTCTATAGGGAAACATATTCAAATATCCATCAAATTGTCGCTTTAACTGCTGTTCCGTATGAAAAATAGCAATTGTTTCTCAAAGTCTTCATTATTGGACAAATTTTATTTCTCTATATCGCTAATAGTTGCTTTTTTGCACTACATACGAAATCGGTTAAGGCAGATTCATTGGAAATGTCACTACTGCTGATAAATTTTCTTAATTTCTAGATAATTTCCTCGTATCTGAGTTGGAAATAGGCAAAATATAGACTTTGTGGGGGCAGAAAAGGCAACTTTAAGGGTTTTGATGGTTTGTTTGGCCTTCGCTCTTTGGAAATTCAGCAATATTTTCGTTAACTCGTCAAAACATTCAATTTGGCCAAATATCCGCTTTTTCCCTAAAATCCAGCACATAGGAATGGCTTCTATTGGCCAGTTGTGAGAGAGAATAAGCCATTTTAGCTATTTCCCATCCAATATAGCCTAAATTTCTGCATTGTTACCTTTTCAAATGGAAGTAATCTTATCTGCTTACAAATTCACATATAAAGCCAGACTTTATCAGGCCGAAATATGCAAAATTTCCCCTTTCCATCTGTAATTCCCCTCAATTCGAGCCAATTCCTCCAAATCCCCTACCAGCGCACTAATATGCACTCCGAAGATTTGACTCCTCACCGCCTGTTCGCCAACTTCGAGGACAGGTCAGGCTACCAGACCTTCAAAACCGCCATAGACGCTGTGCCTGATGTACTTGGCTACCTGCGCAGACTGAATAGTCACTCGCCCACTACTCCTGATAGCGGCTTCCGCAGACGGGGAGAGTCCTTCACGAGGCCGTTCCTCAGCAGTTTCAATAAGAAGCAGTCCTTTGGGGCCGGCTCCCGGTTCACTACAAGGCCGGAAACCGCCCCCGGAGACAGCGCTTTCGTCCCCAACAGGGGCGGCAGTCCTGCCTGCCGCTTTCAATTCCGCCACGAAACCACGACTCCAATGACTCCGGGTCCCCAAAGCTACCAAGTCACAACTCCCACAAAGCCCCTGCTCGGCACTATCAGCCGAGAGCCCAAGTTCAAGGAGCGGAAAAGTGATGATGGGTCTATTATAGGACCAGGGTCGTATGAAGTAGACGTGACCAGTGTCCGGGGCAATAGAGGGTATCGCTTTGGGAAGGAACTCTGTGATGAGCTGCCTATTGTGGAGCCGCTGCCTGGACCAGGCCACTACAAGCCGAGTGAAATCGGGACCTCTGCAGGCTATTCGATGGGGAAAGCGATGGTTGTGCCTGTGGCTGCGATTAGTCAGCGGCTGGGGCCTGGCTGCTACAACACTTCCCCTAGTCAGGTCGAGTCCCCTTCCTGTCGCTTTAGCTCTGCGCCCCGGTTCCCGTCCAGTGGACAGTTCGACTACATACCGAGACACAGGCTGCTCACAAGGGAGGAAAAAGACGCACAAAGGAGAAGAATTGAGGCGAATAAGGACTTGCAAGCCTATACGGAAGCCAATAGAAAGGATATATTGGCGAAACGCGGGACTCTCAACTCGATCAAGATGGAAGTCACGAAAATCGCGAAATCCTCACTTATGGAGTCCATAAAGCAGAGAAGGCAATTAGCTATGGAGGACAAGTTTCGCAGATTTGAGTGGCGGAGGAACAAGACAGAGGTCATGGAAATCGGGAAGAACTGGGTTTCTGCACTGCTGGTCTTGGACCTAGTGGTGGCAATTCAGCACAGATACCAGGCTAGGAAGGAGCTACACGTCCGGAGTCGCTATGCACTGCTATTCCTCACTGTTATGTCCATCAGTGTGGGCGTGATCCTGCGTCGACTCAAGAAAATGCGAACTCGCCGGTCCATCCAAGTAATAAGCCGTCTGCTAGTACCTGCAGCCAAGCGCTGGGTGCATATCCGCTCCACCCAATACCAATCCCTAATCGTCAATCTCGTGGAAAAAGCAATGACCCAAGACGTCATATTTCAACTAATGGTGAGGTGGCTGGGTCAGCTGCACAAGGTGCAAGCCGCTATTAGAAGGTTCCTAGCCAGACGAAGATTGATGTACATTCAGGCGAAAATGGGCTGGGCGATTGCTGAGGTCAGTTTGAAGAAAAACGCGAAATCGCGGGTTTTCGCAACTGAAATATTCGAAAAGCCGTCGATTCCGGATAAGGTAAAAGAGCACTACATCCGTGCATACATACAGAAAAAGTCCTTAGCTTTCTTCAGCGATTTGGCGAAATACCGGCGAATTTGTGAGAAAGTGGCGAGGCAATATGAAGCCAGGCGGTGTGAAAGACAGGCGGAGATGATAATGCGCGGAGAAGCGGGGGAGGAGGAGGAAGGACTCCTTTTGCCTGCTTCTCCGGTGCTCTTTTTGGGCCTGATGAAGGACGATTTCAAGGTGATGATTGTTGAGGCTGAGAAAAACCGTCTGAACTGGGACAAAATCGCAAGTCTAGGCCCAACTCCGGAAAAGCGGAAATCTCTCAAGTCCGACGATCGAAAGCGGCCTAAGTAGGGCTTAATGCCGAATAATAAATCTATGCAGGGTCGAAAGCCGCTGGCCGCGCCCAGTCCTCTTCGCTCTGCACTTCCACTGCCCACCACTCGCAAAGCCAACCCTTTCACTGAGCCGCAGGAAGAAGACTGGAGTGAGGACGCTGTGGCGGAAGAGCTCAACCACATATTCACTCTGCCCTACCTCAGACGTCGTCCTAGTCCCAATATGTTCGGTAATCCGCTCAGAAAACCGCCGTCTCCAGGCGTGCAGTTCCCCTCCCGCCCCACCAACCCTCTCCTCCAAGACGCCTCCTTCCTCCTGCTCGACAGCCAGTCCGACACTTCCACCTGCGACACCTCGCAAGAAAGCCTGCGTCCCTGCTTTAGCTAACTGCTATTATATAGTCTAACTGTCAGTCTCAGCGAAGAGAGCACTGCGGTAGGCCTGCAGAGTCGCTTGGTCCTGCTCTTCCTCAGAGTTGCCGCAGGCTTCGCGGAAGGTGGGGGGAGTTACGGCCTTGTTTAGGTCGTGTTCCTTGAGGATGAGTCGGGGGGAAACCATGGGTAAGGGCTTTAGTGGGACTTTCCCAGCGTTTTCGTCTTGAATAGGGGAGCGACTGCGACTGCGCATGGGAGAAGGCGTGTTTAGCACATTAAGAGAGCGTTCGCGGTATTCGCGAGCTTTCGTGAGTGTGCGTTTTTCCAGTGTTTCCAGCAGCTGCTTGTTGTGGTCCTCTGACTTAGCCAGAGAGTCTTTGAGCAGGGCGAAGTCTCTGGTGAGGCGCAAGTGCTGGGCCTGCAAGTCTGCGTACTTCTCCTGCACACAGCCCTGCGCCTGCTGCGCACTCTCCCACTTCCGCTGCACCTCCTCACTGCTTTCCTGCCACTTCCCCCGCTCTTTCGCCACTTCTCTGTCCTTTTCCCCGATTATTGTCCTCAACTTCTCCATTTCCCTGTCCTTTTCCCCCATAATTGTTCTCAATTTCTCCATTTCGTTGTCTTTTTCCGCTATTATTGTCTCAATTTCACTGTCTTTTTCCTTCATCAAAGCCACTTCCCTGCTTCTGCACTGCGCACTTCCCCTCCTCACAGCCTCAACATCCGCCCTCGCAGCAGTCAAAGCAGCCTCACTTTCCCTCAACTGCGCAGTCAGTTTCCCTATTGAGCCCTCGAAATCAGACCTGGACTGCTGGTCGTAGGCCTTTCTGGAGGCCAATTGGCAGTTTGCGCCCTCTAATTCCTGCGTCAATCGACGAGTTTCTTGCGATTTTAGGGACAAATCGGATTTTTGCTTGTCAGTGAGGGCTTGCAGGGAGAGGACTTCCCCTTCTCGCCGGTCGATTTCGATTTCCAGTCTGTCAATTGTGCATTTTGCCTGGGAAAGTTCGTCTTTTAGACACTTATAATCTCGATTTCCGCCTTGTAAAGCCTGAAAAGTGCTTTTGAATTCCTCTTTTTCGCGTTTGGCGCTTTGGGCCTCCTGGATTGCGAGTTGGAGGGAGGAGTTGGCGGTGTTGAGGGCGTTTTCTAGCTCTTTGGCGCGGTCGTTTGCCCTGGTCAGTTCACTTTCCTTGGTGGAGAGGGTCCTTTGCCAGTCACTTTCGGCGGCTTTTCTCCTGTTTCTCTCCTCATCTAGCAGCCTCAAAGTCTCATTCGCCCTGTCCTCCTGCCCTTGGTTGGTCTTCACCAGTGCAGTGAGTTGGCTTTCCAGGTCCAGTCTGGCCTCCAAACGCTTGATAAAGGTGTCTATATCCGTGGCTTTCGCAGGCCTGCACCTCATTTCTTCCCTCGTAGAAGTGGGCAGACTCTCATACACGCTGGAAGGCTCGTAGGGAGTGGAGGGCCTGGAAGTTATGTGTGAACTAAAGACGTCGATTCCGGCTGGCTTTGGGACTCTGCTGGAAGCACACGTGCGAGCTTTGGTGCCATTGCGGACGTCACAGCCCAAAGCCAACACAAAGCCTCCGCCACAGGCCAGACTCTTCACCTTCTTGGAATGCAGAGCAGACACATTGGCCGGTCCAGCCCTCACTTCAAAGTCCCCTAAGCCCAGTTCTCCGTTCCCATTATACCCCCAAGTCCACACTTGAAAGGTCGAGTCGATCCCCGCTCCAAACCCCAGCCCCACTGACAGGTCTACTAGTCCTCTGGGCAGCTGTAGTCTGCTAGGCACCAAGGAGTCAATCCCTGGAGCACTCCCCCACACATACACTGCTCCGTCATTCCCCAGAGCCGCAGTGTGGCTGCCTGCCGCTACCTTGAGGATGGAAACCTGGTCGAGAGCAGCTACTAGTGTGGGAGTCAGTACTGCACGGCGGTGACTAAGGCCGAGCTGTCCGGCTTCATTGCCGCCCATAGTGTAGACTCGGCCGAAGACTGAGACGTAGGCAGTGTGTGAAACGCCGCAGGACACTTGCTTGATAGGCTCGTTGGCGGGGATGAGGACTGGGACTGTCTCTCGGTCTCTTCTGCCGGTGCCGAGTTGGCCGTCTTCTCCCCAGCCGAACGTCAGCAGAAGTCCTGTCTTCTCAGGAGTGTCCCCAATCAAAGCGGAATGTCTCTGTCCTGCTGCAACTCCCAGGGCAGTAAACCCCTTCGGCAATAGTACTTCCCCAGGCGTCCACTGCGTCTCCACTGCTCCACATCCCAAAGCCCCTGTTTCTCCCAGGCCCCAGGCATAGGCTTTCCCTTGTTCGTCCACTGCCAGTGTGTGTCCACCTCCACAGGCCACTTCCGCCACTCTGATGTGTGCCAAGGCCTCCACTAAACAAGGCGACTTCGACTGTCCGACCGCCTTTTTCCCCACTCCCAGCCTTCCGTCAGAGTTGCTGCCGATGGTGTAGAGCAGGCCTGAGGCCTCAATGAAGGCACTATGGATGGTGCCGCAGCTAATAGAACGAATAAAGACATTGAAGCAACAGAAGCGGGGCAGGGAGTAGGAGCGGCCTTTGTCCTTGTGCGCCAGCCCCAACTGGCCGGAGGAGTCACTGCCCCAGGCGAAGACTTCAGTGTAGCCGTCCATATTCAAATTTATATGAACGGAACAGCTCCCCACTTCCAGCCTCCGAAATCACTGCAAAAAGCCTCATCAAGTCCCGAAATCACTGCATTATTCCTGTCTATTTGATAGGGAAATTGGCCAATTGGTCGCTTTTCTCCCGCTTTTTCCTTCGTTTCCGCATTCTTCCCTCCTGCTCAGCAGTACGACACTATAATGTGCAACCGAAGTATGTCCCTTTCAGGCCTCCACTTGCCCTTCGCCCTGCCCATTGCGCTCTCTTTCGCTCCTTGCAGCTCACCTCCCACCTCCAAACGCATCAAAATCGACCCGAGTCAGGCGGAAAAGCACTCTCCAGCAGTCTCTGACAGAGAGGAAATAGAGCTGGGAAGGGCAGAGGAGCAGGAAAACGAGAAGAGGTATTGCTGTGCTTATCATATGGAGATGTTTGCGCAGGAGTTTGATAGTGAGGACGAGGAGAAGCCGAAGAAAGTGTGCAGAAAGTATGAAAAAACGACGTTTTTACTGGAAATCCCATTCGATGTGAAGCACTACCTGGTCAGCAAACGAAACCTCCGAGACTCAGGGACCCAGCACGAAGAACCCGGGCCGTCCCTCGCAGTCCTAGCCAACTACACTGTCGGATCTGACGACGGCAGTGCCTGCTTCTCTATCCCCGCCCAAATATACACTGGACCTTACCACTTGCCGGAGTACATTCAGCCCAAAATCGGCCATACAGCCTTTCAAGGCCTTTTCCCTGATGTGCCTTTAGGGGGGAACACGGTGGAGTGTCCTCTATGCAGCCAACGCTTCAGTACTGGGCAAGCCTTGGGTGGACATGTCTCTCGCAGACACTCTGCTAAGCATCGCAAGGGACTGCCTATCATTTTGCGCGGTAGAGTCTAATTCCATGGCTAGCAATAATGAATAGCTTGGAGGTATTGGGAGAGTTCGCTCCGCAGCCCTGTGACGAGGCGCATGCCTCTGCTTTCGCACAGGCAGCTTTGGCCCCAGGCACCACTTTGACCCTATTTCCCTATAACCCTGCCCCTCTCCAGCCTGATGAACTCAGGATTGAGGTGACTCATGCAGGCATGTGTCACAGTGACGTGTTTATGACTACTCTCGGCTGGGGAGACAACGTGATGTTCCCTCTCGTGCCAGGCCACGAAATCGCAGGAGTAGTGACTGCAATGGGAGACCAGGCCAAAGGCTACGACATCGGCGAAAGAGTGAGTTTCGGAGTGTTCCGCACTGCATGTAAAAAGGGCACTTGCGAGTACTGCGCAACAGGCAGGGAGCATCTCTGTCCTATGCGGGAAGAGACGTATTGTCCCTACTTCGGAGGCTATTCGACTAGTTTCCAGGGCAGAGCGGACTTCTTCACTCCTATTCCTGAGGGCATTCGAAGCGAACACGCAGCTCCTCTGATGTGTGCTGGACTTACCACCTTTTCGCCCTTGAATGCGTACACCAGACCGGGGATGAAGGTAGGAGTGCAGGGACTCGGAGGTCTGGGCCACATGGGTGTTCAGTTCGCAGCACACATGGGCTGTGAAGTAACCGCTGTGTCTACCTCTGCTTCCAAGGCGCAGCTGGCGGCAGACCTGGGAGCGCAGCACTTCCTCAACTCTGCTATAGAAGCGGACAAACGGAAGGCTAAGAATTCCCTTGATTTGCTGTTGATTACCTCCTCGGCGTATAAAATCAGCGACTATCTTGACCTTGTGAAGCCGGGAGGGTCAGTTTGTGTGGTGGGACTGCCTGATATCAAGGCTGATTTGGGGGTCACGATGGACTTTATAGCGACAGGGAAGAAGCTAATTGGGTCAATCGTCGGGTCTCTGGCCGAGACTCGAGACATGTTCAATTTCTGCGAACTGCACCACATACAGCCGAAGGTGGAATTGCACGCCTTCGACCAGGCCCAGCAGGCCTACGACATGCTGGCTCTCAGCCAGCCCCGCACCCCAGTCTTCCGCAACGTACTGGAAACCAGCAGTTTCCTCACTACGCATAGACATTAATTAGGAAGGATGGACCTGCCCAAGCCCTCATTTCTGAGAACTCCTGTGCGGTCAGACTGGCAGCCAGTGGTAAAGTCTGTGAAGAAGGACCAACCCGGCAGACTCATTTCCCTCAAAGCCCTGCGCAAAGAGCACCTCAGTCCCGTGCACTCCTCCTTTCTAGCCTCTATTTCCTCCTCACGCCTGACCGACTTCCCCAAATGGGCCAACAGTCTCAGTCTCAGACACACTGAAGCTCCTGCACTTGTGTTTGTAAGGCGCTTGCAGGCGAAGCGCTCTCCTGAGCCGAAGTGGAAGGGAGTTGGGGAGGTGGTGGGGAAGCAGCTGCTGTCCCCACAGAGCAGAATCGCCATTCAGATAGAGTCCAAATTGCCGCAGAGATATGGCTCCAAGAAGTCACTTTCTAGGAGTCAACGGAACAGTCCCCGATCTAAGGCTGAATAGGTCGAAATAGACATAAAGACAAGGCTTTCTTATATAAATTGAGCCTTTCAGGGCGCTTAGAGGGGAAGTGTAGATATAGAGGGTTTGACCTAGGAAAAGGACATTGTAGCAGGGCTTTTTATGGTACTTTTTTGCAATGCAGTGAATTTACTAGAGTAGAAGCGGGATTGCTCGGGAGGCAGTTCTTTTCCCCTTCAAAACGCTAACTCTCCCCTCTTCCACGCCCCAGCGTATCCCACTATACTGGTTCAATGGCTGAAGCCGAGCTAAGAGACTGTCTCTATCAGGCCAATTGGAAGAAAGCACCCCAAAAGGTGCCGCCTCTAAAGCCCCTTTCCCTGCTCAACACCCCCCGCAGAATCCGGCTTTTCCCCCCCTTCCGCGATAGCCCCAGTCCCACCTTCACCTCACCTTCCCTGACCCCCAGACTACCCTGCACCTTCCGCCTTCCCGAAATCACCAGGAGAAGCGTACTGCCTCTATTGCCTGTCCAAAGCATGTGTCAACTTCCTGCCTGGCCGAGTCACCTGCGCAATGCTGACCATGCAATCCGGATTTCCGCCTTTTCACATCTCTCTCAAATCGGTCGTAGACGGCAAGAGCTAAAGCCGCAGAACCAAGACCGAGTGCTCATCTTAAGCCCAATTCCCGGCTGTCCCAAGGCGCACCTATTCGCAGTGTTCGACGGACACGGCGAGGAAGGCCACCTAGTCTCTCAGTACCTGAAGGAAGCCGTGGCTGAGAAAGTGACCACTCTCTTGGCTGCCCTGCCCTCTGCCCCGGTCTCGGTGCTGGTTGTGAAGCTCACGGCTGTGTTTGCGCAGCTGCAAAATGAACTGTGTGATGCGGAGTTTAATGTGGAGTTGTCAGGCTCGACTGCGGTACTGGTCCTTATCATTGACGACCTGCTCCTTTGTGCTAATGTCGGCGACTCGAGGGCGATTCTGATCAGGAAGGAGAAGTACTGGAAGGTGAAGTCGCTGACGAGGGACCATAAGCCTGGGGTGGAAAGTGAGAATTTCCGCATTTCCCAGCACCAGGGAGTGGTAAGAGCTATTTGTGACCCGGTGCAGGGACCAGTCGGACCTTTACGCGTCTTCGCGCCCAATCAAGCATACCCAGGACTCGCTATGTCCCGCTCTATTGGAGACGAAATTGCACACCGATTCGGAGTGACCGCAGAGCCGGAAATCTCCATCCACCCGCTAAGCAACCAAGACCGAGCAGTGGTGCTGGCCTCAGACGGCCTCTTCGACTGTGTGAGGAATGAAGAAGTGCTGGCAGCAGTGAAGCGCCTGGAAGGACGCAGAGACGCAGAGCAGTGCTGCAAGCAGTTGGTGCGACTCGCCACCAGTAGATGGGAAGAAATCTCCAAAAACGTGGATGATATATCGACAGTGGTTGTATATTTCAAGTAGAAAGACTTGTAAATACCTGTAGGCAGCGATTATACTCATTTCGCCTGATTATAATCATTGGTATTTATGGATTTGCCCAATTGTCGAAAGGCCTGCATCTTTCTCTTCTGTTACCTTCTGATGACCGCCCGCCACTGGACCCTCGAGTCCTGGTCCATGGTACCCCCCACCCAGGCCAAAACGCTCACCCGCCACTCCCTGCACTTCTCAGGAACAGCCCTCGGCCTGCTCGACACCACGTACCTGCTCAGCTACGCTGTGGGGTGCTATTTGAGTGGAGCACTGGGAGACAGGTACTCGAGGGTGGCAGTAGCCAGTGTGGGAGTAGTGCTGGCCTGTGCAGCCCTGGGCCTAGCTGTTTCCGCAGGGTTTTGGGGATTTGCGAGTTTACCTCTATTCGTGGGACTGTTTGTAGGCAATGGACTCGGCCAGGCGACAGTGTGGCCGGGGACAGTGGCTATTATGGGCAATTGGTTCGCGAAGGAACACAGAGGCAGGGTGTTTGGCTGGTGGAGCACGAACACATCAGTGGGCAATATCATCGGTGCACAGTTCGCAGGGATACTAATAAGTCTGCACGCTACTTGGGAACTCATTATGCTAATTGCCATATCTGGCTTGCTCCTATCACTAGTCCTATTCACTGCCTTGGTCAGTGAAAAGCCACCCACCCCTTCCCTATCTGCTGAGACAATGCTGGTTCAGCCCTCCCCAGCGGACTCCAGTGCTGTAAGCTTCCTAGAAGCGTGGAAAATCCCGGGGTAAATAGCACACAGGGTGGGCAGATACGCAGCCATTTACGCCTCTCTGAGGGTAATTTACTATGGAGTCATACTGTGGATGCCGCTCTACCTAAGCTCAGTAATGGGCTTCGAAGGGAAAGTCACAGGTGTGCTGGCGTCTATGTTTGACGTTGGTGGCTTGCTAGGGGGAATTGCAGTTGGACATATATCAGACAGGCTGCGGAGTCGCACATATATATTGACTCCTTTGGTGGCACTGGGAATACCGCTTTTAGTGTCTTTTCTGCTTATAGACGCACACACATCTTTCCTGTTTTTCCTCATTATCCCGCTTCTCGGCCTGGCGATTTCCAGTCCTACGAACCTGGTGGCCTCCATGATCCCCTCCGACCTGGCCCAGCGCACTGAAATGGAAGGCAACAGACGCGTGCTAGGGACGATCACAGGCATCGTGGTGGGGACTGGCACCATTTGGGCGGGCCTGGGGATGCTGGTGATTGGCTGGCTGCAGGATGTGGCCTGGACTTGGGTGTTTGCCTTCTTAGTGGGGAATGGAGTGCTGGCGGCTGTGTTGTTAGGGGTAGAGACTCGGAAGGCGTATAGAGAAATTGCTCGTAACCGCAAGTCGTCGCTAGGCTTGGAACTGGAGGAAAAGGAATTAAACTAGTCATTAAGTCTCTATTGCAGCTCCCATGTTTAAACGTTGCTTCATCTGTCTCCTGCCCCGCAGCTGTCTCCAAGACGTCAACTCCGTCCCTTCCCTTCCCCAAGGTTTCTTCACTGGCCGAGTCATCGAAGTCCACGAGCGAGAACTCATCCTATGTCTCTCCAGCTCCATTACCAACGACAAGGAAGAGCTATTCGCAGTGTCCAGAAACAGAAGCGCTAGAGCCAATGCTGGGGACACCTGCTACGTACTTAAGAGAGACGACACGGAACTGGTCACAGTGCCCGCGGCCTGTCTGCATGATGAACTGCTATGTGAAATTTCGGCAATTACTGGGACATACATGGTGCTTTGCAGTGCGAATCCGAAGGAACGATGGGTGTTTCCATGTCCTTATGTGGTGAAGGACCCGGTGAAGTTGATAGGCAGACATGCACTTTTGGTGAGAGAAGTGGGTAGACCTGGGTTTGACATCATTCTGGAGGATGAGAAACAGGCAAGGCTGCAAAGTGAGTCTTCCCGCATCACCCTCTCCGAAATCCCCTTAATGGTAACCGAGGAAAGCATAATGCAGTACCAAGTCAAGCAGCATTCCAGCAGTCCTGAAAGGACGCCTAAGCTGGGCATAGCGGAAATGCGCAGAAACAGACCTTTGTATATCGACACTGCTGAAAACCAGGATTTCAGCTTCAGCAAGCGTGCGATTGGCACTGAGAAAGACGAGGATAGGCAGTCGTCGGTGTATACTCTCGAGGGGGATAGTGGGGAGGGAGCGGAAATGAGTCGTTTGGGACTGCCGGAATCCACTATCAGTGAAGACAGTTCGCAAAAAGCGATTTCTGCGATTCGCTTAGCCACGAAAGCGTTCAAAAGGGTAAAATTGTCGCCCTATCCCTTGAGTCCAGACCAGTCCTCCATCGCTACCCATCCTGATCTGATAGGGAAACATCGTTTGCCGCTTTCCTTGCTGAAACAGCCCTCAATCACTGATAAACAAATCGAAGCTATCAGTGAAAAGGCCTCCGCGTGGCGCTGTTCCGAGTCCGACAAAAGCAGTTTCTTCCGCTGCGTGGCAGTGGGGTGGCTGGAGTACTTGGCCAGGACCACTACTTCCCTAGGTGCAGTGGACCAAGTAATTGAGCGTCTACTGAACCCTGTAGTCACTACGCTCGAGCTCCGGCCTGGCTTCGAGTCCGCAGCCGAAACCGCTCTGCAGGTCCTCACTCAGTTGAGGGCGGACAAGGCCCGGAACCGCACCACTGCCATCGTCTACCTGCAGCCAGTGCTCCAAAGCAGAGAAAACCTGCTCAGTTTGGAACGCTTCTTGAGGATGATTTGTGTGAATTACAGGGAAAAACTCTACTCCACTCCCGAACTGTCCCCGATTCTCCCTGAAGACTTCAGAACCCAGACAGAACTACTAGCCAGTGACGGCATGGACTACTCCACTCTCACCTTCCTAGCGCTCATGGACTCCCTGGACTTCTCCTTCTGTGTCTTGAAGATCGAAGACGCAGACAATAGTGTGAACGTCGAGGAATACCGGGCGGAGGGAGTCTCAAACCCTGACTTAGAGCTGCTTCTACTAGAGCACAAGGACTACTTTCACCTACTGTATAGGCAAGAAGACCTGGCAGTGGATGGGTATGACTTGGACTCGCACAGTTTTGAAGTGCTGGAAGACTCTAGTTTAGTGCTAAAATGAAATTATTACTTTGGGGGACTGCGCTGGTCCTGGGAGTGGCTTCTTGTGCGTGTGGCTTGTGTCAGGCAGCTTCGCAGACCTGGACAATGTGAGTGAGTATGCAGGAATGCATGCGTAGAGGAGTACTGCCAGGTGGGAAATGCGCTCTGTGAGGCTACGTGTTCAGTGTGTCGCAATGGGACACAGGCAGTGAGCTGTGTGTCAGGAAAGGTGAGTGACGGAGAGTGTCCGGGGAACTCCGTAAGTCTAACCTAGCAAGAGTGCGGAATCAGCTATTTCTCTGCCAAGCAAGGCACTATCCGTCTCCCCAGCCCAGTCCGTATGAGACTTCTCTGCCAGTGGACCCTCGACCTCAGGCCTTTCCTCCCTAAATCCGGCAAAATCATCCTGCAAATCAGCCTGAACGCCACTGTATAGTCTAGAAAGGGCGGAGAAGAGATTTTGATCGAGTCCTACACAACCACAGTGGCTGTAACCAATGCCACTTTAGCCATGTTTCCTCACCAACTCTTGATACTGCCTTCTGAGTCGCTTGGAATGTCACCGCTGCGGGTACCTCTGGAGGGAAACTATTTCAAATTGGCTTATAGTACAGGGTCTACCCATACAGTTATGTCAGGCACAGAGCTAACCTGGGCCATTTCCCCCGACAACGACGACACTTCCGCCCTCACCCGCATAATTTCCATCCTCGCAACAGTCCTAATCTCCGTAATCTGCTGCGGCTGCTCCGCTCTCTGTGTCTGCAAGCTCTGGCGGCACATAAAGGCGGTCAATGTATACGACAGAGTCCGAATTGCGCCTATTGCCCTGATGCAAAGAGGCTTCAGTCGAATTGACCAGTCTGTTATACTGGTCTCAGATGGGTCTTTGGATATGGCTATGCCGAGGGAGACCTTTCAGAGGGGGTTGCTGGAGGTCGGAGACGCTATTTGCACGGTTTGCCTGGACGAGTAGGCCTTATTTAGGATACAGACAGGGGCGGAAGTGCGGAAACTGCCCTGCAAACACGTTTTCCACGCTGTTTGCATCGAAGAATGGCTCAAATCGCCTCAAAACTCCCCTAATTGTCCGCTTTGCAAGAGCAACCCCTTCCAGCCCGTCACATCCTCGGGGCCGGCCAGTCCTTTGGAGGTGTCGGAAGGCAGTGTGTTGCCTTTGCGCACAGGCTAATGCTTTATTAAGCTTATTAGGCTCGTTTTCGGAGCATTTCTTCGCGGTCTTCGTAGTTGTAGTGGCCGGGGCCGGGGGCGGAGCTGCCGGAGCGGATGTGGGTTTCGGGAAAGCGGGGGCCTTTGGACTTGGCGGCGTAGAAGTGAACTTTCTTCAGGTCGCTCGGGAAGCACTCGAGAGTCTTCATAGCGTCAGGGTAGCTGCCGATGCCAGGTACGTCTTTGTGCTGTTTAGCAGCTAATTCGAGGACTGAAACTCGCTTGGATTTGGGCATTATGGGTCTGGGAGCGGTGGTGTGCAAAGGGTCTGGCTTGAGTTTTTCCTTCTTCGGGTCAGTGACATAGTCGACATGGTGGTACACTCCAGGCCCCAGCAGCGACTCCTTAGTGGGCCTAGTGGGACTTTTCATGAAGAAGTAGTTATTGCGCAGGGAAGCCGACAATTGCTTCGCAGGTCCCTTCCCCTCCTGGAAGTACTGTCCCGCCCCAGGACTTTCCAGGCTTTGGTACGCAATTTCCGACAAAAAGCTCGCTCCGTCTGCCTTATTGAAGCTCAACCCTCTCGATTTCTTCTTATCTCCCTCAGTTTTGCGGGCGTCTGGAGGGTAGTGGGTGCCAGGTCCCGGACTCAAACTGCCGGTTTTGAAGATCATGTCCACATAAGTGTTCCTTTTCGCTCGATAAGTGGGCCGATGCTTTCTGTCAATTGCGACCTTCGTCAGGTCTGCCTGGTACTTCGTAGGGTCCGGGTCCTTGCTGCGCTTTTCCACTTCGTCGAATACAGTCGTGCGCTTGGTTTTGGTGACTTTGAAGGAGGGAGAGCGGTAGGTCGCAGGCTTGTGCGGGATGTCGTAGCCAGGTATGCCCCAGTCACTGGAAATGCCCTTGGTCGCCTTGTACATCTCTGCAGGTGTGGGGTAGGCCGCGGCCAGACTCAGGGAACGGTGGTGTCCAGCGTCGGTCAGGAAGGAAGCGCCTGAGAGGAACGACTCCCCGTCACTCATATTAACTGCCGCAGTACTACAAGGCCCTTTGGCTTCTGTGGACATTTACGTCTGGAACATGCTGATTCTTTGTTAGCTATATAGTCTCATGAGCTGGTAGCCGCAGACCCGACTTCACTCGGATATCGACTTTCGGACTCAGTGTTGGTAGTTGGGGAGGAGGGAATGGAGGGAGAGTGCACACTGAGTCTGCGTTGTTGCAGGGAACTGCAATTGATGGGTTGCAGCAAGGGAGCCTTGGCGAAGCGCACTGCTGGTTGAGGGACTGAAGGGGCGAGGGGGAGGGTTCGGAGGTGAGATTTGGACTTGGAGCCGCAGATGCCCATGTTGGTGATTATTAGGCAAGTGCTCCTTGCACTGGATTAATGGAGGGAGCCAGGGGGAAAGAGAAAGGGAGAGGACTGGGAAAGGGAGGGATAGAGGGGAACTGAGGGTTGCTGGTCCATAGACTTCGCGAAGTGAGACTTAGAAATTACTAAGATTCTAGAACAATTCGTCCTTTTTAATATAGGAAGCCGGGTGTAGGCCCTCATTTGCCTCGGAATCAATCGCCTACATTAGATTCGTGCAAATTGCTGATAACTGTCTCAATCTCTCTACTTTTCTCACGTTTTCCTCCAATGTCTTCAAACTGCATTCAGAAAAAGACTGGGCTAACACCTATTCACTCTATGCCCTGCAGCCTGCGATTTTCCCTATCAGACTTTGGCTTCCCAGTAGTTTCTTATTATTGCTGCCTTAGTCTCTAACATCAATCCCAAGTAATGGTCTTTTACACACGATTTGCATATATGCCTGCCTACTCCTCATACATTACTGGATACTAAGGCCTTATAAGCGGGCTGTATCGGCTTGTTGTCCCAGTGTGACGCCTGTACAGGGACTGGCGGGCAGGCTGGCTTCGCTCTTCCTTCGCCTGTAGAGTTGGTTGGTCTGTAAAGGCAGCAAGTTGACGCGGTTTTGAGCAGTCCGCCGCACTGGAACGAGTGGGACTGTGACTTCACTCGCCTTCTTGGATGAACAGTGCCCCATATTAGTGCTAGCACTGGGCCAGCAAGGCCGCACTGACAATTTGGTAAGCTAAGAAGCACATGTGGCCTATTGCCACTTCCAGCCCAACACCATGTCGGAAACTATATGGCGAAGGGAGAGTGCGGCCACGACCATCACCACCACCATCACGGCAGCGGAGACTCTCTACTCTGCTTCGCTCTGAGCTACGTGGTAAAGAGCTGGAAGGCCGGGTACTCCGAAGCCCGCTGGCTGACTCTATTCGCCGTTTTCATCACCTGCTTAGGAGCACTGGAAGTAGTGCAAGGGGTGTGGACTGGGGTTTTTCATTTGATCACTGAAGGGTTTCACTCCGTGTTACATGCAGTTTGCGTGGCGACAGCAGTCCTAGCAATGGGCTACTCCCGACTCCACCAATTGCCGGACTCGAAGAGTTCTTATGGAAGCGACCGGGCCGAAGTCATAGCGGCCTTTTCCAATGGAGTCTTTCTGGTGTTTATAGCAGCGTTTGCTATAATTGAAGGGTCGCATATGATCTGGGACCAGGAAGTCAGCGTCGACCCAATCACTGCGAATCCAATCCTACTGCTAAGAGGCATCACGGAGTTGGTCATCTTCATGCGCATTGCGCACTACTGGGATCGCAAGGCAGTGATGACGCCGACTCAGCTGAACCTGGGAGTGCTGTCCCTGCATATCGCTGGTATGTTGGTTTCAGATGTTATTTCTATGGGCAGTGAACTGTACGGTCTACACCAACACACAGGTCCTCTGCGAGTAATCGAGCCAGCGGTCGAAATTGCTTGGTATCTGTGGGCAATCGTAGCGGTTGTTCCCTACATCAGTCACAATGGGAAACTACTGCTGCTCTGTTCTCCTCAAGGCAAAGTGAGGGCTGCGCTCACCAAAGCTCTCCGTGATGTCTCCTTCCTCGAAGGAGTCGTCGCTATCCGCCAGCAGTACTTCTGGCCCCTGACGGACAGCTCCATAGTCGGCAGTTTGGTCCTCTGCGTCCATCACGACGCCAACACACCTACCATAGTGATGAAATGTCATAGTGTGCTCGGCGCTTTGGTGGAGAACTTGACAGTGCAAGTGGAGACTGAAGCACTAGCAGGTAACAAAGAGACGTAGTTAAGTCTGGCCTCGTAGGTTTGGCGGCATATATATGAGTGAAGACTCAAGCAAAGCCAAGCGCTTTTCACTCTTCAAGAAGGCGAATTCGGCGAAGAAGTCTGGGCCGGAGGAGGCAAAAGGAAGCGCTTTTGATGAAACTACGTTTGACTTCACCCTCACAGGCGGTCCCTTCCAGACCACCCTCATCCAGGCTTCAGCCAAGGTGAAGACTGGACCGAGTGCAGGCATGCCACTGCCTTTGAAATGCACCTGGTATCGAGCCCCGTCAAATGTGGATTTTCAGCAGATAGAAGGAGTGAATGGAGCCTTTTATCAGCCGAATGCGGATGATGTGGGGTGCAAGATAAATGTGCATGCAGTGCCGGTGAGTGAGGTGGAGGACTACACTGGGATGCCTGCCTTTGCTGAAGTCGGCCCGCTGCAGCTCGACCCGAAGATCCAAAAGGCTGTCGACGACATGCTGAAAAGCAGCTCCGCGACCTTCACCATAAAGGTGCTCGCCCACGAAAACCTCCCCAGCCTCAGCTCCACCGGCCTCGCAGTCCTGTCCATCGACAAGCATTTCCTCCGCGTCTCCCTGACTCCCGACGACTGCACCGACGTAGCCATGGTGGAGAGCTACCCTCAAGTCCGCATGAGTCCCTACCCTTCCACCAACATCGACATACTCCTCAGTCCCAGTCAGAAACTCATGTGTGAGGAGGATAGTAGTGAACTGAGGGATACAGTGGCTGTCACTTTGAGGGCCTTTGCAGCGATGAGGATGGGGGAGACTGGGCAAAGCACGAATTCGGACGCCTTGCTGAGGATTCAGCAGCTCACGGAGTCGCTGACGAAGGCGGCGAGAGAGCGGGAGTCTGCAAATACGCAGGTGAACATTGCGAGGGAAAAGGAGGCGGAAATGAGGAAGGAAAGGGACGATATTCAAGCAGAACTCAACAGGCTGAAAGCCAATATAGACCGAGAAATGCACTCCGTGACTGAAAAACACAATAAGGAAAAGGCCGAAAACTCGGCCAAAATCGACACTTTGGAGCAGCAAAAGCTGAAATTAACCGACCAATTGGACTCAATCACCCAACAATGCACCTTTCTCAAGCAAGACATCGGCCTCTACCGCAGCCAAATGGCGGACTTCGAGCAGCGTGCAGAGTCCGCAGTTACCAAGCTAAACTCCCTGAAGCTGCTAAATATGGCAATCAGAGAGAAAGTGATGGACTTGAAAGGGAAAAAGACTTGTAATGGAGAGACTTGGGAGGAACTGCTGGAAATGGTGGCAAATGGCAGTGACCAGGCGGAGGTTTCCAGGTCTTCTTCGAAGACTTCGAGTATAAAGTCGGGGAAGGTGAGGGAGGAGCAGGGGGAGCAGGAGTGGCAGGGAGTGGTGAGGGAATTGCAGGGGGTTATTGCAGGGTTGAAGGCGGAAGAGGAAAACAGGCTGGCAGAGCTGGCCGCAGCCCAGGACCAAATCCTGCAGGCAGAAGCTGAAAGGAACTTCTTCAAAAAGAAATGCGACTCACTCACCCGGGAAAACGACCGTCTCCTTTCCGACCTCGGCAAAAACCCAAAAGCCATCTCCGAGTTCTCCCGGCAAAAGGAAATCTTCATCAGTGAAAAAGAAACCCTCCTGCAAGAACTCTCCCAAGCCCGTGAACTCGCAGACACCTATAAAACCGCCATGCAAGTCACTCAAAGGAAACTCGAACAAGAGATCCACCGCAGCATAGAAATCCGAAAACACTTGAAACCCAAGGAAATCAGGGCAGGCCCTGAGGCTTTTCAGAACATCATCAATGCTCTGACTGAGACTTTGACGGACAGGGAAGTCGCTTTGATGGACCAAAAGGACGTGAATAGGGGATTGATGAACAGAGTCACGGAGTTGGAGGCGATTGTGCTCGGACTTTCGCAGAAAATGGGGTGAATTGGAGGGTTAGGCAGGAGTAAGAGTAACGCACTGCTTTGCATAGGTAGACTAGATGAAAGGGCTGTTTCTATGTGTGTAGGGAGGGAAGAGTTGGGAGTTTGCCTAGTTAGGAGATAGTTGAGGTTAAAACAAGAGACTTGAGTCAAGACGACGCTTGTGAAAGAGGCGATATCCCTTGCGTATCGGAGGCAGACCCTCGGCACTACTCGTCAAAATCTTCGACGAAAGTCGCTTTTCCTTCTCAATTCCATATCGAAATCCTCGATTTAGAGCCTTTTCATCCCTTTTTCGCCCAATAGACAACTGCACAAATAGCGACTTCGGGATTTCCCTGACTCCCAAGCTCTCCCCCTTCCCTGTTTTCTCTCTCTTCCCACTCACATAGAAGCATGACATCTCGCATGCAGCCATCGCGTCCCTGGCGTCCTCCAACACTCTCCTCATTTCCCTATCAGACAGGGCGAACACTGGGGAGTTGGGACTGCTGGGTCTGGGCAGCACGGCGTCCAGAGCCTGGATTCGCTGGAGACGGCCTGGAGGACTTTCTCGAGAACAGCGCTGGGGCTGGTACTGGGCTCTGAGTAGGAAATCGTGGGAAAGAGAGCGGATTTGAGCCCGGGAATGAGACTTCATTGAGGAATTTCAGTGAAATGGGTATACGTATACATGCAAAAACAGCCTTTCCCCTGCATTTACTACTCTAGCTGCACGTTTGAAGGTGCGGAAGTGGCAATTTGGGTCCAGTTTTCCGTATATTTGTCGTAATCCAGCGTTTCGGACCACTCCAGCAAGTCGTCCACATAGGCTTCGAACTGGCTCTCTGGCATTACCTCAAGGGCTGGGTTGCTAAAGGGGTTTTCCTCGCCTTTGGTAGTGGTGGGGTGCTGGGTCAGGCCGCCCTCCAACAGACGCGCCTTTTCCACCTCAGCATCGTCCGACCTCTTCGCATCAAAATAGAGCTTCTTGAGCCACTTCAGCTTCTTCTTCCTACGCTCAGCAGCCGTCACCTCCGCTCTCTTCTTCTTATCAAAGTGGTAAGTGCGGGCCTTTTTCGCAGTAGCGCTTTCCACTGAGTCAAAAGGCGCCAATACATTGTCAGTAATAGGCCGCCAGCCGTTGTTGTCAGAGCGCTGGTACCAGCCCTCGGTGGCTTTCTTCACTTCTTCGCTTTCGAAGGTCATGTTGACGGTCGTCTTGTGACTGATTTTCCGCACTTCGGTGTAGTCTCTGGGGGCGAAACTGTTCACGTCGCAGACTCCCTGCACTACGAAGATTTTGTAGTAAATCAAAGGAGGGAATTTCTGGGTGACGATTACATTTCCTCCCAGTCGAAAGCGAATCTGCAAATTGGACGCTTTGTCAATCAAGCCGGCCTCCAGCGGGTTAATCGTCTTGAGCAGCTCGCGTGGGTCGCCCCTAAGTAGCTCTCACTTCTGCTTGAACTGTATGAGTTCCTTGTAGTACTTGAAGATCTTAGCATTGGTATAGCCTCTCCACGCTCTTTGCAGCTTTACAGCAGCGGAAAGCAGGGTGGGAGGGCCCTTTTTCCTTCGAAGGTAAACTCTCCAGGCCCACTGGATTTGGATGGCGGCGACGTGGTACATGGCGTAGCGGTGCATGATGTAGATGCCGCGGACTCTGCTCATCTTGAAGGTAGCTGCGATCTTGGCTGCGCAGAAGGCTTGCAGCTGCCCGTCGTAGTCGGTTTTGCTGTAGAGCTTGGAGGCTTGGTACTTGCGGGCGAGTTGCTGGGCTGCGTTGAGTTTCTTTCGTGCCTGAGGCTTGGGTGTCGATCCCATATGTTTGCGCGCGAGAAACCCTCGAATGACCTTTTGGACAGTGATAGCAGCGAGGTGTTGGGCAGCCATAGGCAGCTTCCAGGGCTGGCGGATGATTTCCTAGGTAGCCAATACGCGCACTTTGGCTTGGGATTTGAGCAGGTAGTAAGGCTTTTTGCCCTTCATATTACTAGGCATAGTGGGACTTGGAGGACTAGTTGTGTGAGACAATATGCGGACTCGTACCAAAAGGTCTGGGAACCAGCCCAGTGCACATAGCAGGTCTCAGCAATTGCTTACCCCAACCACCCTTAGAACTCCCCTACCAGCCTCTCCCGTCAAGCAGTGCTCTCAGAGACAGTCTCCCAATCCCAGCCTGCAATCTCTCCTCCACTCCAAGCAGCAAACCCTCCACCACGCCCTTCAGTCCGAAGAAACCCTCGAAGCCGAGCGAGAAGAAATGCTCTCCGTGGTCACTAACCTGAAAGACCGCCACCGTCTGGAAGCCATCTTCGAGCAAGAACGCATTGTGGCCTCGCACCGTCTCCTGGCCCTGGCCCAGGCACTCGACCAGCGCATCCTCCAAACTGCCTCTAGTGCTACTCATAAGCCTGTAGAAGAGAATTAACTACTTTTTGCCGGATGGACGAGGGGCGCGGCCTCTACTTGCACGGCCTCTGGCCACTGATAGGACGCTAGGCTTCACCTTGGTCTTCGGAGTGTCGTCTATCAGCAGCGTGTCTAAAGGCAGACTTTCAGGCAAGATCACAAGTCTCAGGTTGTTCCCTCTGATGGTCAGATGGTCCATCAAGATCGGGTTCTTCTTCTTATAGGTGACTTTGACGGTTTTGAGGTGAATATTCATGTTAATATCGACTCCAAAGATAGTGCCTTGGACCACAGTCCCGTCCTTCAGCTCGATAGTCACAGTTTCGTTGGCCAGCTTCATGAGGAACCGTACAAGCTTCATGCTTAGTACTACAATAAAGAGGGGATGAGAAGCAACAACCCACTCTTACAGGCCTTGATGACCATCGAAACGATGCAGGAGCAGGCTCCCTCGCAGCCGCGGATGATCTTCATGGTAGTGCCGGGGTCTTCACCCAGCGATAATGAAGAGGTAAAGGAGGCAGAAGACCCGCCGCCCCCTCCTCACAAGCGTCCTCATGCTGGAGAACCCGCTGAAGCCCCTAAAAAGAAACCCAGCAAGTCCACAGGCGGCCGAACAAGAGGCAAAAAAACTCAGCATTCTCAGGGACTATAGTTTCAGTTTTACCTAGTCTCCAATAGCCGAAACAAAGCCTTTGCAAATGGCCCTTTGACCCCTTTCTGTGCTGCAGAACACTCACTTTCTGTCAAATCCTACCCAGTAATAAAGTCAGAGATATGGGGAACTGTGCGACTAGTGGGTGCGAGTCTCAAGTCCCAATAGCCAAACGCGACTTCAGTTTCCAGTGCTGCATTGGGAAAGGCGGATTTAGCAAGGTTTGGCGAGTTCGGCACCGAGCCTCCAACCGCACTTTCGCTATGAAGGAAATGCTAAAAGCGAGAGTCATCAACAAGCGCAGTATTTCCTCAGTCCTAAACGAGCGCAAACTGCTAGCAGTGCTGAAGCACCCCTTCATAGTGAACATGCAATACGCCTTTCAGGACAAAACCAGCCTATACCTAGTAATGGACCTAATGGCCGGAGGCGACTTGAGGTACAGTTTGGTGAAAGAGTCGAAGTTTAGTGAGGAGCAAACGAGGTTTTTCGTCAGTTGTGTGTTAACAGGTTTGGAATATCTCCATTTGAACTCAGTAATTCACAGAGATATTAAGCCGGAAAATCTGGTTTTGGACTCAAAAGGGTATGTTCGAATCACGGATTTCGGGATAGCGAGGCTAGCGAAGGGGGAAAACGCGGAAGACGGCTCAGGGACGCCGGGGTATATGGCTCCGGAGGTCCTGTGCAAGCAGGAACACGGCGTGGCGGTGGATTACTTTGCACTGGGCGTGCTGGTGTATGAGTTTATGCTGGGCAGACGACCTTACAACGGCCGAACCCGGCGAGAAATCCAAAGCGCAATGGCATCCCGACAAGTCCAACTGCGCAAAACCGACATCCCAGAAGGCTGGAGTCTGGAAGCCGCCGACTTCGTGAATAAACTCCTTCAAAGGAAACCCTCCAATCGACTTGGCTACAACGGCTCCCACGAAGTCAAAAACCACACCTGGCTCCGAAATGTCCAATGGCAAAAGATATTCGAAAAAACGCTCGAATCACCCTATAAGCCAGACTCTGGAGACAACTACGATACTCGTGTAGCTCAACTTGACTGGAAAGACGAACTCTCCTCCAGTCCACTGGAACACACCTCAGTACAAGAGCTATTCGCAGGCTACTTCTTTGACGTCGACCACACTCTCCCCATGAAGCCGCTCGAAGAGACTCTGGCCCTAGCTCAGCTCGTTAGGCAGCCCTTATCTCCTAGACATATTTGATGGGACAGGAAAGCGAACGCACCTTCGTGCTGATGAAGCGGGATCTATGGAAAGACCTGCTGAGTGACACTTTCGCCTTATTTATGAGGAAGGGGTACACGTCTTGCGGGTTGAAATTGACGGCGCCCTCTGAGGACTTGCTAAGAAAGCAGTTTAGTTGGGTGGGGGGTTATATCGTACACGAGCAGGTCGCGTACATGAGATCCGGGCCTGTAGTGGCGATGTGCTGGGAAGGGGAAAACGTAGTGGAGAACAGCCAACTCATACTTGGTGAGATAAAATACAGAGAAGGACTGAGTGGCGGGTATGACATGGACTCCACTGATGCAGTAATGAAGAACGGCATCTATACGTCGAAAAGCAGGGAAAAGGCGAAGCGGGACTTGGAAGAGTGGTTTGAGCCCAGTGAACTGCATGGAAAGACCAAGAAAAGGGACAGCTGGCTTCACTACTAGATAGCTAGCGACCTCTGGATGGATTTCGAAGAAGGAGAGGACTGCTCGGTATATAAGAAAAGACTCCTGAGAAACCCACCCAAAGCCTCCTTCATAGAAACAGCGATTCTCCCAATACCAAGCCTACCATTAGTCTCCTGTCCTCGGCATATTTGATGGACCGGAGAAGCGAACGGACCTTCGTGATGATCAAGCCAGACGGAGTGCAGAGAGGGCTGGTGGGTGAGGTGTTCAGTCGATTTGAACGGAAGGGGTACAAGTCTTGCGGAGTGAAGATGCTGGTGCCCTCTGCGGACTTGCTGAAGAGACACTATGCGGACTTGGCGGATAAGCCGTTCTTCCCCCGACTAGTCAAGTATGTGGGTTCAGGCCCAGTCGTGGCGATGTGCTGGGAAGGCGGCGACGCAGTGCCCAACGGCAGAAAGCTAATCGGAGCCACAAGACCCGCCGAAGCAGCGCCCGGCACTTTCCGGGCCGACTACTGCATTGACGTGGGGATGAACCTCATCCACGGGTCAGATAGCAAGGAAGCCGCACAGAAGGAACTGGCGATGTGGTTCCAGCCCAGTGAACTGCATCACTGGCGCAAGGCGGACGAGGACTGGATATACGAGTAGGTAGCTAGCAGTCCGCAAGATGGAGTCTGGGGAGAAGCGCAGGACTGTGCTGCATACAGTTGCTAGGACTCCTGTGAGAGCCACAAGACACATCCAAAAACTCCCAGGAGAAAAGCCAGCGGACATGCTCGCCCAGTACCAAGCAATGCTCCTCGCCGAAAGCGACTCCCTACTAGCTGATTCCGCTGCAATTCCGCAGTCCAGAAGGCCCTTCCCTATACGAGAAAGCGATGTGGACCCTGTGCAGGACAACTTCACTCGAGCGTTAAGGCTGAAGCTGGATAGTTACATCAATAAGGCGCCAGGTTTGAGGGCGGTTGGGACTCTCTCTGGGAAGGAAGCCAGGCTGCATACTTCCATGGGCGCTTCTCCGAAGGCTAGAGAAACTATGTCTGATATGCGAGGAAGGCTGGCCACAGGTGCCAAAGGCTCAAATTTGCCCAGATTGACTAGACGCGGACTATCAATAGAGCCTGGCAAGGGCAAAATATCTGCTTTGGACGTGCTAAAAAGCCAAATGAGTGGGAAATCCACCTCAAACTACCATTACCGCACCAAGTCTCTACTAAATTCCCTGGGCTTTCACCTTCAAGCGGCCAATATCCCTGAAAGGTCAGTCCTTTGTGCTGATTTCGAACATAGCTTAATTCCAAGTCCGTCTTCCGAGCGATTTAGCAAAATCATCGACTTTTCCGCCCCTTCCCAGGCGCCAATATCAATTTACCACCTTCGAGAGCACATAATTCCCTCCCGTTACGACTCAAAGCGCTCTGCAGCACCCAAAAAGCGCTCTCAGAGCAACGAATACCAGTCTATGGAGTACCTGAAGGCCCACAAAGGCGCTGCGATGGACGAAATGTATGAAACTGTCATGTGTGAGTTCCAGCTGGACCCAAGTTTAGTGCCAGACGACCTGAAATCAGTGCGGTATCTAGGCACTCACAACATATTCAATAGTCATTACTAGTCTTTATAGTCCGAATTGGCACAAATAAGCTGAAATACAGCCTGTGTACAGGGGTTTAGGACTGTAGGGATAGTGTTGGGGAGGGAATTGGACTGTGTTAGTTTAAATATGCGTAGGTCTGGCGCCACTCGCTCTGAAGCGCAGAGTCTGCAGACCAGCAAGGGCAGGGTGTTTTCCCTGCAACAGAGTGCTAGCAGCTTCCAAGCAGACAGTCCTGCAGAACCTCGGTCCAAGGCTTCGCTCCTTAAGGACGACTTGGAGCAGTTCTTGACAGTGACTCGAGACGAAGAGACAATGGACAGAAAGGCACTGGATTACAGAGAAACCCGGCTCAAAAGGACCACACTTGCCAGTTGGCAGCGAGTCTATGTCGCCCACCACATCATTCAAAGGGCCGATTTCGTCCTAATCAAGGCCAAAATGACCACACTGTTCGCAGGCTTCATCACCCTCCGAAAGCACGGCTTCCTGCGCGAGCCTGTGGACACCAGCATCCACAACTACTGGAGAAAGAAGGTAATGCTCAGGACACTGACTGGCTGGAGCAGAGTAATGGTCTCCAAATACCATGAAGTAGACCTGTTATCCACTGAGTCTCCGAGGAGGAAGCAAAGAACAGTCAAAATTGTCAGACCTGAGCCTGTTTATCATGAAACGCTGCTTAGCTTTGGGGACTCCAATAGAGATTTTAAGCAGGTTTATAGAGAAAGCAGGTACAGCCAGCGAATGCTGAAAAGGGTATTCACAAGTATGGCGGACTGCGTGAAAAGACACAAAAGCATCAAAAGCAGAGAGGGGAAATTGAGAGATTTGAAGCTGGTGAAGCGAGTTTTTGCCTTGTGGATTATGAAAGAACGGAAAATTCGAGGTGATTTCCAGGCAGGAATAAAGACTTTGGCGGCCTTTTTCGCTTGCTCCCGCCTGCATAAGGCCTTCATCAATTGGCGCACTCAGAAGCCTGGCAGCGGCCTTTCCTCCCACTGCCCGAGCCTGGTCCAAGCCCAGTTCCGCCTGCCTGCTCTCAGCGATGAGGACCTAGTGCTGGAAATATCCGCCTTGGAGAAGACCCTCGCCAGCCTCCAAAGCCAAATATCCCTGGAAAGGCACTCCCAGGCCCGCCGTATGGTAGTGTGACATTACGTCTAAAGCTAAGTATCCGCTGAGTCCACTCTACGACCCACCTTGTTGGGACAGTTCAGGTCCTCTCGGGCACTGCTCAGCTTTTTTCTGTCTCTGTCCTTCATTAGAACCACGGTGCCGGGCAGTCTTTGGCTGTGTGCGTCCTGGACGAGGCGGGAGTACTCGATTCTGCGGTCTCGGGCTTCCTTCTGCCGTTTCCACTCCTCAGACCCTATTGCCGGGCCCAGCCCTCCCAGCTCTTGGTACTGAGTGAGTCGAACAGCCTCATACTCCCTCAAAGTATACGGCACAAAGTCCATAGATGACCTCACACTAGCCGCAGGATAGGCTTCTCTGCTGGACTTGGCCTTTTCAGGAGAGTCAATGTGACGTTTGCTGGATGGGGCTTACAGGCGAGGGGGCGGGTCCTTGCCAATGGCTGTCCGTAGGACACTCTTCGTGTAAGTGCCGATCCCATCGGTCATTTTGCTGTCCTCATAACCGACTGAGGAGTTTTTCTTGTGGTTGGGACTGTCGCCCCGGACCACCAACTGCCCCGCACAGCGCATTTTGCTGGGCGATCCAGTGGCCAGACTCGCACTGACCGGCTTCGAAGCCGAGACATTCAAGTCTCCGTTTCGGTTAAGGCTGGAAGAGCGGTCCTTGAAGCGCTCGAGGAACGCTGGGGAAGCCATTACTAGGAAATAGCTATGTGTCTGCTCGAGTGAAAGCCGGGTAAAGGCGTTCCAGGCCTTGCCAGGACTGCCGGCCTTTGGCCAATTCCGCTATTTCCTGAGAGACGAGGGAAAGCGGCATTCGGACTTGCCGCATGGTGGACAGTTCTCGAAGAGTCACAGTGTGGTCCTGCAAGGACTGGAAATCAATAGTGCAAGCGAAGGGGATTCCCACCTCGTCAGTCCTAGCGTACCTCCTGCCAATACTCACCGAGGAGCTATCAGTCTCCGTTGCCAGTTCATAGTCCAGCAGTTGTCTCCGCAGCTGAGTTATGAGTGGGGTGAACTGGGGGTGGTTGGAGAGAGGGAGAAGGCTGCAGTGGATTGGGGCGAGGTGGACGGGGAAGTGGAGGAAGTTGCGGCCTGGCTCTGCACGGCGGTTGAAGACGTGTTCGAAGACTGCGTACAGAATGCGGCTGATGCCGAAGGAAGGCTCAATCACGGAGGGATGAAACAGAGTCTGAGTCACAGGAAAGGCGACCTTCAGTGGAGACACCATTTCTGACGTCAAAATCACATCTTGAGAGGACAACTTCAGCTGCATTTTCCCTGTTTCCGTCAGATCCTTAACAGCGACTGCCTTTTGCTCTTCCGTCATTTCCTCAACAATCTTCAGTATTTCCTGCGTCAACCCTTTGAAAACAGTCCCTATTTTCCCCTTATTTGCCTTCAAAACCGTCACTTCCTCCGCCTTTTTCTCCCCACTGAGTCTCTCTGCTGCATACAAGTTCTTCTTACTGGCCAAGGCGTGCTGCTTCAAATCATAGCAATGTCTATCCGCAATGCCCACACACTCCACCCAACCATACGAGGTGAAGATCTCTGCGTCCCAGCAGTCCTTGGCGTAGTGGGCCATTTCGGTGTCTAAGTGCTGGCGGAAGCGGATGCAGTCAGGACTGATGCCGCAGGTCTGGAGGAAAAGAGAGGTTCGAGCCAGGTAGTAGCCGATAGTTTGGTTGCTTACCAGGCCGGAGGAGACGGCTGAGTCCAGGGAAATCCACTGCGGGTCTGAATTCTTCGCCTGGTCTGTTTTCGACCACAACGGCAATTTCATATCTTTAACTGCTGAAAATTTGCTGTGAGTTTTTTCCTTCGGATTGACGAAGTGCTCAATTTCTGCCATCGTGAATTCCCGAACTCGCAGCAAACCGTCCCTCGGCGATATCTCGTTTCTGAACCCAGTGCCGATTTGAGCCGCAGCAAACGGCAATTTGCAGCCATTTTGCTCGTATAAATTTCTGAAATTCACGAAAATGCCCTGTGCGGTTTCGGGTCTGAGGAAAGCCTTGAGTTTCCTCGTAGGGCCGATAGAGGTTTCGAACATCAGGTTGAAAGGCTGGGGAAAGCTGAGGGGTTTAGCAGTCCCTGGGGCTGTAATAGCATATTCACATATAAGCTTATGAAGCTGCTCAGCACTCATGGAAGCCGGGTTGATTTCCCTTATTTTCCTTTTCTCCTCAGATGCCACCTTCGGATCTGCCAACTTCGCTTGGAAAAAGTCCTCAATGAGTTTATCGGCTCGATAGCTTTTGCCCTCCTCCGGGCCAGTCCCTACCTCCTTTACCAGGAAGTCAGTGAAGCGATCTGCATGGCCTGAGGCCTTCAAGCAGGCTTCAGGGGTCAAGTTGGTGCATTCGACTTCCAGCATATCTTCTTCGTGGACGAAGTGCCGGCGCCAGGCGGTCTCTAGAGCGCGTTTGACGCTGCAGCCGGGAGGGCCGTAGTCGTATAAGCCGCTCACTCCTTCGTATATTTCGAAGGAGGGCCGCACGAAGAAGCGTCTTTTGAGCAAGTCTTCCACCTGACTTCTATGCGCTTTGAGGACTTCGGGACTCAGCCCAGGCCGCTACTTGTCCACTTACAATCAGCCCTCCAAAGCACCGACCCCTCATCCATCTCCCCACCATCATAGCCTAACTCTTACTGCCTATACCCAAAGCTCCCCAATCCACGGCGCCTCACAGTAATGCGGCTTCGGCTCCCGAGGGAAGCAGATCATCCTGCAGCCCTCTGGAACTGCGGTCTTGCAGTAAGTCGTGTAGTCCAAGAACTGCGCGGGAAACACAGCCTGCACCAAGTCAGCCTCCGCAATGTTCATCTCCAGCCAGTGGTCGAAGCGGCAAATGTACTTGAGGACGTACTTGTAGTAGCGTTTGAGACGGGTGTAGATGTGTCTGCCGAAGGTGTCCGGCCAGGCAATGATGCTGGAGTTGAACCCGTCTTTTGCAGTTTCGCAGTAGATGTCGGAAGTGCCCATCAGTAGGAACTTCCCTGTATAGGCGGCCAGGTCGCCCAAGTCGCCACAGATGACAGTGTCCAGGTCGATGTAGAGGAAGCGGCCTGTGAGGCCCAGGTCACTGAACAGGGTGGCTTTGCCCCACCACCCTGTCCAGTCCTCAGCAAACGGCCGCACGAGTATCCCCTCCTCCAGTCCCTCCGCACTTTCCGTAAAGCACGTAAAGTCATACTCCACCCCGCTCACAAACCTCCGCACTCCATGATACAGCTTATTCACATACTCCGGGCCATACTTCTTCCCCCACTTCACACACACCACATGCAGCACCGCAGTCCTATCCCACTCCTCCACCTCTGCTTCTTTGCAGTTAATAGGTGCAGGGAGCTCGAATTCCAGTCCGTCCCGAGCACAGTCCAAAGCCACCCGTCTCCACACGTGCTCCACAGCCTCGGCTCGCAGTCCCATCTGTCTCAGACAGTTCCCTAAATTCACATTTGCCTCTGTAGCGTCGGGGTTGAGTTCCAAAGCCTGGAGACAGGCTGCACGGGCTTCGGGGAGGCGGTTGAGAGTCATGTATTGGACGGAAAGGTTGTTGAAGGACTCGGAGTAGGCGCCTTGGGCGTGGAAGTCGGGGTCGATGTTACTGGGAGGCGGGGAGAGACGGTAGGGGGAGTTGTCCACTACTTTTTGGTAGAATTCGATTGCCTTTTCGGGGTTTTTCTGCTCTGCGTAGACGTTGGCGAGGTTGAAGTAGAGGTTGGTGAAGGTGACGCCTTCAGGCACGAGGGCCAGTGCCTTAGTGAAGTTATCCAGCGCGTTGGGGAGACGCCCGCCCTGGTAGCAGAAGGCCCCGAACTTGTTGTGCAGTTTGCAGCGTCTCAGTGGGTCTTCCATCTTCCTAGAGCACTATGGGAATCGAGGACTGGAAGTGACTATGGCCAAGTTTGAGAGTGTAGTATGTGTATGAGAACCTTAGAGGATGCATTGGGGAAATGGATATGCAGGCAGGATTTCCAAGTATCAGGGAAATACTCTTTCTTACTCCCAGGAATGAACTCAGTGCTATGCATTTGCATACCTTTTAGAGGTTTCCTGACAGATTCTACCCTTACAGCCGGCAATAAATATATATCTGCAGCCTACCACCTATCTAGGAACTATTCCACCCTTCACTACAGCATTACCTACGAAACACATAATTCTCTCTCTGTCCCTAGTCCCATTAATCCCTCTTGTGAGCCCTCCACATTGTATGCACCTTCGTCAGGCCATTGTAATGAAATCGCAACTCACGGAAGAGGCAGGCACTAGCAAGCCTGTAGCGACTTTCAAGCGTCTCTACGAGTTGTGGCCGGGAAATAACCGCTTTCTGCTCAATGGACGAGTGCTGCTGGGGCCGAGAGCTGACCTGGTCTGGGTGCTGGGCACTTGGACTGTTCTGTTTCTCGCCCAAGTGGCCTTCAGCGTATTCGTTGGTCCCTACCTCTGGACCAAAGTGAGTATCTGGCTGCCCCTCCTTTCCTGGCTCTTCTTCATCTGCACCGTCCTTTTCCTCCTCCTCACCAGTCTCACCGACCCCGGAATCCTTCCCAGGAAGACAATCTGCGACTTAATAGTGGGCATCGGAGCGAAAGTGCAGGGAGAGGCGACATACTGCAAGGAATGCGAGATATATCGGCCCAAATCTGCAAAGCACTGCTTCAGGTGCAATAACTGTGTGCTGGAACTGGACCACCACTGTCCGTTCCTTGGCTCCTGCATTGGGAAAAACAACTACCAGCACTTCATTGCCGCACTCATAGCTGTGGGTCTGTTAGGCCTCACGAATGTGTCCTGCATGTGCATCTACGTGATTTCGGACTGGAGTTCCGGCATCAGGCCCAAGAGAGTGCGTAAGTCCTAGCCAGTGGTGGAAGATGACGCGTTGATGTGGTCAATTATCATCACGGTGGGCGGACTGATTGTGGCTTTGACGGTCTTTGTCACTGCTTTGTGTCTGTTTCACTTGCAAATCTGCGTGCGGACGGAAGCCAAATTCAGTTGCTGCGCTGTGGGCAGGCCGGGAATCCCTTGGCGGGCGCAGGTAGTGCTAGCTAATGTACCAGTGTAGCAATAGGAGGGCTGAATACTGAGTTTCTGCTTAATTGGGTTATCGAAGGACCTATAGCACTGCCTACATTAGCTCGCAGTCTTTCTTCTTATCTGCAGGGACTACAGGCAGCGCTGCAGAGGGCCTAGGCAAAGACGTCACCGAGCTAGTGACGGCCCCCGGCTGCTGCATAGACCGCCGCGGTCTATAGGTCATGTCCAGCCTGCGTCTGCACACATCACAGGCCAACGCTCGCAAGTGAGCCAGCGGCACACTGGACTTCTCCTTCAAGTCAATGTCCTGCAAAGTGTGCATCAAACTCGTCTTTTCCTCCCGCAGACTGAGTGCTTCTTTTCTCAGGCTTTCCAGCTCTCTATCCAAAGAAGTGCTTTCTTCGTTTAGTGCTCTCTCGGCGGAGTTCGTTTCGTCGAGACTGTGCTGAAGTTTGTCGATGGAGTTGCGGATTTCGTTGTCTCGGGCTGTCTCTTTGTCCAGCTTCGCTTGGATTTCTGCATCAGCCTTGGTGCGTTGCTCCTTCACTCTGTCGATTTGCGTCAGAAACTGCTGCTTTGTGACTTTGACTTCTTCGATCCTCTTCCCCAGTTGCTCATTTTCCTCCAAAGCCCTTTGCATGTCAAGTCTCATTTGAGCGATTTCCAGCTCTAACTCGGACTTTCCCTCTCGTTTGAGTTGGGTTTCGCTGCAATTGTCGCATATCCGTCGGACAATCTCCAGACCCTGCACCTTTCTTTTCTGGGAGTGCTTGTCGCAAGCCTTCCGGCCACAAGCCTTGCAGTTGTGCTTAGTCCTGCTGGCACACTTGCAGCAAATCCCTACTTTAGGTCCCTCAACCACCGCGGTCTGCGCACGCATCAGCACTGGAGCTGCCTTGGGACTACTTCTCCCAGCCATTTTACGAGGCTACGCTACAACTCCGTGAACTCGTCCTCCTCGTAAGCGCGGCGCGACAGGTAGTTCGTAATCCAACTCTCCATATAGCGGTACATAAAGGCGTACTGCTCCTTCGTCTGTACCAAACCCCACCTCTGTTCCCTGAGTCTGCGCACTGTCCCGAACACTGACACGCGAGGACTGCTTTCGTCTTTGATGAGACTTTCCAGGGCGGTTACCATGCAGTATAGACCCACGATTGCGCCACTGCGGCCGCAGCCCGCACTGCAGTGCACCAGTATCTTCTGACCCGGCACAGTCCGCTTTTCCATGTAGTAAATCAGGTAGTTGAGGGAATCAGTGTCTGTGTCTAGGTCCGGAGAGCCCTGGTCCGGCCATCTCGTGGCGTGCAAGTGGTCCACCGTCACTTCTCTGTCCGAGTCGTCATGCGTCACTTTGAGTCTGCGCAGGAATAGCCCCGGCTTCTTTTCCCGCAGCTTCAGCAGTTGAATAGTGTACGGACCCAGCTTCAAACTGTTGTCCACTGCATCAGCCGGGAAGTACTGCTCACACTTCTCTTGCCCTGCCTCGAACATCTGACAACCCATCACAATAAGCGACACATCACACTCCCAAATCATATCCCAGAACTTCACCTTCGTCGTGCCCATCGGACCCTGCGTCACAATGAACAAGTTCTCAGTTTCGTTCATCGACCCATCCACGAAGTCCGCGTTAATGTACGACCCACTCGTCAGCCGCACAATAGTGTCCCTGTAGGGTAGTACGTCTGGGTACCGGTTCTCTGACATAGTTTCAGGCGAGTTTTCGCAGAGCAGCTGGGCGTGGTCCTTCGTCTCTGTGATCTTTTTGAGGAGACGGAACTCCAATTCCATGTCGCGAATCTTCATGTAGGGGTAAAACTGGGTCATGGGGATGCCCTTCTCGGCCTCCTGCAGGGCGTCGAACTTCTGTAGGTAGACGTAAGAAAGGTCGCGGTTGCGCGCTGGGCCTTCGACTGAGGGCGGTGTGGGTGGATCCATTAATTACTAGAGGGGTGGAGTCAGCGAATTCCGCACAATTGGCACTGGTCTGAAGTAAGTCAGCTGGACCTTTCGACTCTAGCTGTGGATTTGGTCTGAGTCAAGTAGGTCTTTGCTCTGCGTTCACTGCCATTGAACAGCTGTAGTCCCTGCTCAGGGCTTGGCAGCTAGTAGCGCTGCTGTGCATTTCCTCTCTCGAGCTATTTAACCCTGCTAGTCTTTATTACTCGGAAGTAGGAAGCCAGGCACTTTCTACTCTGTTTTCCCTATATCACAGGAACTACTGTTTTCCAGACCTTCTGAGTCCTTTATGTACTTATGCTTTGCGTTGGACTTTGCACAATTCGGCGATATCTGACTCAGGTCACTGTTGTAGAGGTGACCATGTGCGCTTTTTTGTAGCAATGGAATTGCATGAAACTCATGAGAATCGGGCTGTTTTGAGGCTGAAGAGGAGAGTATTTAAGTCCTTTAAGCTTCAATCACAGTCCCAACCAATATATCAGTAAATCCCGATTTCTTCTTTCATCAGTCCCTCCTGTCTGAGCAATGCTGCTACTCTAGACTTATGATCTCAGTGCACAGTGCCCACCACTCCCTCCGCTACAGACCCCGAGGACTCGAAACTGCTCTCCTCCTTCTCAGCCATAGGCACAGGCGCCCTCTGCGCAAACACAATCATTGACTTCTTCTTCCTGCCCTCCACCTCTTTCTTCTCAGCAGGCAGCTGGTAGCGACTCAGCAAGTCCGCCTGGTTCTCATAGTGTCTAATGAGTTCCTCGGGCTCTGCCGCTTCCTCCACTGCGTATTTCGCCCCCGGAGAGCGTGATTGAGCAGGTAAGTCGCGTTTTGCAGCGGCGGGTTCCTCGGTATGGAGAGTTTTGTCGGGACGGACATCAGTCCTGACAGGCTTTTTGGAGCAGCTGCCCATGATGGCTAAGCTATTAGGCGTCCTTGATTACCAGTTCGACGTCTACGCCGGGGTCGATGACGATGGACGTCACTTTCTTGATGAAGTCGGGGGGACACACGAGGGTCAGAACGCGCTTGTGAATGCGCATTCGGTAGCGGTCATACGTGGAGGAGCCGTTACCGCAGGGACTGCGCCGCACAGTCATCTTCAAGTCACGGTTGGGGTAGCGCACCGGGCCGAAGATTTGCAGTTTTTCCGACTTGGCGTTGTCCACTAGCTTCTTGGTGACGTTTTCGAGCGCCTTCAGGTTGACAGAAGACAGAGTGAAGCGAATGCGGCTGGGCTTCGAGGGGATGCTTTCGATTCCCTTGCCCTTGCCCTTCTCGTAACTAGTGTCTTCTGCCATTTCGACCACTCCTTTTATTACACATCCGACCTCCTGGACTCAGCTTGTGCGTATATAGCAATACTCACAAGGGAGTTATTACAGTTCGGCTGGATATCAGAGGAAAGGCGGTTAGACTTGAAGAACAGAGGCAGTAAGGACTGTCTATGGCTAAAAGCTACCTGTAGGGCTCTTCTGGAATGGACTGAAGTCGGGAAGCGCCCAGAGTTTGGCCGAGTACGAAGTTCGCCTTTTTCTCTTGTGAGCGCCAGGCTAGTTCAGTTCGCTGCTTGTGGTTGAGGGCTTTAACCTGCTTCCGCGCCTGTTCCATATGGCTGTGGTCCTGCACTGCTACCGATAGATTGAACATCACTTTGCCACTGCTCACAGTCGCCAACCCAAAGCGGTTCACATTGGTCTTCTGCCCCTCCTCGTCAAGAGCGAAAGTCTGCGCCATGTCCCAAGGGTTCTCCACTCTCACAGAGCCGCCCAGGAAGAAGGAGTAGACCTCTGCATAGAGGTTTTCCAGGGGGCGGTAGGTCCTCACACTCAGCTCGTAGTACCCAGCCTGAGGCGGCAACTGCAGAAATCCGTACCCTTCAATTCGGTGTCGGTTCCAGGAGTCGCAGCTGTTCACTTGTACCAACACTTGAGGCCAGGCGGTTTGCAGGCCTAGAGGACTGGCAGTGAAGCTCCAGGACATAGGGAAGCTGAAGTGGGCCACTGGCTTGCGCTCTTCGCCGTAGGGCACTGCCCGGGCAAGCTGAGTGATTGAACGGCCGCGGTTGATAAGGTCGCTTTCGTCTGTTTCAGTGGCTCTGGGGTCTTCGTAGTCTTCGCGGTTCCAGTGCCAGCCGTCAGGCAGGCGAGTTTCCAAGGTCACATAGATATTGTCTTCCGAGAAGTCTTGCGCAGTGGTCAGTTCGCCCACTACTGAAACTTTGCTCCCCACAGCCGGCGGAAGTGTAAAGTTCTCTCCTGCCAGGTTCTGTCTGAGCTCAATTTCCCTTCATAGACTTTACTTCTGTATGTACGACAGGTCCCCCATTGCGTATTAGACTTCACCAGTACTTATAATCGCTTCCTCGACTAATGAGTCAGCTGAAGCAACTCAGTCTCAAACTCGTACGGGGTGAGGAGATTCGCAAGCTTCCCTCTGTGCCCGCTTCCTTCCAGCTGCTCAAATCAGTGCTCAGAGACATGTATGGCAGCTGTGATTTCGCCCTCAAGTATAGGGACGAAGAAGGCGACTTAATCACAGTTGCCACAGATGAAGAACTCAGAGAAGCTCAAGAATCGGCCTCTGGACCCAGTCTCAAGCTTCTCCTAACCCCCTCCCAGCCCAGTCCCGAGGCAATTCCCAAGCCTGAAGGCTGTCTGGCCAAGGGCAAATCACAGTTCCTCAGAGACCTAGTGAGGTCGCATGTATCCGCAACTGTAGGTTTCCCTGCCCCTGCTGTGCACCCCAACGTGACTTGTGATGGGTGTGGGCAATTTCCACTCGTGGGAGTCAGACACAAGTGCAGTGTTTGCCCGAATTTCGACTATTGTGAAGGGTGCATGAGCCGAAATGACCACGGACACAGCTTTAGGTCCATACAGGAACCAGTGCTGGAGACTGGACCGACACTTGAAGTAACTCTGAATTGTGGTGATATCAAGCGCTCTCTGGAGGACATATTCAGTCCGAAAAGACGGCAAAAGAGGTGGAAAATGCAGTTTTTGCGACACCATGGATGTGAGGAATTGACCCTGCCTCCAGGCGGGAAGGCTGAAAAGCAGTGGCTAGTGCGTAACGACGGCTCCGAAGCCTGGCCTACAGGCGTCTTCCTGGTGCTTGCCAAGGGCGAAGTCACTGGTGAAAGCAGAGAAATCCCGCCTGCGCCCGCAGGGGCGGAAATTCTGCTGAGCACTTGCCTCACTGCGCCTCTGTTTGAAGGGCGCTACTTCGGCATCTTCCGACTAGCCACATCTTGCGGGAAGAAGTTCGGAGAAAAGCTGAAAGCGGCAGTCCGCGTGACAGGCGCACTGAGCCCCGAGTACCAAGCCAAGCTCGAGCAGCTCCTCGCCATGGGCTTCCAAGACGAACAGACAGTGCGCACCTTACTAGAGACCTACCACGGGGACGTAGCGAGAGTAGCCGCCAAGCTCCTCCCTCAGTAGCTCCCTAACTAGCGAAAGCAGTGGCTGACTAATGTTGTCGAGCAGGTTATAATGTCAGTGCAGGCACAACTGATATCAGCCAGAGACAACGCATCCGCCCGTTGCCTTATCAATAAGGACAAACAGGCAAAGCCACCCAAACTCAGGCGCTTTAACCCGCATATATTTGAGCGACATCCCGAAGACCCTTCGAAAGCTAAAGCTTTCACACTCAAACATGTGGAACTGCCCTATGAGCACAAGCGCAAGAAAGCGAAAAAGCTGCAGATTCGCAGCTTCAGATGGGCTTTATCGAATGCGATTTCGACCATTGTCGTGATTGCGTGTGCCTTGGTGGACAGTGAAATGAACTGGTATGGGAAGGTGTCGAGTCTGCAGAGCAGTGCTTTGAGAGCGATTATCATCGCAGTGTCCATTCTGCAAATAGCAATATCTGTGAAGTATGCCAAGTGCAAGCTGAAAAGAAGGAAAATCCAGGGTCTCCAGCACCTCAAAAGTACCCTCCACACAGCCTCTTTATTATACGATTCGCCTCATTTACTGCAGCTACTGGGAGAAATCACCCACCTGTGCATCCTCATGCCGCCCTGGGTCGACTTCTCCTTCGAAATCACCCACAACCAGCACTACCACATGTCCCTCTCCAACTTCGTCACAATCGCTATCATCCTGCGAGTCTACTACATAATCAATTTCCTGTACTCCCAGTCGCCCTACCACTCCCAACGCGCCCAGTTCTTCACGTACCCTCCACACAGCAAACTCCACGGCACGTATGACGACTTCTGGTTCATAGTCGTGTCTCAAATGATACAGCACCCTTTTTTAACGCTGTCAGTGCTGGGCGCGGTTGTAGCGGGTTTGGCCGGGTTCTTGATGCATACTTTGGAGCGGAGCGTTTATGACGATCTACTGATATATGACGGACCTTGGTATGTGGCGGTTACACAGTTGACGGTAGGGTATGGAGACATTGCGGCTAAGACGGATATAGGCCGAGTTTTAGCAATCGGCGGAGGACTTTTAGGGGTTTCTACTTTGGCGCTAGTGGTCACTTTCGCCTTCCGACAACTCAGCTTGACCAGCAAAGAAAAGGCAATGATCGAAACTTTGTACACGCACCGATACATGCAGAGTTCGTTCAAGTTGTTGGCTTGTCTGTTCATTCAGCGGAAGTGGCGCTTGCAGAGAGCCAGACGCAGCCACGACAAATCCCGTCTGCGCCTGATCTTCCTAATGCAGGAAATCCACTATCAGTTCAAGAAGAAATTCGGAAAAGCGCTGAAAGCGACTCCGGAATTAGAGGACCAAATCCGCATTTTCAACCTAAATGTGTTCAAAGTGCTGACAGAAGGCCGCCGTCGCCTGCAAACGCTGCGGCTCTTCACCTCCAGAGCAGACCAACTCTCCACTCGCCAGGTCAACATCACTTCCCGACTGCTCAGCTTCAAACGTGCCTACCTGCGCATGATCTTCAACCAGAAGTTCGAACAGAGACGCCCTAACCGGGTGATTCGGCACCAAAGTCAGCGTAGGCGGAATTCGATAATGAGCAAGAAGGAGTCGGACTTGGCAGTGAGGAAGCTGATAGAGAGGATGCAAGGCAGGGCAGAGACAGTCAAGCAACTCAGTGACTTCGACAGCCGGAGGAGAAGATCGTTGAAGTTGGAAGAAGACGCAGCTTCTTCTCGCCTTAGCAGTATATAATGCTACAGTACTGGAGCGGGTTGAAGTGCAATCACGGCTTCAAATGGACCTATTTAGTGTAACTGATGCCTAGATTAGGGGGATATTGGGGGAATTGCTGTTTAGATGAACGAAGGCCTGTTGGATTGGGGTTGGTTATAGGGAAACTGTGAGTTACTGGGCGGAGGAGGGATCCGTGCACGCCATCAAAGCGATATCGCGGGAATTGAGATAAAGCCGCGTTTCTGCCTCAGATATATAGGAAAAGGACTGATTTCTGGACATATCGCAGTTGCTGGACTGACTCTATGCCAAAACTCCGTTCTTTTCACAAAGGAAACCCCCAAAACAGCTGGAAATTCCCTTCTCCAGCCTTCGAAGTGAATTCAACTAAACTCGTAATTCCCAGCAACACAGAATCCAGTCGAACAGTCCCACATCTCCCTGCACTGGACTCCATCCACAAGAACTTCAGTCTAAAGTTGGCGAATAAAAGGGAAAGTCATACAGGGAACTCTTTTGAGCCTCTCTGGTATTCGCTCCGCAGCATAGATGTAGCGTTCTTCTTACAGTAACTGGCTTGGGGCTTGGAAAGGCTTGGAGGGGCCTGTGCTGCCACGTCTAAGATGGCGATGGTTCCTGTAAGGTCTGGGCTAAGCGAGATTACCTGGAAATGCAGTTTTCTGCGAAATTGAGACTTCTGCGAGTATTTTCTGCAGCTAAAATCGCCTCAAAGAAGCTTCCGACAGTCCAAGCTTCCAGCTCCAATATCTCTATCCTTAGTAAACCTGGTACAGCTGTTCCCTCTGACTCTAACTATGTACTTCGCTTCCTATTCGCATTCCCCACACCCTGCCACAATCCCCGCTTTCCAGTTCCTACCCAAAATTAGCGAAGAAAAGAAAGTCTCAGTTACTCAAAAGCAAGGACACAGCTACGACTGAAAGTTTGAACGGAAGTACAGGGGACTGCGAGGTTTATTCGAGTGTTGGGGTGATTAGACTTTAATATGGAATTTCCATGTCAAACGTCTAGAACTTTCCTTCAATAGGAATAAAGGACTATGAAGACTGGGAGTCCACGACGAAGGAGTTAGAATCGAGTGTTTTAGTGCAGGATTAAGCTACTGCCCAGCTATTTTCCCAATCGTTGGTCTTTTTGCGATTAGACCGAGGGGAATTTGGGTTAAAAGCTGACTAATGCATATAAAATTATGGCTACCACGAGACTTTTCGCGCTTCTCGCCCTACTCCAGGCCTGGCAGCAGGTCTGTGGCCTGAGCGGAGCCTCAACCGAGCCTATTCGGCTTCTCAAGACCAACGCCAACGCAGTCAGTCCCAACATGTTCTCAGTCCTCATCGACACTGCGATTTCCGCCAACGCTCGTTTTCGTATCACGTACCCTGACGATTTCGTAGCGGTAAATCTAGGAGTGGAAACATGCCTGGGCTACCTCGTTTCCCCTCAACTCTGGACTCGAGTGTCTTGCACAGTGATGGGAAAAGAGGTCACATGGGTGTTGGGGAAGACAGTCCCTGGAAATTTGGTGTTGTGGGTGAATGCAGTGCGCAACTCCCCTACGCCGGGGGGAACTGGCGGTTTCAAGGCAGAGCTGTTGGAAGACGCTTATGTCTTGGAGGCGAGCAGTACTCTGGGGACAGTGGGAATCACCCCTATGGCCGCCAGTATGGTGTCCGCCTTCATCTCGCCTCCGACTCTCCTCGAAGGAGTGACGACTGTGAGTCCGGTCATCAATGCAGTGCAGACCTACTCGGTTAGAATGGTCCTGCCGGTCCCTCTGCCCATTGGCTCCTGGCTCCGCGTCACCTTCCCGGCGGCCTTCAACCTGACAGGTCTGATTACCTGCACGACTTCCGCTGGCACTTCAGGCCCTTGCAAACTGCAGGACCCTTACTCGAACACTATCGTATTTTCGGGAATTACTGGTGAAGTTGCGGCCAATACTGTGCTAACGGCTAGTATGACTGGAGTTCAGAACCCGCCCATCGCAGGGTTCTCCGGCTTCTTCAGTTTCGAGTGTCTGGGCAACAGCACTTACACGCAGCTCGCAATTGCCGGTCCTATCGACGGCCCTATTATCGGAAGCGGACCCATCGTCAGCTTCATAATCGCCGCATCTGGACTGAAGCAGACGCAAGGAGCTTGGTACACGGTGCAGTTCAGCACTACGAACCCTGTTCCCAGTGGCGGGTACTTGCGAATCATCTTCCCCCCCGAGTTCGGAGGACTGCTGACCTGCATCTCAGACCCTAGTCTAGTGGGCTTGAACGGTCCAGTGAGTTGCAACATCGTGAAGGACTTCAACTCCGCGCTCATCGGCAACTTCGTGGGCTTCACAACCTCCAAATCCCTACTTATTCGGATCAAGGCGACGAACCCCAAACAAGCGACCTGCTCCATCTTCACCCTGCAGTCGCTCCTGCCCAGTGGAAACGCTATCGATGTGGGGTCTTTTGGGAGTGCGCTGGCATTTGCGCCAGTCACTGAGACTTATATTCGTGCTGATGTGAGCGCGACTAGTCCTCCTACCCCGCTTTACCTCGGACAGACTGGTCCTCTGGAGCTGTTCCTGGACTGTAGATCCGTCTTCCTGCCCAAAACTCCTCTCTACCCTCCCACTCAAACGACAGTCGGGGCGATAGTGATGACTCTTCCGAGTGGCACTACGGTGAGTTCAGCCGTTACTACTAATTTGATCACGGACACGGCGAAGTTGTCCTGTCTGTTTGGTAGCGAGCGCAAGCGTGCGATGGTGTGCAATTGGATCGAAGCTAACAAGCAAATCGTCATCCAAACCCCTCGCGACTTCGACGCCACAGATAATTGCCCTGTGGAAATCACCATTACAGTGATCGGAACGCCCTCGAGCACCAACTTCGGGTTTTCCTTCCCTGCCTCCGCAACAGGACAGCAGCTAGTGCACGTGCAGACCTTCGTAGACACAGCCATGGCTGTTCCTCAGGAAGAGGCCTACCTCTACTTCGCCACTGCGCCCAGACCTGTGCTCAAAGCCTCCTTGTCGCCAATTCACATCACGAAGGACCTAGTCAACCACTACCAGCTCCAAGTCACTCCTTACGGGACTCTGCCGGTCGGCTACACCATTGAACTGGAGTTCCTGGCCGCTAGCATCGCTGGGAGCGCCTTCCCTGCAGATCTGGGATATACTGGAGCGACTGTAGGCACTGCCGTACCAGTGCCCTGTTTCCACGATAACTCCCTGGGGTCGTTCCTCAAGTGTGAAGTGGTAGGCGGATCTACTACTCAGTCCGCTTTCTATCGCTTCATTGGCTCTAGCAATACCTTGGCAGCTGGTACAACCGGGAACTTTTGGATCCTGGAGTCCAAAAACGGAAACCCGACTACCTATCAAGGACAGGTGACAATTAGGACTCGATTGGACCCTACGACCTCTGTGATCTTCGAGCAGCAAACCTTCACTTTGCCCCTGCTGCAAGCTGACACAAAAACCGCATTCACTGCTCCAACGCTGACCTACACTCCTACCAACTACGTCACCAAGATAGTGAATATGAAGTTCACTCTGCCCCATTCCGCTGCTTTGAACATCCAAGTTGGGGACTATGTGGTGTTTAAGTTCCCCACGACACTGCCCTGGACTGCCACCAACACCTCTCCACCCACTTTGCCCAATCCAGACCGCACAGGGTGTGCAGTCGGAGATGCTCCTGGGGCAAGTACCGATTATGTCCAGTTCATAACCTCCAGCTACTCCCTGATAATCTATAAGAGCGCTTCTGCGATCACCACTAACTCCGCAGCCTTCTGCTTCAACCTCCAGACTTTCAACTACAAAAACAGCGGAGCAATGCTGATCTACGCCTCTTCCAGCCAAAGACTCGCCTACTACGACTCGACTTTGAACGTGGAAGCCGTTGTCAATGCATTCACTCTGCCAGCCTCTGTCACGGAAAAGCTGATGGACACGGCTGTTGCACCCGCAGGTCAGAGAGCGCTGTATGAATTCGCAGTGGCTACTTTAACGGAAATCCCTGTGAGTGGAAGCATTTCCATCCTCTTCCCCTCGGCCAAGTTCTCATCAGTGGATCCCACTTGCTTCCGTGTGGGTATTGCAGGGTCTCAAGTCAGATGTTCCTCAGAAT
>Ga0247837_1001623_pt1 | contig 45706 bp, 40 predicted proteins | sample LaCtaG_2_FD_187115 | JGI IMG/M metagenome (GOLD analysis project Ga0247837, IMG submission 187115) | Freshwater microbial communities from meromictic Lake La Cruz, Castile-La Mancha, Spain - LaCruzMarch2015_14.5m | ecosystem: Environmental > Aquatic > Freshwater > Lake | place: Spain: Castile-La...
AATCGCTGGGATTACGTATTTGAATTCAAACGCCTCGGCGAAAAAATTAGCAAAGAGCGGCGAGTAACGGTGTTCTTCGACGGCGATAAGGTGACGAAGTTTCAGGGCGATGCATTACCAACCGAGGTTGAGCTGGTTGCCGAGATCGATAACTACGCCAAGCAAAAGCGCTCCTTCTGGGATATCGTTACTGGCCAAAACAAAGCACCAGTCACTCCGCCATTGCAACAGCCCGAGGTATTGATTCCGAGCAAGCCGAGTGCACCGAGCGGCGTAATCGTGACGCCAGTCAAGTAAGCAGCATTGATGCTGAGTCAGTAATGCCGAAGTGGAATTGAAAAATTTAGCCAAGTAAAGAGTGAGATTATGAAAATCGCAATCGCAGGAGCGAGTGGCCGAATGGGCCGAATGCTAATTGAGGCGGTATTGCAATTACCCGACGCGACTTTAGTCGGCGCACTGGATCATGCATCCTGCCCTATATTGGGTGAAGATGCTGGCGCCTTCTTGGGCAAAAAAACCGGCGTGACGATTACGGCCGATTTGGCACACGGCTTACGCGACGCCGAGTATTTGATTGATTTCACTAGGCCCGAGGGCACGATGCTGCATTTAGCCGCCTGCACTACGCATGGCGTCAAGATGATTATTGGTACTACCGGTTTAAGCGCAGAACAAATCTCCCAACTGAAAAGCGCATCTGCCAAAATTGCGGTGGTGTTTGCCCCCAATATGAGCGTGGGCGTCAACGTCACCTTGAAGTTGCTCGAGGTGGCTGCCAAGATGCTCGATACCGGCTACGACATTGAAATCATCGAAGAGCACCACCGCCATAAAGTCGACGCGCCATCGGGCACTGCACTGAAGATGGGAGAGGTGATTGCAGGCGCCTTGGGTCAATCATTGAGTGACGTCGCGGTATATGCACGCGAAGGCCATACCGGTGAGCGCAAGCCCGGATCAATTGGCTTTGCAACCATTCGGGGCGGCGATATTGTCGGTGATCACACGGTGCTATTTGCGGGTGAAGGTGAGCGCATTGAGATTAGTCATAAATCCTCCAGCCGTCAGTCCTATGCCCAAGGATCGATTCGGGCCGCACGCTTTTTAGAGAAAAAAACGTCGGGTCTATTTGATATGCAAGACGTTCTCGGTTTGCGTTCGTAAGCATTAAAAAAAAAGACATCACCAAGCGATTAGAGCGAAAAGAGCCTTACACGATGAGTATGGAATACGACTACCGCAACATTGAAGCGGCAGCCCAAGCAGATTGGAATAGCAAAGACGTCTATCGCGTTACGGAGGATGCGGTCGATGCAGAAGGCAAGCCAAAGCCCAAGTATTACGCTTGCTCGATGCTGCCTTACCCATCGGGCAAATTGCACATGGGCCATGTGCGTAACTACACCATCAATGATGTGATGGCGCGCCAATTGCGCATGCAGGGCTACAACGTCTTAATGCCAATGGGTTGGGATGCGTTTGGTATGCCCGCTGAAAACGCTGCAATCCAAAATAAAGTACCGCCTGCCGAGTGGACTTACCAAAATATTGCCTACATGAAAAAGCAAATGGCCGCGATGGGCCTGGCGATTGATTGGTCCCGCGAAATTGCCACCTGCAAACCCGACTACTACCGCTGGAACCAGTGGCTCTTTTTAAATATGCTGGAAAAGGGCGTGGCCTATCGTAAAACCCAGGTCGTCAATTGGGATCCGATCGATCAAACCGTATTGGCCAATGAGCAAGTGATTGAAGGGCGCGGTTGGCGCTCGGGCGCATTGGTAGAAAAGCGCGAGATCCCTGGTTATTACTTGAATATCACTGCTTACGCAGAGCAACTCCTCACTGGTCTGGATGATTTAGGTTGGCCTGAGCGCGTCAAGACTATGCAGCAAAACTGGATAGGAAAAAGCCGCGGCGTTCGCTTTGCGTTTGATCATGTAATCAAAAATAGTGCCGGTGAACTGATTCAGGATGGTAAGTTGTACGTCTTTACGACGCGTGCGGACACCATCATGGGCGTGACCTTTTGCGCGGTGGCGGCAGAACACCCGCTTGCCACCGAGGCTGCGCGCACAAATCCTGCGCTTGCTCGCTTTGTTGAACAATGCAAAACCGGCAGCGTGATTGAAGCCGACTTGGCTACGCAAGAAAAAGAAGGAATGTTCACGGGTTTATATGTGACTCACCCCTTAAACAAAGAGCCTGTACCCTTGTGGGTTGGTAACTATGTGCTTATGAGCTATGGCGATGGCGCCGTGATGGGTGTACCCGCCCACGACGAGCGTGACTTTGCCTTTGCCCTCAAATACCATCTGCCGATTAAACAGGTGATTGCACTCACTGGTGAATCACCGATGTTTAATCCAACACAGTGGGATGCCTGGTACGCCCAAAAAGAACAGGCGCAGTGCATTAATAGCGGCAAATACGACGGCCTCTCCGTTAGTGATGCGGTAACTGCGGTTGCTGCTGATTTGGCTGCGCAAGGCGCTGGCGAAATCAAAACCACCTACCGCTTGCGCGATTGGGGCATTTCACGGCAGCGTTATTGGGGTACGCCCATTCCGATTATTCATTGTGGCGATGAAGCCAATCCCGGTTGCGGCGCTGTCCCTGTTCCAGAAAAAGATTTGCCAGTGGTGTTGCCAGAAGATTGTGTTCCCGATGGCAGTGGCAATCCCCTGAATAAGCGCGCTGATTTTTTAAATGTGGCGTGCCCGAAATGCGGCAAGCCGGCACGGCGCGAGACCGACACTATGGATACCTTTGTGGATTCGTCGTGGTATTTCATGCGCTACACCGGGGCAGATGCGAAGACCATGGTCGATCAGCGCAATCAACACTGGATGCCAATGGACCAATACATTGGCGGCATCGAGCATGCGATTTTGCATTTGCTCTATGCGCGCTTTTGGACCAAGGTGATGCGTGACCTCGATTTAATTACGTTTGATGAGCCGTTTACTAATTTGCTAACGCAAGGCATGGTTCTGAATGAGACTTACTACAGCGAAGACGCCAGCGGTAAAAAGACGTGGCTCAATCCCCTTGATGTGGAATTAACGCTTGACAATAAAGGTCGGCCAACGGGTTCGAAACCCAAAGTGGGTTCTGATATTGAGCTAAATGGCAATCCCATCACGATTGGTGGTGTGGAAAAAATGTCGAAGAGTAAAAACAATGGCGTTGATCCGCAGGCTTTGATTGATCAGTACGGCGCCGATACAGCAAGGCTCTTTACGATGTTTGCGGCGCCACCCGAGCAGCAGCTTGAGTGGTCTGGTGCGGGCGTTGACGGCGCTTCGCGTTTTCTGCGGCGGGTATGGTCCTACTCGATCAGTCAGGCCGCTGCCATTCGATCTATTGCAGAATCCAATGCTGCTTTGCCAAGTGAATTGACTGAGACTGAGCAAACCCTGCGCCGTGAAGTTCACACGATATTGAAGCAAGCCAATTTTGATTACCAGCGCCGCCAGTACAACACGGTTGTATCGGCTGCCATGAAAATGCTCAATATCCTCGAGCCAATCAAGTTGAATGAAAGCAAGGACAGTGGCCAAGCAGTTCGTCCAGCTGTTTTGCGTGAATGCATCGGCATCCTGCTACGCATGCTCTACCCGGTCGTGCCGCACCTGACGCATCGCTTGTGGATCGAGATGGGCTACAGCAATCAGGATGGACTGATTTTGGATGCGCCTTGGCCGATAGTCGATGAAGCTGCCTTAGTGAAAAAGGAGATTGATTTGGTATTGCAGGTCAATGGCAAGCTGCGCGGTTCAATGAAGGTCGCGGCCGATGCGAGTAAAGAGGCGGTTGAGGCTGCTGCACTGCAAAGTGAAATCGTACTGAAGGCCTTAAATGGGGGATCACCCAAAAAAGTGATTGTGGTTCCAGGCCGCTTAGTTAATATTGTTGTTTAACGGAATAGAGGCACCATCATCAACTCCAAAATAAGCAAGCCTATCGTGAGCGTCAGCGCAAAGGGCAAGAACCCAATGCCCAGCTTAGACCGCAGAACGTGGCTTGGGTCATTCATTGCTTTACCTGCCTTATTGGTGACGGGGTGTGGTTTTAAGATGCGTGGCTCGGTATCGATTCCGTACAAAGTGATTGCGATTACAGGCGCTCCATCCCCATTATTGCGAGCTGATTTGGAAATGATGATTTTGTCGGGTAGCGACTCTAAGGTTGCCAATAACGCTAAAGATGCCGATCTAATTTTGGAGATCATCAGCGAAGTCAATACCCGTGAAATTTTGGCCTATAACGCTGCAGGTCAGATATCTGCCTATCGACTCAATTCCAGGGTTGCATTTATGGCAACCGATCAAAATGGCGTGAATGTTGTTCCTGAATCGGAAATTTACGTTACCCGTGATATGGACTTTTCGGTCTCTACCGTACTGGCAACCGATGTACAGCAGCAGCAGTTTACGAACGCAATGCGCATGGATTTATCCCTGCAGATTCTGCGGCGCATTTCGGCTGCTGCCAAACCGAGAGTGACTGCACCTAGCGGCGCTAAGCCTGTCATGGGCAAGCCTTAAGCATGGGATTGCCACTCGAATGATGACGAGCGATGCGCTGCAAGCGCATATCAATGGACTCAAATCTAGCCTAGCGCTCTCTCCAGTGTATGTCTTCAGTGGTGATGAGCCCTTACTCATGATGGAGGCCATGGATCAATTGCGCTCCGTCGCTCGAAAACTGGGGTATACCGAGCGTGAGGTGTTGATGCATGAGCGCTATTTTGATTGGTCATCATTACTGTCTGCTGGGCAAACTATGTCTTTATTTGGCGACAAGCGCTGGTTGGAATTACGCATTCCTTCGGGTAAGCCGGGTCGCGATGGTGCAGAAGCGCTCAAGCAATTTGCTGCACAAATGGAGTCTCAGTCACCTGGCCATGATGGTCCCGACACCATCGTATGCATTGTGTTGCCTAGACTTGATAGCAAAACCAAGACCTCAGCCTGGTTTAGTGCCTTAGAGGATGTATCAATCGCGGTGCAGATTGACTCGATTGATCGGAGTCATTTACCGATGTGGATAGCGCAGCGCCTGAAAAAACAAGGGCAAGCTGTGGAGTCTGGCTCGGCCGGTCAAGAAGCGCTGGAGTTTATTGCTAATCAAGTCGAAGGCAATCTGATTGCCGCTCATCAAGAAATCCAAAAACTGGGCTTGCTCTATCCGCAGGGCGCTTTGACGGAAGCGCACATTCGCGAATCCATCCTCAAGGTGGCGCGCTACGATGTATTTCAGTTAACTGAATCGATTCTGGCAGGGGATTTAGCCCGTTTAAACCGTATGCTCGATGGCCTCAAAGGGGAAGGGGAGCCTTTGCCCCTCATTCTGTGGAGCGTGACCGAGGAGCTTCGGATACTATCGAAGTTACAGGCCGCAAGTCAGCGTGGTGAGTCGGTCCAGCAGTTGATACGGTCCAATCGCATCTGGGGAAATAAGGAAAAGCTGTACCCTGGAGCCCTGCGCCGCGTGAATCCCATCAAGCTGCGGCGTGCTATGCAGGTTGCAGCGGGTTTAGATCGGCAGGCTAAGGGTTTATCGGCAGCAGACTTGCCTGCAGATCCCTGGGATGGATTACGTTTAGTGGGCAGTTTGTTGCGATAAATAGACCAAATAAATACAGTGGCAGAGTAAAAATGAGTACAGCGATTACCGAGATGATGCAGGCAGTAGGCAAGGAGGCTAGGCAGGCTTCGCGGGCGATGGCACGTGCTACTACCGAGCAAAAGAATCAAGCCCTCACGCACATAGCGCATTTGGTACGTGAACAGGCTTCACGTATCTTAGAAGTCAATACAGTCGATGTGGAGCGCGCCAAAAAAGGCGGGCACGATGCTGCGTTTATCGATCGTCTGACCATGACAGCCAAAACAGTTGAGTCGATGGCCTTGGGTTTAGAGCAAATTACGACTCTAGAAGATCCCATTGGCAATATTAGTCCCCTTAAATGCCAAGCCTCGGGCATTGAGCTTGGGCAAATGCGCGTTCCTTTGGGCGTGATCGGCATCATCTACGAATCCCGTCCTAATGTGACGATTGATGCAGCGGCCTTGTGCCTCAAGTCCGGTAACGCCGTGATTTTGCGCGGTGGCTCTGAAGCGATTGATTCCAATACGCTCTTGGCGGGGTTGATTCAGGAAGGCTTGGCTGCAGCGAGCCTACCAGCCAATGCAGTACAGGTGGTGACTACCACCGACCGCGCTGCAGTCGGTGCCATGATCACCATGACCGAGTACATTGATGTGATCGTGCCGCGGGGTGGTAAGAGCTTAATTGCACGCCTGATGGCCGATGCTCGGGTGCCGATGATCAAGCACCTCGATGGCATTTGCCATACCTTTATCGACCGCGATGCCGATCTTGATTTAGCTGTCACAGTTTGCGATAACGCCAAAACCCAGCGCTATGCGCCTTGTAATGCGATGGAGACTTTGCTGGTGCATGAAGCGGTTACTAGTGCGGTATTGCCGCGCCTGTGCAAAATCTACCAAGACAAGGGCGTTGAGCTGCGGGTGGATAAAAAAACGCGTGCCACGCTTGAGCTAGCCGGCTTTAAAGGCTTGGTAGATGCAACAGAAGACGATTGGAAAACCGAATACCTTGCACCGATTTTGTCGATTAAGACGGTCGCATCACTGGATGAGGCGATGGATCACATTGAGCGCTATGGCAGTAAGCATACCGATGCCATCATCACGACCAATACGGCGACAGCAGACCGCTTCTTGCGTGAGGTCGATAGCGCCAGCGTGATGGTCAACACCAGTACCCGCTTTGCCGATGGCTTTGAGTACGGTCTGGGCGCGGAGATTGGGATCTCTAATGACAAGCTGCATGCACGTGGCCCCGTTGGTCTAGATGGCTTGACCTCGCTGAAGTACATTGTGATGGGCCATGGGGAAATTAGAACCTAATTAAATCGGTATAGTAGTTAGTATTGAACTAAGGCAATGCCGCTTTAGTAAACGAACAAAGGGGATAAAAATGGGTGATGCGTATCTTTGGACAAAAACATTCCACATTGTTTTAGTGGCGTCGTGGTTTGCGGGCCTCTTTTATTTGCCACGTATTTTTGTCAATATGGCTCAAGAGACAAATCCCGAAGTCAACGCTCGCCTATTGGGCATGGCCGATCGCCTCTTTCGGTTTATGACCATTTTGATGGTGCCCGCGGTAGTGCTGGGCATCGTACTTTGGCTTCACTTTGGCATTGGCCGTGACGCGGGTTGGATGCATCCTAAATTACTCTTTGTACTGATCATTTTGGGATATCACCATTCGTGCTACACCTTGCTGAAAAAATTCCGGGCAGGTAAAAATAAGCGCAGTCATGTTTGGTTCCGTTGGTTTAATGAAGTGCCGGTGGTTTTGCTCGTCATCATCACTGCTATCGTTGTGATTAAGCCCTAAGCAAATCGCTATCCACCTCCTTTTTATTTTCTAGGCTTTCTTCATGCGATTTTTTGTGGTGTGCCCCGGCGGATTGGAAACAGTCTTAGCTACTGAGCTGCGGCAGATTGCCGAGCGTCCGGAACTCAAAGCCCAAGGCGCTTGGGTGATTGATCCAACGCCAACGAGCCCAACGGGTGGCGTTGGCTTGGCTGGGCCCTTATCGGCAGCCATGGCGCTTAATTTGCATTCACGGATTGCCAGCCGCGTACTCTTGCAAATGACAGAATCTACTTATCGCCAAGAAGACGATTTATATCGCTTAGCCCATGGCCTTGCGTGGGAGGAGTGGTTTACGCATAAACAAACCCTGCGAGTGGATGTGACGGCGCATCGCTCACCACTTAAGAGCTTAAATTTTGCGACCCTGAAAATCAAAGACGCGATAGTAGATCGCTTACGTGAAGTCTCGGGCGACCGTCCCTCGATTGATACCGCCTTTCCGGATGTGCGTGTACAGGCGCATCTTACTGCGACTCATGTATCGATCTATCTGGATACTTCGGGTGAGGCTTTGTTCAAACGCGGCTGGCGCGATGAAAAGGGCGATGCCCCTTTAAAAGAAAACCTGGCTGCGGGCATTCTTGCTTTCACTGGTTGGCAGCCCAAGCAGCCTTTATTTGATCCGATGTGCGGTAGCGGTACCTTTTTAATCGAGGCAGCGCAGATCGCCATGGGGATTCCGTCGGGAGCGATTCGGGCAGGTTTGTATGATGAGGCTGGCAAAGAAACAGCCACTACACGCTTGGCGTATCGGCCTTTGGTTACCTCGGTGCATGGCTTTGGCTTTTTACGTTTGAAGCCATTTGCGGTGGGCGCGGAACAAAAAAAGTGGCAAGCTCTAAAAGAGACGGTGCTCGCAGAAATACTAGAACGGCGTAAAGCCTTTCCGGATGCTCATTCATTAAGGATCAGCGGTAGCGACATTAACGAAAAACTGGTCTCGATGACCAAATCCAACTGGCAGCGCGCACAGTTGCCTGGCTTGCCTATGGTGCGTCAGGTCGATGCCTTGGCAGCTAAGCCTCCTACAATTGCCAGTAGCGCAGGGGATGGTGACGCAGCTGCCTTGCCAGGATTGGCTTTACTCAACCCCCCTTATGGACAGCGCTTGGGTATTAAAGGCGGCCGGGGTAATGATCGCGATCAGGCTCAGGACCGCTATGACGATGAGGGTTACGGGGAGGATGACGTAGATCCATACAGCCACAATATTGAGACCGGACGCCAGAGTGCCAAGCGTTCTAGCCGTGAGTCATTAAAGCGCTTGCAGGCTGAAGAAGAAATCGACCCTGCCTTTTTAGAGTTCATGAAGCAGTTTGGCCAGCATCTGAAAGATGCCTTTGGCGGCTGGTATGTCTTTATCTTGACGGCCGATATGGCATTGCCGGGGCAGTTGCGGATCAAAGAGTCACGCCGAACCCCGCTCTTTAATGGCCCACTCGAATGTCGTTTATTCCGCTTTGAGATGCGCTCCAAAGCGGAGCGTTTAGAGTCTTCTGGCAAGCCGATTTAGAATCAGAATACGATGATGTGAAGTTCGCTATAAAAAAGTAGACAGAAAGATAAAACGCAATGGAATTGAAAACCTATATGTGCCTGATTTGCGGATGGGTGTATGACGAGGCTGCTGGTTTGCCCGATGAAGGCATCGCGCCAGGAACGCTGTGGAAAGATGTCCCCATGAATTGGACTTGCCCTGAATGCGGCGCACGCAAAGACGATTTTGAGATGATGGCTATTTAATTTCCTTTTACACTTTTCAGCATCAGACTAATTAATCAATAAAGCAGATGAGAGTCACATGGGCTTAAACGAAACTATATTCGAGCGTGCACAAAAAACCATTCCAGGCGGCGTGAACTCCCCCGTTCGAGCATTTCGGCAGGTGGGCGGTGCCCCGCGCTTTATTAAGAAGGCGTTAGGCCCCCACTTTTGGGACATAGAAGATAAACGTTACGTTGATTTGATCATGTCCTGGGGTCCGATGATTGCGGGCCATGCCAATCCAGAAGTAGTTGAGGCAGTGCAGCGAGCAGCCACCCTGAGTTTTAGTTACGGCGCTCCCACGTTTGGCGAAATCGAATTGGCTGAGCGCATTTGCGCGACTATGCCCAGTGTTGAGCAAATTCGAATGGTGTCGAGTGGAACAGAGGCGACGATGAGCGCCTTGCGTTTAGCCCGCGGCTATACCGGACGCGACTTGATCATTAAATTTGAGGGTTGCTATCACGGCCATGCCGATAGCCTCTTGGTAAAAGCCGGATCGGGTTTGCTTACTTTTGCTGATTCAACTCAAAATGCACCTTCATCGGGTGGTGTTCCGCAGGATTTGGTAAAGCACACCTTAGTGTTGCCCTATAACGATTCGGCTGCCATTGAAGAGACGTTTAAGTTGCATGGTGATCAGATTGCTGCCGTGATCATTGAGCCCATTGCCGGCAATATGAACTTGATTAAAGCCAAACCAGATTTTTTAGCCGCGATCCGCAAGTTAACGCAGCAGTATGGTAGTGTCTTGATTTACGACGAAGTCATGACGGGTTTTCGGGTGGCGCTCGGCGGAGCGCAAAGCTTGCAAGGCATTACACCGGACCTGACTTGTCTGGGTAAAGTCATGGGTGGCGGTATGCCGATGGCAGCCTTTGGTGGCAAAAAAGAGATCATGCAGAAGTTGGCGCCGATTGGTAACGTTTATCAGGCGGGTACCTTGTCTGGTAATCCGGTTGCCGTTGCGGCAGGGATGAAGACCTTGGAGATTATTTCGCGGGATGGCTTCTTTGATTGCCTCGGTGGCCAAACTACGAAGCTAATGGCAGGCCTGAAACAGGCAGCAGATGAGGCTGGTATTCCATTCTCCACCGATAGCGTAGGCGGTATGTTTGGCTTCTACTTTACTGATCAAGTTCCCACTTCATTTGATGCTGTGACTAAAAGCAATATCGATGCATTTAAAGTGTTCTTTCACGCGATGTTAGATGAAGGCGTCTACTTGGCGCCATCCGCGTATGAGGCTGGCTTTACTTCAATCGCGCATGACAATACCGTCCTGGAGGAAATCATGACTGCGTCCAAGAAAGCGTTTGCCAAACTGAAATAGGTATTTGGCAATACTGCAGGCTTACATCTGCAAAGGATGGTCGTAGCCCGTTACCTGCACGATGCGATATTTGTTTGAACGACTTTTCGCGACAAAGTCGGGCACTTCAACTGCGGTGAGCTTACCGCCCCAAACGCAGCCGGTATCAAGGCCGGTCACTCGCGGTTTTTGAACTAATCCGAGCGTAGACCAATGCCCAAAAATCACATGGGTATTTGCGGTCTTGCGTTGTTTAACTTCAAACCAGGGTAGGTAGCCTTTAGGCCCTGCCTCTATGCCTTCTTTGCTCTCAAACTCCATTTGCCCTTTCGGAGTGCAAAACCGCAGGCGGGTTAGGGCGTTGGTGATCACGCGCAAGCGATCATTTCCTTTTAAGGTCTTACTCCACTTGGTTGGCGTATTGCCATACATCTCGGCTAAAAACCGCTTGTAAGACGATTTACGCAGCGCCTTCTCGACCTCATGCGCGCACTCCAAGGTTTGGCTTAAATCCCAATCGGGTAGTACGCCTGCATGAACCAGTAAAGCGTAGCCATTACTGAGGGCCATCGGGCGATGGCGCAGCCAATCAATCAGTTCTGCTCGGTCTTTGGCTTTTAAGATGCCATCGAGCGTATCGAGTGGGCGTGATCCCCGTAAACCCGCATCGCGTGCTAACAAGTTGAGGTCGTGATTACCCAAGATGCATTCTGCAACACCCTGCTCTTGCAGTTTTTTGAGGCGACGCAGTGTTCCTAAGGAATTCGGGCCGCGATTAACGAGATCACCCAAACAAACCAATTTCGATTTCTTGGGTAATTTGGCAATCAGTGCATCGAGCTGGGTTAAGCAACCTTGCACATCGCCGATAGCGTAAACGGATGACATGGGCAAAGTGTAGTGGATTAACGGGAAATCGTTTAACCAATCAGTCAGTCAGGAGTACTTACCTTCTTTACCACGCTGTAACGCACCAAGGTTTCTTTACGGGCCTCGTCATGATTCACGATCGGCAATGGGTAATCGCGGCCAAGCAAAATGCCGGCGGCTTCTAATTCAATATGACCCGCTTCCCAAGGCGCATGAATCGATTTGTCCGATAGCTTCTCTAGGGCGGGTACATAGCGCCGAATGAATTTACCCTGTGGATCAAAGCGCTGCGATTGGGTAGTGGGGTTAAAGATGCGAAAGTAAGGCTGTGCATCGCACCCGGAGGAAGAGGCCCATTGCCATCCGCCGTTGTTCGACGAGAATTCGAAGTCATTGAGGTGCTTTGCAAAATAGGCTTCACCCCAGCGCCAATCAATACCCAAGTCTTTCGTTAAGAAGCTGGCCACAATCATGCGCAGGCGATTGTGCATATAGCCACTTTGATTGAGTTGGTGCATAGCCGCATCAACCAAGGGGTAGCCCGTTTTGCCATCACACCAAGCCAAAAAGCGTTTCTTTGCAAGGGCGCCACTCTCCCAGCGAATGCCATCGTAATCCGGTTTAAATGAAACCCCCTTGGCCAAGCGGGGGTGGTTCGCCAGAATCATGAAATAAAAATCGCGCCATATCAGCTCACTGAGCCAGATGGTTGCGCCTATGCTACCGGCTAGCATGCGCCGGTGGGCCTCACGCACCAAGCCCCGAATCGACAACATACCAAAGCGCAAGTGGGTCGACAAATAACTCACACCTTTGATTGCTGGAAAATCACGGCCAATTTGGTACTGATCAATGCGCGTGAGGAATTCCTCTAGAAAAAGTGTGCCGCCCTCAGAACCGGGGGGGAGGTAGGTTTCAATTCCGGTTGCGCAAAAGCCCATTGACTCAAGCGATGGAATACCCAAATCCAATTTTTTTGGGATCGCTGCAAACTGCCCCGCTTTAGGGGCGCAAGCGCGGGGCGCAAGATCGCTCTCAAGAAGCCGCTTGAGCCAGGCATTTTTATAGGGCGTAAATACTGAAAACACCGTACTCGAATTGGTCAGTACTTCCTGCTTCTCAAAGATGACTTGATCTTTAAACGAGCTAAAAGCAATATCCTTTTTTTCGAGTTGCGCTGCAATCGCATTATCGCGTTCGATCGCGCTGGGTTCATAGTCATGGTTGACCAGCACATTGGCGACACCCAGTTCTCGTGCAAGTGTTGGGATGCACTCCCTTGGGTCGCCATAACGCACAATCAAACCGCCTCCGCTTTGGCGCAACTCGGCATCGATTTGTGCAATGCCCTGCCAAATAAAGTCAACGCGGCGATCGGCCGTGGGTTTAGTGTCGTCGGCCTTAAGGGGATCTAGAATGGTTTTATCAAATACAAAGGCGAGCCAAACCGCTTGATTTTCCTGAAGGGCGTGGCTTAGGGCGGTATGGTCATAGAGGCGTAAATCACGGCGCAACCAAACTAAGGCTGTTGAAGGGTTTTTCATAGTCCGTTATCTTAGGTTGGAATTGAAAAGGATGCTTAAAAGCAATTGAATTCGCTGTACGACTCCCTTGCAATAGCGTCGCTCTAAGCCGTTTGGGAGCAAAACGGGCTGTAGGCTAGGAGCTTGCTGGTAATTCGGTAAAATAACATCAAATGTCGCCCTCAAAGCCAAATCCAAGCGCAATACCAGGCGCTGCCTCCGAGGCCGTGGCCAGCGGAGCCGGTCCTGGTTCTGCCTCGATGTATTCTGCGACCTTTTTAGCTAATCAATTGCTCCTCGCCATGCCGGGCATGCTGGACGACAATTTTGCCGGTTCACTCATTTACCTGTTTGAGCACAACGAAAAGGGCGCAATGGGCTTGGTGGTGAATCGTCCTACCGATACCCAGTTATCGACCTTGCTCGAGAAGATTGAGCTGCAATCGGAAATTAAGCCCATTGCCGATCAAGTGGTGTACTTTGGCGGCCCCGTGCAGGTTGAGCGGGGCTTTGTCTTGCATGAATCAGCTGGTGCGGCGTATAGCTCCTCTTTAAGCGTGCCTGGTGGTTTGACGATGACGACCTCAAAGGACGTTCTGGAGGCGGTTGCTGGCGGCGGCGGGCCAAAGCGCTTCATCATGACTTTAGGTTATTCAGGTTGGGGCGCCGGTCAATTGGAAGAAGAGATTGCACTCAACGGCTGGATTAATGTGGCCTTGAGCCGTCAACGCATGGCGGACATTATTTTTGCAACGCCCGCAGCCCTGCGCTATGAGCGCACCATGCAAGCCTTGGGCTTTGACCCATCGCATTTGTCTGGCGAGGTAGGGCATGCCTAAACCGATGACGGTTTTGGCTTTTGACTACGGAACACGGCGTATTGGTCTAGCAGTCGGTAATTCGATTACGGCTTCAGGCCAGGCTTTACCCGTCATTGCAGCAAAAAAAGATGGCGGTCACTTTACGCAGATAGCGGCACGCATTGCCGAGTGGGCGCCCGATCACCTCGTGGTTGGCTTGCCATGCCACCCCGATGGTGCTGAGCATGCGATGACAGTAAAGGCGCGGCGCTTTGGCCAACAGTTGCAGGGGCGCTTTGGAATTCCGTTGACCTGGGTTGATGAACGCTATACCTCAGCTGTTTTAGAGTCAGACCCGACGATGCGGGACCAGCTAGATTCAGAGGCGGCGCGATTAATTTTGGAGCAGTTTTTTTTAGAGCATGCGGCGCCGCAGAGCCATTCGCTGGGATGAGGGTGAAATACCCAACAAAACCCGCCGGTCATGTTGAGGTGGTCTTAAAATAACCCGCAACGGAAACACAGTAGTTAAGGACAACGAAGATGAATGCTGAACTGCTGTACAACAAGTTGCTTGCCACACTGCAAGCGCAGCTCGCGGCAGAGCAGCCAATTCAGCTTGCTGGGCTTGCCGTTGGTGGCGCTTGGATTGCGGAGCGCTTGGCGCGCGATTTAGGCTTAGCCCACTATGGCGTGATTAATGTGGCTTTTCACCGAGACGATTATGCGGAAAAGGGCTTAAATGCGATTCGCTCTGCAGAAACGATGAGCACCCATCTGCCCTTTGATGTGAACGGTGCACACATCGTACTAATCGATGATGTATTGCTGACGGGTCGAACCGTTCGCGCAGCCTTAAATGAACTGTTTGATTTTGGCAGGCCGGCTGGTGTGGAGTTAATGGTGTTGGTTGATCGCGGCGGACGTGAATTGCCGATCGCAGCGAATTTTGTTGGCCAGCATATGCAACTGCCACCAAACCAAATTTTGGCCTTAGAAAAAACCCCGCAGGGTGGCTTTGAATTTACTCTTGAGGAGCGTGCAGCATGATTCAGACGAATAGCGCGGGCGATCTCACCCATTTGTTGACGCTCGAAGGTATGCCAAAAGAGCAAATTGTGTATATATTGGATACGGCGCAGCAGTTCGTCAGCATTTCGGATCCAACACGTGAGGTAAAAAAAGTACCGCTGCTGCGCGGCAAGAGCGTCTTTAACCTCTTTTTTGAAAATTCCACACGCACCCGAACGACTTTTGAGATTGCCGCTAAGCGCTTATCGGCCGATGTGATTAATTTGGACATATCGACTTCCTCAACTACCAAAGGCGAGAGCCTAATGGATACGATCGATAATTTAATTGCAATGCAGGCTGATATTTTTGTAGTGCGCCACAGCATATCGCGAGCGCCGATTGAGATTGCCAATCACGTTCCGGAGTATGTGCACGTGATTAATGCAGGGGATGGCAGCCATCAGCACCCCACCCAGGGTTTGCTGGACATGTTTACGATGCGGTACTTTAAACAGGACTTCACCAAACTGAAGGTTGCGATTGTGGGCGATATTGCCCATAGCCGTGTTGCTAAATCGAACATACATGCGCTCACTGCACTGGGCTGTACCGATATTCGGGTGATTGGCCCAGAAAGCCTCTTACCAACTGATTTGGATTTGCTCGGCGTGAAGGTGTATCACAGCATGGAAGAGGGTTTGCGCGGCGTCGATGTGGTGATGACCCTGCGCATTCAGAAGGAGCGCATGGAGGCAGGTAAGGTGCCCGAAGGAGCTGCATTTTTTCAGCAGTTTGGCCTCACGCCTGCGCGCTTGGCGCTCGCCAAGTCCGATGCGATTGTGATGCACCCTGGGCCCATGAACCGCGGCGTCGAGATTGATTCGGCGGTGGCCGATGGCGCGCAGTCCGTGATTCTGAAACAAGTGACCTTCGGCATTGCGGTGCGCATGGCAGTGATGTCGATTGTGGCTGGTAACTAATCCGCACTGCCAGGGACGGATGCCAAGTTCAACTACGAAGAGGCGCTGGCTGATTCTGTCGCATGCTTTCAATATGGATGGCAGGGCAGCCAGTCAAACCATTACCGATAAGATACCCTATTTTTTGGATGCCGCAATAGAGCCAACGGTGTTGAGTTCGATTACCGGTATTGAAGACAAGCGCTTTGCGCATCGGCAGTTTTTGGCCTGGGGGCCCGCTGCATTTCGCTTTGACTTTCGGCATTGGATAGCAAATCAGTATGGCCGAGGATGGATTTATAAAGTTGTGACGCCGCTAGTATCCATCGTGCTCGCCCCCTTTATTGCGATCGAAAAGGGCTTGTTGGGGTATTCCAGCCAATGGTCTTGGGCGATGCCGGCATTCATGTACGGCCGTAAACGCATTCGGGCGCAGCAAGTGGATCTGGTCTATTCCACTGGGGGTGCATGGTCAGCCCATTTGGCGGGCTTATGGCTAAAAAAAGCAACCGGCGTGTATTGGATCGCAGAAATTCATGATCCCTTGGTTATCCGCAGCAACCCAGACGATCTGGGTTTTGCAAGGCCAAAGAATCGCGACGCCCGCTTACGGCAGTGGCTGGAGGCGCAAATCTGCAAACATGCGGACTTAGCCTGGTGGTTTACCGACGGCGCCGTTCATTACGCCAAACTCCGCAATCCCAATTTAAATGAACCAAGCAATGCCAATGGGGTAATGGTCATTCCGGGGGCAGAGCCACCGACTACTGCTATTGGCAAGGGCGAGGCGAATCAGCCCAATCCTTCTGCAGCCACGCATGTGTATGGCAAGCACTTTACGATTAGCCATTTCGGCTCTTTGGCGAATAACCGCTCGATTTCCACGGTCTTGCATGCACTACCGTCGTTTTTTAATCGGTATCCACAAGCGCGAGGCGTGCTCCGCATCGATGTGTATGGCGCCAAGGTAGATACACTCACAGCAGAAGCAATTCGGCAATACGGTTTTGAGGATGTGGTGATTGAGCACGGCCGGATTGAAAAAGACTCGGTAACTGGGCAATCCGGGCGCGAACGCATTGCCGAGCGCATGCAGGCGGCCGATGTGCTGCTCTTGCTGCATGGCGATGATGAGTGGTGTTCGGAGTACATTCCTTCTAAGATGTACGAGTACTTTTGGATGGGCCGGCCTATTTGGGCGATTACCCACCGCAATCCGCAGATGAACCTATTGCTAGAAGAGCGTCATGCCTACATTAGTGCGGCGGACGATCAATCCTCGATAGATCAGACCCTGGAGCGGCTGTGGTTGGATTGGCAACAGCAAAACCTCGCACCATTGGCTTGGCAGCCAATTGGAGTCGATCAGGCAGCCAAAAGAATCTTACAATTGGCAGTGGGATTTCAGTAATACTGTCTCGATTCCTAACCCAACGGAGTGCAGCGCTTACCCATGACTACATCACCCCTACGCAATCTGGTTCTATACAGCTGCACCTTTAGAAAAGATCTATTGCGCACAGTCAAGTTAGCGCAGAGCATTCAAAAACACAATACCACCCGCATTCCGTTTTATGTGTCGGCTCCAGAAGAGGATGTATCGCTCTTTCAGGAGCACTTGGCACCATTTGAGGCGATGGTCTTTAATGAAAAAGAGATTTTTGAGAAAAATCCAAAATTAGATATAGAGCGGTTGTATCAAATTCGGGGTGGCCTGCGTCAGCAGGTCATCAAGTCTGAGTTTTGGCGCCTGGGCCTCTCTGAAAATTATTTGGTACTGGATGCGGATTGTGTTTTTATTCGCGACTTTGATGAGCGCGACTTTATTGCCTACGATGCCGTTCCTTACTCCGTCATTCATGAAGGCAGGGATATGCTGCAGGCAACCGATCGGTTCGGCCCCAAGCAAATCCGAGGGCATTTCTTAAATGACCGTGAGCCGATCAAAGCCGCATTAGGCAGAACCGGGGTGACCTATGATTTTGGCTACGCTCCGTTCTTATGGAGCTCCGCAGTATGGCAATCCTTGGATGAAAATTACCTCACACCAAACCAAATGAATTTTTTAGATGCGGTTGAGCTCTGCGGTTCTGAGTTCACTTGGTACGGTGAATCGCTGGTGAACTTTAGGGCAATTCCCATTTATCCGCGCGAGCAACTTTTTAAGCATTACCACTATGAGCATCAATTGTGGGCAGATCAGCTGCTTGGCTATACAGAAAAAATCCTTGCCAAAGATTATTTGGGCGTAGTCTATCAATCCAACTGGGAGAGTTGGGGCGACTATGGCCCCAGCACTAAAAAAGTAAGCTCGCAAATACTCCGGTCTGCAAAGCGCATAGTGAAAAAAATAGCCTTTAAATTGCGCGTGCTCCCCCGAATACTGCGATGAGCGGACCCTTGCTAGACTTATCCGCAGTTACCTTACTTTGCGTTGAGACTAGGGATCCGGCACTAGCCCACTTTGCCATTCAACAATGCACTGATCAGGCCCGCTTTAACCGGGTTGTGTTGATCGCTGATCTCGCTAAGCTTGGGAATCCGCTCAAAAACTCACTCAGTAATCCGGAAGATAAACAGGAAATAACGCAAGGGGTAGAAAGGTTAAATGGCATTGAATACGTTCAGGCTCCCCCGATTAAAACAACCAAGGATTATTCGAATTTCCTTTTAACTGGGCTGCGGCAATATGTCTCTAGCCCCCACGTTTTGATTATTCAATGGGATAGCTTTATTATTCATCCAGAGTGGTGGACTGAGGACTATTTAAAATACGATTACATTGGTGCCGTATGGCCACACCATCCTAAAACGCCAGTTGGCAATGGCGGGTTTTCACTCCGGTCGGTAAAGTTGCTTGATGCACTGTTAAGCCCACAGGTTCCCAAGCGCCATCCAGAAGATATTTGCATCTGCATTGATAACCGAGAGCGCTTAGAGAAGGAGTTTGATATTCGATTTGCACCCACTGCAGTTGCGGAAAAATTTGCTGTGGAGCGCGGCGACTGGTATCCTGCATTTGGCTTTCATGGCTTTTTTAATTTTGCACGCGCGCTAAATCATGAACAGCTTTCTCATTTCCTGGGCATATTGCCGGATGAATACCTAGGCGCAGTTGATACATACGACCTGATCAATGATTTGGTAAATAAAGGCAACTACGCCGCAGCCAATGCGATTTTTAAAAAAACAAAATTTACCTGGAAAATGAGAAGACAATACATCCATACTTTTTTTAAATTAATTTTTAGGAAGAATTAAAAGTGGCCACATTGCCTGCCATCAAGCCATTTTTTAAAAAATACAATAACTTAGTTATTGTACTGATGAGCTCACTCCTATTGGGCATTTGGGCTGTTGAGAGCACCATCGCATTGCGAAATATTTTGCTGTGGGTTGGCGGAATAGCATCACTCTACTACTGGTTTCATTTTTACGTAGAGCTGAAAAAAAAGAAAATACAACTGCATTTGCATTTCTTAGTCTACCTAGCCCTTGGTCTTGTTGCGGCGATGATGGTGTGGGTACTGGTGCATTATCTTTTTTTTACAATTGACCCACTACGCCAGTTGCATGAGCTAAAAAGTACTTGGGTGCGGGCATGCCTTGCCATTGCACTTGGCTCGGCTACGGGACTTTGCCTGCTGAGGAATAGACGGTATTTACCCATCGTGTGGCTGGGCTTGCTTTGCAGCTTTTTTGTGTTGATTTATCAATACATCCCCAAAGCATTACTGAACAACAGCTTTTTTGGGACCGACTACTACGGCGACTATATTTACTGGGCCAAGTTTAACGGCGTACTCGCCGGCACAATTCTGATTGCAGGTCTTTTGGGTTTATTGATTGACCAATTCGTGTCGGTGCCCAAGCGCTCTAATTTAGGCAATGGCTTAAATAAGCAAAAATTGATAGCTCAAAATGGCGCGCAGACGAATGTGTTTGCGGCCCCAGAAGGGCAGCAAGATTACCGCATTCCAGCATATTCATTACTGGGTATTTTTGTTGCGATTTACTCGTTCGTTTTTATTTTTGATGCAAAGGCAGGGGTTGGCCTAGCGATCATATTAATTGTGTTTTGGATTGGATTTAGCCTCATTCACTTACTAAAGAATGCCAATCACCCGCTCCATCGGGATTCCATTTCTAGCATCAGTAGGAAGGCCCTGCTTTTCTTTATGCTGATATTGGCGGTACTGACACTGTTGACATACAAGCACATGAAAAATAATCCGGGCTGGGAAAACTTGTTTACGGATATGGCGATCTCGGCGGATGTTGAAAAATACACCAATTGGCATAACCCAGTAAAACTCGGCTACCCTTTGCGCGAGAGTGGCGAATCGGTTCGACCCAACACCTATGAGAGGGTCTCGTGGGGGGTAGTGGGATTGCAACTGATCCAAGAGCAACCGTTCGGTTATGGTGTTTTTCGATCCTTTGCACAGCAATTGCGCGGAAAAGTGGATAACTTTACAAGCGCGGTTTACACCCATTCTGCTTGGATTGATCTAGGCCTTGCCTTCGGAGTTCCTGGGTTAGTTCTATTGCCCCTCGCCATCCTGCTGTTTCTGCTTAATGCCATTCTGACGGGGCGCCACCCGTTTCGTGGAACCATCATCAGTATGTGCGTTGCCTTGTTGGTTTTATACAGCGTTGGAGAATACGCGTTTCAACACGGCATAGAAATATTGTTGTATTTTTGTGGGCTCTTACTGGCGCTATCGATGTGGACATATCGCAATTCAGAATTAGATGATCTTTCCCAAGCCTAGCCCTCTTTAATTCGTCTGCTAATCTACTTGATTGACGATTTGCTGTGCTCTGCGACCGAATTCAAGTAAAAGGCGGGATTCGGTTTCTGACGAATAGTATTCAGATAAATTGCGTAACTGCTCTTGATAGGCTTGGCTCCCAATAATGCGCTGCAGTTGATTGATCATATGTTTTATACGGCCGATAAAATCAATTAAGTCGCCGCAATGCACTTCTGTAAATATGGGCGACTTAAAATATTCTTTAGCCCCCTCGCCTGTATAGCCAATAACCAAATTACCTGCCATTGCTGCCTCAATTGGCGGCAAGGCAAATCCTTCTGCTTCGCAAAAGGATAAAAAAATAGAGCTTTCTTTTAACAATGCAACAACCTCTTCTTCCGATTTATTATCAATCGCAGTGAGTTTCCAATCCTCTGGCAATGATTGCTCTAAAAAAAAGTGAATCATTTCTGCATGCCCAGTAAGTTTCCTTGGCATATAAGTGATAATTTTTTTCTTAGGGGGGTATTGACTCTTAAATGCATCAGCGATATTTGGTATCACCCTACAAATTTTGTTTGAATTAAGATTTGGAAAGGATAATTTAAGAACCTCTGTTGTATCTTCTGAAATTGACAGTATTAAATCTGCTTTTTCATATACCGTATTTAGTAATGCAATATTTTTTTTGCCGCCTTGATGAATCATGTATCCATTTTGTACAAAAATGCCGTACCTTAAGTTTCGCTGAATGCATTGAGATCCGATCTGATTTGCCCATACCTCTGGAATGACAATGAAATCTGTTTTTGGATCAAAGCGTGTTTTTTCATACATCTCATGTTTTTTACGAAACAGCTTTCTTTTTCCGCTACGAATAGTGGCATTGTGTTCGAACCAATTACAGGAAAAGGCAGCATCCTCAGGATGAAAAACGGAGCTAGCAATTCCAGCCCTATTTAACATTTCAGAGTGGCGGTAAATTACTTTGATTCCGCCAATTGGTATATTGACGGCTGGAGATAAGTAAACAATTTCCATTTATAGTTTTTTCGGTATTCTGATTTTGTAAATAGGTAACCATGTTGGTGTCAAACTCAATCAATGTATTTTAAGGCTAAAGCATGAGTCTGCATAAGCCTATAATGGCCTATTCCAATTTTGTAAAAAGTTTTCGGGTATGCCATATCAATGTAATGCAGGAGCCATCAATTGATACTGATAACGGGTGGAGCAGGTTTCATCGGCGGCAATTTTGTCCTGGATTGGCTAGCCGATCCGACTGCGGAAAGTGTTGTCAATCTAGATAAATTAACCTATGCCGGCAACTTAGCTACTTTAGAGGCGCTTGAGGGCGATCCCCGCCATACCTTTGTGCGGGGCGACATCGGCGATCAGCAGTTGGTTACCGATTTGCTAAAAACACACCAGCCGCGTGCCATCGTGCATTTTGCTGCTGAGAGCCACGTTGATCGCTCGATTCATGGTCCGGCCGAATTTGTGCACACCAATATTGTGGGCACGTTTAATTTGCTGGAATGCGCAAGGGCCTATTGGAATGGCTTAGATGAAAGCAACAAAGCAGGCTTTCGCTTTCATCATGTTTCGACGGATGAGGTGTATGGCTCCTTATCGGCAAGTGATCCGGCATTTACAGAAACCCATCCCTATGAGCCCAACAGCCCATACTCCGCTTCAAAAGCGGCGTCAGACCATTTGGTGCGGGCCTGGTTTCATACCTATGGCTTGCCCGTCATCACCAGCAATTGCTCGAACAATTATGGGCCGTACCACTTCCCAGAAAAACTGATACCACTCGTGATTCTCAATGCCCTAGGCAATAAGCCATTACCGATTTACGGCGATGGACAGCAAGTGCGGGATTGGTTGTACGTCGGTGATCATTGCGCTGCCATTCGGGAAGTGCTGGCTAAAGGCAAGTTAGGTGAAACCTACAATATCGGCGGTTGGAATGAAAAGACCAATATCGATGTGGTTAAAACCATTTGTACGATTTTGGATGAGCTCAGGCCAAGGGCAGATGGAAAATCGTATGCCGAGCAAATTACCTTTGTTAAAGACCGCCCCGGGCACGATCGCCGCTACGCGATTGACGCGAGCAAACTGAAACGTGAACTCGGCTGGCGCCCTGCTGAAACCTTTGATACTGGTATTCGTAAAACAGTGCGATGGTATTTAGATCACCCGGCGTGGGTTGAAGGCATAGTCAGCGGATCCTATCGCGACTGGCTACAAAAGCAATACAGCTAAGTACGCAAGCACATAGACTAGCCAGATGAACATTCTCATTTTCGGCAAAGACGGCCAGCTTGGCAAAGCATTGCAAGCTAGGTTTGAAGCGAGCGCCAACTGGGCTGCTAAGTCCGGAATGCGTCTTCATTACCTTGGGCGAGCCGAATGCGATTTGAGTAAGCCAGACGCAGTGAGTGCCGCACTGGATCAATTCAAGCCCAATTGCATCATGAATGCGGCGGCCTACACGGCAGTCGATGCCGCCGAGACTAATGAACTGCTTGCCAATGCCATCAACGCAGGCGCGCCGGAGCGCATGGCTCAATATGCAGCCCAGCACGGCGCCACTTTTTTGCATTATTCCACCGACTATGTGTTTGATGGCAGCAAGGAAGGCCCTTATCGGGAGACCGATGCGCCTAATCCCCTGGGGGCGTATGGCAAAAGCAAGGCCGCCGGTGAGCGTGCGATCGAGGATGCCTTTTTGCATGCGACGCAGGGGCAGTACGCTATTTTGAGAACCAGTTGGGTATATGGTGAGGGTGGTAATTTCATTCGGACGATGCTGCGCTTGGCGCAAGAGCGTGACGAGCTCCGGGTGATTGCAGATCAGCACGGAGTGCCAACCGCGGCAGCGTGGTTAGCACAGGTCAGTATGGCCTTGGCATTTGATCGCCATGGCGCGCTGCGCGCGTTTCCATCGGGCATTTACCACGCAGTACCCGCCGGCGAGACCAGTTGGCATGGGCTAGCCTGCTGGGCGGTGCAAGAGGCTAGCCAAGCGGGCATGCAGCTTAAAGTCGACGCCGGGGCAATTCTGCCGATTCCGGCAAGCGCGTATCCATTGCCAGCGCCGCGGCCGATGAATTCACGGATGCAAACCACGAAGTTGCTACAGCAATTGGAAGCCCAAGCCGATGTGTCAGAATGGGGCCATTCCGCTGTTACCTTGCTCCGTACCCCTTGGAATGTTGGCGTCACGGATTACGTGCGCGCCATGGCGCGGCAGCACACAGCTTAAGTACCGATTGAAAAGGCAGTCACTATGGCGGTAAATCGAAAAGGCATTATTTTGGCAGGCGGCTCTGGAACGCGCTTATATCCAGTGACGCAGGCTATCTCCAAACAGCTCATGCCGGTCTACGATAAGCCGATGGTGTATTACCCCTTGGCCACATTCATGTTGGCAGGCATTCGGGATATTTTGCTGATTTCAACACCGCACGACACCCCCCGTTTTGCCGAGTTGCTAGGTGACGGTTCGCAGTGGGGCCTGTCGATTCAATACTGTGAGCAGCCTTCGCCCGATGGCTTAGCCCAGGCCTTCACCCTAGGCAAATCCTTTGTCGGCAACAGTCCCAGCGCCCTCGTTTTGGGCGACAACATTTTTTATGGCCATGAACTCGTGAGTCAACTCGATAGTGCAAATGATCGAACGGCTGGCGCTACGGTATTTGCTTACCACGTCAATGATCCAGAACGCTACGGCGTAGTCGATTTTGATGAAAACAACAAAGCCTTGTCCATCGAGGAAAAACCAGCCAAGCCACGCAGTAATTACGCGGTTACCGGCTTGTACTTTTATGACAATCAGGTCTGCGATATCGCCGCTTCGATTAAGCCTAGCGCCCGTGGCGAACTTGAAATCACCGACGTGAATCGGACCTATCTGGAGCGCGGCGAACTCCATGTCGAAATCATGGGCCGTGGTTTTGCTTGGCTCGATACCGGTACCCACGATTCCTTACTCGATGCGGCTGGATTTATTGCCACCTTGCAAAAGCGCCAAGGTTTGATGGTGGCATGCCCTGAAGAGATTGCCTACCGTCAGGGCTGGATTAGTGCTGAAGCAGTAGAGCAGGTAGCGGCGCGCCTGAGTAAAAACAGTTACGGTCAGTACCTCACCAAAATACTCCACGAACTCAAGCCCGGCAACCGGACTACGCGCTAGCCCCTAAAGTGAGGACATGATGCCAAGGGATGCTCCAATGAAACTGCACGTAACACCTACTGCGATACCTGAGGTATTGGTGATCGAGCCAACCGTATTTGGCGATAACCGGGGCTGGTTTACCGAGTCCTTTAATGCAACCGACTTTGCCAAGGCAACTGGCCTTGATGTGCAGTTTGTGCAGGACAACCACTCCTTTTCTCGGCAATGGACTTTACGCGGAATGCATTACCAAATGGAGCATACCCAAGGCAAGTTGGTGCGCGTCATTGCTGGCAGTGTGTTTGATGTTGCGGTTGATTTACGTAAACATGCCGCTACATTTGGAAAATGGGTAGGTGTTGAGCTCAGCGCGCAAAACCACAAACAGCTATGGGTACCACCGGGCTTTGCCCATGGGTTTTTAGTGCTGTCCGAAACGGCCGAGTTTGTCTACAAGACAAGCGATTACTATCACCCCGAGAGTGAAGTGTGCCTCTCGTGGTGCGATCCCGAAGTAGCGATTGAGTGGCCAATTCCGCTGGGCAAGCAAGCCCTCTTGAACGCCAAGGACGCTGCGGGTTTGACCTTGCAACGGGCGCCCACGTTTTAATTTGCTAAATCCCGCAGCGAGCGTTGGCCTAGTCAAGAGGCTAGGCTAAGGCACCCTAAACCAGACGATAATCCAAGGATGAGCACTACGCACCTGTCCAGCAATATCTTGGCCACACCACACTCCGAGTCGCCCGCAATCTTGATTGTGAAACTCTCCTCGCTGGGGGATGTATTGCATACCCTGCCGATTGTTTGGGATTTGCGCAAACGCTTGCCCCATGCACAAATCGATTGGATCGTCGAAGAAGCCTATGTGCATTTACTCGAGCCCTTAAAAACAACTAGCACCTTCCGAGGCATTGATCGAATTATTCCAGTGGCTTTTCGGCGCTGGCGTAAGCAGCTATTTCAGTGGAATACTTGGCGTGAGTTTTTTGCGATGCGCGCCATGCTGCAAGCCGTGCCATACGATGTGGTTTTAGAAACCCAAGGCTTAATTAAATCGGGCATGGTGTGCGCCTTGGCGCGCAAGTCAGCGCAGGGCCTTGTCACTGGCCTTGCCAATGCGACGCTGCATTCGGGGTATGAGCCGATGGCGCGCCGCTTTTATGATGAATCGGTGCAAGTGCCCCTGAAATGCCATGCAATTGATCGCTCGCGCTGGGTCATGTGTTCGGCATTGGATTGGCCGCTGTTTGATCGGCGCAGCGAACCGCCCCAGTTTTATCCAGATGAAAAAACCGCAGGGCTAAGCCCATTGATTTTAGAAGGCATGCGCCTGCAGCCTACGGGCTTACCTGCGCCCTACATCCTGTGCTTTCATGCCACCGCGCGGGCGGCTAAGTGTTGGCCCAATGCCAATTGGATTGCAACTGGTCAGGCTTTATCAAAGCTAGGCTACCAGTTGATTTTTCCCTGGGGCAGTCCGGCTGAAATGAAGACCAGTGCCCATCTCGCTAGCCAGGTTCCGGGGGCCCTTGTGCCGCGGGCATTCTCGATTGAGGAGGCCTACCGCCTGATTGCCCATGCTGCGCTGACGATTGGGGTCGATACGGGTTTAACCCATTTATCGGCTGTTTTGGCTAAGCCCACCATTGAAATCTATTGCGACTCGCCGCGCTGGAAGACCGAAGGCTACTGGAGTAGCGCGATCGCCAATTTGGGCGACTTTAAGTCTATTCCGCAAGCCAATGCCGTGCTTGATCACGCAAAGGTACTGTTAAAAATAGGAAGCAGTCAGGCGAGGTAAAAGTAGGCCTTGATTGGGGTGCCTATTCTATAATCGAGTGATGTCTAAAGCCCCCCTTCTTTTGCCGGTTATTTTGTCTGGTGGCGCTGGAACCCGCTTGTGGCCAGTATCGCGTGAGGGGCATCCAAAACCGTTCATGAAACTGGCGGACGGGCAAAGCCTATTGGAAAAGACGTATTTAAGGGCAGCTTCTTTAGAGCGATGCCTGCGCGTAGATGGTTGTCCTACAGTACTGACGGTCACCAATACGGAGTACTACTTTTTATCGCGCGATGTTCAGACCAAGGCAAACATCGATAGCCTGTTTTTATTAGAACCGTTTGCGCGCAATACCGCAGCAGCGATTGCCTTAGCCGCCCATCAAGCCATTCGTCGTTTTGGCAAGGATGTTGTTTTGCTAGTCTTGCCAGCCGATCACCTGATTGGTGACTTAGGGCAGTTTGATGCGGCCGTTAGTGCGGCACTCGATTTAGCGCAGCAAGGGTATCTCGTGACCTTTGGTATCACGCCAACGGCCCCAGAAACGGGCTTTGGTTACATTGAATATGGACACGATTTAGGCGGCGGTAAAAAAGTCTCGCGCTTTGTTGAAAAGCCCAGCGTCGATAAAGCGCAAGAGTACCTTTCCGCCGGCAATTACCTCTGGAATTCAGGCATGTTTTGTTTTGGTGCCGCAGCCTTGCTAGAGCAACTGCAGTGCTGGGCACCCAGCGTTGCGGCCAGTGTCCAAGCGTGCTGGGACGCAACTGGATCTCAGGATCAGCTGGACTCGGCCCTTGAAATTCCAGCCGCCTTTTTTGAAAGTGTGCCAAGCATTTCGATTGACTATGCGCTGATGGAGCACTCCGATCAGGTCGTGGTGGTCGAGGGCGGCTTTGCTTGGAATGACATTGGCTCTTGGGCTGCGGTGCGGGATTTGGCCCTGCCAGATGGTCAAGGCAATCGCGCTTTGGGGGAATGCATTTTCGTGGATACGAGCAACACCTTTGTGCAGTCCGAAGACCGCTTGGTGGCTACCGTTGGCCTCAAAGACATAATGATTATCGACACCCCCGATGCGCTCTTGGTGGCCGATGCTAATCGCTCGCAGGATGTTAAAAGCGTGGTGTCGGAACTCAAATTGGCTGATCACCACATCGCTAAATTACATAAAACCGTATCGCGTCCCTGGGGCACCTATACGGTTTTAGAAGAAGGCACGAATTTTAAAATTAAGCGGATTGAAGTCAAACCAAAAGGGCGCTTGAGCTTGCAAATGCACCACCACCGCAGCGAGCATTGGGTGGTGGTGAGTGGCCTGGCAAAAGTAGTCAACGGTGAAAAGACGCTAACGCTAGCAATAAATGAATCAACCTATATTCCTGCAGGGCATAAACACCGCTTAGAGAATATTGGTTCCGAGGTCTTGGTCCTGATTGAGGTGCAATCGGGTTCGTATACCGGAGAAGATGACATCATTCGCTTTGATGATGAATATGGCCGTGAATAAGCGCGGCCAGCGACAGTCTAAAAAGAGGTTCTTAGTTTGAATAATCATAAAAAAGTTGCACTCATTACGGGCATCACCGGTCAAGACGGTGCCTACCTTGCCCAGTTGCTATTGGATAAAGGCTATGTGGTGCATGGCACCTACCGCCGCACCAGCTCCGTTAATTTTTGGCGCATTAGCGAGCTGGGGATTACGCAGCACCCCGATTTGCATTTAGTCGAGTTTGATTTAACCGACCTCTCTAGCGCAATTCGCTTACTGCAAACAGTAGAGTCTTCTGAGGTGTATAACCTAGCCGCCCAAAGTTTTGTGGGGGTCTCGTTTGATCAGCCCATCACGACGGCGCAAATTACCGGCATTGGCGCGGTCAATCTGCTGGAGGCGATACGCATCGTCAATCCCGGCATTCGGTTTTACCAAGCCTCCACCTCGGAAATGTTTGGCAAAGTGCAAGCCATTCCCCAAATCGAGACCACCCCGTTTTATCCGCGCAGCCCCTACGGAGTTGCAAAGCTCTACGCCCATTGGATGACGATCAACTACCGCGAGAGTTACGGTATTTTTGCCTCCAGCGGTATTTTGTTTAATCATGAGTCGCCGCTGCGGGGCCAAGAGTTTGTCACCCGAAAAATTACCGACACCCTGGCGAAAATTCACTTAGGCCAAGCCCAGTGCCTTGAGCTGGGGAATTTAGATGCGCAGCGCGATTGGGGTTATGCCAAGGACTACGTCGTGGGCATGTGGAAAATGCTGCAAGTGGATGTGCCAGATACCTATGTGTTAGCAACCAATCGCACCGAAACCGTGCGGGATTTTGTGATGCTCGCTGCTAAAGCGGCAGATTTCCAGCTCGAGTGGCAGGGTAAGGACTTAAATGAAGTGGGTGTGGATAAAGTCAGTGGCAAGACCATCGTGCGGATTAACCCCCGCTTTCATCGCCCCGCAGAAGTCGATTTACTGATTGGCGATCCAGCCAAAGCCAAGCACGACTTGGATTGGGAGCCGACTACCGCATTAGAAGCGCTGTGCCAGATGATGGTAGAAGCCGACTTAAGGCGCAATCGCCTAGGCCAATCCTTCTAGTATGCGACTACTGCTGACTGGCGCAGATGGGTTTACGGGCGTTCATCTGAGCCAAGCCGCCAGGCAAGCCGGCTTTACGGTTTTTTCACTAACGGCGCAATTAGAGAATCGCCAAGAGCTGCAATCATGCGTCAATGAAGTGCAGCCAAGCCATGTGATTCATTTGGCAGCCATTAGCCATGTCACGCACGACGATAACCTGGCCTATTACCAAACCAACCTGTTAGGTAGCCTAGATTTGTTAGAGGCGCTCAGTACTCTAGCAAGCCCACCCCAAAAAGTGATTTTGGCAAGCTCTGCCAATGTGTACGGCAATACGGAGCAGTCCCCAATTTTGGAAAGCCAGCCGCCAGCACCGGTAAACCACTATGCGATGAGTAAGCTCGCAATGGAATTGCTATCCCGCAATTTTGATGCACGCCTGCCGATCGTGATCACCCGCCCCTTTAATTACACTGGCGTTGGCCACGGCGCCCACTTTGTGATTCCCAAAATTGTGGATCATTTTGCGCGCAAAGCCGATGTGATTGAACTGGGTAATGTGGATGTTTACCGTGAATACAATGACGTGCGCGACATTAGCAATCTGTACCTTGCCTTGTTAACGCATGGCCAAGCCGGCAAAACCTATAACCTAGCTTCTGGCCGCACCCACAGCTTGCGCCAAGTAATTGCCCAGCTTGAAAGCATGACTGGCCACTCGGTGGCAATTAAAGTCAATCCCCAGTTTGTCAGAAGCAATGAAATCGTTCGGCTGTGCGGTAGTTCGCAGTGCGTAGAGCAGGCAGCTGGGAAGATTGCCTGGCGCCCCCTCGAAGAGACTTTGCAATGGATGCTCAAGGCAAAAGCCCAATGACCGTTTGCGTGATTCTTCCGGCCTTTAATGAGGCTCTCACTATCGAGGCCTGCATTACCGATTTTCATGCGCATGTACCCGATGCGCAAATCTGGGTCATTAATAATCGCTCGACCGATAACACGGGCAGCATTGCCAAAGCAGCAATTACTAGGCTGGGCTGCGCCGGCGGCGTCATTGATGAAGCGCGTCCTGGCAAAGGCAATGCGATGCGCCGCGCGTTTATGGAGATCGATGCCGATGTCTATTTGCTTGCTGATGCGGATATGACCTATCCGGCTTCGCAAGCCTTGCAATTAATTGAGCCCATTGCCAGTGGGGTAGCCGATATGGTGGTGGGCGATCGCCATTCTGCCGGCAATTACGCCGTAGAGAATAAACGCGCGCTGCATGGTTTTGGCAATCGGTTTGTGCGCTACCTGATTAATCGCTTATTTAATGCGAGCTTAGTGGACATTATGAGTGGCTATCGCGCGATGTCCAGGCGCTTTGTTAAAAACTATCCGATTTTGGTTCCAGGTTTTGAGATTGAGACCGATATGACCTTGCATGCCCTGGATAAACGCTTTCGGATTATTGAAATTGCAGTAGCCTATAAAGATAGGCCAGAAGGCAGTTTTTCAAAGCTCAGTACCGTACGGGATGGCATGCGCGTATTAGCAACCATTGGTAATATTTTGCGCTACTACCGGCCCCTCTTCTTTTTTGGCAGTGCGGCTATCTTGATCGGCGTTCTGGGTTTGGTAACAGGAGCCCCCGTGATTGACGATTGGATTCGGCATCGCTACATTTACCATGTTCCTTCTGCAGTCTTGGCAGCAGGCTTAGAGATTATTGCGATTGTGTTGCTGGCAGTGGGTCTTATTTTAGATTCCATTGCGCACCAAGATAAGCGCCTATTTGAGCGCGGCTTATTGCAACAGCAATTGCAACACAATGAGCGCAAATCCAATTAATGAGCATAGTCCGCAATACTATTTTGCAAGGTTAAAACCCAATGGCTCAGATTGAATACAGCGGGCGTGATAATTTAGACGTGATGGCGCACGCCAAAAACTACAATCGGTTTTTGCTAGACCTGGTCTTACAAAATGCGCATCCCAACCAATCGATTGTCGATTTTGGCGCCGGCAATGGTACCTTTGCAGGCCCAATTGCAACATCCCATGAGCGCATCGTCTGCATCGAGACCGATCCGACGCTGTGCGCTGCCTTGCAAAGCCAAGGCCTTACTGTGGTGAATGATTTAGCGCAATTGGCGGATGGCAGTGTTGACTACCTCTATTCCCTGAATGTACTCGAGCACATTGAAGATGATGAGGCTATTGCCCAGCTGTGGTTTCAAAAAGTGCGGCCCGGTGGGCAGATCCTGGTGTTTGTCCCGGCTTTTCAGTTTTTATTTACCAGCATGGATCGGCACGTGGGTCACCACCGACGCTATACCCGCACTTCGCTAACGCGCGTTATTCAAAAAGCGCAATTTCAGATTACCGACAGCTACTACGCAGACAGTGTTGGAGTTTTAGCAACATTGCTCTACAAGGCGTTGGATCAAGGCGCTGGCCAGGTGAATGTGCGCATGCTCCGAATCTACGATCAATGGTGTTTTCCCATTAGCCGATTTTTTGATCGGATTACCAGACGCTTTATTGGAAAAAACGCCATCGTGCGCGCAGTTAAGCCAGCCTAAAAAGTAATTAGAGAGGGCTACGATCAGCCCGGCGGGCCGAAATACCCACTATTTCTGAGATACTGTGCCCATGAATACTTATGTGGTGTGGCAACGCATCTTGCAGCGTCTGCTGACCTTTCCGTATTTGCTCGGACTGCTGACGCTCATTTACGTGGGCGCGTATTTTTCTTTTTCCTTTACCCCAGGTAACAGCCCACTGTCCAATCCTTTGGGATGGTGGGGCTGGATAGACCAAGGCTTTTATCTCAAAGCGGCCAAGGCCATTTACGCCCTGAATTTTTCTGCCGACGAATACTTTTACCCGCCGCTGTATTCCGCCCTAGGTGCGGTATTTTTAGTTTTCTCTCGTGATCATCCGTTTTTTTTGGTCAATCTCCTTTGTTTTTTATGGTTTAGCTACGTCTTTATTCGCTGTTGCGATCTTTATTTTCCGCGTGCGGTGGGCGTCTTTTTATTGTTCGCCAGTACGATTTGCGCGATCCTCATTTTTGAAAACTTTGTGATTCCCTGGACCAGCACCTTAAGTACTGCTCTATTGGCTACTGGGATATTGGGTTTAATTTGGGTAGACGAGGTAAAAAGAAATAAACGCAGGGATCTGCGCTGTTGGCAAGCCTTTGTCGTAGGTCTGAGCCTTGGGCTCATGGTGCCCACCAGACCCGCAGATGCGCTCATTGGCATGGTGATTGGCTGCGCCTTTATCTGGAGTTATTGGACTTTACCGAAAATGGGAGATACTCAAAAGCATCACCTGCGTTTTTTTATCAGCGCCGTGCTTGGCGCTTTAGTAGGTCCTGCGATTTTTATTGGCTTTAACCTGTGGGTGCATGGCGCGCCCTTAGGAAATTATCTCCAAGTGGCTGGAAGCCATGGATTTTTCGTGGCGGATTTACCCGAAAAATTCTTTTCGATTTGGTTAAATGCACAGCCCTTGTATGGGGAGGCTAGGGCCGGGCTAATCGCGCGGTATCCGTGGTTACTTCTGTCGCTTGCAGGACTGGTATGGATTGCGCTGCGCGGGGATTTTTTACTGCGCACCTTGGCTTTTGCCATCACGGTCTTTTTTTGTTTATATCTACCCTACGGTGATTTATTGCCAAGTGGCTTATGGCGCTTTTTGAATGTCCATTATTTTAAATGGACCTTTCCCTTCTTTGCCTTATTTGCCTGCATTCTAGTGACTCAAATGGTGCGAAGCGTACAAGGTAAAGCAGGCTGGATACTGCCCACGAGCGTCTTGGTCTTGGTGCCCGTATTGCTACTCTCGCTCCAGATGAAAATGACGACCGAGCCGCTTGTGGCAAAACGTGAATCCGGCAGTAGCCTCGCATTTGAATTGCCCCAGCAGCCAATCGACTTTATCGATGTAAAAGGGGTAACGGGAAATTTTGAACCAATCTACTTTGGTGACCATGGGCTTACCCTCGACGATCACACATTAAAAATAAACCGCGATTATCGTTTGCTGGATCACGGCGCTGATATGCGCATTCTGTTTATTCGGCCCATCGAGGGTCGCACCCTAATCCTGCGCCTTGATCACCGATTGCAGCTGAATTCTGCGCAGCTCAACGCGCAATCGGGTAGCTATCGATTTTCCTTGGGCCTGCCTGGCTTTGCTGCGGATGCGTCCGCCTATGCGGTTCCAGCAGCCTATCGCTTGAATCACGTCCTCGATTTTTCAAACCAAGGGCTAAGTCATTTTTATATTCGGGAGGGCTTTTCGATAGCCGAAAGCCAGGGTCGCTGGACGCTCAATACGCAAGCACGTATTGATCTGCGCGTGATGGATTTATCCCCAGAAAAAAATGCCCAGTTGGAGCTGACCTTCAAAGCCCTGCTGAGTCCAGCCAAAGCGTGTCAACACGTCACGATTAGGTTAAACCAGCAAACCATTGGCAATACACGTCTGTGTTTGCAAGATCAGGGCGATAAGGCGCAGGACTATGTGTATGCGATTCCTGCCGGCACTATCGGGAAAGGGGGCTTAGTGCAAATCCAGATTGCGACGCCGGATTCAGTTTCCCCCAGCCAATTAAAAATGAATAGCGATGAGCGTAAGCTCGGGGTCTTTCTTCAGACACTCAAGATCACGCAGTGATTTACTCGGTGCTGCGTGCCGGGGATACTGGATTATCAGTAAGCCGTCTTGCTGCTAAAGCCATTGAGGATAGTGAGCATGATGATTTTGAAATCAAAGCCGAGCGACCAATGGTTGATGTAGTACAGGTCAAAGTCAACGCGGGCCTGCATCTTTTCCAGCGTATCGGTTTCACCGCGAAAGCCGTTGACCTGGGCCCAGCCCGTGATGCCGGGCCTGACCTTGTGGCGCTGCATATATGAATCAATCAGTGTGCGGTAATGTTCGTTGTGCGCAAGTGCATGCGGACGCGGCCCAACAATCGACATGCTGCCTTGCAGTACATTTAAAAATTGCGGTAATTCATCTAAGGAAGTGCGGCGTAAAAATTTGCCAATCGGCGTAATGCGCGCATCGTCTTTTGTGGCTTGAATCACCACATCGCCATCATCCAGTGTAGTCATCGTCCTAAATTTATAGACTTTGATTACGTCGCCATTGAGGCCATGCCGCCGTTGTTTAAAAAGAACCGGCCCTGGAGAGCTGAGTTTGATTGCAATCGCAATGAGTAACATCAATGGGCTAATGAGCACCAAAATAATCGATCCTAAAATCAGATCCTCGAGTTTTTTGAGTGTCCATACGCCCCCATAAAAAGGATGGTCATTGAGGATGATGAGCGGCGTATTGCCCAGCATCACCCATTGCGATCCGAGTAAATCCGCGATTAACACATCGGGAATCAGGTAGATGGAGGCGGTAGAGTTACCCAAGGCTTTGATCGCGGTATTGAGTTTGTCTTGCTCTGTTGCGGAATACGCCACAAAAACGTAATCAATGGTTTTGGTTTGCATGTCCAGCAACAGAGCATCCAAGTCATCGTAGTGGCCCACGGAAACTAGGCCAGTCCATGGCAATCTTTGAATTTGCTGTGGCAGTTTATGGGCTGCCGACATATTGCCTAAAATGACGTAGGTGCGGGTGTTACTCGAATGGGCACGCAAATAACGCAATACCAATAAAGTGCACAATCGCTCCAGTAAAAGCAAACACGGCGCTAGCGTAAACCAGGAAAAAACAATGAGGCGCGAATAATTTAGGGACGCTTTAGTAAGGACGGCCAACAGAATGAGTAGGGCGCATACGATGACCCAGGCAAGCAGGATTTTGCCAAACATATCCCCATAATTTTCCAGCCGAGAAGAGCGGTAGACAGAGCATAGCTCGGCAATAAAAAAGTAAAAGACCACCGCCAGTAGACCGGCATATTCATAATCGGCTACCGCAGCAATATCTAAGACGTGTTTTACAAAAAATAAACTGCACCAGATGATGGCAGCATCAAAAATCCGGCTAAGGAGCGAAAACTCAGCGGTATAGTGCCTTAAGAGTCCGTGCTGGCGATTATTCATGGGGTATTAAGGCGTATTAATTGCAGGCGGTCAGTACGGTGGCTGGAGATTGACGTATCCAATGGTGCAAAAGGGCGCGGCAAGGCGCGGCAGTGGCGTGTACTTTCGTTGCGATAGATGCATCCATTTAAGATGGTAGCAGTAAATGGCCGCAAGGCGCATTAGGGCGCCGTCGGGTGCCAAGCCTTTTTGGGGCGACGGGCTTAAAAAATACTGCAAATGGGGTTACTGCGCAGCACAAGGAGGGCTATTGCCGGTTTAAATTGGGTAAAATTGCCCCTAGGCCTTGGGATTTGCGGCGCTTGTATTGATCTGGCTGCCAAAAGCCGCATCCTTCATTATCGTTTTCATCACCAGAAGAATCACTTGAGTCTACGTCGTCACACCCTGTGGAATTTGGCTGGCAACGCATTGCCTTTGTTGGCAGGGGTGTTTTTTATTCCGTATTGCTTACATCAGCTGGGCTATGAAGCCTTTGGTGTGCTGACACTAATTTGGTCCTTGATCGGTTACTTTAGTCTTTTTGATTTGGGAGTAGGGCGCGCTTTAACCTACGAGATCTCGCATTTGATTAAAAGCGATCGCCCTCAAGACATTCCCAATACCGTATATGCAGGTCTTGGATTGACTGCAGTGACGGGGGCCATTGGCGGCCTCGTGATTTATTGCTTGGCCGATCCGCTTGCCAGTAGTTGGCTCAAGGTTGCGCCAGCGTGGCAAGCCGATACCCGCCTTGCCTTTGAAATCGCAGGCCTTGGAATTATCTTTACGACCCTAACCAGTGGTTTGCGCGGCGTGCAAGAGGCGCTGGGCAGCTTTGGCCTTGCCAACATCAACAAAATTTTCTTGGGTACGTGCATGTTCAGTTTGCCCGCGGTATCGATTTGGGCGCATGGCCCACAGTTGTGGGTGATTGCCATTTACATGGTCTTAGCGCGGGTCGTGGTGTTTTTGATGAGTTGTGCCCAGTTACGGCAGTACTTATTGGCCAAAATAGAGGCGCAAAAAATGCTGGGCCTGATTCGGCCCTTGCTGTCGTTTGGCGGTTGGGTCAGCGTGTCGGGTGTGGTTGGGCCGCTGATGATTTACGGCGATCGTTTTTTTGTGGGCACCTTAGTAGGATCTGCTTTGTTACCAATTTATGCCATCCCGCAGGAGGCCTTGCAAAGGCTCTTGATGTTTCCGGCAGCCTTTACCGGTGCCTTACTGCCCAAGATCGTGGGGATTAATCGCGCCGAGCTCAAATCGCGCTACCGCTTCAGCATGCAGCGCATGACCTGGTTTATGTTGCTCGTGTGCGTATTGGCCGCCGCCTTAGCGCACCCCGTTTTGGCGTGGTGGATTTCACCGGATTTTGCCGATGCGGCCTTGCCGATTGTCCTGATTCTCAGTGTCGGCATTTGGCTCAACTCGATTGCCACGATTCCATACACGTTTTTGCATGGCGTGGGGAGCACGAAATCGACGGCGCTGATTCATTTATTAGAACTCGGGATTTATTTTGTATTGCTTTATTTCCTGGTTCAGCAGTTTGGACTGCCAGGCGCTGCTTTGGCATGGACCTTACGAGTGGGCCTTGATTTAGTCCTGCTTAAGATGGCGGTAAAGCAACACATTGATTAATAATGCCATTCGGTAGCCAATGCGATCGACTACTGATAGGATCTAACTGGTTTTGGTGGTCAAAAAAAGAAAAGAGTATGTGATGCGTGATGAAAAAAATGGCCAATACTACAGTCATGTTCGCAGTGAGATCCTGCCCTTATTACCCGAGCATTGCGAGCGCGTTTTAGAAATAGGGTGCGGCAGCGGTGAAACCCTATTGTGGCTAAAAACCCAAAAACCCGATTGCCAATGGCTCGCTGGGGTTGAGCTATTTCCCCAATCGGGAGCGCTAGCAGCGCCGCGTTTGGATTGGTTTTGTGCTGGCAACATTGAAACGCTCGAGCTGGATATTGCGCCCGCTTCACTCGATCTGATTTTATGTTTGGATGTCCTTGAGCATTTGGTTGATCCCTGGAAAACCGTCGGCAAATTGCATCATCTTCTCAAACCAGAAGGGCACATCATCGCCAGTATTCCGAACATCCGTTACTACTCCGCTTCCTTGGGTTTGGTTTTGAAGGGCAATTGGGATTACCAAAAAGAAGACTTTTTAGATAGTACGCACTTGCGATTTTTTACGAAAAAGACAGCGCTTGCACTCATGCAAAGCTCCGGCTTGGCGATGGACATGGTGATTGGCAAAGGCTTAGAAAAAGGGCGCAAGGCGCGCTGGTTAAATCTACTCACGCTTGGCATTTTTCGCCCCTTCTTTGAATTTCGATACCTGATTCGCGTCAAAAATCGGCAGCGTTAATTGCAAAGACCAGCGTGATTTACATCATCGTTTTAAACTGGAATAGCTGGCACGATACGCTCGAGTGTTTAGAAAGCCTGCTCCAGTTGCAATTTCCCAATTACCGGGTGATGGTTTGCGATAACGCCTCCGAAGACGGCTCTGAAGCGCGAATTCGGCAATGGCTCACGCAATTACCGCCTCATCAATCGGAGCGCTTCACGCTGGTTCAAACCGGTGAGAACCGGGGATACGGTCCTGGCAACAATGTGGGCATTCGATTGGCGCTACAGGACGCTGCCATGGAGGCGGTATGGATTCTAAATAACGATGTGGTGGTCGATCCCCACGCCTTAAGCGCGCTTTATGAATATCACCTAGCGCATCCACTGCGCGGTTTGATTGGTTCAAAGTTGCGTTTTTATGCCTCGCCCGATCGCATTCAGGCGGTGGGCGGCAAATTCAATCCGGTGTTTGCCAGCTCTACCCACGTCGGTGAGTTTGAAATCGACCAAGGGCAATACGATCGCGATGCAATTCGTACTCAGATCGATTACCCCGTTGGCGCGGCTTTATTTGTGACCAGAGCCTATTTAGACAGTGTGGGCCTCTTGGCCGAGGAGTATTTTTTGTATTTTGAGGAAATTGACTGGGCTACGCGCGGCGCGCGCGCTGGCTGGGAACTGGGGTATTGCTGGCAGTCCACGGTCTTTCACAAAGAAGGCGGGAGCACGGGCTCGCATGCCGACCCCAAGCTCAAGAGTTACCTGTCGGATTACTACTCGGTCATTAATCGGGTGCGCTTTACCCGTAAATTTTATCCAGGCTACCTCTGGTCGGTTAAGCTCGGCCTACTCCTTGCCGCGGCCAATCGCATTCGGCGCCTTCAATTTGATCGCCTGAACATTGTTTTGAAGGCTCTAGCGAGTTAAGACGGCAAATAATTCTAGTTTTTACAGTTTTTTGCAGTAAAAGCGGCGTACCATCGGTTTTAGGGGGTCATAGGCCCCTTTTGGGCTGGTGCTACAATTTGCCCAATTCTTCAGCATACTTCCTTGATTGCACTTTATGCCTCCTAATATGGATCCGATTGACACGCACGCTGATCAAGTCAACATTTGGGCTGTGCTGAGTTATGTAGCGGGTCAGTGGCGCTGGTATGTTTTGGGCGCAATCATGGGTGTAATCGTCGGCGGCCTGTATTTTTGGGCGGCTCCTACTAAATACGAGGCCAGCGTCGTGATTCAGCCGGCCCGAGTCGGATCCATTCTGAGGGGTTCAGTCAGCCGCGTGCAAAGCGATGAACCCGAGCCAGCACCATTGATGATTGAGCGCCTAAAGCAGCCGGGCTTTTACACCGAGTCCATTCGCGAGCAATGCGGCGTAGAGGCGCGTAGCAATTTTCAAAAGAAGATGGTTGACAAAATCAATGTCAATGTCGTGAAGTTGCCCAATCCGACGCTCCAAAGCTTAACGATGGCCAAAATTACCTGGAAAGGGCCAACGACCAGTGCCGCAGGAAAGTGCTTAGAGGCGATTGTGGCAGCCCTGACGCAAGCCCAAAACCTCATCATTGCGCCGACACTGGCAACCTTGACTGAGCAAAAAGCCCAGTCCCAAAAGCTGCTCGATGTTTATGTAGCCGAAATGACCAACGCGAAAACGAAATCGCTAGCCAATTCCGGCAGCGCTAACTTTAATCAAAGCGTTATTGCAGATAATGCCGCGCAAAATTTACGGGTATCCTTGGCTTATCTCAAAACCGAATTAGCCGAAGTGACGGCCCAGTTGGCGCCGCCCTACAGCCAGCCGGTCACCAAACTAGAGCCAATTTATGTTTCACAAGACCCCATTGTCCCCTTACCTTTGGCTTTAGCGATTGGCGCTCTGATTGGGATTTTGGGCGGCGTGATTGCTTTGCTGGTAACGCGCAGCATTCGCCTCTATAAAGCACAAAACTAATTGATTGGCATGAACCAGTCATGCGTTTTTATCGCTGTTTTTTATCCCGCAACTGGCGCCTCGCGATGAAGTACTGTTTTAGCTTTAGGCCGCCCGTTTTTGTCCCCATTCAAAATCGGCTAGCGCTCTACTGAGTTTATGGCAGAGCCCAGCACCCTTTTTTTGGCGGTCATAGGCCTAGCCTGTTTCTTGCTAGGCACCCGTGCTTTGTTAGTCGGCCTAGTGATCGCTTCGGTGTTTCAGGCCATGGCGTTTATCGCCATTGGCGAAGGCCCCTTGATTGTGTATTACTTTTTTGGGGTGCTGTTTATTTTGCGCAATGGCATCGATCTATTGTGGCAAGCGACCGCGCCGACCAGCTTGGGCGAGAGAACACGCCCGCTCTATTGGTTGCTGCTCTTTGTGGTGATTGCCGCGCTTGGCGTCTTAGTATTGCCACTCGCCTTTAAGGGGGCGATGGTGTATTCACCCAAGCTTAGCCTAGATGAGCAATACAATAATCTGACCCCGCTCGCTTTTAACTCTTCGCATCTAAATCAGCTGGTGCAATTGCTGATTAATGCGCTGATCGTGCTGATCGTGTGGATTAGAAAGACACCGCCGCGGCACTTTTTAGTGGCTTTAGCATGCTCATTGGGTTTAACCGTTGGCTTTGCTGTTTGGCAGCTGGTATCCCATTTAACCGGCGCGTATTTTCCAAGCGATTGGCTCTACACCGTAAGCAATTGGAGCATCGGCAACGAGCAGCGTTTTGGAATTTTCCCCCGCATTAATGGGGTGTTTTTAGAACCGTCGACGATGGCAACTTACCTGGTTGGTTTTTTGGCTTTTTTACTGGTGTGGTGGGTGAAGCAGCCGTCGTGGAAATTGTTCGCCGGCCTATCCCTCTGTTTACTGAGTATGGTGCTGACCTTATCGACGACCGCCTATCTGGGTATCGTGCTGGTCTTTGGCACCGTCTTTTTGGGATTCGGTTTAACGCAGTTACTCTCGGGCGGCTGGATCAATAAAACCCTCTTTGGGATTTTGTGCATGACCTTGCTTTTTGCTTGGGTAGTGCTGATTATCACTACTGCTTCCACTGAGATGCGCGATCTATTGAGCTCGGTGCTAATAGAAAAAGAGGGAGGGGACTCCTTTCGCTTTCGCTTCGAAGCCGACCTGCAAAGCGTGCTGGTGGTCTGGCGCACCTATGGCTTGGGTTTGGGCTTGGGCGGCAATCGACCCTCGAGTTTTCTCACCTTGCTACTCAGCAACGTCGGTCTATTTGGTGTGCTTAGTTTCTTATTGTTTATGGCCAGTTTAAGCAGTGCGGCGCTATATAGGCTGCGAACAATCGGTAACCCGCAGTTATTGGCAATCGGTATTGCAGCGGTGTGGGGCCTGTGGTCGACGATGGCGGCCAAGGTCTTAGCGCAGCCCGACCTGTCGTTTGCGCCATTGTGGGTGTGGGCTTTCTTTTTGGCGTCGCTTTGTGTCTGCACAGCACATGCTGACCAAGCAACAGCAGCAAGGCGCGCTTGAAACTGATCTTTTCTCTAGACCCCATGCTCATGTCCCTAACGGGCATCGGTCGTTATACCTATGAGCTCGCCAAAGGCTTTCGCAAATCCCCTTTATTGGAAAAGGTGAAGTTTCAGTTTTTACTCGGCTGGGTAGATGATCCGCAGACCCTCATTGATAAATACCACTCGGGTGATAAGGCGCATGCCGGAGCGCCCGCTAGTCCCTTTAAGCAGTGGGCGCACGCCCAGGCGCGCTCGGCATTTTGGGCCGTATCGCCCACCATCAAAGGCATCATCACTGCGCCCTATAGAGACTACATTTACCACTCACCCAGTTTTGTCTTGCCCCACTTTGCCGGCAAGTGCGTTAGTACCGTGCACGACATGTCTGCCTTTCGGGTGCCGCAATACCATCCGGAATTTCGGGTGCGTTACCAAGAAAAGATCTTTCCGCATTTAGTGAAGAAAGGAAATCTCTTTATTACCGATTCTGAATTTTCCAAACGCGAATTACTCGATTTTTTCCCAGCCTGTGAAAACCGGGTGGTGAGTGTTGCCTTGGGCGCCGACCCGGTTTTTCAAACGCGAGATAAAGAAGCGCTGGCATCCGTTCTTGCCGCCTATGGTTTGCAGGCAGGCGCCTACACTTTATCGGTCGGAACAATTGAGCCACGCAAAAACGTGGAGCGCCTGATCGATGCTTACGCGAGTTTGCCTATTGAGCTGCGCCTGCGTTGCCCGCTTGTTTTAGTGGGCGGTCAAGGCTGGAACAGTGCCAACATCCACCACAAGATTGGGCACTACAGCGCGCAGGGCTGGCTTAAATACTTACACTTTGTGCCGGACTCGGATTTGCCCCTGATTTATTCCGGCGCCAAAGTCTTTGCGTGCATCTCCCATTACGAGGGCTTTGGTTTGCCGGTGCTGGAAGCGATGGCCTCCGGCGTACCCGTCATTTGTTCCAATGCCGCTTCCTTGCCGGAAGTCGGGGGCGAGGCCGTGCTCTATGTTGATCCTGAGCAGACAGAAGGCGTGCGTGAAGCCTTGGCCCAGCTGATTGTGGATGATGTTAAGTGCGCCCACCTGGCAACGCTGGGACTGGCGCGAGCGCAGCTATTTAGCTGGGAGCGCGCAGCAGAGCAGACCATTGAGGCCTATAAGCAAATTGCAGGCCGATGAGCCTATTGCGCGCGCATCCTGATCGGCAGCACCTTAGCTAGCTTTAGGATCGTATTTTTTAAGAGCAAGGCCAATGGGATATATTGAGGCTTGCAACATAAAGGCAGTAGGCGCATTGCCCAATACTAAATACCCAATCCCCAATCTTCAACCCCCAATACCAACCGCAACCATACGATGTAATGACACCAGCACTATGAGCGCTTCAATATTGCCCCAGCCCCTGCGCGTTGCCATCGTTCACGATTGGTTAACGGTGTATGCCGGCGCCGAGCGTGTGCTCGAGCAAATGCTGCTGTGCTACCCCCAGGCGGATATATACAGTACGGTGGATTTTCTGCCCCCAAAAGAGCGGGCGTTTTTGGGCGGCAAACCCGTTCACACCTCCTTTATTCAAAATTGGCCATGGGCAAAAACCAAGTACCGCGCCTACTTGCCCTTCATGCCCTTGGCAGTCGAGCAGTTTGATTTGTCGTCCTACGATCTAGTAATTTCCAGCAGCCACGCAGTTGCCAAAGGGGTGATTACTGGCCCGGATCAGTGCCACGTGTGCATGTGTTACTCGCCGATGCGCTATGCCTGGGACTTGCAACACCAATACTTGCAAGAGTCTGGCTTAACGCGCGGACCCAAAGCATGGCTGGCCAAATACCTGCTGCACAAAATGCGCATCTGGGATTTGCGCACGGCAAACGGTGTTGATCACTTTATTGCGATCTCCCAATTTATTGCCAAACGAATCCACAAAGTGTATCGCCGCAATTCGGTGGTGATTTACCCGCCGGTTGACCTGGACGCCTTTACGATCGGCGAAGAAAAGGGCGATTTTTATTTAACCGCTTCTCGCCTTGTGCCCTACAAAAAAGTGGATTTGATTGTGAAGTCCTTTGCCCAGATGCCGGGTAAACGCTTGATTGTGATTGGGGGTGGCCCTGATTTTGACAAAATCAAACAGATCGCTACGCCGAATGTGACTTTATTGGGGCATCAACCCTTTGAGGTTTTACTCTCGCATTTGCGAAAGGCCAAAGCCTTTATTTTTGCCGCCGAAGAGGATTTTGGCATTGCCCCACTGGAAGCGCAGGCCTGCGGGACCCCCGTGATTGCCTTTGCTAAAGGGGGCGCTCTGGAGACCATTCGCGGCAAAGAGGACGATGCAGCCCGCACCGGCCTTTTTTTCCCGGAGCAAACGGCCGAGGCGATTGTGCAGGCACTAGGGCGCTTTGAGTCTTTGGGCGCGCCAATTGTGCCTGCGAACTGCCGGGAAAATGCCCTGCGCTTTTCAAAAGCGCGCTTTAGAGCCGAATTAACCGAGTTCATTGATGCTGCGCTGGCAGGGCATCGTAAGCTCCAAGGTTAGGATAGCGCCGTATTTTTCGTGATGCCCTGCGTAAAATAAGGGCAATTTGTGCTGAAAATGGGCTTTAAACCATGAATTAGCATATTTTTGTGACTTGCATCACAAAAATATGCTATATTCCTTCCCTAAATTCAACTAACTTTTAAGTGGCTTGGGAGTACGACTTTGCGCAACCGAATTCGGCAGTTAATGCCAACAAATGAAATTACTGAGGCATTACTCAAGTTCAAGCAGGTTTTTTACACCATTGCCATTTTTACCGCTTGCATCAATATTCTGATGTTGGTGCCTTCCATCTACATGTTGGAAGTCTATGACCGAGTTTTAGTCAGTCGCAATGAAACCACCCTGCATGTTTTAAGTTTTATGACCGTGGGCCTCTTTGCCCTGATGGCCGTATTGGAGTACATCCGCAGCATGGTGGTGATTCGGATTGGTGCCAAGATGGACACCTTTTTAAATAACCGGGTCTACACTGCCGCCTTTGAGCAAAACTTAAGCGGCTCGGGCGTCAATGCGGGCCAAGCCTTAAACGACCTGACGACCATTCGCCAATTTGTCACGGGCAATGGCATGTTCGCCTTTTTTGATGCCCCTTGGTTTCCAATCTACTTAATTGTCATTTTTGTCTTTAATTTTTGGATGGGTTTATTCGCGTTTGTTAGCGTGGCCATCTTAGTGGCTTTGGCTTGGTTGAACGAAGTGGTTTCGCGCAAACCCTTGGCTGAGGCCAATGGCGTCGCAATCCGTTCTAGCAATATGGCTACCAATAATTTGCGCAATGCCGAAGTGATTGAGGCGATGGGCATGCTACCCAATATGCGCGCACGCTGGTATGACGAGCATGTCAAGTTTTTAAAGCTGCAAGCCGAGGCCAGTCAAAAGGCGTCCCGGGTAGGTTCCATCACCAAATTTGTTCAAATTGCGGTGCAATCCCTGATTTTAGGTTTGGGCGCACTACTTGTGATTATGGGTCAGGTCACCGCCGGTATGATGATTGCCGGCTCGATCTTATTGGGCCGCGCCTTAGCCCCGGTTCAGCAAGTGATTGGCGTGTGGCGCCAGTGGAACAGTGTACTCAGCGCGTATCAGCGCTTACAAAAACTATTGGCAGACAATCCCCCACGCGAAGCCGGCATGGAGTTGCCACCACCAGCTGGCAATCTCTCGGTCGAGCAAGTCACCGCAGCGCCGCCCCATGCGCCGGTCGCTGTTCTTAAAAGCGTGAGTTTTCAAATTCAAGCGGGCGACTGCTTAGGAATCATCGGGCCAAGCGGCTCGGGTAAATCCACGCTTGCAAGACTCTTAGTGGGTGTCTGGCGCGCCGCCGTCGGTAAAGTGCGCCTCGATGGCGCCGATGTCTATCTATGGAATAAAGATGAGCTTGGCCCACACATGGGCTATCTGCCCCAAGACATTGAGCTTTTTGCAGGAACAATCAGTGAAAACATTGCCCGCTTTGGCAAGGTCGATGCCGAAAAAGTAGTAGCGGCTTCTAAATTAGCCGGCGTGCACGATTTGATTTTGCGCTTGCCAGAAGGCTATGACTCGATGATTGGCGATGGCGGCCTTGGCTTATCGGGTGGCGAAAAGCAGCGCTTGGGTTTAGCGCGCGCTTTATACGATGAGCCTGCGTTGATCGTATTGGACGAACCCAATTCTAACTTGGATGACATTGGGGAAATAGCGCTGACTCAAGCAATCATTCGCTTGCGTCAGATGCGTAAAACCGTGGTCTTAATCAGTCATCGCCCTAGTATTATTCGCGAGACCAATAAGTTGCTGGTGCTGCGCGAAGGCATGGTGTCCGCGTTTGGCCCAACCGACCAGGTTCTCAAAGACTTGGCGCAATTTAAAGCCCAGCAAGAGTCTCAGGCAGCCGCAAGGGCTAAGGCAGAAGCCGATGCTAGAGCGCAAGCATCCTCTAGTGTGGCGTCGGTAACCGATGCGCGCGATGTAGATGCCGGCAGCGACAAGAATGCATGAAGCCAGTAGAAGCCACCGTTAATTAAGAGAATACGATGTTAAAACTTCCTTACGAAAATTCGAAATCTTGGCTTACCAAGCGCATGGCTGCTTTGCAAGAAGCTAGGGCCAATGACGAGGGCTATGTAGAGCACGATGAGATCCACTATTCCCGTCTGGGCTGGATCATACTGATTGTTGGATTTGGCGGCTTTATGCTATGGGCAATGTTTGCCCCATTGGATAAGGGCGTACCAGCAACCGGCACGGTGATTGCCGATGGCCAGCGCAAAACAATTCAAGCGCCGTTTAATGG
>Ga0247837_1001625_pt1 | contig 45597 bp, 34 predicted proteins | sample LaCtaG_2_FD_187115 | JGI IMG/M metagenome (GOLD analysis project Ga0247837, IMG submission 187115) | Freshwater microbial communities from meromictic Lake La Cruz, Castile-La Mancha, Spain - LaCruzMarch2015_14.5m | ecosystem: Environmental > Aquatic > Freshwater > Lake | place: Spain: Castile-La...
CAGTCCCTGCAGGACTCCTACTGCTTTCTTCCCTGCGGACTGGCGCAGGCCTGACTCTGCCCTCCATTACCACACCCCGTCCTAGTCCTCTTTCAGCAGTGCAACCCCCATCCCACAGAGCAAAAGTGACTATAGAGATATAGAAATGGCCGAAGAAGGCGCTTGGCTGTGGCTGCTAGAGTGGCAACTGTCGAAGTTCCAGCCCAATCGTTGGAAGCGACTTCCCAAGGGCACGAAAGTCCGGCTAGTTTCGACTCCAGGCCTCGAAAGGCTCTTTTCCGCCTTTGAAAGCGGAGTTCGCCCTGTCAATTTCCGTATAGACTGTAGCGATATTGCTGAGGAGCCTGGGAAACTGAGGGCACATTCTCGAGTAAATGATGACTTTACGGTCGTGCCGGAAGCGGCCTATGTCCAGGTCCTGTTCCCCTATGTTCCCCAGGCAATAGAGGCTGTTATTGTCTGGCAAGGCGTACTGCAGCCCAGTCTTTTCCTCCTGGCTTCCTCGGATATACACATTTTGGAGTGTTTCGAGGGAAAATCCACTATAAGGAAACTCCCCATAGAGAAATTGGACTTGAAAGTCGGGGAAATCCTCGAAAACATCGAAAAAACGTGGAAAAACCGAGACGATGTGATGCCCACTCGGTCCACCTGGTGGACTAGTGCAAATCAGCCAGCTATTAACGAATACGAAGGCCGAGAAATCTCCTTTTGCCCCCTAAATCGCAGACTTTATCAGGTGCAAAGGTCTGAAAAGCCGCTTTTTAGGGTTTTAAACAGTACTTTGCTCATAGCGGAGCACAGACTGCCCTTGGCAGAGTTCAGGTCGAAGGAAAAGTTGGGGATTGGACTGGAAAATCTGGGGAAAACCTGCTTTATGAATGCGGTTTTGCAGTGTTTATTGCATATTCCTGTCCTTTTGCAGTATTTGCTGTATGAGTACGACCCGAAAACTGACTTTAGTCTCTGTGCTTTGCTGCGGCAGCTGATATTTGACACTTATTCCAATGAGAAATTGAGCGTTTTTCGGCCTGAAAATGTATTTGAGAAGCTGAGAGAAGCGCATAACTATGACAAAAGGACTCGAGAAGACGCGAATGAGGTCTTTTTGGTGATTTTGGATATACTTCAGAGGGAGCAAAAAGAGGTAAATCAGGTGAAATTGCCTGAAACTGGTAGAAAGGATATAGATGCCTGGCTGGGCTATTTGCAGCAAGAACCCTCTGTGAAATCCGAGTTATTCGGCGGTCTGCAGGAGCAAGTTCTGACTTGCACCATTTGCCAGCAACAGCAGTGCCACACTCTCCCCTTTTGCTCCCTTTCCCTAGACCTGCCCTCCCCTCGGACTTTCTCAATCACCATTGTCAGCTTTGACCCGGTCAAACCCCAAAATTTGCTGAAAACACAGTCAAATACTCCTTTAGAGGAAAACGCAATTATCCACAGTGTTAGAGAATTAGTCATTTCAGAAACTGGAAATCCGAACGTGATTTTAGGGGAAAACCGGAATTGCCTTTTAGAGTCTCGAACCGGACTGTCGAACATGGTCACTTCAAGCAGCTTCATAGCGCTGGAACTGCCTATTTTGGATGCAGATTCGAGGCTGATTTTGGTGGATTTCTACAGCCGGATGAACCCTTTATGTACCAGAGCGCTAAGTGTGCATAAAGCAGTGAGATTATCAGATGTCGTATCGGATGTTATATATTTATTGGTACAGGTGGAAGCGGCGAAGGAAGGACGGATTTTAGGCTGGCTCAGTCGAAGCAGTAGTGAACATACGTTCCGGCACTATCGAAATGACGGGGAATTTGTATTTCTCTCACAAGACGAACGCGTGGAGTCCATAGAAAGCCTGCGGAAGCAGGGCTTGGAAACAGTGGGCGATTTGTGCATTAATCTAAGGGATAAAATCCCTCGCTTTCGCTTTATTAGCGGCAACTTCAGCTCCAACGCAAAGGGACATTTAAGGACAATCAGTCCGACTTCAAGCCTTTTCAAGTCCTTTTTCGGCCCTAAGCCCGACTCCAAGGTGACCGTCACTCTCCTGCAAATGCTCGACTTCACCCTCTGCGACAAGCCCTTAAACGAGGAAGACTTGCTCCTTTGCCCCCACTGCGGACACCCAACCCAGCACATCATCACCCTGCGCATCCTGAAGTTCCCTCGCATTTTGCCTTTGGTTTTCCAAAGAGTCAGGGTGTTACCCACCCAGTTATCGAAAAGCTTCATTCAGATTCAGTACCCGGTGGAGGGGTTGGACTTGGGACATAAGGAAATGGGGGGGAAGTGGGACCCGGCGGTGTATGACTTGCAGGCGGTGGTGCAGCACAAAGGGGGGAGTTTAACGAGGGGACATTATGTGGCGTGTGCGGAGGACCCGGCTTCGATGCACTGGGTGAATTTTAATGATGAGCAGGTGGAGCTGGGAGAAGCACTGTTGGACGGAGCTTATATGCTTTTCTACGTGCGACGTCTGTGCTAGCAGTTTCTCTAATGCAGCTCTAACCTAGGCGAATTCCAACCCAACTCTCTAAGAAATCCCTCCCAACCCCAAAACGTACGAAAAGCTACCGCAGCTTACGAATAGGCCATATGGTCCTCAAACAGCTTCAGCAGCACTTGCACCTCCTCCCTGCTTTTCGGGTCTAGTCTTCCCTTGACCTGGGCTCTGAGTGCCGGAGTCAGGAGTCTGAGGACCTCAGGGTGTTGTTTGACTTGCGGCAGTCCGCCCGCCTGCATTTTCTCGTGGCCGATGACCTCGATTGTCTTTAGCTCCAGGACTAGGTCGCCGACTAAGAGGCTTACGTTCCAGGAGGTGGCTTTGAGGAATAGGTCCATTGTCAGGGCGGGGCCGGAGTAGCGGGCTTCGATGGTGTAAAAGCCGTCTGTCAAGAAAAGCGGATTCTCCTGAATAACCCTCAAAAGCAGCTGCGCCGAGCTATCCGCCTGTCCCTGCGGATAGCGCGAAAGCAAGGTACAGATGTACGGGATGAGACGACTGCTGTTGTCTTCCATCATTAGAGATGGCGGGAATCTAATTCGGTCCTACTGCGCCCAGCTTGGTCTCGGCTAGTACTCTTCGCTGCCTGCTTTTTACCTTTCTTTCTTCGATGAGGAGTCTTTCGAGTTCGTCGATGTAGCGTCTTTGGGAGCTGGTGGTTTTCCAGGTGGTGGCGGTTTGGGGACGGCTGATAGGGAGTTGCGCCTCTGGAGGGAGGTCGTTTGGCTCTTCCCCAGTAGAGGCTTCGACTAGCTCAGGCTGGGGAGGGGAAAGAGCCTGAGAAGACTGGTCTAGTGGAGTAGCTTGTGAAGGCGAAATGAGTATGGGGTCTTGGGAAACAGGCTGAATGGAAGGGTAGAAAGGAGGGTGATCAGAGCGATCTTGAAACTCCACCTTCCTTCCATTTCCCTGCGTCCTCAGTCTTTCCTCCAGTCCCTCCTCCCCCTTTCCTATCCCTTTCCTCGTCCCATTACTTCCCCTAGTCGAAGGTCTCTGAGGGATTTCTCCCTCCGCTGTCTGAAGTCGAGGCACGGAAACCGAAGTCTGCAACACCTGTCCCTGCGAAACCGGGCGAGAAGGCAAAACCAGTCGATTCCCACTATAAGTCGGAGGCCGAGACCCACTACTCGGCTGTGTAAATTTAACCACAGCAGAGGCACGAGACACTATCGACTGATGAGACTTCGTAGTGCTCGGCCGACTCAAGTCCACCTGCATCCCAGCATCCGCATACCCCTTCGGGACCAAACTTCCAGCGGTTACAGGTCTACTCAGCAGTGGATTCTCACTCTGCCGCATTTCTCCTTCACTAGGGATTTTAGCCACGTTCACTGCTGGTCGTGCGTATTTTCCTCGCACTTCGGCTGGGACGTTGTAACTGAGACTGTAGTTGGACCTGGCCTGACTGTTCCAGGACCTATGTAGACTTTACGCTGTGCGGCCGGAGGTAGCGGAACTGTCGACTATGCGCAGGGCGGTGCGGTATTTCACAGGTAAGTGAGAGTAATTGGCGGAGGAAGTGCGGGAGCCAGGAGTGCGGGTTCCGGGTCTTTGCAGAGACTGGAAGCTTTCGCGGAGTACGCGCTCCTGCCAAGCTCGGTGCTCTGCATGATACGTCAAAGACGTCATTCGTTCTGATTACTAACTATCACATAGCAGCTAATCACAACTATCACCAGCACCACGAACGGCAAATAAGTGCACACCAGTGCTTTCCAACTCACATACTTGCTTTCCCTCATAGTCAACAGCCACACATCAAATCCACTCCACCTGCGGTCCAGGTACCCAGCGGCTGTCAACTGCGCTGCTACGTGAGTGTGGCAATTGGTGCATAGGAGAGTGTGGGTTTTCTGGAGGTAGGAAGAGTCGACGAGGTAAAGACTGGAGTCCCAGCGGGATTGAGAGGAGGGGGAAGGGTGGAGACGGATGTATTTCGTGGGCCAGGAGAAGAGCATGGAGTCGATAGAGATGCACCTCGACCCTACGAAATCATGTATAACTCCCTTCGAGCTTCCTACCGCTTACCAGCACACTCCTGTATGTCCGACCCAAGGCAAAAAGTACGTCACAACCGGAATCGACGTCCAAACCACACAAAAAGGAAATCGGTGTTTCCCTACATCCACCACTTCACTTGAGTCTATCTGTTCTTCATAGGACTTCATACTTAGTTTCACTGTTTTTCAGTCTAATCAGCGAACTGTTACAATAGTAACCACGAAATGGTACCTTTCACGTAGTCCCACTCCGGCTCAGTTCAATCCAAGCGATCGCATAACTCGTACAAGCCTGTGTCGAAGGGATCGAGAGTAGATGAAACGCTGTTTGGACCTGGCAAGTCCACTCCTGGAGCACAGGTAGGGAAGGTCATTGACCCGGGCGCCGCTAAGATTTCAGACGCAGAGCTGAAGCGGATCAAAGCCAGCCTGTCAAGCGGCACAACGGCCACAGACAACGCTGCAGTCGTGCCTCTAACGGAACTCCAGCGCATGCGAGGAGAAGCCGTCCTCAAGACCAAAGAGCAAGTCTTAGCAGAAAAGAAGATCCTCGAAGAGCAAAAAGAGCAGCAGCGAGCCGCCGCCAAAGCCCGCAAGAAGCTAATGATGCAGCGCGAGGAAGAACGCAAAAAGAACGCCGCAATGTCCGAAATCGAACTCGACCAGCACCAAAAGCAGCAAAGCTACATCGACCGAGCTGAGGAAATGCTGATGGAGGAAAACGAAAATGTGAAACATATGAATCAGATGATACAGTATGCGAAGATGGTGACTACCAGAGACCAGCAATTGGTGGAAAAGAAGAGCATTAAAGGGGAGAAGACGAAGGAGGAGGAAAGGCTGGACTTGATGATGGAGATTGAGCGGCTGAAGGTGATTAAGTACCATGATGACAGGGAACATCAGTGGGCGGACCAGCGGAAACAGGGGGCTTTGATCATACAGGACCAAATCAAGGAACGTGCTCTACAGCGTATGCGTGAAGAGGACATGAAGGAGCGCGAGCGACAACAAATGATGAAGCAGCTCGAATTACTGCAAGAAGAAGAGGTAAAACAGGCCCAGGAGCGCAAAGATATGGCTTTAAAGCTGTTATACGAAGTGGAAGAGGCTAATCGCAAGGCTATACTGATAAAGGAGGAAAGGAGTGTGAAGGAAAGGGATGAGGAGGAGCGAATTATGCAGTATAACATTGAAAAGGCGAAGAGGGAGCAGGAGTTGCTGGAAGAAACGGAGAGAATCAAGGCGGAGAAGGAAAGGGAGGTGCAGCGGCTCAGAGAAATGCAGGAAAGGGCCAAAGACCGCCAGGCCGAACTCGACGCCCTGCGCGCCAAACGTGCCCAAGAGGCTCAAGAGCGTGTAGAGCGCGAAAAAGAACGCCGCTTGGCCGAAAAACACGCAAAAATCAACAAAGAGCTGTTTGTGGCCCGCAAACAACAGGCGAAGGAAAGGGAAATCAGGCTGATGATCCAGGCAAAGCAGGAAAGAGACGAGTTCGACCACATCATCATCAATCAAAAGGAAGAAATCGAAGCCGAAAGAACCCTCGAATCCGAAAAATCCGAAATCCGTCGAGCACACGCAGAGCAGCTCAAAGCCCAAATCCTGTTAAACGAGGAAAAACGCCTGCAAGACCGCAGAGAATACCTAGAAGAAGGCAGACAGCTTCGCAAGGGAATAGAGGAGGAAAAGGCCCGGCTAGAGATGATCAAAGAGAAGAAACTGAAGGAATTGCAAGAGGAGGAAGTGCCAGAGAAGTACACCTCTGAGCTGGCGAGAAAGAAGATAGTCGTCTAAGTCCTAACGATAGGAGGCAGGATTGGAGGGGGAATGAGGAAATAAGGCTGGAAATCGTTGTTTCGGATATGTGGAAGGACAGTAGTGATGTGGGAGTTGGGCGGAATTTATAGATGTGTAGCAGGGTAATAGATACATAATTTGGCTGAATTGTAGGCAATTAACAGACTTTCAACCTTTTCTTTGCCTATGCTTTTAGGGTTAGTTTAAGCCGATAACTGAAAAAAGTCGACTTCGTATAGGCATTTCCCCTGAATTCGCATCAATTTCGCCTATTGCTTAATAGGCGATTTCCCAGCTCGCGCGTTAGAGGAATATAATGGCAGGCAAGCGGACCTCTTCCATGCTGCTTTCCCCTCGCTCTTACCTCACCCGCAGCCAAAATTCCATCAGAGTGTGCCACATTTTCTGCGAGCCGCCGCCAGGGGTGTATCAGAGACTCAGACAAGCAGCTATTTCCCTGTACAATTACTTCTTTTCCCCTCCCTCCCTGCCCAGTGCAGAGTCTCTTACCGCTCCTGACACCCCTCCTGCCGCTCCCACCTACTCCAAACCCTTCCCTCGTCCCTCTCCCGCTCTCCCCAAGGCTAGAGAAAGAAGAGAATCCGCAGTTCAAACCAACCCGCTGGATTTCCCCCGAAACAAAAGAAGCAACAAAGCCCAGGGCGAACCCCCGCTGCCCGCGAAAAAGCGAAAAGTCCACTTCCCCCCCTGCGAAGCCAAAACCCAGCCAATGGAGTCCTTATTCAATCCCCAGGAAATGGAGCGACTGAAGACGGGCTCCTGCTCAGCACAGCGGTTCCTAGCGAGGGTGAAAAGAGTGGGGACGCGGTCTGCCAGTCCACATGAAAGCGACCTGTCCTGTCCTACGACTCCTGAGCCGGAGGAACGCTATATGGCTGAGCCGGTGAGTCCGGAGCCGGTGACTTTGCCTGCTGCGCAGCTCACAGCGCCGCCTTCCCTGGCTATTCAGCCTACGATAGTGGCGCCCTTGCAGCCTGCAACTAGCAGGAAAGCTGAGAATGTGGCTTCGTCTCCGCCTTTGTTTGATATACTTTCCTCTGCGGCTACGTCTGTCCCGCCCACTTCCCCCGCTCAGCCCGCTTCTCCGATGAAACTGGCCTCTGAATTGCGCTCTCCCAGTCCTCCGCCTCCCCAGAAACCAATACTCGAAATCACTCCTAGTCCCCAGCCGTCCATTCACCCGTTTTCCACTGCTCTCCCGACTAGTGACCTCAAGCCTGCCCCTCCCACTGAGCGTTATCAGGAAGAAGCCAAGCTGCCGCCAGCCTCTACAGCCCCTTTCCCCAGCAACCCCTTCCTATCCCCCCTGCCCACCCCTGTCAGTTCCTATAAATTCGTCTTCGGTGCGCAGTCCTCGCCCGAGAAGCCCGCAGTTCCCTTCACTCCGCAGGTCAGCACGTTTTCCCTACCCCAGGACACGGAAATGGCGACTGAGCAGCATGGGGCGCCTGCCCCGTTCTTCCCTGGGTCGTTTGCCGCAGTAACTGCTCCGATTCCAGTATCAGTCCCTGACTTTGGAGCAGGAAGTCAACTTTCCCTTATTGGGAACTTCGGAGGAGGACCAGCGGTTTTCGGCTCGGCGGGGAGTGGACAGGCGGGGGGGTTTAGTTTGGGAGTAGTGAAGAAAAGGCAGAGGTAGGCTAACAGATAGAGGGAGTTTTAGTAGTCTTAGGGGTTTAGGACTTCTCGTGGTTTTCCTCTAGTATATTTCCTACTCTATAGCCGGAAAAGCCTTAGACGATGAATTGAGGGAATATTTGGAATTGCTGGAAAGGACTGAATTGGCTCAGGTCGAAAATCACTCTTTCTCAGCAAACCAGGCTGTATGAGCTACTATTGGAATCAAGGTGATGTGGCATAGAAGAGACTGATAGGCCTATAATATATTGATGCAACTAGGAGGGAGAGGGGTCTTCTGCAGCGCTCCATTCTTGCACACGTTTCCTCGTCAGCAGCATTTCCAGGAAATCCTCATACTCCGCCCCCGCAAATATATACTCAAAGCAAGTCAACGCCTGCGGGTCCTGCTCATACACACTCCTACAAGCCTCATACACCTCCCTCTCCCCCTCCTCCCTCCCCTCCAAAAACTCCTTCAACCTCCCTTCCACCAGTCCTGTAAACCTCTGCCACAGCATATGACTCTCCAGACTCTGCTCCCCAGTAGTCGCCACAGCCTCTCCCTGCACTATCAGTTCCTCGGCTGCTTGTAGGAAGCCTGGCTCTGTAAAGCTGTTTTCCAGTGCTAAAAGGAGCTGCACTTGGCGTTCGCTGTCGTCCATTTTGGACTTTCTAGAGTTAGGCTATTTCTTAGGCTTGAAGGGCTTGGTCAGGGGCTTGGCGGTGGAGATGGCGGAGACGCCCAGCAGGCCGACGAGGGCGTTGTTGGTGGAGGAGGCGGGACGCTTGACGATGGGAGGCGCTGGCTGGGAAATTAGCGGGTCGGGAGGCTTCATGCCGCTAAATACACCATCAAAGTTGACCGAAGTGAGTTTCACCGGCACCTTCGTAGTCGGCATCTGCGCCAAATGCACCAGCGGAGGCTGCTGCTTCACCTCCTGCGCAATCTCCACCCTCTCCCTCTCCTCCTGCGTGACGTCCTTGTCATCCAGCACTCTCAGCGTCGGAAGTCTCTTAATCACGCTCAGTCGGTACATGTTTTTCCTCGTTATCGGATTTCCAGTCAGGACCAACTCCTCTAGTCGCTCGAAATCGTATAAACGGTCCAACTCGAACAAGTCAGTTAGGCGGTTTCCGGACAGGAACAACTTTTGCAGCTTCTCGAGAGAGCCCAAGTTCGAAATCGACCGGATTCCGTTTTCATCCAGGCGCAGAATGCGGATAGAGTGCAGGTTGTTGAAGCAGTACAGGTCGAATTGCCGCACTTTGTTCGCCCGCAGGTCTAACTCCCTCAGTGACCGCAGGTGGTTGATATACTCGATTTTGGCGATGTTGTTGTTAGTTGCACGCAGAAGTTTCAAGTCACGTAAGGTGCAGTCTTGCAAGCCGCAGAAATCCTGAAGTTCGTTGTTGGACACATCCAGTTCTTCGAGACTTGGCAAAGCGCGTAGGCCGCATTTTTCTTCCGTCGTCAATGTGACTAGGCGGTTGTAAGAGCAGTACAGGCGGACCAGTTTGGGCATTGGGCCGAAACACTTGAGGGTGGAAAGGTGGTTGTTGTTCAGCTTTAGCTCTTGCAGGAGAGGAAACTGGCTTTCGTTGAATACGTTGTCGAAGTCGCGTAATTTGCAGTCGCTTAGGTCGAGTCGACGGATTTCCATGGAGGAGTAACCGCCTAATCGACTGTCCATGATTTCTTCAGTAAGTCTACCAGCGTATTGGTCCCTGGCAGCTACTTGCTCACTTGGATCGACATTCCCGCCGTCTAAAACCTTCAATTTCCGCAGATGAAATAAGGCAAATGGGCGGAATCCGGAGTCGGAGCACATTGGATTCCCAGACACGTCCAAAATTATAAGTTTCGGCTGTTCCTTGAGGATCTGGATTTCCTTGAGACTACGCAGCTGGTTGTTAGCGATGTATAGCTCCATGATGCTTTTGAGGGACTCTAATCCTTGCAAAGAACTGATTTGGTTGTCTTCCAAACTAAGCTGCGTCAAGCAATCCAGCCCGATCAGTCCTTCAATCCTTTGAATCCGGTTCGAGCCAAGATCCAACTTCTTCAGATAGACCAACGACTGCAACCCCTCAATCCTCCCTATGTAATTAGCCTCCAGACTCAATTCCTCCAGTTTCCTGCATTGCTCGAGTCCCTGCATCGACGTGATTTCATTGCTGTTGAAAGACACTCTACGCAGATTGGGTAGAATCTCTAGTCCGTGCAGGGAAATTAAGTGCTGTCGGTCTAAAATGAGGGTTTCGACCTTCTTTTCCCAGCCGATTTCGAAGTTAAGGGCTGAGCCGCGGGTCCGGGCTGCCAGGGTATTGCGGGCTGATAGTTCTTGAGGGGACATACAGTGGTCTTTTATCATTTCTCGGGTGATGTTGGAGTTCCGGATTGTCAGTGCATTTTTCTCCTCTTCACTGACTTTCGACCCATCCAGCAGCATCAACCCAGCCACTGAGCGAATGACTTTTATGCGGAAATCCCCTACCGCAGCAATCGGATTTCCATACAGTTGCACATCTGTGAGATGTGGACAGGCCAGGAAATTCCCCACATCATCAAGCCTATCAAGTGCATTGTCACCTAGGTAACATTTCTCCAACCCTTGCAATCCCTCCATATTCCCAATCCTTCCAATTAGATTCCCACTTAAATCCAGCCATTTCAGTCCCTCCCCAGCCACTCCTTCCATCCTCGTGATCCGGTTAAAGCTCAAAACCAGCTTCTCCAGACTCACAAATGCATCCAAATTGTCAATTTTCGCGATTTCATTCCCCGCCAAATTGAGATACTTGATAGTCGACAGGTTAAAAGTGCCCGCAGCTCCCCTGACCACGTCAATAGTCATAGCGGAAACTCTCGATCTAGAGGGTAAATTGGCGTTTTCCTCCCTAGCCTTGGACTCAGCCATGCTTTCCGCCTTGAACCCTGCCAAAGCCCTGGCTAAGTGGCGCAGTTCCCCTCTATCTAGCTCGGAGGTGAAGTCTGGGTCGTCGAGTTGGAGGGGAGGGTCGACCATGGCGGTTTGGTACTCGAATTCGACTAGGTATTCGGGTAAAACGAGGGCGTTGTCGAGCATGAGCCAGACTTTTAGCTTGGGGTCGGTGTCGCAGGCGCGGAAAATCACTTTTGGAGGGTCATCTGAAGAAGAATCTAAAGGGGCCGAAGACCATATTTCTGACAAAGAAGCTCCGGGTTGAAAGGTCGGATGACTCTCATCCTGGCCACTTTGTCCCAAGTAGACCTTGCAGATTACTATGCAGTGCAACTCGTCGGTCAATTTGGTTCGTAAGTCGCCTCCACTGCTCAGTAGGCCTTTGATGAGGCCTAGTTCTGCTAGGAGGACGTTGTTGCAGAGAGGAATGCAGCCAGGGAGGCCCATGGCTCGGTACTCCTCTGGCGTGCGAAAGCCCTCTTCCGTGACTCTTTGCTGTTCCTTCGGCACTCTACTATCATACCCAAAGAACAGATATTCCATCTTCCGCTTATGTGCCGGGTCCGATATATCCACCGTCTTCTCCAACTTCTCCTCGAACCTATTCCTCAGAAACCGGTTATGAATCCTCGTCACTCGCGTAACTTTCAGCCCATAGATCTTCAAATAAGGCGCAGGCTGGAAGCGAGACATCATCAGATCCTGGCAGCTATTGAACCAGTTGTCCTCGATTTTGCCTTCTTCGTACCTGATGTTGCCGCCTGTGTCTAACTCGGTTAAAAGCCGCTGGATGTTGTAGTCTGTGGCTTCCATTATTTTGTGGTCGAGGACGGAAAAGGAGGATTCCGAGGAGGAGACGTCGAGAAGGTAGCGAGAAATAGTCGACCGTCCGTCCGTCAAAATATCCTCCAACTGCGGTATACTCTCCCTCGTCAACTGCCTCGAATCCAGGTCATAAGTATACGGCCACGGCACTTCGCTCCCCGTCTTTTCCAGCCTATATATTTCCTGCTCCGCCAAAGTCATTGCTCGATTCACCTCCGTGCATTTCTCATATATCTTCCCGATTTTCCTCATTTTGTACCCAGCAGCCAGATTCAGCAAATTGGTGGATGCACGCTGAATCGTCTTTATCCTCATATTGTAGTACATGCGCTTTTTCATGAAAGTGGACTCGGTGCTGCTTTGCGCTTCCTCGCTGACCAGCAGAGAGTCCAGCTGAGCCAGGAAGTTGAGGTGGTACAGGACGTAGGTGTTGTAGTTGCAGAGGGAGCAGATGGGGTTTTCGCCGAAGTGAGGGTCGGAGAAGCGGAGTTTGCGTAGGGCGGGGAGACGGTTGAGGTTGAGGACTTCTTTGAAGTTGCCGATGAGGTTGCCGGATAGGTTCAGATCCACCAACTTCTGCAAAGGATCCAACATCCTCCCAATCGTCGCAATCCTATTCTTAGCAATCCACAGTTCCTTCAACCCCGCCGCAGGCTCAAGTCCCTCCAGCGTCTCTATCTGGTTCTCATTGATCCACAGCACTTCTAGTCGGATTGCAGCCTGCAGGCCTTCGATCCGAGAGATTCTATTGTTGCTGAGGTAGAGCTTGCGTAGCTTTACGCAGCCGTCCAGGCCTTCGAGCCTTTGGATTTGATTCTCTGATAGCCAGAGTTCTTCGAGCTCTTGAAGTCCTTCCAATCCTTCTATCTTCCTCAGCGCCAACGCACAAAGTGTCAAGTTCTGCAAATTCTGAAAAACCCTGAGCGGCGCCATCGTATCAAAGTCATCCAAACACGCTTCAAAGTACCTGACTTCATGTCGATTTTGAAGCTTTTCATCAGTGACTCCTGCACTTTCACACTGTTTAGGACTCACCAAGGCGTAAAGTGTCTGCGAGTCTTCGTCGCTTAGGCCGAAGACTGGAGGGCCTTTGGCTTTGTTGCGCTGTCTGGACTTGCGGGTCGTCTCCATTATTTGAAAGGGATGGAAGTGAGGGGTTGAAGAGGGAGGGAGAGGGGAATAAGAGGGGTAGAGGGGTTAGGGTGGGACTGGGACTGGAGATGGGAGGAAAAGAGAGGTTTATAGGCACTGGGAAATGGGAAGATTTGGGAAAATACTGAGAATTTGCGACTTTAGCAGTCGATTTTTGACCTTTTTCGAGTTTACTGTTACCCTAAAATCCGTATTTCTGCCAATTCGCCTCAGTTACAACCCTCAGCAGTATTCCATTTCATGTCCATGGAAGTGGAAAAGCCCCATACAGGCTGCCTGCCTAACAAAGTCAGCATCCATATCCCTACTAAAAGTGTGCGATAGAGCGACTTTGGCGTATTTACCAGATACAAATCTTACATTAACAGTATTGGAAAAAGGCTTTTCCCATATAGCATTCGCCTTTTCCATTAGTCCGCAGACCTATTTCCCCTAAGCCTCCCTCCCGTCCCTCCTCCCCGTCCACATATAAATGGGAAACAACTGCAGTTGCTTTTCCAAGGCCGAGCAAAGCGAAGTGACCATTGACAAGAAGCCAGGCACCCGGCAAGAAGCCGCCCCGCTGATGGAAACGCCTGCAGCGCCGGAAGAGCCGAAGGTAGAGCCTGAGAAGTGGACGGCACTGGACGTGGCGATGCTGCAGGACGCTGTGCGCAGCTACTTGCAAAGGAAAGCGCAGAAAGAGCTTATTAGTCAGTTGCTGGTGTTGGAGGAGGTTGAGGACCCGGAGGTGGTCACTGTCAAGGAAGACCCGGCGCCCAATGGTCCTCCGCCTCTCACTCCGGAAGCGCAGGCCAAACGAGACGCTCTCAAGCCCTTCTCCTTCACTCTCAAAGTCCTCAGCGGCATCCCCAAAGGTCCAGTCCTCCTCTCCGACGACAGCGTCTACATCGGCCAGTGGAAAGACGGCAAACGGTACGGCAAAGGAGTTTGCTACATGGGCAACGGCGGCCTAATGGAGGGGTACTGGAGCAATGGACTGCACCTACGAGGGAGAATGATATTTCCCAATGGAGACGCGTATGAGGGGGAGTATTGCCACATGCGGAAGCAGGGAAAGGGCAGGTTCGAGGACTATAAGTCTGAAGTGTCCTATGAGGGGGACTGGCTGGATGAGCTGAAGCATGGGTTTGGCGTGGAGAAGATGAATGATGGGTCGACTTATGAGGGGTATTTTGAGGATGATATGAAGAACGGCCAAGGGATTTTTCGCTGGCCTGCAGGAGAGGTGTACGTCGGCGAGTTCAAGGATAACAAGATCCATGGCAAAGGCAAATACGTCTGGAACGCTGATAAGTGGTACGATGGTGAGTGGTTCGAAGGCTCCATGCACGGCAAAGGCACTCTGGTGCAGGACAAAAAGGAGTACAACGGCGACTTCGTGAAGGACAAAAAGCACGGCTCCGGCCTCATGAAGTGGGACGAAAACGTATACGAAGGCGAATTCCAGAATAACAAGATGCACGGAGTCGGCTTCCTCAGTCAGAAGGGGAAGCCTAGGAAGAAGTACCAGTTCGACCAGAATAAACGGGGCGCTTTGATCGAGGACGCACCTAGTAGCTAAGTTTAATTAGCTGAGCAGAGAACTGAAATGGTCTTAATTTCCTACCAAATTACGCATTTATTAGTACTAAACTTAATAGAAACAGCCAAACTCGACCTTTCCACCATCCCCAAACCCCATATTTGCCTATTTCATCCAATTCCACCTTTACTCCCTACTTATGTCTTTCCTAGGCGAATCAAAGAAATCCGTGCGAGCAGTGGAGGCCTTCGACTCACAAAAATGCATAACTTTGCTTTGAAACTGCTCCAACTGCGAGGAAATCCTCGACTTTTCCTGCAAAAAGGTGTTTTCTTTCTCCTTATATCGACTATGTCGCTCAGTCAAAAGCCTTTGCAATTCCTCGATTTTCCCCTTGTATTTATCCTTCATTTCCTTCATTTTCCCCCTGCAAAAGGCTAATTGAGCGGAGCGATTGCGCTCACTTTGGTCCACTTTCGCCCTCAAAGCAGCCATTTCGACCCTGTTGCTTTCCTGTACTCCCTCCAACCTGGCCTCTCCTTCACTCAGTTTCTGTCCCATTTCCAATCCTTTTTGCTTCAATTTGGCGATTTCGACCCTTTTTTCGTTCAGATTTGCGGTCAGGGCAGCGAGCGATTTTTCCTTTTCAGCGACTTCCTTCTCCAAGGAGAGGACTCTGGTCTTTTGGGAGTCTAGTTCGTAGGTCAGAAGTTCGATTTCCGCCTGGAATTGGACTGAGTCGGTGGCAGTGCTGGGCAGATCTCTGATTTCGGAAGAGAGAGTAAAGACCGGGGAAGTGGAGTGGCAGGGACTGGCCTCCTCCTCCAAGTCTTCCTCAGGCGAAAGACTCATCTCCTCGTCGCCCGGCTTCAGCGGGTTGCCGTAAACGTTCCTCAGCGGCGTGCGCAGCATTTGAATTAGTAACGAAAGCCAAAAATGGGAACTCAATGCTTACTCTACTCAGTCAGCATAGCCGAAGTGGTCACTTTCCCCCACTGACCCTCTAATATGCGTTTCTTCCCTGATTCTACCAGAAGCACTGGTCTTTCCAGGGGCAATTTTGGGCGTCCAGCCCTTGCCGCTGCCTCCGTTGTCGGCAGTTTGCAGTCTTCTCCTGATGAATATGCACTCGGAGCCTTCGATGGGTATGCCTGTTTTAGTGACTGTGACTGGGATGTCGCCTTTGGAGTGCTTTTCCAGATCGGAAGTACGAGGCTTGGCCCGGTCCTCCCAGGCCAATCGAGTGTTGCTCTGCTCCAAAGTGCCCAGCAGTTTCTTCTGAGACTTGGGACGGCCATTGTCCCTCGGGACATGAGCAGTGCTCTTTTCTGGCTTCTGGTCTTCTGCCTCCTCTTCAGAGTGCTTCATCGTAAAAGACCAAGTTTTGTCGAAGAAACTGTCGAAGCCGGATTCAGGGGGAGTGATGGGTTTGGGCGGCAGCTCCAGGCCTACAGCCTTGGGAGTAGGCTTGTGGCGGGAAGGGGGGCGGAAGGCGGAGTCGCTGGTTTTGAGGAGGAGCCGGTCGCTGCTGTCTGCTTCGGAGGGACAGTGGGGACGCTGGCGCTTGAATTCGTCCTGAGGGAGGTAGGCGGACTTAGGCACTTCGGGCCAAGGGACGGAGTTGGTGTCTGGCTGGTAGGGCTGGACACCTGCTCTGACGGCAGCCAATTTATGCCCCGAGCTTTCCGTCGGCCTCATATACGACCGCGCCTTGGGTTCCAATTTCGATTGATACCCCGACGGCTTGAGCGACACTGCAGTGCTGTAGCCGTGTCCCATGCTCTGCACTGAGTACTTGTAGGAGCTGCTGGGCGCTTTCACCAGTGCAGTGGCTGTTTCTCGCTCTGGAGGACCTGGAGCCGTGCCTCCTCGCTTCAACTCCTCACTATGTGCACTTTACTTTCCTCCAGCGAAGCCCCAGCCTGACGGCCTCAACTCTCCAAAATCAGCCTTCAGTCCTTGACCTCTTAGCATCGTTAGCCTATTATAGCAACTAATGCTAGAAATAGGCTGCTATTATGCAATTTGACGGGATTTGGGGATGTGAGTAGCAGAAGTTAGTCTGAAGATAGAATTAATAAGAAGGGAAAGCGGGTTTTTGACTTTAATTTCTCTATTTTGGACGCGAATAAAGGACGAATGCAAAATTTGCTCAATATTTTCAAATTTCCAGCAAGAAAACAGGCTTTAAAACTAGTAGATTGGGAATTCTACCAGATACAGATATAAGGGGACTGGGAATGGCTAAATTATATGCGAAAAGCAGACAAAAGGAAGGGAATATAATAACTTTAACGAAATAGATGTGTAAAAGAAGGAAAGGCATAGGCTAAAATCGGGCTTTTCCGCTTAATCGTAAGTGCAAAGGAAACTTCTGCTGAACTCTGAAACTACCAGAAGCCCTACAACTACTGCCACTATGTATAAAAGCAGCAATGCGCCCCACAGTCCTGGGCGTCTGGCTCGCAACAATGTTAGTGGCAGTGCTCCTCTCTTCCCAGACCTACGCCAAAGGCTTCTTCCTGACCAGATACGAACTCCGGGCCAAAGCCCAGGGTCCAGCCCTCCACCCCCAATTCCACCAGGCAGTCCTACTCCTAGTCGACGCACTTCGATACGACTTCGCCAACTCCACAGACCACACCTCCCCTCCCTACTATGCAAATCGACTCCCTATCATACAGTCCACTCTAGCCGCCAAGCCTGCGTTTTCCCGCTTGTTTCGATTCATAGCGGACCCTCCCACTGTCACCATGCAGCGCATTAAAGGCCTGATGACCGGCTCTTTGCCGACCTTCATTGACTTCAAGGACAACTTCCACAGCAATGCGATAGAGGAAGACAGTCTGTTGGGACAATGCAAGGCACAGGGGCACAGGACCCTGTTTGCGGGGGATGACACCTGGCTAGGGCTGTTCCCTGCTGAGTTCACTGCTGCCTATCCCTTCGACAGCTTCAACGTAAGAGATCTCGACACTGTCGATATAGGTGTGAGAAAGCACCTCCTACCCGCAGTCTCCCAGGGCAACTACACGCTTCTAATAGGCCACATGCTGGGAGTGGACCACGTCGGCCACCGATACTACGCAAATCACCCTGAAATGGCTCGGAAACTCGGCGAAGTCAATGCCTTTATCGAGGATTTGATCAGAGAATTGCCGGAAAACTCGATTTTACTGGTGTTTGGAGACCACGGAATGACAGAAGACGGAAACCATGGCGGAACTTCTGCGGAAGAGACAGATTCAGTCCTATTTGCCTACTCAAAACGACAGTTTTCTGCGGAAATTCCGATTGCTCGCAGTCGTTTGTTCCAAATCGACCTAGTTCCGACTTTAAGCGTACTGCTAGGTCTGCCCATTCCCTTCAATAACCTGGGAAGTCCGATTTTAGAGCTGTTTTTAGAGGCGAAATTAGCACTTCCAGCCCTATTCGCCACTGCTCAGCAGGTCTACACCTACCTCACCACCTACAACTCTCAAATCCAGTCCTTACCCGACCCCCAATTCGACAATCTTCAGGACGATTTTGCCCTTTTATCCTCTCAATATGCAGAAAATCGCTCTAATTCGGACCTAATTGGTCGTTTTTACGCCTGGATTGCCTCAGCTGCTGAAATGTGCAGAGGGATTTGGACTACCTTCGACCTAGAGGCAATGGAGCACGGAGCTTTGGAACTGGCGGCTGTGACGGTGCTGGCGGGCTTATATGTGGTGCAAATGCCCAGAGACGAGAGCATCCTATGGACCTGCGGCCTAGCCTGGACCGTCGGTCTCTCCGCAGGCCTCGACTGGTCCCTCCTAGTAGTGCTAATCAGCTGGCTAGCCAGTAAAAAGCAAAGCACAAAGGCTACAGACCTACTCCCCTCTCTATGCATCCACATAATGCACAGTTACTGCCTCTTTTCCAACAGTTACATAGTGCACGAAGACTCCGCAGTCCGCTTTCTCGCCCAATTCGTGCTGTTTTACAGCTACTTTACCTCCCCGAATAAGGCTACAGAGTGGAAAAGGTACCTTTTGTGTGCGGGACTGGTGCGACTCTCAGCAGCTATTGACCCCTTGCATCAAAAAGCCAGTTTGGACGACTTGGACAGACTTTTAATGCTGAATGTTGTGAGATTATATGCTCCTTTGATGGGATTTGTCGTGCTTTTGTGGAAAACTGACCTTCATTTCATGCGTAAATCGGCTTTAACGCTAAGTTTTCTACTTGTGGCGGGATATTGGATGCTGCAGGACACGGAATGGACGAAATTGCTGCTTCCCAGGACAATTTACGTCCTTGGAGCCCTGCTTTGCCTGTCTAACAGCCCTGCAAGTCTGTATCACGCCTGGCAGCCAGTCCTTTGTCTCCTCGGAGGCCCGGAGTTCCCTATATGTCTGCTCTGTGTGAGGGTGCAAGTGGAAGTGTATGAGAGACTTATGCGAGGACGAAGGTCTGCTTTAGCCCCGCTCTTCCTCTACCTCTCAGTCCTAGAGCTGTTTTACAGCAGTGGCCACCGCTGTTCCTTCCCCAGCCTACAAATCACTGCAGCCTTCACCGGCTTCGAAACCTACAACTTCTACATCTCAGGGACGCTTCTACTGCTGAACACAGTTTCTTGCCTGCTGCTGGTGCTGCGGGCCTATGAGGCGGCAGTGCCCCAGCGCTCCTGGACTGTGCTGTCTGTGGCTCTGTGCTTTCAGGTTTCGCTGCTGATGACTACTCTCAATACGTATGTGAATAGGCGACATTTGATGGTGTGGCCAATCTTCGCACCGAAGTACATCTTCGACCTGGGGCTCACTGCACTGGGACTCGGCCTTTTGGTGGTAGTCGCTGTAGTGAGCAAAGACAAGGCAGCCAAAGAGACTGATTAGGTAGCTATATAAAGGGCAGTGGAGGACACAATTGGAGTTTGTATAGGCAGCACACCTACAGTGATTACCCAAAGATATATGGCAATTTGTGCACTAATTGGATAATAACCTTTAGAACTAGCGACTTGGTGAAGTTTCTCCGATACTATTCATTCCACCCGCTCCACCTATGTTAGCCAAGAGATGACTCAAGTCGTATGGACCGACACATTTAAGCTGCATTCCGCTGATATATTCCCTGTATACGGCCTTTTTAACACTTGCGATTTCGCATGTTTAGTGGCATTGTCCTGGATAAGCTCCCTTTAACCTGTAAACAGGCCTGGAAGCAGTGTTTATAAGGAAAATAATTTATATGATATTGGCGATCTCTCATAAGAATACGCTGTCTCGGCTTCTAACTGCCAGAAGACACTAAAGAGCCCTAACACCCTGAGCGACAGCCTGCAAATCCCTCGAAAAGGGACATTTAGGGTAGTTTTTAAATACAAGGTAGTCAGAGATAGGAAAATCACTCAATATCGGTGACAGACTGCTGGAAGCGGAAGTAAATAGCCATATAGAACCACTTACAAGCAAGAGTTAGGCCGACACCCTCCATTATAGCGAGTACTTTGGCCTGCGGTCAGAATCCCCACTTCTAAAGCGTGTAGCTAGGAATATAAATGGCGGAGGACCTAAGCTGTTCCATTTGCATGTTCCGCTTCAACGAGTCCTCTTACTTGCCGCTGTGGCTGAGGTGCGGACACACCTTCTGCAAGAGCTGTCTCGAGGACATCGCCCGCAGAGGCAAGCTGAAATGCCCCAATTGCAACGCAGAGGAAGACTCCACCGCTATCGACTCCCTGCCGAAGAACTACTTCATCCTCGAAATGATCGTGCGAGGGGTGTTTTCTCGTACCTCAGCCGCGGAAGAGCCTTGGACCTGCAAGCGGCACCCCACAGAGCAGCTCACCTACTTCGCTCCGGAAAGCAAGACCTTTCTGTGTGCGGAGTGTGTGCGATTCACAGCGGAAAGGAAGGTCGTGAATGTAGACAAAACTCGACTTCGACAGCTGATGAAGCCGTATGCAGGGTTCTATGAAGCCGCTGGGGAGGAGGACATGGAAAGCAGAGTGACGCTGTTGGAGCAGCTCGCCAGCATGCTGCAGGGTGAAGCAGCCCGCACCCTCCTATACGAACAGCAACTCCACGACGGCGCAGTGCTCGCACTGGACGCTGCAGCCGCCAGCTGCCGTCGCAACATCGAGACTTACTACTCTGCAGAAACAGACCGTTTGGAAAGCTGTACAGGCGTTTTGAAGGCTTTGCGGGAGCTAAAGGAGCTGGGACAGGGGTTTGACATACTCAATCATATCAGTGTGGCCAAGCAAATGGAAATAATCCCTGCGCTTTCTGGCACCACTACAGCCCGGGCAGCACCTGCAGTCACGCAGCCTGATGGGAAGTACCAATACCGCATGCCCACTACCACCCTGCAGTCTGCAGGCCTAATAGTCCTCGCAGGTGCCAGACTGTTCCAGGAAAGCAGCTCTGGAGAGGACGCCAGTGAGTACAAAGTCCAGCGATTTGGGAATCTGGGCAACCGCTGGGGAATTTACGAGGACAAGAACCAGGTCGAAGCGATAACCTTCACAGCTTCGAAGCCTGTGTTTTTGACTGGAGTGGGCATTGGCACCTGCTATAGTGTGGGCAAAACGGTGGCTGTGCAGGAAATTGCGATTATCCAGGGCAGCAGTACTGGCGGGCAGAAGGTGGCTGTGGAGACTGGGCTGGTGCTTTCGAATGTGGACAATTCGGTGAAAATTGGGAAGTTGGCGTTTGCGCGGCCTGTGGAAATCCAGCCACTGCAGGAATACACCATTAGACTAGCGGCTAAGGGAGAGGCTGGAGTGTACCGCGGCCAAAGCGCCCAGTCCACCGTCACTGGCCCCAAGCAAGTCGAGTTCTCCTTCAAATCCTCCTCCTACGCCCCCAGCGACATCAAAAACGGAGACAACACTGCAGACGGTCCGATCCTGGAACTCTTTTACCAAATGAGCAAAGCGGAACTGGTGTCCATCTGCAGGTTCCAAGAACACGTGGGCGAGTGGGTCTGTCGGTCAGGCTGCAAAGACTGCATTTCCTTCAAAACCACAAAAAACGCGAAGCTGAATGGAGTGTCAGTCTGCGCACCGACCCAGCCCGGCCCCGCAATGGTGACTTTGGAGATACTGGAAGGCGGCAAATGTCCTGGGAAACTGCTATTCGCCATGCCCACTGCCTTCCTCCTGCCCTACTCCGCCGCCTCCACTGTCAAAGTCCTCTTCCCTGCGCCTGCCTCCATCAAAGCGGAGACTGTGTACACAGTGCAAGCAGTGATAACGGGAGTAGTGCACAAAGGGGAAAGTGCACTAGGGACCACAGTCACTCAAGGCCTATTGACAGTGACTTTCCTAGAGACTCTATATGAAGGCAGTGAGCAGCCGAATGGGGCTAATTTGACTAGCGGCCCTATCGCGGAACTGCTATTCGGAGATGTGATTGAAAGTGAAAACCTTTACGGTGAGATATAGACAGCGCTGGGAGCCGTGGACCCGAGGATGAGTGAGAAGGCGGGGGGCGAAGTGCAATTTAGACGCTTTGCCAGTCTAGAGAAAGGCTGGAGTGCAGTGAAGGACAGGAAAGAGGCGCTTTCCTTTCAATTCTCTGGGCCGAGTCTGTTGTCTGCCTTTGGAATTGCGGCGGCTGCGGATCTGGGCCAGGCTATCACTCTAACAGAAGTCCGAGTCCTAGCAGGCAACTCCCTCCTTTCCAAGGTAGTCTACGCCTCTGCTGAGACTCTTAGTCTCTACACTCTACAGGACCAAGACCCTGTGCACAGAGTCACTTTCCAGCCTCCTCTGGAACTCGCCCCTGCGCGCTGCTATACTTTGCTAGTCACGCTACAGAACTGTGCCGTGTATCAGGGCATTGGCGGCTTGGCAGAGCTGCGGAATGAGGTAGTTGGAGAGTGTCGGTTTGTGCAGACTGTGGGAGCGCAGGAGGCCAAGGTAAATAGTGGAGATATGAGTGGCCCCTTGATCGACCTATACTGCGTGCCTCCAGTCTGCAACCCAAAGCGAATAAAGGACGAAATCGCCGCAATTCTCTCAGACAAAATCGAGGCAAACGCCCGACAAGTCCTCTTCACCCGCTACTCCAATATCGGCTCTTCCTGGCACGTCAATAGCGACGGCAAGCAGGCAGAGGCCATCACCTTCCGGACCAATTTCCAAGGCCAGGTAGTGGCTCTCGGCGTGGGGAATGCCTTTAATGAAGGCTCGCAGACTCGGCTGAAGGTGATTGAGTTGCACAGAGGGCCTGGCACTCGAGGGGAAATGCTGTACCAACACAGTCAAACCGTGGACTTGAATCGTCAAGGCGGTGCTGACGCCTTCATGAAGGTTTCCCTGTCTCGTCCAGTCCCCGTGCTCCCAGGAGAGTACTACACGCTAAGGGTGCAGTACGAGGAAAACAGCGTAGTAGTGAGAGGCACAGTGCCCTCAGCCATAGTCATAGCAGAGGGCGCCACAGTGGCCTTCCAGCGAGCCAACTTCGAAGGGGGAGATGTGGAGAACGGCAGTCACGAGACTCACGGACCTTTGCGAGACCTATACTTCGTAATAGGCTAATGGCGGGAAATCGCTTCCTACAGCGGAACCCTGAGAAGGAAACGCTGAATCAGTACTGGTTTTCGCAGGCCACGATAGAAACGCTGGTGCAGGAAGTGGTGGAAGTGGCTGCAGGACAGCAGGGCTATAGAGTGGCTTGTGTGTCAACCCCTAGTCTGTACTTCACCTTCCCTGCTGATTTGAAGGCCTCTAGTCGTGTATTTGACGTATGAATTACGTAGTTTGATCGGAAGTTCGCCTCAGACCCAGGCTACGTCTTCTACGACTTCAACCATCCAAGCGACTTTCCACAGGAGCTGTATGGATACTTCGACCTGGCAGTGATTGACCCGCCCTTCATCACCAGGGAAGTATGGGGCAAGTACGCAGAAACAGTCCGGCTCCTGCTCAAGCCTGAGGGGAAAATCCTACTCAGTTCTATACTGGAAAACGCCGATATGCTCGGGGAACTGCTGGGAGTGCGGCCTGTGGCCTTCCAGCCCAGCATCCCGCACCTGGTGTACCAGTACAACTTCTACACCAACTACCTGTCGCAGGGACTGGAGCGGCGCAACCCGGAGATACCCGTAGATTAGTCACTAGTGTCAAGGTGGGAGTCCTGGGCCAGCCACTGCTGCACCTTGGCCCACATCTCAGCTTCATGCTGCTTCTTGAAGCGCTCGTCCCGAGCCTCCGCCACTCCGTCCCTCCAGCTCCGCAGCCACTCCGGTCCCAGCAGGCGCTATGTAGCCCTTACCACTTGGAAACTTCTGATAATCGCTGACTCTCGGGCTCTTCGAAGGTCGTTATCAGTCTGCAGCTGAGGGGTAATGGCGTGCCAAAGGCGGAAAGAGTGGGTCAGGATGTATGCAGAATGGTGCTGGGTGTATAGCCTCTGTTCCCTTTTCTCGATGTCCAGTCCGTTTCGCAGGACTTCCAGCAGCCAAAGTGCCAGTTTGCGTCTATATTGCGCTTCAGCCAGCTCTCCTTTCCTCCTTTCTTCCTCCTCCTTCTCCACTTTACTAGTCTCCACCGCCATCACCAACAAGCGAAAGCCAAGTCTGCGACAGACCCACTCCCCTTGAGCAACACAGCGCTGTTCCAGCCTCCAAGTCCGCTCCACTGCCAGCTTCCACGGCTGCATTATCGCGTATTTCTTCAGACTTCGCAGGCGGTAGGCCTCTGCCAAGGCCACCAACTCCTCAGAACGAACTGCCTCTTCCCTCTTTTTCGCTTCGATTTCCTTCTTTCGCTGCTGCTCTGAACGGCGCTTTTCTGCAGTTTCTTTCTTGCGCCGGACTTCTTCTTCTATGGTCTTTTGCTCAGCTTCAAGCTTGTTTTGTCTTTCCCGTGCCTCCTTTTCCTTGTATTTCTGCTCGAGTTGTTCTCGCTTGATGCGTCGCTCTTCCTCTCTTTGCTGCATCGCTAGCACTTGCTTCGATGCTTTTGGCTTCTTGACTCCTAGAGCCGGACTCGGTAAGGGACTGGGACTAGTCACTGCCTGCAAAGGTCCTTCTACAGCCACAGATATAGGTGCTGAAGTAGTGGAATTAGGGGCGGAAATAGGGACAAAAGTAGGAATTTCCGAATCTGTCTGGACAGACGAGTTTTCCAGGCTAGTCTCAGGACCCACACTTTGTTCACTAGTCTCCCTAGCGACTGGTGGGACTGATACAGGCTGAGCAGCTTCCGAAGTGGCCTCTGATTGCCGCTCCCGGAAATGAGTCTCAGGTAAAGGACTGATGGGGAGGTCGGGCGGCCTTCTTTGCTGCATTTGTTCGAATAATAGTGCGATTTTTCGACGTCTTTTTTCAGCTTCCCGCTCTTCTGCCCGGCTTCTTCGGTTTTCAACCGTCATGCCCAGCCACTCCTTCCAGCACAGCCACAGTCTTCGAGACTGGTAGTGTCTTGCCGCTTCCTGCAGACGTATTCTTTCTGCCTCTTCCGCAAGTTGCTGTTCCTCTGCTTCCCTCTTCGCCCTGCTTTCCCTCGCATTCACCACCCACACTCTAAACTCCTTCGAAAGCGCCCGAAATCTGATTTTCGCACTTATTCGCATTTCCCTGTCCTTGCAGTCCGCCCAGTACCAAGCCATCCTCCTAATAGCCAAGTGCTTCGACTGGGTCACATAGTGCTCCAACTTGTTCCTCAGTACTCTCAGAAAGTTGTCTCTCCGCAGTACCCGCATTTCTCGCTCTTCCTTCGCCTTTTCCTTGGCTATGCGTTCTCGATGCTGGGTCACAGTTTCCAACTCTCTCAGTTGCCTTTCTCGCTCTTTCCGTAAGAGGTCTAAAGCTTGCAGTTCTTCGCGTTCTTGCTTGACTCGGAGTCGCTGTTCTTCGAGTACTTCGGGGTGGACTTCTGCTTCTAAGGCGGCTCGCTGGGCGCGCAGGTCTTGGAGGCGGGAGTCGGCCTCGGGCTTGGGAGTGGCTTCTTGCTTGGCTTTCCGCTCGTCTCGCTTTTGGCTGACTAGTTGATGTCGCTCTTCAATATTAATCCGCGGGTCATATTCCGCAATTTGTTTCCTCGGCAAGGCCGGAGAAGGCAGCACCTGCTTCCTCTCCGCTTGATACTTCTCCAGCACATTCATCGCAATCGCGAAGTCCTCCTCCTCAGGAGAGAGCACAGGCAGGCGGGAGGGCGCCTTGGCCTTCGTGCGTAGAGCAGCAGCCTCTGTGTCGACTTGAAGGAAGGTGGAAATGATGGAGCGGGCTGCACGCTGGGTGTCTGTAGCGTCTGAGAGGGAGTGCTGTTGGCGGAGTTGGGTGAGCCGCTGTCTGTACTCTTCGTCCATATATAGGAAACAGGGTATGTGGGGGCGAGTCAAGGAGAAGCTGAGGCAGGTCAATACAGACCAACTCAGGGAACAGGCGAAGGCCAAGCTGGAACAGGCTAAGAAAGGCGCTTCTGCCTTCTCTAATGGCGTAGCTGAGGAGATCAGCAAACTTCAGGCAGTCGACCAAACCCAAGTCATCGAAGCTGCGAAAAGAAGCCTGGGGCAGATCCAGCAAAAGGCCACTGACTACTCCAGTGAATACACAGAGAAGGTCAAGCAGGCTACGCAGACCTTAGCAGAAGAAGTGAAGGCAAAGGCGCATAGGGCAAAGGCGTATACTCAGGAAACCACTCAGAAGTATGAAGACAAGGCGAGAGCCTATACACAGGAATATGAAGAGAAGGTGAAGGTCTATACGCAGGAAAAGACACAGGGTGTTAAGGCACAGGTGCAAAAGGCAAAGGCCTATACGCAGGAAAAGGCACATGAGTATGAAGAGAAAGCAAGGGCGTATACACAGGAAACGACCCAGGAGGTAAAAGCGCAGGTGAAGAAAGCCAAAGAGTTCGCACAGGAGAAAACTCAGAGTTATGAAGAGAAAGTGAAGAAGGCTCAGACTGAAGTGAAAGGGACGTATAGGGACTGGGAGAATTGGACACAGGCGTATGCACGGGGGTGGAAATTGGGGTATAGGAGCAAAATCGACCCGATTAAGGAGAAGTGGACAGCAGTGGATTTTAGGAAATCCGCCACTGACTTTGTCTCGAAAGGCACTAAAGCTGCCAGCCAGAGTCTATCCACCCTGGCAATAAAGACCGCAGAGCAGTACGAAAGAAGCAAATCTCACTCAGTACTCTATATCAAAAGCAGCTGGAACAAGCTTCGCTTTCCGACCTTCGCCAGCACTGCTCCAGCCCCACACGATGTCGCTGGGTACAGCGTGTGGCGTACATATTGGGGCAGATTCAGAGGCTACTGGCAAGGCAAAAGCAGGAACTGGAGTGAGACTCCTAAGAGTTGGTTATCCTGGCCGCTGCAATACAAGGGAAGGGTGCTGAGGTATCTGATGGCTACGGCCTTTTTGTATGGCTTGGGAAGTGCTCTGCCTGGGGCTGTGGTGAGGTACCAGCTGGAGCGGGAGAAGCCGAAGCCTGAAGTACCTGTGTCTGTGGAGAAACGAGACAATAGCACTCAGACCGAAACCAAAGCCTACGAGTTCTTCATAAAGGAATAGGTCTAGTCACTGGACAGTCATCTTTCTGAGTTAAGTGTAAGTAGATACACTGTGAATATGAACTCTTTCAGTTACCAGCCCAGCAGAATAGGGACAAACAAGCGAATATTCACTTTTCCCAGCAACTCATCAGTACAAGCTTTATAGCAATCATTATTTCTGCGCTTTCAGTGCCGGAGTTTCTGCTTGTATGTCAACTATTTATTTCTAAGCGAATCTCACTTCTTTGACTCAATGAATGTAATATACGCAATTCAGAGATATTCCAAAGTGTGGATTTCGTCGCAACTCTGAAACATATTTTCTATCTACTGCACCTTAAATGGCAAGTGACAGAATCGAACTAGTCAGTTTCTCTGTGAGGGTCCAGGCTGTCCTACTGCTCCATCACTAGAATCCTTGCACCCATTGACCTTGTGTGTCAGATTTCATAGACCTTATCTCACATCTCTCATGTGCAGCCACCACTTGCACTAAATTGGCATCAGAGTTCTATTTAACCTGCTGCAGTCACATAGGTCTGTCCTATAGGCCTTAAGCGCTCCTAGCAGAGTAAGGGTATTAGACTGCACTCAAAAGTTACTAATGCTCCAATGACGAGATATAGCTGCTATCCGCAGTTCCATTACTAATCTATTTCTACCAGCAGTTGATTGAGCAGTTTAATTATCTTTTACATATCCCGTACGCTTTGCCGCTTGGCTTCGTACTCATCACAAACCTTATAGTGGCGGTTCAAGTCCACCGAGTCGGGGTCCTCATCATAAAAATCCTGTAAGTATCCCTCTTACTATGGATAATCACTCGGTCTGCCTCCATTTTGAAAACTTCGACCGTCCTTATGGTTGATTGGGTCTGAGCACGGGAGGTGGGCGTTTCAAACAGACAAGAAATTGAATGGTGCTCGGCTGTGGGAGTCGAAGCAGAAATATCTTGTTTCACTATTGTAACACTCAAGAAAGGTACACATGTTACGAAAAATTGCGAATGCCTCCTGTAGACGTCAATCCTTGCTAACCACATTAGGCCTCAATAAGCAGCCATTAGGCATTTTGAGTTAAGAGCTAATTTGTATCTGCGAAATTAAGGTATTCACTATGATGGTGTTTTTCATTCCAACTTAAGTGAAGTTCCATAAGAAAAGCCTGTTTATAACTTTATACACTTTTAGCATATACATGTGCTGAGAAGTTCTCAGAGTCCTATTGAGTGCCTGCTAAGTAACTTCCAAGTATATCCGAGTATCCACAAGAACCAATGAAGTCTCTACTAAGTGAATATGAGCCCAAAGTTGCTCATTGTAGTGCACTTCTTCTTCAGAGTTTCTTGGTTTTGTCCAATTATTCATGTACTAGGTATACCGTGGTACTTCCTGCCTAAATGAACAGGAACCTGCTGCTCCAAGAAGAGTCGCTGTCTAGTAGACTGAGAGGCAAGTTGGTGTTGCGGAAGCCGCAGAGTAGAGAGGAGAGAATGCGTTGGTCGTTGAGAAGAGTGCGAGAAAATCTCTGCTGGCTGTTTGGTCGGAGTGGTTGAGCATTCGCAGCAATCTCTGCACTAGTGGGTGTTAGAAAAGACCAATAGAGTTCCTGCCTTCATGGGACTCGGGCACTATAATATCCAACTACCCCAATAATAGCTATACCTTGGTAGTAATAGGTAAGCACTTTCTTCGTCCGGCATACGCATCAGATAGAATATATTCGTAAAAGTTGAAAAGCCGGTAACAGCGATTTGGGTTTAGCGCCTTAAAAATACTAAATCGCCCCCTTCTAACCCTGGAGAGCAGTGGTTGCAATAAAGAACAACAGCAATTTTTTCTTCCTCGCAGCCTTCATAGCGCCAGTCTCTCTCGTACTCTTCCCCGGGACTGAGGCTGATGCACTGCGCCTTGATGACCGCCTTCACTTTGCCACGCAGTAGAAAGCCAGGCCGGGTCATTTGAGCTATTAGTGGCAGGGCAGAAGTGAGCACTGCTTCAATGGCCACTCCTAGTTCTTTGTGCATTTCGAGAGAAGTAAAGGTAGAGGAGAAGCCAGGTAGGCTTTTCCCTGAAAGTTAATTTGCCCTGAATAGCTAATAATGAGCTGAATGAAGTGCTAGAACAGTCCCCTCCTATGCTCCTTCTGATGCAGCCCTGCAGACAGAAAATCACACTTTTTTCGTCCGAATCGCAAATAAGAAAGTCAGTAGCAGTCCAAAGGTACTCATTAGTCCTCGGATCAAGCAGTGCTGACTGGCTGGGGTCGACGATATTCTGGTGTTGAGGAAGAAAATGTCTACTTTGTGAGTTGCATCTCGGTCCAGACTCCACTTCAGTAGCCTCGCAGTAGTCCTTTGGACTGGGTTTGAGGCGGATAGCACTTTGCAAATTACATTGAACCTGTTACACGGTTGTGTGTGTCTCTAATGAACACTTGTATTCGACAGGGATATTTTCTCTCAGTATAAGGTCGTTCCATTCGACATCAAAGTAGCACAAATTCGTAACTTCAGGCCAAGCTGGCTGCATCCATGGAAGTGTACTTGCTGTCTTCAGCTATGTAAGAGGAAAACCCTCAACTCATAGAAAGACATTACTAGAAATCCGGTAAGGAACCTTCTAGTAGGACACATAGGAAAGAGCCACTCAGTTCTTCCACTTCATAGGCTGGGGAATTCTCATTCCCCAGCACTTCCTCTAAAGACTTGGCGCCTGCTGCCTCGCAGACACTTGCGCATAATCTGCAACTGTACCAGTCCTTCTCCAAGCCTGCACTCGACCGACAATAATCTCCATAGGACTTCTCAGTGCCCAGAATCGCTGTGCTCATTTCATTCAGCTCAAATGTTTCCACCGCTGGTGTCTCGTATATCTCCGGGCAATGTGCAGGGTCTGGCTTCTGCGTAGCGGCGTAGAGTGACGAGGGCTCTGCATCGATAGGAAAGAGCTCCATTTACACTGTATTCGGTAGAGCCACCTCTTAGTTGACCATTCCCTGATAGAAGTTGTTCAGTGCATTTCCTACAATTAGAGAGAAGACATCATAGCAGGGAATATAAACATAACAAGGAATTTACCTGAAGGCATTTGCACAGCTAATAAGTGAGTATTTACCACCAGCAGAGTATGTACCTTCTGCAGATAGTGTTTTTATGGCTGGTAGGAGCTGCAAATGTCATGGAAAACATAGAAATGGATCCCTGTTTCCCCTTCTGTTTCCCACATATACAATTTCACTATCTGTGGTAAAGCTGATCGAGGTGCGATCAGACCCTGTATCTTCATATAAAATTAAGCTGATATATATAACAAGTCCCAAACGACAGTTTCCCCTAGTTACAGAATCACGCAAATCAGTAAAAGTCCCAATTCACAGCGAAATTCAGTACAAGGCTCAGAAACACAGAAATTAGTGCACTATCGCTAGCTATTGGCTAATGTCTTCAAAGCGTCAGTCGCAAAGTACCGCACGTCAAAGTCCGGGTCCCGCTTGAGTCGCTGCAGCAGGGGCACGAAGTGAGCCTGGCGCATAGCTGCATTGCTCAAACCGCCCAGCAGCTTAATAGCCTTCGCTGTGTTGAATTTGATGTTGGGGACAGGGTCGCTGGCCAAGCGGCCGAGCAGGTCGACGAGGTCTTGGGGGTATAGCACCTTGTGGAGCTTGGTGAGTGCTACCAGTGTGATCATTCTTTTGGTGAATACAGCGTGGACTGAGAGTCGCTTAAGAAACGGCTGCATGACACTATTGACCCAGGCTGTTCCCAAAGGAGAGGCCAACTGGGCCAAGACCTCCAGTACTGCCTCTCTCACCGCAAACACAGGGTCTTCCGCCCACTTCACCAGCGCTTCCGACAGCCTCTCTTTGAACCGCTCAGGCCCAAGCAGCGGCACCAATTGCGTTAGGCTCTCCACAGTCCTCAGCCTCACATGCCACTGCAGGTCCGCCATCAGTGTAAGACAGAGCGGAAGGACAAAGGCGCAGAGTTCGTCAGGCGCAAAGCCTTTACAGAACTCCAAAAGTCCTTCGGAAAAGGCAAGACGGACTTCGTAGGCTTCATCTCTGAGCAAATCACTGATAAGAGGCAATAGCTTGGTGACTGTGCTGTCTGCTCCGAGGACAGCTGGCAGTTGGCAGATCGTTTGGATCAGTGCGATTTTGACGTGAGCGGAGGAGTCTCTGGAGAGAGGCTCCAGTGCTGGGAGGATCTGAGAGAGGACAGTGGCAGGAGACAGTTTCAGCATGATCAGAGGCAGTTTCATTGCTGAAGCGCCTCTCACCTCTGTCTCTGAGTCACTGAGCCAGCTCAGCACCATCGGCAGTAACTCCTCTACAGAGGCCACCGCTTCATAGAGTCGCTCCAAGCTGATAGCCACCGAGTAGCGGACTCTCCAGGACCTATCACTTCCACAGTTCTTGATCAGTGGGAGGAAAGCAGGGCGAACTGGCAGCATCTTGATAGCGCTTTCGCAGGCCATTTGCCGCACACTGTCGTGTTCATCCACCGCCAGCACTTCGAACAGCTTCAAAAGCTCGCTGTGTGCTTCAGGGTGCACTGCTGCTATCAAGTCACTCAGAGAGGAGGCGGCTGCTCGGCGGACTACAGGACTGTCGTCGTGGGCTAGTTCGATGAATGACTTGAGCAGGTCGTCCTGGCAATCAGCAGGGCCTGGACGGCAGGCAGAGGCGAAGAGAGCACACGATGAAATCCGCGCTCCATATGAATCTGCATCCGCCAGCACCTTAACCAGCGGCAGAAAGTCCGCCAAGTGCTGCCGCGCATCCATGAGTCCAGCCAAGCGCACGAGACTAGTAACAGCCCTGTCCCTGATAACTTCCTCCTCATTACTCGCAAGTATCTGCAGCAGCGGCAGCAGGACTGAAATGTAGTCTTTCCCTACAGCATCTGCCAGGTCTCCTAGCTTGCTAGCGAGTGCCAGTAGGACTTCGTCACTGTCGTCTTCTAGCATTTCGCCTAGGAATGGAATCAGCTCTTCTCGCGACTTGTCTGCGCCGATAGCTTCAGCGATTTCACTGAGACTGTTGATAGCGTGCAGCTTCGTGTTGTGGTCTTCGCTTCTCAGTTCGTCTACGAGGATGAGGACTGACTCCCCTTCCTCCATACTAGAAACTACGCAATTAGACTAGACTGGGGTTTCCAGCTCATTGGAGTGAGAAGGTACAAGCAAGGCCCGGCTTCTAGGAATAGTGCCTTTCCCATTTACACTTTCCAAGGGGATTCCTTCGCTTTCCGCGGTGCGCTCGGAGTATATCCTCTGGCGAGGCTTCCTTTTGTTATTGTTATGGTATTGGTACGTTGTGAGTCCTTGGAATTTAAGCCACACCTGAAAAACAGCTAAATGAGTCGTAGAAATACTCACAATCAGACTGCTGGCACCGAAGGCTATGAGTACCCCGACTGCCACTTTCCAATTCGTGCAATTGGCCTCCTCTGATACTTTCTGCCTGAACTCCTCCTCAAATGCACCCCTTAGTATCAGGACACTAAAGCCCACTCCCATCCAAGAGGCCACCATTACCCCTGCCACCAGCACTGTAAACAGGCGATAGTTCCTCCTTCCGATACAGTTATTGATCCAGTGACAGTGGTGGTCGAAGTTCTCTACACACCTGTTGCACACTCCACAGTGCTTAGAGGAGACTTCTACGTCTCTGGCACAGATGGAACAGAAAGGAGGCAAAGTTTCCAAATCTGGGGAGACTTCTGGATGGTAAGGCTTCCGATCTGAAGGGTCGCTGAGAGACACTCCGAGTCCTGCTCCGATAGATGCTGCTTCGCTTAGAGTGAAGAATATGCCGAAACAGACCTAAGTCCGACGTACCTTCCAAGTGGAAGGAAGCAGGGGCAGCACCAGTGCATACCCGACAGTCACTGTCCAGACCGTCAGTGCCCAGCCTAGCATCTGCTGCCAGTGCCAGGGCCGCTCCAGTCCATGTCTTCTCACTCTTCTGGTCATTACTCCAGTCGATATGGCGGCCCAGCCTGCGGGCGGAGAATCCGCAATCGAAACTCCTGTGATAATCGAGGAAAAAGTAATCAAGGCGGACGGGGAAGTGGCAATGAGGAGTTACCAGCGAGGGAAGTTGCTAGGCAAGGGTGGCTTTGCCCGCTGCTTTGAGTTCACATCTCTCGAGACAGGCAAACACTTCGCTGCCAAGGTAGTCCCCAAAATGACACTCAAGAAGGCGCGGTCCAAGCAGAAGCTAATGAGTGAAATCAAGATCCACCGCACTGCCAAGCACCCAAACATCGTCAACTTCGAGCACTTCTTCGAAGACTCCGAAAACGTCTACATCCTCCTCGAACTCTGTCCCAACCACACCCTCAGCGAAGTGCTGCGCAGACGCAAGCGACTGACCGAGCTAGAAGTGCAATGCTACTTGCTTCAAATCGTAGACGCACTCAAGTACCTGCACGGCAATAAGATCATACACAGAGACTTGAAGCTGGGGAACTTGTTTCTGTCCGAGAGAGTGGAGATAAAACTGGGGGATTTCGGACTGGCGACCACAGTTCTGTTTGAGGGGGAGAAAAAGAGGACTATCTGTGGGACTCCCAACTACATCGCACCGGAGATACTGGACAGCAACCAGGGCCACTCCTATGAAGTGGACATTTGGTCCCTGGGAGTAGTCCTCTACACGCTCCTAGTGGGCAAGCCGCCCTTTGAGACTTCGGAAGTCAAGGCGACTTATCGAAAAATCAGGCTAAACGCTTATGTTTTCCCTGACCATGTGCCTCTTTCTGAACCCAGCAAAGGCCTCATTTCCCGCATTCTCATTTCCGACCCGTCCAAAAGACCCACCTTAGACGAAATCCTCGCCAACGACTTCCTCAACCAGGGCAACAGCATCCCCAAGTTCCTGCCCTCGAGCTTCCTTGCCTGTCCTCCGTCCACTGCCTATTTGAGGCAGTTCGAGCCAAATGCGCCCCCAGCCCGCACTCAGCGGAAGGACGTTTCCGGCTCTCTAAGAGCTCTCCGCGAAAAGCGCTTTTCCCATACTGAACGTCTGGAAAAGCCAGCCAAAGCACTAACTGACCATACGGAAGTGAGTGGGCCGGAAGTGTGGATACGGAAGTGGGTGGACTACTCCTCTCGCTATGGCCTGGGGTATGAACTCAACACTGGGGCTGTGGGGGTCTTTTTCAACGACGCTTCCAAACTTGTGCTTAGTCTGGAAGGCCATCAGTTCGCGTATATCGAGAAACTTGACAGGAGGGAAGAGGTGCTCACGTATGCGCTTACGGACTACCCGAAAGCACTGCAGAAAAAAGTGACATTACTACAGCACTTCCGCAGCTACCTGGACTCCGAAGCCGGGGAACGGACAACATGTGAGGAAGAAAGCGAGCCCAAGGCAGTATATGTGAAGAAGTGGATGCGCACCAAGCATGCAGCGCTCTTCCGCCTTTCCTGCAAGGTCGTGCAAGTGGACTTTCAGGACAAGACGCAAATTGTCCTTGCTTCTGCTGCGAAAGTGGTGAGTTATGTGGATAAGACGGGGACGAAAACCAACTATGTGCTCAATAGTACGCTGGAAACTGCAAATATAGCCCTAGCGAAGCGCCTTAAGTACGCCAAAGACCTGCTAGTCCACATGATGAAAGCAGCAGCCCGGGCAGCGGAGAGCAGGGACCAGAAGTCCTAAGGCACTAGTTAGCTACCGCTGTAGTGATTCTGCAGGGACGCCCTACGCTTGATTAGACTGCTTTCCTGGAGCTGCAGGTCGAAGTGGGGCTTAGAGGAGAGAGAGAGAGGGGCGAAAGCAGCGGTCAAATCATAGTCAATAGACTGGTGCTGGGCTGTAGGGAAGGGCTGCGTAGTGTTTAGACCCTGGGAATAGCCCCACAACTGCGAAGAACTTGAGGGTGCGGAAGTCCGTCTGTCCATTTCTTTATCAATCCAGTGCTGAGCGTTGTTGAAAGCAATGGGAAGATAGTGCCTCCTCAGGAAGCAGGACAGGTAGCAGTGGCAATAGTATGGAAACAGCCCAGGAGTCCACTTTGGTACTGGATCTGGACTCAGATTTGAACCCAGGCAAGCCGGGGACTGAGGACTTGGTCAGTCTTCTCAATCTGTCAAGCTCGGATTCCAGAGAACTGCTGTCGCCCACTGACTTCATTCAGAGAAACATCACGGCTATCAAGCAATTCAAAAGGCGAGAAACCAAACCAGCCCCAGAGCCCGACCCTCCGCCCCTACGCATGCCTAAGCCTATAGCTGAGGATTCCCACCTTCTCCGTCTCACCCAGGCCGCCCGGTGCAAAATCGTCTTTTCCGAGTCCAAAAGCAGACTCAGTCGCAGCCGCACTCCCGAAGTGACCATCAGGAAGGTAAAAAGACCCAATAAGCCGCAAGGCATAGAGCAGGACAGGGCGCATTCCGCCCCGAGAATAAGACCTGCAGACCTACTGGATGAGAATGTGTACCAAACTCCCTCCTTCCACGAGACTGCGGAAGAGACCCAGGTCGAGGAGGTAGTGGTGCCCAGGCTGAAGAAGGGGAAAAGCGCTTTTGAGAAACTGGCCGGAAAGGAAGAGGCGAAGGAGTCGTTTGAACGGAGTTTGCAGAGGATTGGGGCGAATGTGAGGCTGGAGGAGCCGGAGCCGGGCTTCCCTGACCCTTTTTCGGGCACTGTTGTGATGAGTTCGAGGACGGAGCAGCTTGGAGCGAAGGCGAAGACTGTGAAGGACAGACCAGTCCCTTCCGCTCCACTCACTGAGTTGGAATGCGTCCTTTCTAGTGAAAGCGACTCTGAGGCACCAGAAGAGATCCACAGATACTTGCAGCACTGGTTCACCCTGTACTACAGCGACTTCAGACGCCAGGCTCTGCAAGAACTCCTAGGAGTGCTCATCATCCGAGGCAACTCCAAGCGCGCACAGAGACCTCTGCAGGGCATATCTCAGTCGGAAAGGTCCAACAAGCGGAGCAAGCGGGAAGTGGTGACTTTCAGGGAAATGGAGAAAAGGCTGGATGAGGTGTTGAGCAAGGGCAGAGCGGTTATCACGAGGGCGGGGTCGCTTACTGACGCTAAGTCTGCTTCCAATGCTTTGTTTATGGAGAGAGTTACAGTCTTTTTGACAGCTCAGAGTGGTCAGTTACCGGCTGTGGAAGACCCTATAGAGCTGCTAAAGCCACCACAGATCATATCTACAGCCTTGGATTTAGGCCCTGAAGGGATTGCACAGGACTCACTGACTTGTGACTTGCTGCTGCATCTTTTCGCCCCGAAGCGGAAGCTGATGGAGCGGAGACACCTAGCTTTGTCTCTCGAAGCAGTGGAGCTGAAGGCAGAGGCACTGCAGGGAGTGCTGGACTACGTCGCTGCGGCTAAGAAGCTGCTGGTGCTGAGGCAAGTGGAAGCTGCGAGAGAAGCACTGGAAAGTGTCTTTCGAGTCACAGATGAATATAAAGGGAAGCTGAGGGAAGAGTATCGCCTGGCTAGGCAAGAAGCGCACTTGTGGATAGGCTGGACCTTGCTTCTTACACATGCTATGGGAAAACCAGTGGACAGGTCAGTGTTGACCAAAGCCTTGGAAACGCTGCAAGTGCGACCAATGGCGGCAAAGGAGTTAGAAACGCTGCGGAAGATCTGTCTCCTGTATCTATTTTACCACACAAGTCTATGGAGAAGCGAGGAACGAGCTATAGCGCACTTGAAGACTTTGGGCCTAGGAGAGTGGAGAGTAGTCATAGAGGCAGACCTGCAAATGAGGACGGAAGAAGCACTAACCGAGGCTACAGCAGCAGAGCAGTTGTTACTGCACCTGGACTCTGCAGCTCCTGTGCGATTCTTGGCCTTCATGCGACTTGCGCAGCACTACAAGGACTACTACGCATATGAGAAGGTCCTCAGTGCTGGGAGAAAGGCGCTGGCGGCCTATCCGCCTTTGAACCGCGAGCAGAGTTCGTTGGTGCTTTGTGTGATGCTAAAGGCGCAGGGACATTTAGACGCGACGCCACTACCGCAGTATCAGCTGCTGCTTGACAAAGGCGACTTCACCTTTTTATACCAATTCGCTCGAGTGGCAATCAAGACTAGAGCTACAGGCGCCTCAGCTACTGTGAGAGAAGCCTTGGAACTGCTGCTTGCCTTTGCTCAGGACTACGCTCATATGCGTCAATACCTCTTCCACTTCTCGGTACTTTGCACCCAGTTCTGGCGCTTTCTGCTGTTCAAAATCAACTGCTTCTACCGCACTGCCACTCGCCAAGGCTGCGAATTGCTGACTCTGGTGCCGGAAAGTCCGGTGCAAAGGCAGAGTGTGGAGCGGTTTTTAGGGGAAATAAAGGAAGTGAAAGCTGCACTTCATCTGGTCTACGAGCGCTGCAGACGGAAGGACTTGCAGCCGGGACAGTGGGTGGAAGACACTGTGAGGAGGGTGGAACGACTCGACCCCTACCTGGGCTTGTGTCTGTTTATTGCCTTAGAGGTGAGAAGTAGGCAGAAGCCCGCCACTTTGGGCCCATACAAGCAAATTCTGAAGGACTACCCCAGTCGCTTCGAAAGCTACTTCGTCAACTGGGTGCGACTGTACCGTCTCAACAAAGTGCGCGAAAAGCAGCTCAAGCAGATCGAAGGCCAGGAAGAAATCGACAAGCGAGACTGCAACCACCCACTTAGTCTGCTCCCACAGCTGAAACTGCGTCTGGACAGCATTAAGTTGCTGTACCAGGACTGCCTCACGGTCAGATTACAGTGTCTCTGGCAGATGTATGGGAAAGGCTATGGTCCGATGCGACTTTCGGATGCTTACAGAATCATCCAGGCGAAAAGCTACCTCAGGACGAACTACCAAAAGGCAATTTGTAAGTTGAAAAAGGCCACGCATAGTGGACGCTCTGCTGCTGCAATTGTGTACTATTTGCTTGCTAAGTATATGCTGGAGTTGGAGAGGTCTGAAAACCGTGATGTGTACCGAGAGCTCAAAGTCTACCTCAACTCCTTCGCTCTTCAGCGGGATATGGACAGTCGCTACCAAGCCAAAGCGCTCTGTCTGCATGCAGAAGTGGAAGCCTTGGCGGGACATTACGGGTGACACTTACTTAGAGAGGCATTGAAGCTGTACGATGTGGCGAGTGAAGAGTGCAGGAAGGCCGGGTTGCAAGGCTTCCTCAGTCGCAGAGCCGTCACCCGGGAGTTCCTGCAAGCGAAGTGCTCGCGCAGGTAGCTAATGATGGCCATATTGGAATGCAAAAGGACGAAATCGAGAGCGCGGAAGACCTAGACGGCCAGCTGATCAACGAAGAATACAAGGTCTGGAAGAAGAACAGTCCCTTCCTCTACGACACAGTCATCACCCACGTGTTGGACTGGCCATCTCTCACTGTGGACTGGCTGCCCACTAAGGACTGTCCGGGGAACTGCGACTACTCCGTGCAGAAACTAGTGCTTGGGACGCATACGAATAGAGAGGAGCCGGAGCACTTGATCATTGCGAATGTCAAGTTGCCGCTGGACGATGCTTTGGTGGCTGGCGGGATTTACCAGGACTCGGGAAAAGACGCGGGCGGGGTGGGGCTTTTGTCGAAGGCGGAAAACAAGATCGAGCCGCACATACTAATCAACCATGACGGGGAAGTGAACAAAGCCCGGCATATGCCTCAGCAGTACAACCTCCTCGCCACCAAGGGTCCTTCGGGAGATGTCTATCTGTATGACTTCTCCAAACACCCTTCCAAGCCTGTAGGAGGACCGCCCAACCCTCAAATGCGACTCACAGGCCACGCTAAGGAAGGATTCGGGCTGAACTGGAGTCCTTTGGCAAGTGGACTTCTGGCCAGCGGCTCCGACGACCACCTAGTTTGCGCCTGGGACGTAAACGCCGCCACGTCCCTCAACTCCACCCTCTCCCCTCTGCGCCAATGGAGCAAGCACACCAGCATTGTGAGTGATGTGGCTTGGAGCTGCCATCACCCTGACGTCCTGGCCTCCGCGGGAGACGACAAAAAGGTGATTATTTGGGACAAAAGGCAAGAGGAAGCCACGCACTGTATAGACGCCCATAGTCACGAAGTCAATTCTGTGGACTTTAACAAGCTGAACGAGTTCTTGCTGGCCACAGGGTCTTCAGACCGAACAGTGGCGGTGTGGGACTGCAGGAATCTGAGTGTGAAAATGGCGCAAATGGAGTACCATAAGGACTGCGTCTACCATGTCCGCTGGGCGCCCTTCAGTGGAACGCTACTGGCGTCTGGAAGCTCGGATAGGCGGATTTGTATATGGGACATTAGTCGCCTTGGGGAGGAATTAAGTGAAGAGGACGCTGAAGACGGCCCTCCTGAGTTGATATTCATCCACGGAGGCCATACAGCGCCTATATCCGATCTCAGTTGGAACGCAAACGACCAGTTGGTGCTAGCATCGGTGGCTGAAGACAACATCCTGCAGGTGTGGCAAATGAGCCATGCGCTCTTCCCTAACGCTGACGTGCGCCTGCCTGAAGACCGTCCCGAAGCAGAGTCCTAGTAAGACAGGTTAGGAAAGCGAATCTGTACTTCCTATATACGCGTTTCTGCTAGTAGTGTGCACTGTTAACCTTTACTGAGTTCTCCAGACTGTATGTGCACTACTGGACAATTGAACCAACTATCGACAATAAACTATCCTAGAGTCAGACTTGGTAAAGCTGTACTCCGCCTTGCACATTGGACAGAAGTTCTGCCTCTGAAACCAGGCAGAAATGCAGGCTACATGGAAGACATGTCCACACTGCAGAGCCGCCAAGTCTGTCTTCTTGCTGAGGGAGTCCAGACAAATCACACATTCCGAGTAGTCGACAAGGTTCATTTTTGATACATCGAAGGAAAAGAGTAGGTCTTGCTCTCGAGCGGAGGAAAAACTGCTGCTGAAGTTGTGCACTCGAGCCTGCTGGTGTCTCCTTTTTTTCCGCTTCATGATAAATCTCGCCCATAGACAGAGACAACTGACACACAGCAGTCCCCCCGCTGTAATGGCCACGCCCGCCGCCCACCAACTAGTGGAATCGCTACTAGACTGCAGGAAAAAGACATCCACCATACTTGCACCTGTCAGTGCGGTGTCAGGGTTATACAGGGCGAACAGGTAATCGTGAGAGCCGGCTTCTGCAGGGTCGAATAAGGCCGCCATCGAGCGAGAGGTGTTGTTGGATAAAAGGTAAATTATGTCGTAGTCGTAAATAGAGGGTAAATTGCTGGTTCTGGGTGGATTTTACCGGCCGTAGGACACTAAAGTGACCGCTTCTCCTTGAAGTACAGTCAAAGAAAGGCCTAGGTTCTGGTTAGAGTCGTATATAGACTTGAAAAGCACATATCCTTTGGACGGCACTAACAAGCCTTTATGCTCATTAGTCAAAATAGCCATATATCGCTGAGAACAGTCCACACCCACAAATAGCTCCCCACACTCACAATCTCCATTAACGCATTTCCCATTCCCGCTGCAGTCGAAAGGACACATGTCCCCACCTAGTTAGGCCTCACTGTGTGCGTATATCGAAAGCCGGACTGTGACTCCTTCACTGGGCAGCGAGGGAATCAGCACTCCCACTACTAGCAATTTGGTAGTGTCCAGTGCTGCACTTGTCAGACTGATATGACAAGTAGGACTTCGGAAGGCGAAAGCGACCAGATCAAGACTGAGTCCGGTGAACTGAATCGACCCATCAGGGCTAAAATCGATAGAAGGGGCTGTGACTTGGTTCGCTGCCAGCAGGGTAGGTGGGGAGCCGCTGCTATGGGTAACTGCGAGCTGAATTAGCACTTCTCCTCCTGATAGCTCTGGCAAGGAAATACTCCAAGTCTTCCACCTGTCCTTCTGCAGCTCCGTCACCGCTGTCAGCAGCTCCGCCACTGCCCAGACAGCGAAAAGTCCTCGCACAATTAAACACATATAGCTAGAGATATTAAGCTGCTGTGTCTTTAGTGGTACAGATCAGAACATCTCGTCCCAATTCTCAGGCGGCAACTGAGCGTTTTTCTTGAGCGGTGGTGCCTCCTCTTCGTCACTTTCCGCGTCCTATATATCCCTCACCTCTATGGCTTGGTGGATGTCGATGTTGAGTCTGCGTGCCTCGGCCACAGCTCGCTGGAGGTTGGGGACGTAGGGGGTCCTGGGAGCGCGCATGGTGCAGGCTGTGAGTGCGGGCCAGTCGAAGTTGCGGAACCACTTGTGTCGCTTTATGTCTTCGATGCTGCTGCGGTCGTTGGGGTTTTTGGAGAGCAGCTTGGAAATCAGGTCGCGACAAGGGTTGTTTTCGGTTAGAAAGCTGGGGAAGAGCACGTCGTCCTCGGTGACCATGCGGAGGACAATGTAGGGGTCTTCCTCTTCCTCTCCGAAGGGCACTCGACCACAGATGAACTCATAGAGAATTACGCCCAGACTCCACAAATCCGAGGAACTGCCATAGCCCCTGTTCTGAATGACTTCTGGAGCCATGTACCAAGCAGTCCCTACCCTCGAGTAAGTCCTTCCATGAATTACCTTCGCTGTCCCGAAGTCTATAAGCTTCAAGTACCCGTTTTCCCCTACCATGATATTCTCCGGCTTTACATCTCTATGAATAATGTCTCGCTCATGGAGATAGGAAAGGATTTGGCATATCATTGCTGTGTAGATCTTTGCGTCTTCCTCAGTGATTTGTCCCCCTTCATGCAATACGTCAAATAGCATTTTCCCTTTGATGTACTCTGTGAGGAAGTAGACAGCTTGGTAGTCCTTGAAAGTGCGGATAAGCTTGACGATCATGTGGTGGTTGATTTGCATTAGTACGTTTCTTTCCATGGTCAAGTTGCGGGAGTGGTCGGCGGTCCTGACCTTGCTTCGGTCTACACACTTTAGCGCATATAAAGACCCTTTTTCATTGACGACCAGGAAGACTGAGCCGTACTGGCCTTTCCCAAGCAGTGCCACTGACACTAATTCACTGAGTGAAATTCGCTCGTCTAATCGCTCAATCCGGAATAAAATCGCCATTTGAGCCTTATGGTCGAAGATTTCCTTAAAGTGCTGCTTCGCGATCAGCCAACAAGTGCACCTGCCGTCCGCTATCACAGAAGCCCATTTCGGCTTCTCAGAAAGCACCGACTTCTCCCCGAAATAGTCATGTTTCCCTATCGTCCGAATAGTGACTCCGTCCTTCACCACACTCACTTTCCCTGACTTGACTATGTAGAAATAGTCTCCCATTTGCTGTTGCTCACAGATCACTATGGTGTCTTCGTACTCGCGCACTTCGATGACTCTCGAGGCTGCAAGTTGCTTTTCCATTGGGAGGCTTTCGAGAATTTGTATGCCGCGGAAGTGGCGGGTGGAAATTCCTGCGTGGGCGGCGACAGCGCTTCTGTCCTCTCCGACACATTCTTCGAATTCCAGTCGGCCGATTTCTGCTATCGCTACTTCGTCACTGCCTGCTACTATGTCGTAGTCGAATACGGCTTTATCGGTGGATAGGACCGTGTCATCTGCCACGCAGTCGAAAATCGAAGCTATGGGCTCGCCTCGGTTGACACTCATACTGACTCTCTGGCACAGACTACCGTTGAGCACTATCCACAGTCCTTGAGTCATTGGAGTGCCTGCAGGAATCACCACTTCGTCATACCCATAAGTGCTAACTCTCAACGCATCCACCAGTCTTTCCTTCTGCACACTGTTCAGTCCGTTGATGTACACACTGCTGTCCACTGCAATCCTCATAGAGTTCGTGTATATGAACTGGTCCAGATGCGAGCCGAAGGTTTGGTACAGGACTCGCTTCTCTATAGTGACGCAGTGGAGTTCGTAGGCGGCTACTACGGTCGCGGTTCGTGTGCCTCCGTAGAGGATTGCTTGCTCGCCGAAGTACTCGCCGGCACGCAGACGCCGAATTTCGCGGCCTTCTTGAAGCACGATAGCTTCACCTTCTTTGATTAGGTATAGCAGGTGTCCGTCTTCTCCCTCGCATATTATCTTATAGCCAGATGGGAACTTCTGCAGAACTGCTAGTCTCGCAAGTGCATCCATACGTATGGGAGACAGCACATCCATCGGTCTGAGCGTGTAAATAAAGTTCCGAATCACTTCATACGTCTGCGTGCGTAGACTCGTGAGGGCCTTTTCAAAGGCAGCGGCCTCCATCGCCCAGTAGGAACAGCTGTCCAGCGCCTTGACGGAGTATATGCGGGGGTGACCATGCAGTAGAGAACTGGCTCCAAAGCAATCTCCTCGACTATAAGTGCGGATTTCCTTGTCGTTACTGGAGGCTTGGGCTGACCCTTCTGATAGCACATACATGTGAGTCCCCGGAAATCCTTGGTCGAAGATCATTTCATCTGGTCCAATCTCGAAGAATTTGACTCCTTCGATGACGATTTGGGCAGTTTGAGGAGGTGCGAAGCAGAAGACCGAACTGCTGGCCAGGGCCTGGGTGAGCAGCTGCTTGGCTTCGCGGTTAGGCGAGCAAAGGACTTGGATGGCAGTGGGCGCTTCTAACTTGCTGGCGGCTGTCTGAGTGGTGCGGGGAGTCAGCAGACTGCGGCTTTCCTCAGGAGGGCGGAAGACGTGTGGCTGGCTGAGTCGGGTTTTCAGGCTTACAGAGGGCGCTTGTAACATGCCTTATGGAAGATTGTAACCAGCGTAGTTATTTCCCTACTTACCAGCCTACCGACAAGGGCAGTACTCAGCCCTGGAAACTGCTTCAAGTCACATGAATACCCAAATGTATAAATAACTGCTGACATGAGGCACAAGTGAATCAGGAGAGTGAAGGAAAGGAGGGATTTCTCTATTTGCCTGGGAACTTCCGAAATTGCAAGGGAACTGCTGTTTGGCACTCAGCAAAGCGAGGCAAATTCTTGCCTTTCGAACAACTGAAGCCGTGAGGAATGGACTGCGGAGCGACTGATAAACGCATTGCGCCGATATAGGAAATCGGTATGGAAACTGTCTGGAAGTAGCGAGGGAAAACTATTCAGAATAGAAATCCCAACGAAGCTAGAGCGCAATTGGTCCTAAGCGCCACATCTTTCCTTCCATTGTGGCTAGAGCTGTGCCCTAGGAAGGTCCTGGACCAGCCCTAACTCTAATAAAGCGCGTTCTTGATATGAACCCCTCCCCCTTCAGCTCTACTTCCTGGCTAGACGACGACTGCAAGCGCTACCAACACCGCATTTCCGCCCAATCCCCCTCCCCCCGCAAGTCCAAAGAACCCCGCCACAACTGTCCCCACTGCGAAATGGTCTTCAAAGACACCTGGCACCTGCGCCGTCACCTCAACACCCACGACAGCAGCGACAAGCCAACCATCGACCTGCAGGACGGAGCGGAAGCACTGCCGAAGTGTCGACTCTGTGGGAAGGAAGTGACGAGGGCGCAGTTCGGCCTGCATTCGTTGGAGCATGTGGATGAGATCTTCGAGGAAGTGAAGGCGGGCAGGGCGTGCAGTGCGTGTCATGTGAGGAGACAGCAGGCCTATGCAGTGCTGCAGGTGCTCAATGGACGCTTCAATGTGCCGGCGGAGATGGTGCGCGGCCTTTCTGCTAAGTAACAGACCTATTCACTGTATTAGTCCATTAGGCAGACTCAGTAAGTCTTTCTCATTGCTGACTCTAGAGACAGTGAACTATTGCCTACGTTACTGCTTTAGGGCGAGTAGGGGCAATGTAAGTATCTTGAGGAGTAAAGTGCGGAACCGAAGGAAAGGAGGAGACGCGAGACAACAGCCGCGAAGACACCCGAGACGAAAGAACTAGTTGGAAGGCGGGAAGTGTAGGGACAAGTAGGGATCTTCCAAGTGCGTATCTTGCCTTGCGATTATCAAAGTGCCGTGTTTTATTTATAGAGTTTTGTTGTGGGAGTCCAGAGACATGGTACCAGGGTCTGTTGGGAAGTCGGGTGGGAGACGAAGGGTGAGTGGGCTGGTGGTGAGGATTGTTGTCGAAAGTGACGGATATGTTCACATTCTCTGCCTTCGTGACGTAGTCGCAGCCAGACATCAAACTGAGTCCTTTCATGCAACTAAAGTCAAAAGTAGCTGTTTATCAGACCTGAAATTGTTCTTGTCAAACACAAAGAATTCCAGTCTCTCATTAGAATTGAGACTCAGCAAGTTGATAGAGCGTTGCCAGTGAGGATTCCTCCCCTCTGAGTCTACATAGGTTTCTCCAGACTCATTTCCCAGAACAACCTTCACGTGCTACTTGCGAGTGAGGCGAGCTTCCAAGGGCTTGATTGTTAGTAGTTGCGTCACCGTGGACATAATTAAATCTACAGGTTTACTATGTCGCGAGTGTTCAAACGTCGACCTGATGACAAACAGTGACTCGTACTTGGCGATAAAGAGATAATGGAGGAAAAGTTCCTTGAAAGTTCTGCGTTTGTAAAGAGTTTACTTTTCGATTGAGGAAGTCGCTCACATAAATCCAGGTAAAGTATTGTTATTAACTTTTCCGGGAATTATGCCTCGGCAGGAGTCGGAAAGCCAAACTATTGCTAGCTAGACTCCCTGCTAATAGAATGGCCGACGAAAACTCAACTGGCACTATTGGGCTGTATCGATAGGGAAACAAATTTTGAATTCTCAGCGAGATGGAAAGAGTTGGGGCTTCATCAATGTCATTTCTTCCTTACTCCTTGAAACATTGACTTCGTCAAGCCAATTTCACTACGAAGCGACACTCTTAGAAGGCTTTTGCGCAGCTAAACAACGTGTGTGATTATCATAATTCTGTGCCGAGGC
>Ga0247837_1001627_pt1 | contig 45577 bp, 33 predicted proteins | sample LaCtaG_2_FD_187115 | JGI IMG/M metagenome (GOLD analysis project Ga0247837, IMG submission 187115) | Freshwater microbial communities from meromictic Lake La Cruz, Castile-La Mancha, Spain - LaCruzMarch2015_14.5m | ecosystem: Environmental > Aquatic > Freshwater > Lake | place: Spain: Castile-La...
GGGCTGGAACCGCTGAAGAACACCGCAGCATGTCTGAGTTACCTGCTCCTGATCCCCAGCTACACCAACATTCTGACGATCATTTGCCTCACAAGACCAGATAATGACTTGCAGCTAATGATACGTCCTGCATATAGTGCAGCAAGCAAACTGGATCAATTCGGAGCCTATCGGACAGGCTTGATTTGCGCCTTTGTGATGCTGAATGTGGTGGCTGGAGGAGTGTTGGATAGCTATGATAGGTGGGGGGGATTTTGGGTGGCTTATATTCTGCTTTTCGTTCCTTTCGTACTTATAACGATACCTTTGCTTATATTGGCTGCTATTTGGGTTTGGAAGGTGGCTTCCTATCCTTTTCGAGCCGTGGCTTCAATTGTCAATCCAAGAGCTAGTAACTAGTAGAAACAGTTCTATTATAGTTATAGATCACCGCAAATTGACAAAGAAGGAGTTCACCTGGTGAGATTCAGAGTTAGACGACTGTATTCCATAGACACTTCCCTCAGTGCAAACTACACTCTGCAGAATGCCAGTAAGTTGACAGCTCTATTGAAATGCTCTCAAAGTAGTACTATATCGGTATGGAGCTGGAATACATAGACTTTGATATTTCTGTAGGCATTCGCACTATTCCTGTGAGATACTCGCTTGCCTGCACTGGGGCTTGCTGGACGTAGGCTATTCCTTTACTGCAATTTCTTATCTTTTTGGGCGTTAGGAAGGTATATATATATTTGTTAAGCCCAGTTCTAAGGCCAATAGGTGAGTTTAAGATCTAAGTGCTAGGTAATGGACGAGATAAGTAAGCTTAAGTTCATACATGAGTTACAGTAATTGCAAAGAACCGAAAGTCTAGGCAGAGTTCAGGTGTTAGACATCTACCGCGTAACAAATACCCAACTGTAAACATTACTTCCATCCAGAAAGGGAAAATATCCCGCTTTAGTCATTTCTCCTCAACCTTACCACTAGTCCCTAAATCCCTGGCATCTAATTGATTGAAGTGCTCAGCTATCTGGGAATTTCACTAGGCGTTGTAGGAACCTTTCAAAGGTTTCTTACATTCAATGTAGCCATGCATTGTTGGACCGGAATCAATAGCTGTTGCAAGTTGCTTAAAGCCGCACTGTACTTGCCTCCACCATTCCATGATAATAAAAGCCCAGGCCCTTTAGATGGCTCCGCATATTGGCAACACTCGTCATGAACCATCTCTAGTGTGGAGTTATAGCCAGGTACAGAACTCTATATCACTTGCTAGTGTCAAAGTAGAGGGCAAGAGTGCATAGTCAACCTACTTCCTCACTATTGATATTTTAAGGGTCTTTACCTTGCAAGCTCCACCTGGAAAAGTTCTGTCCTCAAGGTATTGCTCATTTACACAGGTTTTGCCTCCAGCAGGATAGAGCACATTGTTAAACTCATGACTGTACCAAGGTTCACTGGGTCAGTCCCAGCCCTAGTCATCTGTAGTTCTGCTTTATCGCCACTCTTCAGCATTATTTCTGACCTTTTGAGGCGCAGGAATGAGCACTTCCGCTTCACTGATAATTAAGACAAACTAGCTTCATTAATTCTGATAAAGCACTGGGAACAGGGAGTATTGCTACAGTGGCGACTATTACGTGACAGACGCCTATTCTTCCTCAGCTACCTGCCCTACGACTCCTGAGCTCTGCACCTCTCCTTACCTGTGTATTGCTCCCTGCACAAGGAATCAGTCTCTTGTCTTCCCTGGCTCTAGTGTGTCACTCTATGAAATGACCTCCGCAAACACTGTGTAGTCATAAGTGGCTGTTCACCTTCAAAGAACTAAGAAAGTCTGCAGGTAATTGGTGCGATTGGCAATAGTGCTGGTTCGACTGTCTTTATTACTATAGACCAATAGGGGAATGCAGGAGTTTTAGTACTGTAGCGAGTCTATTTCTGCGTGATTTTCCATTGTCACGCAGCCACTAGTCCTTACAGTGCCAGTCTGTGAGGACACAGGGAAATCTCACTCTAGCAGGTCTGGGGACATAGTATATGGAACCTCAGTATGAGGAAGGCCTGGTTTACTCCGCTGAAGACGCTATTTTCGATGAAGACCTGTACACTTCTCTGCAGTCCTCTCAAGTGCACAGCCGTCCCAACCCTCGCAAAGCCCTAATCGCCCTCTTTTCCCAGCGAAAAGACTCCCAAACCTGCTACATCCACTTCCTCAGCAAGCAGCTAGTCCGCGAAGTGGTCAAGTTCCTGAGTTTCCCCGACTTTTTCGCCTTCACTGGGACTTGCAAACGCTATACTTCCTTCCTATCCGATCCCTATGTCGACCAACACCTACCAGAGTCCATCCAAAGCGACTATCTCTTCCCCTCGGCTCCTACTCGGAAGGATATACTGGAAAGTCTGCTTGCAACGCGGCTACAAAAGGGCACGATGAAGACTCAAGCGTACAGCTTTGTGCGGAACAAGCGGGCGACAGTGCTGCATGTGCAGGTAGCGGAGGAGGAGACTCGACTGTACTCTGCACAGGACGGGGTGATTTGGGTGTGGAAGTTGGGGGAGTGGGGAGTGGAGGACGTGGGGATGCTCGCAGGACTTGAGCGGATTCACGCCTTCGCAGGGTACGAAGATGTGATGGTGGTGACGGACGACAGGGAAGTCTGCTTGTCATGTAGGATGGAAAAGCAGGGGTTGCTGCTGGTCCCAGGCCTAGACTCCTATAGCAGGAAAGAAACTTGGAACTATGAGTCAGTGCAGGCTTTCAAGTGGTGCTCGGCTGGCAGCAGCCTTGTCGCACTTTCAGAAGCCGCTATTAGAGTACTGTCCTTCGGCTTGGATGTATTAGCCCTGATTCCCTTCCCATCTCCAGTCCACTTAATACACATAGAAGATCCTCGAGCTGCCCTGCTGCTGACCTACCACAGTTCTACTCTCTCAGTCTTCAACCTGCGGAAGTCCCTCACCGACCCTCTCTCTCACTTGGAAATTCCCTACGTCACTGCAGTGCGCACCCTCACAGTCCGCTCAGCAGACGCCCACCGCGACTATATCTTCACCCTGACCAAGCAAGGACATGTCTACGCCAACCGTACCCTTCGCATTGCCTCTGAGCAGATCACTGAAATGGCCCTTTTCAAGAACTATTTGCTGCTGCTGTCTATCAATAGAGACAGAGTGGAGGTGTTTAGGCCGGGTCTGAAGCAGGTGGAGAGGTATAAGAAGTGCAGTTTTAGCCCTCCGCTGGCTCATCTTGTGCCCACGCAGGAGAAATTGGTGGCTGTTCATATAGTGGCGAATTCAATGGCAGTGTGTTTCTTCAAGTATAACGCCAGCGCAGCCTTCTACAGTCTCCCAGTGAGTCTTAGCCAAGTCCACTCCTTCGCCCTATATGGCTCTTTGCTGCTCCTGCAAGGCACCAGTTTGAACGAAGAGCCCTGTCTCCTAGTGGTCAAAATGACGCGTCTCTGTCCTCCCTCTCAACTAACCGATTATAATAATGCCCTGCTAAAGGAAGAAAGGCCGGCTTTTCCTGTGCCTTTGCCTGAGGAAGTCCCTGACACGGAGGTAAAGAGGCACGTGATTGAGCACAAACGCCCCAAGAAGAACAAGGACAGAGGACTATTCCAAGCCTAAATAGACTGCAGGAGTGGCTAAGGCTAGCAACTTAGGCAGTAATCTCGCCATAATGCAAGCGAGAGAGCTGCAGGGCAGCACTCTAGCAGTGAACTCCACCACACTGCAGGTCCTAGACCTGCTCGACGAGTCTGCCTCCCGGGTTTACTACCGCTGCAAGGACTCCAGCAGTAGAGAAGTGCTACTGAAGACTCTGGACTTGGCCGCACACCCCGCCCTGGCTGCCAGGTACGACAATGAGGTCTTGAGTCTGGTGCAGATAGGAGGGAATGAGAATATACTGGCTCTGGTGACTCACCAGAAGCAGATGCAGCCCGTGCACTGGGCGTTACTAGTGTTTGAGGGAGGAGTCAGGGCTTCACTGGCTTCATTGAGGCGCAGACAGGTACTGGAAGAGGCAGAAGTCGCTCCTATCCTGCGAGGAATTGCGCGTGGACTGGCGTTCATTCACAGCAAGGGCTTTGCGCATAGAGAACTCCGTACCGACACAGTTTTCTGCAGCGAAGACTTCAAGCCCAAAATCAGCGAATTCGGGTCCTGCACGACTCGCTACACAGTCCCAGACCGAGTCTGGCAAACTCCCCCGCACCTCCTGTCCCCCGAGCAACTCCCAGGCTCCCCCCAGCCCCTCTCTCAAGCCGTAGACCTGTGGGCGCTGGGCTGCATTGCCTACCAACTCCTAGTGGGCGAAGTCCCGTTTTCCCCTGATAACCTGCAGGACCAGAGGAGTGGACGGTATAAGCAGCCTGGGAAGTCTGTGGGTGATACTTGGCACGCCTTGTTTGCAGGCTTGTTTGCAGTGGACCCCAGGACGAGACTGACTGCTAGGAAGGTCGTAGACCTGATGGACGCGCTTGGAACTGAGCGGATTCCGACTTCTCCTGCGATTAAGCAGTCCAAACTGTCTGCCTTGTTCATGACTTCGACTAGTTCTTGGGTCAAAGGAGCCACTTCTCCAAGCGACGGGCCGTTAGTGTCCATTTTCGTGCAAAAACTCCTCCAAAAGGCCTGGTCCAAGCCGCAGAAAATCCCTAAGTTCTACCAAAGTATGTGCAAACGACCACTCGACAACACGCTCATTTGCATCAAGTGTCTACTGCTCATGCATCAGTACTGCTTAGAAGGGCCTGAAGCCGTGGCCCAGAACAGTGCTCCTGAAAGTGTACTAGGCCTAGTGGAGAGGTACTGGGGGGTGGGAGCAAAGGTAGGGAAAGTAGACGAGTGGAGAAGTGAGTTCCTAGCAGGACTGATTCGAGTATATGTGCGGGTAATAAGGGGGAAAATGGAATACCACAGTGGGACTGGGACAAGGCTGAGTTGGGAAGAAGCGAGGGTGGGGACTGTGAGGGAGTACCAGGGACTGCTGAGACTATGGGGGGAGGTGGGGGAACTGGGGGGAAAGCTGAGAACGAAGGGGCCATTGGAAGGACTGAGAGTGGCATGGATGGAGCAGGTCACTGTTGAGATGATGAAAATTACCAATACGCTGCTCAGTTCCCTACCCGCAGTAGTGGCTGATCCAGGCAATAGAGACGCTATTTCAGCTATGTTGATCTCACTTCAGCAGGGCTATGACCGCCAAAGAAGCCTATCCGCCTATCTGCATTCGAAAACCGCCACAAGCCGCATTCCCCACTTCCCCGACTCCCTGCCTCCAGAGCTTCTCCGCTTACTAGACACCCACCCCAGCGCCAAGCTGCCTGCAGAGCCCTCCGAAGACTGCTTCTTTGAAGCAAAACGCAGCAGAGCAATCACTCAGCCCTTCACCCCTGCCCCTGACTTACTGACTCCGGCTCTCGACGACCCTATGCCTGCACGGCACAGAGCCACTACTGAGGTCGCTGACAGCGCCCAACACCTCCAAAGCAACCGAGTCCCAGCGCCAGACGACGGCCCCGATTTGCTGCCTGTTCAAAGAGTGGAAAGCGCTCCTCAGTGGCAAGTGAGTCTACCGGAGTTGCAGTTTCGAGAGGTGGTTGGCGAAGGGTCTTCCTGCACAGTGTACAGGGGAGTGTATAGACGGACTCCTGTGGCTATTAAAGTGATGCGTGCGAGTGTGCAGCGCCCTTCGGATAAGGAGTTTGACAGGGAAGTCAGTGCGATGATGAGACTCAGACACCCCAACTTGGTCTTGTTTATGGGCGTGTGCACAGACAGGCAGCAGATAATTGTGTCTGAGTACTGCGCTGGGGGCACTCTCTTCAAACTACTGCACGAGCGCCCCGAAGTCCCGCTCACTTCCCGCCAACAGGTAAAAATGATGAAAGACATCGCCCAAGGCATGCACTACCTCCACTCCCTCTCCCCGCCCCTCATACACAGAGACCTGAAAACCCTCAACTTGCTCCTCTCCGAGCCAGTCAACGCCCCCACCGACCCCATCTCCCTCAAACTCACCGACTTCGGCATCGCCAAGAACCTAGAAGATGGGCAAATGACCGGGCAAATGGGGACTTGCCACTGGATGGCTCCAGAGGTACTGACCAGTCGGCCCTACGGTCTACCAGCGGATGTGTACTCCTACGGTATTGTCCTGTGGGAAATAGTCACAAGGCAAACGCCCTATAAAGGCATGACCACTCCGCAGATTATTAACACTGTGACTATACTTAATCAGCGGCCGAACCCGCAGTTGATTCCTTATGATACGGGGGAAACCATTCGAATGCTTATTGTGCAGTGCTGGCAGAAGAACCCGGCAGCCAGGCCCACTTTCGCGGAGGTTCTGGACCGACTGGAGTCCATTAGCTAGGTGTATTGTGTAAACTAAGGCCTTGAAGAAACCAGCAGATTGATAGCTTTTCATAGAGAAATAGCCGCTTTAATAAGGATGATATAGAAATAAAGGAGTATTTACATCCTTACAGTCTGTCTTCAAACCCCATTTCCGCTCATATTACGCCTAAACTACGCTATTCCCAACCACCTGGCTCTTGTGGGCCGCGAGCAAGCCTAGCAAGTAGGCGTTATCAGCGGAGTCCACACTCAACTCTAGCAGAGTTTCCTCATACAGTCTCAGAAAGCCTTCAAAAGCAGCCTCCGTGATGCCTAAGTTGCAGTGAGTCCGGCTGACTACGTTTGCCTCAGTTTCCCCTCCGCCGACCGTCACATCCAATAGAGCAATTTCCATTTCCTTGATTCGGCTGCTGTCCGCCCTCAGAAAGAACTCTTGCAGACTGGGGTGCACTGCGGCTTTCGCAGTGAACCGCTCCATGCAGTCGGTCCAGAAGGCCAGGCCGCCGTACTTCGTGAATAGTTCCATTGCAATGGACACAACCCACGCTGGACTTAGGTGTGCTGACCTGTGGAGAGGGAGCGGTGCTATTGGGAATGGGCGGATTCTCTAAAGGTGAGTAGGGAAGTACCGCTGTTGCGACTCGCAGGAAGCCGTTAGAGGGGTTTAACTGGGAAAAGAGTGAACGGTTACGAGAATAGCAGCTGCCTCTATGCTTTCACATCCGCCACTCTCAGCCTTTAAGGTCCACTCCAAGCTAGCAGTAGCATTTTTCCCTCAATATATAGCAATGTCGAATGCATTGGAAGTCTACAGCGCCGCCTTAGTCCCCCATGAGCACCTCGGACACGGACTGAGTCTGATCGTGCCTCTGGCACTACTCTTCGCAGTGGGGTACTTCATAGGAAAGTTGATGCACAAGAAGCGCGATTTGAAGCACTACCAGGAAAGACTGGATGCGCTGGTGCAGTCGATAGACGCACACAGGAGGAAAGTCAGTCGAGGAGTCATATGGGAACTCAGGCTGGAGTCCGGACTGCGGCTGTACGCAGCCATCACAGGAGTGGCAGTGGCAGCTGTGGTGTACCTGGGGCACATGGAGGAGTTAGTTCACTGCTACGAATACCCTCTTGGCGCAGTGTTCGCAGGCCTAGTGCTGTACCTAGCCAAGCGCGCTTTCGTCTTCCGCACTGCCATTCACCTGGACACTCTCCGCAGTCTCGAACAAGACCTAGCCGACTCCAAGAAAAACCTGCGCAAAGAACTCGGTCCTGATATTATAGCCGAGCTTACAGCGACTGATAAGTGCAGCAAACTTTGCGAGGAACGCAAGAAGTCGCTGGAGCAGGACTTGGAGAGACATAAGTGGCTGGTCATGGAACTGAGCAAGTTTGCGTGGTGTGATGGCTGCTCGAGGGAAAGCAAGTGCACTGGGGACTGCGGAGGGCGGTACTGGCGGTTCACGAAGGAAACTCTGCGCAAGTTTCATACGAGCGGTAGTAAGGCTGCCTAGTTTAGGGTAGAAAGGAGGGTGCGTTCCTGCAGTGGTAGAGTGGCAATTAATATGCAAGATTGCTATTATGTGATTTGGGTGAGTACGCATGTTTCTGCCACTCATAGAAAAGCAATCTATTTCTCGTCTATGCAATGACCGTTGTGGTTCGATCTGCTAATTCGATAAATTCGGATTGGTATCTTTCCACTTTTGTATCAAATAGCAGTAAATATCAACTCGTAGTCTCCACTTCTCCAGCAACGCTTATACGCCTCCAGTCCTTCTGCTTTTCCGCAATTCTTCGACAGACTGTGAATTACCAACCCTAAATATTTTAGCAAGATCCAGTTGTTTACCCAGGTCTGTTAGTTGCCTTGCCAAGCAACTAGAGAGTTGTCGCAGACTTCAAGATGGACGAAAGGGTAAGCGACTGCTTGATGTGTGTCTAGAGACATGCAGAAGAAGATGTATATGGGAGTGAAGAGAGGCGCGCGAGAACGACAGCGACTGGTTTCTCTGGTAAAAATGGAGTCAGTGGAAGTCAGAGGACCGCTTGGGGCGGGTGTGTCGCGGGCAGTTCCCTCTTTGCCTGTTAGTGTCGAGGAAGGCCTGCGCGCGATCCGTGACCTGGCGGTCAAGCTGCTAGTACCACAGTCAGTGGTAGCCACCGCGCAGACCTTCTTCCACCGCGTAAACTTCCACGCAGCACTGTGTCAGTCACGTCCCTTCGCTCTGCACATCCGCCGCTGCTCTCTTTCTCGCCTGCAAAGTCTGTGATATGCCCATCAAAGCTGACTTAGTGTGTGCTCAGCTGTATGACGCAGAAATGTCCCTCAAGCGCAAACTGCGCCCAGACCTTCAAATTCCGCCCCTCTCCGAACGCATGAAAATGCGCTTTCGCGAAAGCCTGTTTGACTGCGAGTTTGAGCTGCTGGGCAGTTCGGCCTTCGAGGTGCAGCTGGATCTGCCGTATCCCTACCTGGAAGCTGCACAGAGCAGAGTGCCTAAGGACAGGTGTGAGGCCTTCTTGCGAGTGGCCCGTAACTTCGCCAATGACTCCTACCGTACACAACTGTGTCTCCTCAAATCGGCCTCTGCCATAGCAGAGGCCTGCGTCTTCCTAGCCTCAGAATACCTTCACCTGGGCCTGCCCAGCACTCCCGACCAGGAGACAGTGGAGAAGATCCTTGAGTTATACAAAACTACCTAAATGTATCTGCTTGTAAAGCACATGGCTAGTTAGGCGCCCTGTGTCGGGAGGTAACGGTTCACTGCTCTTGCAGATTTCAGCCTTTTGGATGACTGTTTTGAGACTTGGCAGGACATGAAGTCCTCCTATAGCAACCACTTAGTGCCTTATCAGACTTCAGAACCATTAAGAAAGCAGCAATTGTGATGATTTCTGCAATTCCGCTGCACATTTTCCACACTTGTTGTCTTCAATTTTAATAGCCAAATTGCATTTCCTGATTTGTATATCCCGGAAAAGATCGTTTTTGCATTTTCCTATTCCTAAGGACTCAAAAATATCTGCCTATCTCATATTTCCACAAATTGATTCATACATTTGTCCAATATAGTTCTTTGCAGGGTACAAATCGACAACTTCACGACAGCAGAAAGGGAAATATCGCTTTCGATTATACAAATAGCAGTAAGTTAGAGTACAAACCTGTCTTTTCCGTTCTTTATCTTCAAATTACCCAAATAGCAACCAAACTAACCTGATGTAGACAGAAAACTGCATCAATTGGCAATCCTTACTTATAGATGTATCCTGTAGCACAGACGTTTGTCTGTCTATCTCCGGTCCAAATGATGGCTGTGCACAGTTTTAATGCCTCGGCAACTCCGGAAAGTGGCAATTCCGCAGCGAGTGTTTAAAGAAGACAACACGGAGTCGCTGTCTTCGATCTTGGGAGAAGGGTACAGAGCTGCAAAGGCGCAGGAGGAGCAGAGCTTCAGTAGTTCTGAGGAGGAACATGTGAGACTCGCCCCAGCCACGCACACCAAGAACACCCTCTCAGTGGACGTGCGAGCTTTAGCCCGTGGCAACCAGCACAAGCGCAGTCGCAGCGAATTCAGCCACATGCTGCCCGTCCCTACTCCCCCTCCAGCCCTCCTAATCCCCCCTTCCAAGTCCGACAGTTCCCCTGACGATATGTCTGAAAGCGAACGCATCATTCGCAATATCATCAAACAGCGGAGACTCAGTCCTACCCAGGACACTCACTTCCATAGTGCGCAGGAGGAGTCCAGGAGCCTGAGCAGCCAAGCTGAATCGAGACAGGAACACACGGAGCCAGTGGCCATCGGCTTCGAGAAGCGCATATCCAGCATTTTGGGAGATATTGAGGGCGAGCGCAAGCACGAAGAGTTGAAAAGGTGGCAAGTGAAGCAGCACCTACTCGAGTTGCTGGGTTCCAACAAGGACTCGTCCCAATACAACGAAGTCTTCTACGACAGTGACGTCAAGAAAAGCAGAGAAGAGCTGAGCACTCAGAAGTTCACTGAAGGCCTCAGGTCCTCAGAAGCGTCCAACGGCACTATCACAGGCCCTGGCAGTTCTTTCCTTATCAATGAGACTTACGAACAGACGAAGCCGATACCGCAGTTTCATGAATGCACTAAGGCCAGCCCAGTGTTGAGGCGGAATCGGTCCATATCGACTCATTGTAAGGAGGAAAGGAAGGACCCGGACCCGGAAAGGACGCTTCGAATGGCTTTGGAGAAGCTATTGGCAGGGTTTCGAAGGGTCAAAGAGGCTGTTTTCCAGGCGATAGCGACTTGCAGTCCTGAGAAAGTTGTAGTTCTGCTGAGGGTGAAGGAAGATGAGGGGTTGGAACTGCTGGGAGTCTATGAGCGAGCGGGGGACACGCTAGTGCGCCTCTATCCCTCTCGCTCCCTGCCCTCAGTGATCCACCCTGCACAGGTGTCTGCCCTGTACAGACTCGACCCAGTCTCAGCCACCTACAGGCGTGTCCTCAGCGGACGCCCCGACGCAGTTAGTCTCGAAGACCTGTAATGTACTAAGGTTACAATGGAGGAAATCGTGCAGTTCAGTGAGCTGCCAGTCTCCCCAGAGCCAGACACAGTGGCAGACTACTACAGTGTGGCGGCTCTGGCCCTGGGCATGGCCGGGTTCTTACTGCGGCTCGGAGCACTGTCCTGGGCAGGGATATTGGTGATGGTCAGCAGTGTGTTGGCTGTGAAGCCAGCCAAGCGGGATTTGACGCAGTTGCTGCCTTCTTTCCTATTGGCACTGGTCGGACTTTCTGCCAACTACGTGGACTTCTTCCAAGGACCCAAGGACACCATGCCAGCCTATGCCTTAACATAGCTCTATAGCGCACTTTCGTCCTCTCGCAGCTTCAATTCCCGCTCGTACCGGAGACACTTCCTTTCCAGAGCCGCCACCTGGCTTTCCCTCCCCACCAGAGCACTCTTCACACTCTCCAGCTCCTGTGCAGTCTGCATAGCTCCGCCTAGTTGCGTCTTCAGCCTCTCCAGTTCCTCTAGTACTTCCATGGGCACAGGCTTGGGAGCGCGCTCAGCCTGCTGCACCAGTTGAATGAGCTTCTGTTCCTGTGCTCTGTGCAGCTGCTGCTCTCGCGCCCACTGCGTGCGTTCCTTTTCCGCCTGCGCACTCGCCACCTCCAAGGCTTTTTTGTGCTGCACAGAAACGCCCTCTGCATCCGTTTTAGCCTTCGTCGCCGCCTCAAGTGCCAATTTCAAGTCAAAAACCAGCTTTTCCTGAGACTTGTTTTCAAGCTGCACAGCCTCCAATCGACCCTGCAGGGTCTTATTCATCTCCTGCAAGTTGGTGGAAACCTGTACTAACTTGGCCCTCTGCTCCACCGCTCTGTTCAAATCGCTCCCCAGCTGCTTCTGCAAGGTCCGCTCTTCTCGGACTTCCGCCTCGAGTTGGACGATTTGAGTGAGGCGGACTAGGGCCTCTTCTGTGGATTTCCTGGGGAGTGGCTACGTGTTAGCAAGGCGGTGCAGTAGCTTTAGCAGCTTGTGAGCCTCGGAAAGTTCTTGGTGCAGACGAGAGATTTGCCGGGATTTGGGACTGGAGACTTCCTGCATTATTAGGCAAGGGGAGGCTGAGGTTAAACGTGGAAATCGAGACTTGAGGGAACTATATAAAGGGAAAAGTGAAATTTGAGGGAAATATGACGGACATGTCGACACTTTTGATACCGTACTTCTCCCCTGCTTCAAGTGATAGCAGATAGCGCAGACATCCAAGCGATTTGAGGCCTTTCCAGCCTTCTGTAGTGTCTAAACCCACAATCCCCTCATCCATTTCCCCTCTGTTATCCTCCGTCCCATGTTTCTTCCCCAGCCATTCATCCTTCCCCGTCCTTCCCCTCTCCCAACTACTCAAAGCCCTAGGAATTTGCTTTGTTTCGACCCCTCTACTATGAGTGAATTGAGTGGATTACAGAAGTTACCTAGCACGTCCTGCACTTTCGCTTCAACAGAAGCCGGCTCTGGCCGATGTTCAAGGCCACTTCTTGCTGCAGGGACGGGGTGAGCTTTTCATTCCTCAGAGCCTTGCATTCGAGGATTGTTTTGGCTTGGTGGAAGGCTGGGGCAGTTTGAGGGAAAGGGTCAGATTGCCGAGGCCGAAGGTAGCCTTGGGAAGGTTGTTCTAGGTCTTTCACTCGTAGGACTGGACTAGAGGGCGTCAGTTCCTGCAGGATGCGCAGGAAGTTGGGGTGTTTTTGTTGGAGTAGGGAGAAATCAGCTTCGCTTCCGATGATACCGGCCATCGCTATTCTTTTATTAAAGCCCCAAACAGACCATAAGGCCATATATTCATTTCTGAGCCTCTATTGGTGCCGCTAGAGTCTCTTTCACTCCTAGACCTCTATTACCAGACCACATTTTATCGAACTGTTAACAAATAGGAGCAGACGGAGCAGGCCTCCCACACTTAGACTTCTAAGCAATTTTCTCTGCCTTTCGTCTGCCGAGTATTCAAAATGGGCTGTGGACAGACCACAGACAAAGGCACAGTCCGCCACAAGTCTGCAAACGCCGCTACTCCCACCACTGCCAACCCCTTTCCCCTGGCGCCTGAGGCAGCAGACTCCGCCAGTCCCGCACAGCACTCGATTTCGCAGAGAGACACCAGTGTTCCTCCAGACAGAATGACAGCGGAGAGATTGGCTCTGGGGCAGAGCAGGTCGCCGTCGAGGACGAGGAAGGAGGAAAGTTTGATGCATTTGCTGTCTTAAGAACAGGCAGACCTATAGACTGAGACTACTAATCTTATAGGAAGTCGAGTGAAGATTTGCGGATTGAAAGCTTGCAGCGGACCCCACACGACTTGTTGAGAAGCAGGTTTGCTGCAAAGCAAATGGATTTCAGCCACTTTCCCCCATACATGCAGACCAAAGTGACAGTTGCACCTAATAGGCCAGTTCAAACTCGCACTGCAGAGCCTAATTCATTCATTGTCCCTTAGCAAAGCTGTTTTCTGCGTTAATTTCATGCACTTTTCTCAAGTTCCCAGCGAATGTCTCTGTGGCGGATCTTTAGCAAGTAGGGAATCGTTTAATCCTAAGTAAGACCACTTGTATTACTCCTTACTATCCATGCATTGCACGTGTTGGAATGATGCGTAAATCTCTAGCAATATCCAGCCTTCGGCTATATCGTTTACTGTGTTTGGACTGAAAATGCACTTCTCTATGCATATATTAAAACACACAGCAGTGCATCTTAGGCCAGATTTTCCCAATTCGCACCTCAAACAGTTGCTTGTCTCACTATGAAAAGCGAAAGATGGAGGCAAGGCAGCCTGGCCTAGTGTCTTCTGCCCGTTACACAGCAGTGTTGGCCCAACTGCAGACCTGCATCGGCCCCACTGTGTCTTTCCAGACTTTGATGCAGGCTTTCCCCACTGCAGACCCGGAAGTCATCAAGGAAATGCTCGCCAGGTCTGGACGCACTGGCAGTGCTAGTGACTTTGCAAGGGTGTATGTAGACACAGAGCAGCTAATGCAGGAGCGAACCACTGAACTGGAAAAGGAAGTCGCAGACTGCAGGGCAGGCTTGGCAGACGCTCAAAGGAAGCTCGAAGCCGCTCAACTCACAGAAGTCCTCAACGACCACTCAATCATGGAAGGCAGTGCTCTGGCTGTGGAAGTCCACTCCCTCTCTCTGCGCCAGGAACACAGGTCTTCCATGAGTGTGGAACTCACGTGTGAAGAGCAGGTTATCAGAACGAAGGCGGCTGTGACGACCAAAACAGCTCGGTGGGAAGAGGCCTTCACCTTCCCAATCTCCCACGGCAGCGGAGACTTAGTGGTTACTGTGGTCGAAATGCTGCCCACCGGCAAGAACAAAATCGGCCAACTTGCGATTCCCGTAAAACTGCTCAACGACCAGCTGAAACACCAGTCTGAGTTCTCCCTAGCGGGCGGCGAAAAGGGAGAACTGCAGCTCAGCCTACAGTGGATATGGAGCAAAGTCGAGTATCTCCGCTCTCTAACAGTCCAATGGAGTGACAATCTAAAAAGCTGCCTAGAAGAGCTATCCCACATCCAGAGACAGTTGGCAGTTCTCACATCTTTCGCAAGACCCATGGAGCAGTTTCCCTTCCCTGTGCTAGATGGCGCGGTTTCAGCCAAAGTGGACCAAATTCTGAGCGTGGCAATGGGCACGGAGACCAACTTGCTGGCTGCGGTGAAGCTGTGCACTGTCTGTTTGATTATTTGCTCAGTGCTGGAGGTCATTGCGAGGCCGGATTTCCCCAACTTGACGATTAGTGCAGGGGCGTTTTACTTCTATGCAGCTGACAGGGAGGTGAGGAAAGTCGCACTGAAGTGGTTTTGCATGGCGTTGTTTTTCTCAGAGATATTCGACTTCGTCTACTTCTTCCTCTGCCTTTCAGTACACTTTACTCAGTCGCTTCCCTACGGTGAGCGGGCAGATGTGCAGTTACAACGTCTCAGCGCGGCCCTCAGCTTCGTCAACACACTCTCCAAAGCCTGCGCCTTCCTCATCTTCTGGAAACGAGCAGCCGCCTGTCCGTAGCTTTGCTAACTAGTCCTCGTCCAAAGCACTCAATTGTCCCTTGGAAAGGCAAGACTGGTGACCTGTTGGGAAGGTATTTAGCCTATTAGTGGGTGCTTTTCTTGAATTCCACGATTTCGCAGAGCACTTTGTGCAGAATGGCCTTAGCGTCTTGCTCGCCACTGTAGCCGAATTGAAGCTTTTCAATTTGCTGGGTGATGCTTAAGACGTCTCCACACTCCTTCACGAAGTACTCCAAGTCCTCATTTGTGCACTTATTAGCCATCTGCGCCAATCTCACTCTGCATAACTCTTACTTTTCAGACGCAAACTGATCATCCAAGTCGAACAACTCCAAAGCAGGCGGCGGCGCTTCCTTCAAATTGGGCGGAAACAGGGCGGGAATAAGCGGAGGCAAGGGCGCTTCGAACTGCGGGCGAATCAGTGTCAAAAGTTCGTGTTTTACTGACAATTGGCTGAACATTTCGACTGTTTCAGGGACGATATCAGAGTCGAATTTGAATAAAGTATCGTCGAACATGAGTCTGAAGTTGGCAGGGACGTCGTCACTTTGCTGGAGGCAGCTTTTCAGGCCTTCCGACATCGCTCCGATGTCTGGGATTTGGGTGTAGTCGGAGAGGTCGGACTCTTCCTCGATTCCTTGGTCTAGATCAATATCCTCCCCCAACAGCCAGCCGAATAGTATATCTGCCAACTTGGTGTTTTCCTCCTTCTCGATATAAGAATCGTCAAAGATGCGCACGGAGCCAATAACCAACAGCCTGCCCATTTTAGCCTTGGGCGTGTAGGCCGCGGCCAGTGGTCTCTGCAGCGGAATGGACAGCGCTCCACTACTCAGCACAGGAATAGCAGGCTTCTGCACTATCAACGACGCTCCATAGGGATAAACAAACGTCAGTCTGCCGTGGCTGTCCTGTGTGTCCAAATCGTCGTCTCTCGTAACTGTACGTCCGGCTTTGCTTCGGCCTGCGGAGAGGCCCTGGGCAGCGCGGGCGATTTCAGTGTTAATGATGCCGTTGGAGATGAGGGCTTCTTTGGGGTGGAAGTAGTTCTTGGCGTACACACTGCGACACACGGAGTCGGAGTTGACGCTGATGCCGTACTCTTCCAGTAGGTAATTGACATTAGTATTGAGGCGGCTTTCCCCCCCATCCCCCAACATAACCAGCACACTTCCCCCTCCTTGAATATACGTCTTCAACGCTTCAAACTCAGAGTGCGAGAACATGTCACAAGGCCCAGCAATGACCACCACTGCCGCCTGGGCAATTGCCTCGAGACTCAGTTCCTCACTGTTGACAGAGACTTGGTGGCGGCTGGCCAGACGTCCTGCGAGTTTGGACAGAGAGGTGGTGGGCAGGTCTGCTTCCTGCTTCGTGCTGTCGAACAGGATTAGGCCGCTTTGGGGAGGTGCTTTGCTTCGCATATTCGATCAAACTAATACAGTAGACGCCTCTTCCAAGCCTGACTATTTGCACTTCTTCATCCAAACACTCTTTTGTGATTTGCGCGGGGGTATGCAGTGCACGGTTATATAATGAACCCACGCGGGACTTGAGAGTGCAGTTCCTGTAGTGTCTAGAAATAACCGACTGAAAGAAGGTATAAATGGCGAGATGATAGGAAGGAGCCCGACTATGAATCAATAGATCAGCAAATATCCCCTCTATAGTACGCTTCCACCCAACTCAAAGAGTAGAATAGAGATAGGAGGGAATTAAGAAGTAGTGTTCGGCCTATTTTGATTTGAATTGAAACACTAAGTATGCGTACCGCTATAGTACAAAGCTATTAAAATGGGAAAGTTAGTCGTTACGGCGTTACTCTGCATTACGGCCTATCAGTGTCCTGTCCCAGTCTTCTCCCTAGCTAAGTCCCTCATTTACTGCTAGTCTTGGGACAAAAACGAGTCTCCGCACATGCAGTCCCCCGCCCCTCCCCACCTTTCCCTCAGATGTTCCAGCGAACACTCGAATTCAGGGTACTCCAAGCGTCTATTTACCCGATTGTGCAGCTCACACATATACAGCACGAACTCCTCCCTAGTCTGGAACTCCGCCGGGTACTCCTGCAGCATGGTTAGGAAGTGACGGCCGCAGGTCCTGCAAGGGAACATCTCTCCGAAGTACTGGAGGAAGAGGTAGGCGTGGTCGAGCTGCTCGGGGGAGGGGTCGGAGGGGAAGTAGGCAGCCATGGTGTGCAGGAGGGCCCAGCCGTGGTTGCCCAGTTCTTGCCTGGTCATCTTGCTTTCGTCTAGGTCTGTACCGTCGTCCTCAGGTAGAGCGGAGTGGGTGGTGAGGACCAGTGTGGATACAAGCAGGCAGGACCATATGGATTTCATAACAATGGATATTATATTGGGGAAGAGATTATCTATTGCGGCGGCGGACTACTGAGGGGAAGACCAAGGGAGTGCGCAGGGTGTAAGTGTTGTTGGCGGTGGGTCTGCACCCCACACTCCGCAAGTACGTCACCACCTTAGTCTGCGGCAGCTTCAGCAGTTCCGCCAACTTGGACGGGTCCACCACGAAGTCACTACAGCTCAGCACCAGCACCAGTATGTAGGAAATCAGCTTGTCAGTCTGCGTCTTCGTCCTTTGGTACTTCACCCCAGTCTTCGTCTTGGTTTCTTGGTAAAAGGTGTGTAGTATGAGCAGCACCACAGACTCAGAGGTAGCAGCATAGGCAATGAACTCAGGCCACTGCTCTGGACGCAGGGTGATCACTCTGGATTTCTTGTAGAAGCGTAGAAGTGCATTCAGATAGGCGGCTCCCCGCAGTTTGTCGGGCTCCTCTGCTGACAAGTTGTCGAGTAGTCCAATACTGAAGCGTTCCCAGGTGTCTGCGAGCTTGCGGACCAGTTTGGGCTTCTTGTAGCACTTCAGCAGGAATCGGATGTCCAACTCGTCTCTGAGTTCTTCCGTTATGAGCTGGGACAAGGGGTAGATGTCCGCCTGCTCCACGGCTGCTAGGTTGAAAGGAGGCAAGTGGTCTCTTTGGCTTTCCACTAACTCGTCATTCGCATGCGTTTCAGTCTCCGCCTTAATCCCTTTCGCGATTTTCTCCTTCGCCGCGATCGCAGAGTCGTCAATTTCCCTGTTTTTCGCGGTTTTGAGCCTCTGCTTAGTCTTCTTCGTGCCAAAAGACTCTATCAACTGGCTTCTCAGTTCCTCATTCGTCGCGTTCCTTTTCTCAGGCACCGGCTTCTCCAAGTCTGCCTTGAGGACCTGCTCCATAGAGAACACTCCCTCGAAGTCCGTCAAAGTGAGCTGTCCACTGGCCTTATCCAGCAGCCCCAGAGCGTAGTTGGAGCCCTTGGAGAACTCGGCTGCCTGGCCGTAGTTCACGCCCTTGAAAGCCCACTTGGAGTTCTGTCCGAAGAAGGCCTTTTGGTGGGTCTTGTGGGAGGCTTGGTTGGTGTAGAGCTGGAAGTCGCTGTAGGAGGCGGAGGCTGGGTCGAAGAAGGAAGCAGGGGGAGTGGTGTGAGGGAACAAGGCCAGTACAGGGCCTAGTCGCTCTTTAGTTTCTCTGTACTTGACCTCTGCCCAGCCGCCCTCCATGCTAATACTGCTTCCTTCGAGTCTGGGGCAGTGCTCTTTAGGTATAGTGGATAAAGCGCTTAAAACTAGCAATTATGGCTCTATATAGGTGATTTCAACTGTATTTTCTTGATAGTTTGGCTGGCAGAACACTCCATGTGTATCCAAAAAGCCATACAAATGCCCAATTTTTGAAGCTACTTCTCGGCGAATACTCTCCTTTACGCCGTATTTAAGCTTTTGTATGCATAATTCGCTGCCAAGGGAAAGAAAAACTAGTATCTAAGCGAATTCAGTCTGCAAAGGGTCGGAAGCGTAAGGCTTTTCCCTAGAACTGCCCAAAGAAGTGCCTCCCGACCCTGCAAATCGACTATACTCGCCCTGGTAAAAGCGCTTCATCTCCTCACTCGGCTTGTAAGTGGACATAGAACTGCCACTAGAGACTTCGAATCTCGGCGCTGGGCCTGAAGACTTGGAGCTCAGACTGCCATCCTCCACCTTTTTCGTCCTTTGTGCCTCCAGTAGTCTCTGTTGATAGGCCAACTGCGCTGTATCCATCAAAGCGGGTTCTTCCACTGACAACGGTTCTTCAAAGGACGAGGCTCGCTGAGGACTGCGCTTGACTACTTGGGTAAAGTCCCCTACCCAGCCTGAGTAGTTAGCCCTCGGACGCTGTGGCTTGGCGATGGGCTGGGAGTTGTGGAGACTCGGGACCTGAGTAGCCCTGTCTTCGACCTCCGTCTCCAGCCCTACTTCCTCCCTTTCAGCAGGCGGCGTAGAGTGCGGAATTGTCCTTTTCCTTGGCTCCGGGTGGCGATTTGACGTTTCTATGGGCTCTTTCTGCTTCTGCTCCCGAAGTCCCATTTTGCCCATATCCAGCCACCAGTCCGGATACACTTCCTTCGTGTAGTCCTCTCCTGTCCACTGGTGTCCCCACATGTCATTCGGCCTCAGCACTACATTGTAGTTAGCGCCTTCCCTCAAAGGCTGCACAGGGTCTTGGAACACCAGAGTGCGCTTGGCGGGCTGCTTGGAGCCGGGGTAGTCCTTTCTGAATGCGTCCTGTGGGGGTTTGAGCGAGGGAGGCGGTTGCTCGGAGTCAGAGGCTGGGTCGAGTTGCTGCAGCTCGGATTTGACCTCTGCTAATTGCTGCTTTAGCGTTGGGAGCAGTCCTTCCACCTGGATGTAGTACCCACTCCTCCTCACTTTATCCTCCAGTACCTCTATAGGCAAAGCGCCGCATCCCTGCACTTTGAGGGAAAAGAAGCCGTACAGCATCACCCCCCGCACCACTCGCGGCCACAGCGTCTCCGGGTACTGCGCCAGCAACTGCTGCACGTCCCTGCACTGGATCAAGAAGCTCAGCAAGTCCATATTTGAAACTAGTGAAAGCTACCTAGCGCGTGCTCATAATCTCGTTTTCCATCATGTCCTGCGTAGCCATCATCGCAGAGTAGACATTGGCGAATAGCTTTTCAAAGGGGATCTTGATAGTGCTGGGGTCTTCGAGGGAGGTTTGGAAGGTGGAGACTTTTTCGAGCTGGCGAGGCATTTGAGGCATAGGCCCCGGCTTCCCAGACTTGTAGTGGATGAGGACTAGGCACTGGCTTTGGGAAATGCCCATTCGAACCGGGAAGTTGGCGGCCCAGCTCTCCATAGTAGTGGGCGGGTCGTCCGACCCAAAGACCAGCACAACTCCCAAGGCGTCCTTCTTAATAGCAGTCCAGCACTTCTCATACCTGTGGTCCCCCGAGCTGTCCCACAGCTCTACCTGCACCTTGCCTTCGCCTCTCCGCCCTGTCTTGGGCGGGTCGCGCTCCACTTCCAGGATGCGCAGGCCTACGGTGGGCGTAGTGGCGGTTAGGGAGTCGGACTGGTCGGCTAGAACGTTCGCTATGACAGTCTTGCCAGCGCCCGACGGTCCTGCGATAACGACTTTGACTCTAGTGGCCATTTATACCTTTGTAACTCCATACGACCTAAGCGCCTGAATTGCCTAATTATCGGACTTAATAGACTAATCATGCGCGTTTGGATTGACCACTCGATTGAACCCCCGACACACGCAGCCTCCGAACTGACAACAGACCGTGCCCACTCGCTTCAACACTAGGAGCAGCACAGGAATGGCTAGAAAGCCCAGAGAAGCAAGCAGCAGCACGTAAGGAACCCAGATATATCCTTTGCGGTCGTAATGGTCCAGTATGCCGCCTAATAGTACATTAAGTATCACAAAGACGTTGATAAATGCAGTTCGGTACAGGCCGAATTTGTCCAACTTGCTTGCGGAGCTGTTGGGCAAAGCACTAATGAACAGGTCGTTATCAGCCTTGGTGATGGAAATAGCAGTGAGGATGTTGATGTAGCTGGGGATCATTAGGAGGTAGCAGACAGCTGCCACTGTGTTCTTCAGCAGTTCGCAGGAAATCCAGTTGGAAGAGGAGAGGACTGGACTGATCCACAGCATAAAGAAGCCGAGCATCCCTATAATCATCTTCGTCGTCACTTTCTCGGCGACATAGATCAGATAGGCACTGTCACAGAAGAAAAAGACTGAGAGCAGGCCGTAGATGAGCATTGCCAGTTTCCAGTACGATATTAGTCGCTCCGCAGAGCGGGAAATGGAAATCAGCAGAGAAATTACGAACACGAGAATGTAGACGATTTGCAGAATGCTGGTATAGGCTGTATACTGTTCATTTTCCACTGCATCTTCGAACACCTGCCTCGACACTATGGAAAGTGCGAGGTAAAGTCCCGACACCGACACATAACTGACCATAATGGCCAAGTAAAAGTAATACCGGAAGAAGTAGTAAATCAAGCTGTAGCCGCAGCCGAGTGATTTGCGCTTCCCGAGAGAGTTGCGCATACAGCAAAGCATGTAAAACCACTGTCCGGACACCAGGTGCCAGCGACTTTTGAGGAACTGCTGGAAAGACACAAGGGGAGTGACTAGTGCTTTGGCGGACTCTACGTAGATTACTCGGTTGTCAGGCCGGGCGTTGAAGAGGTAGGAGCTGAGCACTCGCTCTGGAGCCACTGAGTAGAGGTTGGACAGGGTCCAGCCCAGCTTGTTGGGCGCTGTGAAGGGCTGGAAGTAGGTGAACAGCACTTCTCTGAGGGCAGACCACTTGAACAAACTGAAGGCAGGACTGAGGGAGGACACATGTCCATACAGGTTTTCTATGCGTTTACTCATGACATAGGACATCTTGTACTCAAACCACTGCGAGAGGGACACAATATTCAGCTGAGTCCTGGCTTCCAACTCCCCACACACAGCTACCACAGAGGGATTGTCGAAGGCTTCTACCATGTGATTCAGACTGCCAGCTGTCGGCTCCACATCGATATCCATAGCCAGGAGGTACGTAGGCTGCAAGTGCTCAGCGAAGCCAGTCATCAGCCAGAGTTGCGAGTGGAGCAAGCCCTTGCTTTGGTGTTTGAGCACTAGCAGTACATCCAGGGAGTCAGGACTGCCGGGCTCTGCGAACTCAGCCACTAGTTCGTGGTTGTTGTACTTCACGGTGGACTCGAAGGCTAGGGCGAGGTCGAGTGCGGAGCTCGGCTTTTCGCTGTTGTCGCATTCGATTTTATCGCAAATTTGGTTCGCGACTTTGAAAAATTCGTCCTTGATTTTCTCATCGTAGAGATTTAGTCGCTTTAGCAACTGGGGAAGGGGTAGATTCGAGGCCGCTAATATATCGACGTTATCGATGAAAATGACTGCTAAAGCGCGTTGTTTCTGGTCCTCCAAGGGAGTTCCCATGCAGCAGCTTTGGATTATGCCCCGAAGAGTGTTTTCGAAGTTTACTTCGTTGCCGTCTACGAAGTGCACTCCGACCACCATCTGGTACTGCTTCGGCTGCCTCAACGTCTCCAGTCTGATCCCCAGCCCCTTGCTTTCCCCTTCCCTAATGGGCAGGAACTCCAAGGCCGGCCCAGTGCTGTCCATGCCAGTGAAGGCGAGCAGGTCGTAGGAGCAGTACTCGTCCTCTTGGTCGAGGTGGCGAGTGATGGTGTGGCCCAGGGCCAGGGCCTGGGCTCGGATGGAGTTGCCGCAGAGTCTGCCTTGCATTTGGGAGAGTGGCAATTGGCTGATTAAGGGGTCTCGCAGGAACTTCTGTTGGATTTCCTTCGCTCCCACTCTGGTCATTTCCGGGTACTTCTCTGTGAAGTACTCACTACAGCCGTTGCATTGACACTGTCGTTGGTTCCGTTCGAATACTAATTTCAACGGCGCTTGCATACATTCCGCACTCTGTATAAAGTGCTCTTGATAGTGAGTGGTGCAAAAGGCCTGGGCACAGCTGAGACAGGCGACTTCGTTAACGCGGACAGACTGTTTGCAGCAGAAACAGCACTTTTTGACCAGGCAATGGCGGGCCTGCTTGCAGGTAGAGCATCTGCCGAAGTACTGGAAGAAGACAGCGAGAGATTCGATTTTACGCCGAGCGTCTTTGTCCAGGTCGTGGTTGCAGATAAACCCAGCCATGGTTTTTCTGTAAATTGAACACGGCATATAGGCGAAACAGAGTGCTTCTAGTCCTAATTCCTCTAAGGACGTACATATAGTGACTACTGAGTTCACACAATAGATGTATGCAGCGGGAAGAAAAATGCATCAGCCGGGAATCGAACCCGGGTCACATCGATGGCAACGATGTATTCTACCACTAGACCACTAATGCTCGGTACCCTTCCCTCTCCCTTTCCTCCTATAGCCCCAGTTCCCACTCTAGGACTTAGCCTTAACAGCTCTAGGAGCTTACACTACACACTGCATACAGTCTCTGCAGCTCTGCCTTCAGCTTCCGGTTTTCCTCTCTCTCCAGCGCCCTCTGTGCTGCCAGTGTCTCCAGCGCTGTCCTTAGCTGCTTGATGAAGTCCTTGTGCTTCCTCACTTCTCGCTGCAAGGAGACCACTTGAGTCAGCATGCGGTCTATAGGGTTCGGACGAGTAGGGACTGAAGGCTTGCCTAGTTCCTGTTTAGACAGTTCAAAGCCTTGACTAGGCACCCGGCTTAGGTCCATCTTGAGCGTTTTCAGCCCGGAAGTCGCTCTACCTGCGAGACATATAGACCCTTCATCTGTATAGTCACTACCTTGCACAGTGGAAGTGTCCTCCGGCCAGGACTCCTCGAGCAAAGGCTCCTCTATCACTTCACATATCCGCACTTCTGGGGAGTTCTTGTGGCATCTTGATAAGGACTGGGAGAGGCGCTCTGAGTACTGCAGGACGTACTCCTCGCGGAGTTCGGCCTGCAGTTGGCTGTTTTGCAGCTCGAGTGCGGTTACGCGCTGCCTGAGGTGCTCATTCTCGATCTCCAGTTCAGCTACAAGTCGCTGGAAGTCGGTGTGTGGCTCGCTCAGAATGCGGACATGTCCGCTGACCCGAGGCTTGCGGGCAGACAGGAAGTCCGCCACTTCCGCCCTGAGCACTCTAAAGTAATCGGCGAAACTGCTTTCTTGCTCCTGGGAAGTCTCCAGACTCCCTTCGGCCATATATTGCTGAGAGTGGCTGGGTAGGAGAGGAGAAACACTCACCTAAGGAGAGGGAAAGGAGGGGAAATTTAGGGGAAATAAGGGGAATGTTGTGGGAAGAGAGGGAAAGGAATTAGTTGTTTGTCTCTATTTCAGCAAGAAATTTGCTATTCCTCAGAATTGCTGCGTAAAGTTCTACTTCTCACGAATATCTTCTCAGTAACTGCGTTTCACACCAATCCAAAGTATATCCAATTGCAATTGCGATATTCACATTTCACACGTATTAGAAAAGCCACATACACAATTCTGCATCTACCCCATCCCTCTATATGCCAAAATCCACTCCCTGTCCCCATGCACTAGAAATTCCTTGCAAGTTGCACATCCCTCATGCATCTTTCTACACTAACATTCCCAGTCCAATCCGCAAATCTCCCTGGGCGACTGCTCTTCTGCCCCTAAATTACTTCCCTGTGGCTTATGCACTGCTAACATATCCCGTCGCACTCCATAGTAAATGAAATACCCCAGCAACCCAGCGCTTGCCGCCAATCGACCGTCCCAGGCGGATATCTTCATCCCACGGCTATCGGACCTGCTCAGCAGCCTTGAAGACCAGTCCCCCAGCACAGACCCCCAGCCCATCCTCTCCTTTTCCCAGCGCAGATGTAGACTACTCCCAAGAATCTCAATCTTCCAAAGAAGTGGCAAACTCCCGCGGATGAACTACGTGGACAGGAAGATCGCAAGCGAGCAGAAGCAAAGGTAGAATACTAGTTAATTGCCCTTGAGGTAGAGGATGTGGGCTCCGAAGCAGAGAAGTAGACGCAGGGAGTGGGCAATTGAGTAAGAAACTAAGGCACAAATGAAGGCTGGGAGCCTGTGGGTAGCTCTTATTGCGCCCAATGTGACTAATTCCACGGCTTTAGTGTAGTCTCTCCGCTACCCCCTTTCCTAGCCTCTATTCCTCCTGTCAATTTCCCCTCATCGAAATAAAGACAAAGTCTTTCCTCGGAACTGTCGTTGCCATCAGCACGGCGGGCTTACAGACTGGATGGAAGAGTGATGCTGCTGAGAAGTTAGGCAGAGACGGTGAATAGCAGCTGAAACTCACAGATGTCTGTCAGGAAGGCGGCCAAAGGCTGGAAATAGCCGATAATTCGGTACTTTTCGCCTGAATATCGCGGAAGTTTGAGCTACTTAATAAAGAATCGCACGAAAAGCTACACGCTTCACCGAAGAAAGGACCGATTCCTACAAAATCAAGCTAAAAGCCCACTTTCCTTCCTTTCCGACTATACTAATTCGCCGCAGTTAGCTGTAATCTAGAGTACAGTAGACTTCTTCCTAAACAGCTGCACCTGGAACTCGTCTTCGCGTCTACAGTTGAGGCAGTTCACTCTGCCGTTCTGGTTGCGAGTTTGGCAGGCGCGGCACTTCCAGACGATTTTATAGTCCTTTTCCCTGCAGCCTGGACACACCTTCGCATCCTCAGGGTTGGCGCGGAAGCAAATCTTGCACACGACGAAGTTGTCTTCAGTAGGTTTCGCCTTGAAGTCGTACTCAGCGTTGAAACGGTCCCTCAAGTGCTGCAACGCGTCCGTCTCCTGCTCCACCATGCTATTGTACCGCTGTGACTTTTGCCTCAGTTTCCCCATTCGCTCACGGCCTCCTTTCAGTTTTCTCAGTATTTCTCCGCAGAGCAGTTCTGCCTGGCCCTGGTCCTCCATCGTGCGGAGGTTCTTGAGGTCTTCGACCACGTCTTCGAGGAATTGGCCGATGCTTTGCTGTTCGTGGGCTGGACAGAAGGCTTGGCCCTTGTTTATCTTTGTGCAGCGGTTGCAAATGACGTCTTCGCAGGTGAGGAGAAGGAAAGCCTCAGCGTCAATGAGCGACAAACCGCACTTGACACAGTTGGGCAGTCTCTTGGTGGCCATTGTATTATTAAGGCATATTTGCCATAACCAAGAAATATCAGTCTCATGACCAATGCAGTGGGAGTAGTCATGCGCTGAGAGCCATTGTTCGAGGGCCTTTTGCTATTTCGCAGGAAGAGCTATCTAAAAGTCTCGAAATGGCAGTACATTTCTGCACTTACTATTTCCCTGTACGCATTGATGCTTCTCGACTAACACCGAGTAAATCCCTTGCAGACCCGCTGCTGCTTTAAATAGCGCAGTACTAAGTTCATTTTGTCATACTTCTACGCCTATTTCTCTGTATTCACTCTGGCCCGCAGCAATCAAACAGCATTGTTTAATGGATTAAATACCAGCTATTGCCTATCCAGATAGTCCAATAATTCCAGTTTTCAACAGAACAATGACTCTGCAAATTGACTAAGTGTGCTTATTACGCTCGTAGCCGAACCCATAGAGTCCTTTGGAAGCTCCGAACAGCCTTAAAAGCAAAGAAAAGCAGACAAAAGGCTGATTTAATCCGAGAGTTAGTAGCAAATATGTCTCTAACAAACCCCTCGCCTGGCAAAGCCTCGACATAAGGCAGACTTCCTCTAGCTTTCCGCTGCTGTAGAGCCAATAAAGCGTGTATTTAATGCCATCTTCTGAGGAAGTGGGAAGCACTTTTCCCTCTACCAGATATACACTACTCTGGCCTAAAACCAAGCCAAACAGACTCCGCAGTCCCCTCTAACCCGCTCGAATCTCTCCTTAGTGTCTATTTCCCATATTTATATGTGCATCCTCTCGCTGTTTCAAGGTCACAGCGACTCCTGCGAGTGCGACAAGTGCCAAGAGCCCGTCCTGGAGACAGAACCGGAAGCGACCTATACGCAGGAAGAGCGCCCTGCCACACTAGCGGAACTAGTGGAGGAGACAGAGGCCAACCAAGCCAGCCTTCTGGAATGCGTCAAGACCATGAGGGCCACTATCAGTCTGATGAGTGAAGTGACGAGCGAAGTGCAGGAATTGAAAGCACTGGTCAAAGTATCGCATAGCACCCCCGCCCAGGGCAGTTTCCAGCCTGTTTCAGCCGACTGCATCATTACCACTTTGTGTGGAGCGCTGTCCAACTTCAGATACGGACTGCAGCCGCTGGCTCCCGTGCAGACGAACCATTGGAAGAGCAGCAGGTTCAGCCTGCGCTTCATTGCCCTCAGTGCGGAGGGACAGCCACTGCCTCGCAGACTAGTTTTTCTAGTGGCTGCTTATAGGGCGATTGCGCCTCCGGCACTAATTACAGGCGGAATTCGAACCAAGACTTTCCTTAGAGGCCAGTGTTTACAGTCTACAGCGGAAGGAGTAGTAACCTTCGACAAACTCAGTTTCGCAGAAGTGTCGTCGAATTTCCCAGGCAAGACAGTACTGCTGGTGGTAGTCTGCAAGAACGACGACTCGGTGCAGCCCTACGTCTCCCCGCCTATCAAGGTGATCTCTCGTTACTAACACTCAGGCAGAAGTCGCTGGTCAGGAATGGTCCTCTTACTATGGCTCTCCACATTACTTCTAAAATTCCACCATTCGCCAATACCAGCAGTCTAGTAAAGCCATGGGCGACGGCATCAAAGCCACATTCTTCCAAGTCCCCGCACAGCCAAGTAGTCCCGCCACTGTGCCGAGTCCCAAGTTCGCAGGCCCTGCTTCAGTCTACCCAAGCCAGACTTCCTCTGCTGGTAGTCCTGCCAAGAAGCTGAGTATCGCTACAGGCACTGGCAGTCCGGAAAGGGAGTTGGAGGCAGGGAAAGGTCTGGATATGAGTCCGGTGACGCCGTTGCCTGAAGAGTTTAGGCCGGGACATGTGCCTGTGGCTTCGTTTCCTTCCCTGGCGGACAGTTCCAGAGTGGCGATTGCATATACAGCTGCTGATTACTTCGGCGAAAACCGGAGTTCCATATCCTCAGTCTTCGAAGCCCATCGCGACGATATCCTAAACAAGGAAAAAGACATAGACGCTATCTGCGTGAACTGCCAAGAGTACATCAGTCTCACGGATGTGGACGACCACTCCTACATGTGCTTCCTGCCCAGCTACCAGGACACCGATGCCCGGGAAGAAGTGGCACTCAGGGTCAAAAAGCTGCACAGAGCCGTAAACAAGCGACTTCGAGAGGCAAAAGGAGACAAATTGATGATTTTGATGCGACTTAGGGAAGTTGCGGTGGAGGTCACGAGGAATGCGGAAGCGGATGTGCGCAGGCTGGAGTTGGAACTGGAGGACTTAGCTATTACCAGCATAGCACTGGATGGGGGACTCTGCTGTTCGCTGCTAGCCCGGAGACTCGGGAACTTAATCGCGGAAAGAGAGCTGGAAACGAGGGAAAAAGGCGACAATGAGCAATTTGTGACCCACTTCAGCCAAGACTTCGAACGGCAGAAGCAGGAATTACTGAGTTGGAGAGGCAGTCCTGTGCCGAGTCCTGAGAAAAAGGCCCTAGCAGAAGTGAAGAGTGACATAGGCAGTGACAATGCCAGTGCTGCCAGCAGGTCTTCCGCCCTTATCGACTCTGATATTGCGGATATTGCTTCTGCTGAGGAGGGACTCAGACTGATGACGGAAAATCAGTTGAAGAAGTATTTCTATGGGCGCTGTTTGAAGCAGAAATTGTTGCTGCCGAAGTCTCACCCTGCGCAGAAGGTGCTAGTGTCTGGTTTGTTCGAGGAAGTGAGGCGGCGGGAACTGCCGGTGTCGCAGTGGGACCAGTTTATCCGAGACAGTCTGCAGTGTAGTTTAGTCTAATTTCAGACTTATAGTATGCAACCAAGGAGCAGACTGGAGGCTAGGACTAAGGCTTTAAGTGCCTAGAGTCGAGGAGGCCAAGTCTGAGTCAGACGCAGTTTCAAGGTCGGATTTACCGCTTCTGACTTCCGCATTGAGAGCTGCAGCCTCGATTTCCGTAATTCCCGCCAATTCAAAGCAAAGCTTTACGCCGGCGTCTTGAGCTCCGACTAGTGTCCAGAGACCTACCAGCGCCAGCACCAAAGGTCCGGCTCGAACCGCGGCACTGCGGTAGGCACGTTCCAAAAACTCATCCCATTGCGCTCTTAAAGGAAGCTGGGCGTGAGGCAGCGCCCGGCACAGGAAATCTGCAATATCAGCCGCCACTGGCAGATCCAGCGGCCACTCCGTCACAGTGAGTATTGCCAGTTCCAGCTCCGCCACAGTCCTCGGAGCCACACTAACTCCAGGCAGCTGGGCAATGTAGGCAGGACTCAGGTCCAAAGACTCCAACACTTTGAGAGAAATCAGGAGTCCAGTGGCTCCCAAGGCCTGCAGACTGCCTGGGTCCAAGTCAGGCTCGCAGGCGTGGTATAGGTCTACGAGGTTGGCAGCGAATTGGGGAGTTCGGGCGGAGGTTCCCAGCTCTGCACAGCGATCGTATATCCACCCTATGACTTTTTTCCGATGTGAGGATACCTGGCAAACTTGGGAGACTTTGGACTGGAGCTCCTACCTGAGTCCTACCTCACACTTGGCCTTCCACGTCAAAATCCCCGTCTTTACCCCTACCAGAGTCCTTGCAATGGGGCTTGTAGCGGCCAATTGCATCTTTACCATATGATTTCACTGTGATTCTGGGAAATGAACGAGTTCACGGGAAGGGGAGGAGAAACTGAGGTCTTGAATGAATTAATACAGCATATGCAGGGTTTAGGACTGGAAAGGGCAACTTTAAGGGGCAGACTTTGAAAACATCCATACTAATTGTCGCTCTGCGTCAAATTTATGGGAAAAAGGCGATTTTATGACCTGAAATCGCCGAATTGCGAACACTATTTGTCCTCAAAGGATTGCCTAAAAATAGGGCGAAACAATCACTTTACCTGGGAAATACAGGGGAAAAACCTGCTGGAAGATGTCTTTTGAGGGCAATTGCCAGAGTAATTAGGTCTATTTAGCGCAGTTAGCCTGTACTATGCGTGTAAGATCAAGGAACTGTGATTGTGAGTAGTTAATCTACGACACTATAGGGAAAGCTGCAGAATAAGCATTTCCTCAAGCCAAATTTAGCTACTCATTAGCGAATTTCTCCAAATTATTCGCTGAAACGACTCAAATCCTCTGAATTCGCGATAATTCCCAGTTCAAACGGTCTATTCCTATGCATTCCCCATTTTGCCGAAAGCATGCACTATATGCCTACTAAATGCTGACTTTGGCTAGATGGAAATGACTGTCTTAGTGAGTACTCTATGTGGGAAACACCCTTCGCTGGCGATGACTTTTAGTAATATATGGACTAACGCATAGTATAGGTGAGGAACATCTACTTGTTAATGGGACTATATGTATGTATTACTCTGTTATCAATTCTGTAGTCTGTCATTTGCTTATGCAAATAGACCGGTAATATGTGTATAACAGCTCCACTAAGTAAGACTTCTGGCTTCTTGCCGTCTAGACAGTTCTACGTGTTTACCGAGTATAAACCTCTATACCCGAAACACAACTGCTATTCCCCTACTAATGAAGAGATTTCTTATTTAAAATGTCAAAGCCAAGGCAGAATCACCAATTTCCGACCCCAAAAGTCCAAATTCTCTGAATTCATCCATATCTTTCCGCGAATTCCCGATATAAACTGCCTACTTACCTAAGCTTTGCTAGCACTAAAGAAGTATTGACACCTCCAAACCCATAAGCATTGGCAACGACAGTGCCCACCCTCTGTTTGAGCAGACTAGTGGCGTAGTGCGGCTTGAGCATCCCTGCATACAGCCGCAAAGGCTGTTTCAGGTTTATCATCGGCGGAATCAGGTCGCTATGCACTGCTAAAGCCGCGAAAACAGCCTCTACCGCCCCAGCCGCCCCTAGCAAGTGCCCAGTGCTGCCTTTAGTTGCAGTTATCACAGGCCCGGGAGTCTTGAAAACCCGTAAAATAGCAGTCAATTCCGCAACATCTCCGTCTTCACTGCCAGTTCCATGCGCTTTTACCATGTCCACGTCCTTTGCCTCGATTCCCGCCTGCTGCATAGCCACTTGCATTGCTCTGTATGCGCCGTCCCCGTCTTCCATAGGCTTGGTGAGGTATTCCGCATCGACAGTCGAGGAAAAGCCGAGGATTTCCGCGTAGATTTGGGCCTTGCGGCTGACAGCGTGGTCCAGGTCCTCTAAAATGAGAGCGCCGGCGCCTTCGCCGAGGACGAAGCCTTTGCGGTGCAAGTCGAAGGGCTGGTTTGCGCCTTCGGGGTGGCCGTTGGAGTCAGCGTTTAGGGCTCCGATCTTGCTGAAACCGGCTAGTAGGAAGGGCTGGACGCCCTCTTCCGCCCCTCCAGCCACCATCACATCCGCATCCCCTCTTCTAATCATATGAAAAGCCTCCCCCACCGCCGTCTGTCCCGACGCACAGGCCGTATTCACCGTAGTCGACGGCCCCTTCAGCTGAAACTGTATCGCCAAATGTCCAGCCGCCAGGTTAGTAAGCGCCTTCAACATCGCAAATCTGTCCATCCCCGCAAAGCCTTTCAACCCCACCCGAGTCTGGTTCTCCAGAATAGTGGATAAGCACCCGAAGCTGCTGCCAAATATCACTCCGGACCGGTTCTTTTCCTCCTCTGTTTCTGGCTTCCACTGCGCATTCGCTAAGGCTTCGGTGGTCACTGCGGTTGCGTAGGCGTTGAGCAGGTTTTTGGCGTAGGGGACTGCGTTGAGCCACTTTTCTCGCTCGAAGCCGGCGGGCAGAGTGCCAGCGATTCGCACTTCCAGGTCTGAGGTCTGTGGGTTGCTGGGCAGGGCGTGGATGCCGCTTTTGCCGGCGCAGAGGTTTAGCCAGGACTGCTCAACGTTGACGCCCAGAGGGGTGAGCAGGCCGAGGCCAGTGATGACCACACGGCGGGACAGAAGAGCTGGGATACTGGGAAGCACCATGGCAGGAAATATGAGAAAAGAGGACTTGCCTCCCTGGAGATGCCAGGAAACTCTTCGAAACTGAGAGGTTTGACTAGTACAAGGCGGGAATTAGTGCTGGAAGTGGATAAGTTACTGTATACACAAAGTATGATATCTTTCGTAGAAAGACTGGAATGTGCAATTCTGCTGTTATTCGTTACTGTGAATGTATGAACAGTTGAACTGTCTTTTCGTGATTTCCACTTCCTTCCCCAACGCCTCTTTCCTCTCCCACAAAGCCTGTCAAGTAGCAAATCCACGCATACTCGGGAAAGCCTTCCAGCGCCACTATTAAAGCCCAATGGACTCCGCAGAGCCCTTGCACCGCGCAGCCCGTCTCGGCGACCTGTCCCTGCTCTCCAAAGCCCTCTCCCAGGCTCCAGCCTGTCTCAACCAGCAAGACTGCAAGCTGGGGTGGACTGCCCTGTACCGAGCAGTCATCTGCGGACATCCAGTCGCTGCTAGACTGCTGTTGAAGCAGGGCGCTGACCCTAACATCGCTAGCAGGTCTGGAGACACGCCCCTGCACCTAGCGGCTGATGATGGCAACTATCGCCTGGTCGCTGCGCTTTTAGCAGCAGGCGCAGACCCCAACTTGCCGCAGACAGACGGGGAAACTGCGCTGCACAAAGCAGCTGCGAAGGGGAAACATAGAGTTTGCTGGCTGCTGCTAAGGCAGGGAGCGGACCCGAATCGCCCCAATAGCGGTACCTACCGAACTCCTTTGCACCTTGCAGTGGCTATGGGGAGAGTCAAAGTCGTGGACACGCTGCTCGGCTTTGAAGCGAATCCGAGGCTGAAAGACAAGTCGGGGAGTACTGCCTTTGACTTAGCAGGGAGTGAGGAAATGCGGTTCTCTCTGCGAAGACAGCAGAACACCAGGGCTGTTAGTGGGGAAAGTATGGAAAGTGACATTTCAGGGACTCTGTCCACTCCTCCGCCTCTTCTGTCCGAGTCATCGCTTGAGCCGGGCAACCACAAGGAAAGCCTCAGCAGTCTAATGGAGGCAATCGCCAACTTCCCCCTAATGTCCCAAGAAAACCTCGCCACTGTGGAGGAATGCGACTCCTACCTCAACTACACCTCCGACTTCTCCCCTACAACCAAGGCTTTCCACCCGAAATCCAGCTCTTTCGGCTTCGAGCCGGAAAGTGAGCATGTGGAAGAACTTGCAGGGACGCTGCTGCATCGCACTTTTTCCTTCGGGGCAGACCCGAAGATGTCTACGCTGTATGGTTGGCTGGCGCAGGTGAGACTGGAGGGACTGTTTGATGTACTTGTGGAGGCGGGGTATGAGGACATAGAGGCGCTAAAGAGACAGGTGAGGAGTGGAAAACCGCTCGGAATCGAGGAATTGAAGAAAATCGGAGTGAGAAAGGCCGGACATCGCCTGCGTCTATTAGCCTGTTTAGAGGAAGAAGCCAAAGGCCGGCCTCGACTTCAAGCCCAAATCGCCCACACCGCCCCTGCTTCACTCCACTGCTGCACCCAGACCGCCACTGCCTCTGCCCCTGCTTCCCTCCCCACAATGCAGCAATGGCTGGACTCCCTCAACCTAGCCCACCTCATGAACTCCTTCGTAGACTCGGGATTCGACGACTTGGAGCAGTTGCTAGGACTGATGCATACTCGGTACATAGTGACGGACCAGGTGCTAAAGGAGGATGTTGGAGTGGGGAAATTAGGGTACAGACAGAGACTGTTGATAAGGATAGAGGAGGACTGTGCGCTGGTTGAGGGGATGATTAGACAGAGGGAGGAGGAAATCGTGGCTGGGGAGAAGGCGGCGGATGCGACGGCTTGTAGTTACTGTAATCTTATGTAAGTCTGTGTTTCGTGCAGCTATATATTGGCGTTTCAGGCGGAAAGGAGAGATTGTCCCTGTCCATGTTATTAGATTTCTAATTCAGCGCTTTTCTCCTTATGCAATTGAATCAGACAAGTAAAACCATAAAAAGGGCAGCGTTTCTTATTGCTTTTGAAGCAATATAAAATCACTGCTCTGAGAAAGAGTAGCTCGCACTATTTCCTACTTGTAGCGTTTCTGATATACATTTGCCTTGCTACAATCTTCCTGACTAGCTGCATATAAGAACTTAGAGTACCAATATATTCTGTATAATTATCATATCTTATTATTGTTTTTACCCGAAAGTGAATTTCTGGGTTCTCAGGGCCTGCACAGTGATTTCTTTGATTGCCTTCCTCTCATTACTTGCACTGCAATGCACTCTTGGTGAGGAGTAGAAGCGGAGTTGACTACCACTGTTGAATAACTGTGTTTCCTTGGTAAAGTAGGCCACTCATATATAGCACCATTCAGCACTTGTAATTTCTCTATACTTCAAAGTCACATACTTTGACTTTTACTGAACTTGATGAACAGGGAGAAATAGCTACAAAGAACTTTCCCTTTTTGAGCCAGTGAAGGTCATCTTTCATCTCGCCTAGTTGGATTCTGCACACGATCTTCATCACGTCACTTCTGTAGGGGGTCAGATCCTCTGGCCCAAGTCTGACTGCGGGAAACAAACTCCAAGACGTCTCAGCCCGAACATATCAGCAGGGACAGACGTGAGAGACCTCAATTGCCAATAGTTCTCTTCAACACAGTCACCATTTCTTGAAGAAAATATCTGGACAGACAATAGTCCTCGTAGGAGGATTTTTGGGTGCTGCATATATGCGTCAATTCGATCAAAATATACTGTGAAAGCTAAGCCAGGCAAATAAACAACGTAATACAGACTCTAACAATAGACATGCAACGAAAACTCTATTTCGGCTATAGTCTCACATTGCCATGTATTGTGGTACCCTCAGACAGCTTGAACGCACAATTTTAAACACTTTAAGAAACAAATAATTGACAGCTACGAGTGGTAGCTTTCTAAGGGCCGTTAGCACCTTCTTAATGAAAGACAGAATTATAAAAATGGACTGGCTCAGTGATATCGGCTGCTTCGCCTATTACTTCAACTCTTTCATCCTTGTAACAGCCGTTTGGCCTGATGATTTCGCGTACTCCCCAATTGTCTACGTGGCCTACGCTCTCCTGGCAGGAGGCTTGTCCCTGTTGGCTTCCCATCTACTACTAAGGATCATTGACCTGCACTTCTCAGAGGTAGTAGGGGAGCCTGAGAGTCGTTCCAGTGTGCTCAATTTGCCTGTACTGCTACAGCTCTGCCTACCCCGTACCTGTTGGGGATACACTCTCTATGTGGTCTTCATGGCTTGCATCATGACTCCTCTGGTGCGAGAGTTTCTGAGACTAGGCTTATTCCTGTACGTATATACGGCTGAGAGTGGTGAATTCGGCTGGGGAGGACTGTTTGTATTGTTTGCAGTGGGAATACTGATGGGGTCTTCACTGAGTTTGCAGACAATGGAGGGGGTGCAGATAGGCTGTGTCCTGCTTAATGTGATTTACCAGCTTTGCAACCATGTGATTCAATCAGTTGATTTGACGAGTCCTTTTGTAAGTGTATGGCAGAGATTGAAGACATATACGACCCTTGCTGGCTATCAAATCATCTACTAATTCCCAGTATATTGGCAGCTTCTAAGGCCACTTCACAGCGGCATATGGTCCTCATTACCTTGGCATTGAGTTTAGTGTTAGTCATTGACTTATCTTCCAATGTGATTTTGGGGGTTTTCCATGGACGCATTATTAGTGAGGCAATTGCCCTAATCGCTATTAAAGTCCGCAGACTCCTATTCGTGCCTGTGTTGTTTTCCATTTCTCACATGTATATGAGAACTCTGGCGGACATAGTGATAGCGTGGAGCTACGGTCTAAACGTAACGGTGGCAAGAATAACCTATCGTCGAAGAATCAAAGCAGTGCAGATCCTCTTACCCCTGCTAACCTGTCTACCTATTTTCATACTTGCTTACTTCTCTTTTGATTTGGCTCTCGATATTATTAAATTGCCATTCGGCTACTCTATTACAGAAAGCACAGTGTACTTGATAATTCCCTACTGCTTCAACCGCACCATACAGCAAATTGGAGTAGCAGAGAAAGTCCCAGCATGGTGCACCTACGCCCTCTATGCAGCCTGGCTGATTTCCCTCACTTGCACCATTGCTTTATATCTTCACTACTTCTCTATCACAGCTATCTGGCAAGGTTTCAGCCTCAATATTGCTATCTTTGCACTGATGGCGGTCTGGCGGATTGTCGGTATTACCTAGTAGATAAGAATAAATTTCGGAGGTAAACAGAAGTTGCAGTAGTGAATAGCAATGAGAAAACGCGGAAAGGGAATTTACATATTTAGACTCAAAGACGCCCAAATCGATTATCAGCTTTCTGTGCAAGGGTAATTATCAATTACTATTTCCAAAAAAGCAGGAGTTTTCTGGATCTCTTATTTTCATAGTTTTGCTGCAGCGTTCATTTATGATGTTAGACCACAATGAATAGACCAGTGAAGTATATTGAGGTTTTCAATCTCATCTGCATGAAACCTAACACCTGTTAGTTTAATTAAACAAGTGTTAAATCTCAAGACGAAGGAAAGACACTGTGCAACTATAAAGGAGGATTCACATGTAAACCTGCCTTCAGCCTGCAGTGGATGAGCAATGTCGAAATACATTCTTAATATTCACGATTCTGGTAGTTACCTTTACCTGCTATTCCAGCTCCACCCTTCTCTTCATTAACACAACAGAGGTTATACGAGAGAACTCAATGCGTTGGTACTGTCCTCACATATTTACGCTCAATGCGCTAATTCTAAATCCAGGCAAAATTAAGTTACATATCCTAAGTCCATACTCAACCCCTCTTTCATATATACACATGGTAGACCTGCGCAACTCCGACTTCGCCCAAGCTCACCTCTCCGCCAAAGAAGAAGAAAAGAAGGCCGAACTCTGGTGCGAGGACTGTTGGCTCCTCCGCACCTACTGCATCTGCCCAGTTCTCCACGAAATCCAGCCCTCCCTGACCCTCGGCCCCAACCGGCTCCTCATCTACATGCACTACAAGGAGTACAGGAGGAGCTCCAACTCTGCGGTGCTGCTGAGGAAGCTGCTGGGCGGGGAGACGAAAGTGGTGATGTTTGGGACGGAGCAGGGGAAAGTGGAGTTTCAGAGGGAGTTGGAGGACCAGACTTTGCGCTCTTGTGTGCTTTTCCCGTGTGCGGAGTCGGTGCCGGTGACTGAGTGGATGGCGCAGCGGCCTGGCCTGCCTATTCGCCTAGTGGCTCTCGATGGCACCTGGACCCAATGCAGGAAAATGAGCAAATCCCTGCCCAAGTCGCTGGCCCTGGTGCACCTGAGTCCCGAGGCGCCCTCCCGCTTCCGCAGTCGCAAGCAGACGGCTGGCAACCGACTCAGCACCTTGGAAGCGGTGGCGCTGGCTTGGAAACTGCTGGGGGTGGATGTGATGGAGGGACTGATGCGTGCCTTTGACGCCAAAGACCGGGCAGGGATGTCTCAAAAGCACCGAGCCTACGCACTAAGCGACTAGTCTAGCTAGCCAAGCAGCACCGCTGTGCACTTCTCCAGACTGAACCTGGGTTCTCCCTCCGACCCAAAGGCTTGCCAACTCTCAGCAGCCAGCACTTCAGCGGAGTAGTTCTTGCCACCACCCAGGACTAGGAGGCGAGCGCCCAGGGCGAATACCTTCGCAAAGGCGCGTTTTTCGCTCATTTCCGGGGCTGGTTTAAGCTCGCTGGAAAGCGGGTCGAAGCAGTAGACGGAGCTATAGGTCGCATTTGACTGGCAGCCGCCGATTAGGTAAATTTGGTCTTTGAAGTAGCAGGCGGAAATGCCAGCTGCGCTATAGGGCAAAACGACAGATAGGCGTTGCCATAGGTCTGATTCGAAGGTGTACCGCTCGATTGAGCCTAAATAGCCCTTGTGATGTCCACCAAATACATAAGCTTCCCCACCACAGATGCACGCCCCGAACATCGACCTTTTCACGTTCATTGCGCATCTTTCAGTCCACCGGTCCGTATCCAGCGTATAGAACTCGCAAGTCTCCAAGGACCCTGCCTCCTCATTAAACCCTCCGAACACATACACTCCCCCTTCATAGTACAAACATGCGTGTCCGTCTCTAGCAGTGGACATTGGACTCCTAGTATCGGATTTCTTCATACTTGGGTACAGGATCTGAGTCGAACGGACACAGGCTTTCTCCTTCCCACCAGTTATGACGACCGCTTGGAACTCTGGCACGAAGCAGGCAGCGGAGTAGCTCCTCAGCACCACGTCCATCGCATTGCTTTCCCAAGTCTGACTGGCCACTGTCAAGGTCCAGGTCCCGCAGCTGGGAGTCCCTGGCTGACTGCTGTCGCCGAGGAGTAGGATGAACTCGTCGAGGAGTTCTTTGGATATCACGCCGAGTTCTGAGGTGGGGAAGACCACTTCTCGGCCTTCGAATTGGTACTTGTAGAGACGGTGCTCGGGTACGAATTGGAAATTTATGTTGGTGGCGTTGACTTTCAAGTCGTTTAATTCCTTATTATTCGCCTCTAAACTGAGTATCGCCGAGTCCGCCAAACTCTCTATTTTCTCATCAAAACTCCTAATACTTCCTATCACTTTCTCCACTAAGTTTATCCTTCTTCTCGCTAGCTCCGTCAAAGACTCTAACTCGTCTATATCTTTCCTATACATATGCTCCAAAGTCGCTACGAATTCGTCCCTTTCTTTCGCAATTTTGTCGATATATTTGTTGAAATGCATCAAAATCGATGTTTTTTCCTGCTCCTGCGACTGCAAAATAATTTCCCTCTTTTTTGCGTAGCTTTCGAGCAGTTTTTCCTGTTTCCTGCGTTGTTCCTCAGTCGTAAGTTTCAAATCTCTGACCGTTTCCTTGACTTTCCGCACTCTTTTGTCCAAGTCTTCGAACTCATGTGCATTGTGACTAGTGGCAATGCACTTCGCACACACATAAACCCTGCATTTCAGACAGTACAAAATTGCCTCCAGGCCCAAGTCCTCGTGCTGCGGACAGTAAACGGTCTTTTTCTTGGCTGCGTTTTCGATGAGACTGAAGTTTTTGGAGACTTGGTCGAGCCGGGAAAGCGTGATAGGCGCCCGGCACTTCGGACACAGTGGGTTGTTGGCACTGAGGTTGCCTTCAGAGTCGAAGAGCTGCAGGAACCGCAGACACTCCTCACACAGAGAGTGCCCGCACTGCAGGATGCGAGGGACGTGGGCTTCGGAGTCGTACATCTCGAGACAGATCTCGCAGGCGGCCATAACTACGACCTATGGTGGGGAAAGGACGGCTTAGGCCGGGTTAGGAACGGACTTTGCTGGGGAAGTACACTCTGGCTACCTCTGGGTCGCTCGGCAGACCGTCCAGAGCCAACTTATAAAGGTGGTTTCGTGTGAAGTTGGCTTCGTCATTGTAGGTCTTGTGCTGACTGAAGGGTAACAGAGGCAAGTTGACGACGATGGTTTTGGACTGACTGGGGACGACTAACTGTCTTTGCTGGGCAGCAGGCCGCTTGGGCACCGGTTTGGACACTGCGATAGACGCAGGGACCGGACTTACGCATATGTCTGTAGCAGCAGGGGATACACACGGCACTGACTGGATCGCCTTCCTATGCACTAACTTTCGCCTTTTCACCTTCTCTTCCAAACTCAACTTCTCCACGTCTGATAGTTGCTTGCCTGTTGCAGGTGCAATTTCCTCCGCTTTCCCAAATAGCCGCTTTAACTGTGTGAGGATGTCCGCACTTTCTCCACATTTCGTCTTGCGTCGCACCTGCAAGTAGGAGATCTTCACAGGAGTTAAGAGGTTCTGCACGACTTTGGAGCCCTGCTGTGCACTCTGCGGCGTTTCGAATATTCCGTCTCTTTTTCTATCCGGGAATAAGGCATATAGCAGTTTTAGTCCCTTTGATAAACTTCTCGGGGAGACAGTGTCTCTGACCGTGGCCTGGGTAGACTCAGTGTTTTTGTGCAGGAGTAAGCCAGTGTTAGGGACTTTTGGGGATTGGTTGTTTGCTCTCCTGGGCGATAGGAGGGCTTTCAAGTCTCTTCTGGGACTTTGGACGGCGGTTAGAAGACTGCGTGGGGATTGGATGTGCAGACTTTTGGTCCGCCGAGTGTGCATTATATAGCCTAATGAAGAGTTAGTAGAGAGGGCAAAGGGCGGAAAGGAGAGCCGGACAGCGGCCTTCAATGTGGCCTTTCAGAGCTAAACAATAGGAGCAGTGCCTACTCCCGCATTCACAGACTATCAGATGAGCGACTGGGTAGTTGTTGTGAAAAGAGAAGGACCAGTGTTTGATACTGCAGGCGATGTTTCGGCATTTGATGGGATAGGGACAGGCAAGTAACTCATTTCTCCTTTGTGAGTGGTAACTCTCAGGCAGCGCCTGCGTACAGACAGTACAGAGGAGAGCTGTTTGCCCCTGTTCAACCATTGTTCTGATGTACTCTCCGAAGCAAGTTTCGCAAATCGTATGTCCGCAAGGCCACTTCCAGGCCGTAGTGAGTTGGTTGCACTGGGAACACTGTCTCTGCACTTTTCGCAGTGCAGCACAGACTCGCTGCATATTCGGCCTTCTTGTGTCATCCAAAGTCAGCAAGTCCGTTAGCACCTGCACAAGGTTCTGACAGCGGCCATCCAGCATCATAACCACGTGTCTGTTGAATTCAGTCTGAGGCAGGCTGAAATAACTCACCAAATGGTCCGGCTTCTTCAATGCAGCCATAGCCAGCATCACTAGTCCAACTCCCCACACGTCGTCCTTCATCGCATCTCTGTATTGAGACTGGTTCTGCGACCTTGCAGCTCCGTACATCCTTGGCGACAAGTACACTTCGCAGCCTCGAAGCGTCTGCAGGACGTGCTCAATGCCCCTAGCGATTTGCTTGCTGTCGTCAAAGTGGCCCAAGTACACTTCCCCGTCCTTCAAAAAGACGGAATCAGGTGTAATGTTGCGGTGAATTATGCGGGCTTGATGCAGTTCCGACACAGTGTCTGCCAGGCGTGTAACTTGATAGAGAATTTCGTTCTCAGTCCAAAACCGTCTTTCCGCAGCACGCTCCTGGACCGCCTGGGCCAGGACTGTATCGAAGTAGGTCATGAAGAGGAAGTACCTGCGGGGTTTTTCATCAATCACGCGGTGGAGACGCTGGGGCACTGCCAGGCCTGGGGAAAGCAGGTTAAGGTGGAAAAGCATGCTTTCTTCTCGGTGGAATTCGGAGTCTTTGTCGCAGTCGAAGATCTTTACCCAGGCTGTGAGGGGGTGGCCGGGGAGTTCGGTAGAGAAACTACAACGGTTGAGGGAGTAAAAGCCTCGCTGATGCTGGATTCGCTTGGCTCGGAAGGAGCGGTAGTGCTGCTCCACTTCTGAGGAGGTGGGATTCATTATCTCTACAATATTCGCATTTTGTCTTGTGATGGATAATGTCGCGAATATGGATATTTTATAAGAAACAAAGTGCCCAGCAATTCGCTTTTTTAGCAAATTTTGTGCTGGAATGACCGAAAACTGATAAAATGCTGAATTTGTAGTAAAATAAAATTAGTTCCCTACGAAATGGCCACTGGGATTGAGGTTTCTTACCAATACGTCACATTGGAAGAAATAGACATCTTTTCGCTTCTATTGCATTGCAGACTTCAAGTTTGACTGAAATGGAGTGTATTTCAGCCTCACTCACAGCATTTGCCTACCTAAGCCCAGCAGTACTATAGGAGAGTCTGGTATTGGGCTGATATCTGTTTATTTTAGTGCCTAACTCCGCCTACTCCCAATTCCCAGTCTCACTGTCTATTGCCGTTTCTAATGCAACCACTTCCTCACATAGTCCTACACCAGTGCTAGCATACTTCTCCCAGTTCAATCCTGCATACAAATAATGTCAGCCCGAGACCGCCCTCGCCCCCGCTCCAACCGCCCAGTCTCCAAGTCCCCCATCAACAGCACTCAGTACTTCCTCGAGCGAGTTAACAAGGTACTGTCCACACCAGCTGTACGAAACAGCCCTGCGCACCAAAGCCAAAGACGGACTGTCCCATCGCAGCAACCAAGACATGATGTCGCCGCTAGTGCGCGGCAGGCAGGAAGACTGCGGGGCTAGTCGCACTGCGAGGAGTAGACTGGATAGGACTGGGGAAAGCGCGCTGGTGACCACTAGGTCGAAAGTGAGGAAAGTGGGGGTGGAGTTTGGACTTTGGAGAGTGGCGGCAGTGGTGAAGGGCAGATTGGGGCTGGGCTTGGCGCAGATCAGACGCTGCTATTTGTTTAAGGAAAAGCACAGTCATCAGTGCACAGACGTCCAGTCCACCCATTTCGAATCCCAGTTGTCCTACCACGCCAAGCAGTCCTCCCTCGCACTCTCTGACATGCTGGCACTCACGCAATGTCCCAACTGCAAGCATATCGGCGTGTCCCTGCTCACCACCTCCACCAAGGAACAGCTTTCGCCCAAGTTCATGCTAAAAGTGCGCAACTTGCTGCCTAGCAACAGCGACTGTCCCTCTGCCAGGCGCGAGGCCAAGACTCCCAGCTTGCTCTTTGCGCAGGAAATGAAGGACTCGGCCATGCAGGCCAGCAGTCTCACCATCAACAAGGACGACGCCCCTCCCAAAGAGTCGAAAGACACCCACGAACTCAGCATTGTGATGTACGAAGACGCCCAAATCCCCGATATCAGCGAAATCCACATGAACCCCTCCTCGCAGTCTCTGTCCATGGACTCCTCCCCCCTGGATTCGCCCAGAGAACACGAAAAAACGGATAATCCCAAGAAATCCCCTGATTTCAACCAGCCAGCAGAGGGTAAAAGGAACGAAATCTCGTTTGAACTGATTAAAGAGTGGAAAAAAGGCGATTCGAACTTGACAGACATCCCAAAAGACGACTTTTCCTGCAGCAAGCCTGCAGTCCCAAGGCTGAATTTCAGTGAATTGACCGCAGGCGGGAAGCAACCCATCAAAGTATTCGACCGCAAGAAGCTGTCCGCAGGGAAAATCACTCATTTCCTGCGTGAAAAGCGGACTTCCAGTGTGGATTCGAACCTGTGCGGAGGAGTGGACCGAGTCACGAATGTGTACAAAGTGCGGCTGCAGCGGGCGTTTGATATGGTCTTTTTGTCCCGAGCGAATAAAGACTTGGCGGAGTTGAGTCTGACTTTCGACTTTTTCAGTCAGGAGGAAGAAGGCAGCTTCCTGGCTGGGACTTTCGGGTCTCAAGCAGGTCTCTTCGTGTCTCCGGCTGCTGTGACGCTGCTGCAAGGCAAGCTGGACAAGGCCACTCTGCGCAGGAAGCGGCAGGCCTGGGTACGACTGTGTCCCTAAGGAGGTAGACCTACTTCTTACGTCTGCTCTGCTTCGCTTGCTGGGCCTTGCGAGTGGCTTTTCCGTGCGTAGGGATGTCAGTGCTCGCCAAGTAGGTCTTGCCCTCAGTCGACGTCTCTGCCATAGTGGACTTCTTCCCGACTTTGGGCTTCTTGGAGGGCGATGGACTGGCACTGCCAGCCCGCTGCCGCTTGCCAGGACTGCAAGTGCAGGGGTCGTCACACTCACAGTCAGAACCGCACTTGCAGTCCCCCTCCTCCTTCGCCTCTTCCTCCTTCGGCGACTTGGCGGGAGACTTGGCAGGAGTCCGCTTGGGAGTGGCTTGGCGGGGAGTCTTGGCAGGAGTGTGGGAACGGGACCGGGCGGGGGTCTTACGAGCACTGCGGGGAGTGGACTTAGCAGGGCTCTTCGCCACTGCCACTTCTTCCTCTGCAGCTGCCTTGGCGGGAGTTTGCTTGCGTGACCTTGGGCTGGACATTATTATTAATAGCGCCAAGTCTGTCTGTAGGCCGGGAACAGTCCTGTGCCTTCCTCAGCACTGTTAGTGTCTGCTGGGCATACAACGTGAGAGGTCAAAAATGGACACTTACGAGTTTGTGTGTTTCTACGCAAATTGCTCTAAGCGCTATAACACCAAATTCAACCTCGAGCGTCACATTAACATTGCCCACCTCAACATCCGCAATTTCGTATGTCCGCACTGCAGCAAGCGCTTCCCTACGAAGCAAAACATGCGCGAGCACGGGTACATCCACACCAATGAAAAGCCTTTCGGGTGTCGCTTCCCTGGCTGCAGCAAGCGCTATCGACAGAGTTCGCAGCTGACGGTGCATCACAAGACACATGCGAGGAAGGGGGAGAGGGAGGCAAGTCTGTGGCTGCCGGATTTGCGGCAGGAAAGAAAGGTGCAGGGACTCATACTGCCGCTGCCGCCTGCTCTCCAGACGTTCCTAGGCAAGTCAGACTAGCTTAAGTCGGCTTTCTTTAGCTTGCTGAGTGTTTGTTTGAAGTAGGCACTGCTTCCATTTCTATGTGCTTAGCTGCTAATTATCACGCAGACGAACTGTGGCTTCACAAGTGGACTGTGACGGGGTTTGAGAATACTTGAACGAAGGACAGCAAGGACACTTACAGGCTGAAATCGAGCGAATTGTACGTTTCCCCACTTAGCAAGCGGGTATTCCAGACCTGTCTCCGCTCAATCACCATTTATCTATGCATAGTAGGCACACAGCTCTATGCACATAACTCAGCCGAAGTGAGAGCTAGTAACAACCCCACAAAGAGTTGTTTATGTCGGAGACATATGTACCTGTGAACTTCAAGCATAGCAGGTCTACCACTGCAGAGGCCGTCACACAGTCGCTCCTGTGGCGGAGTGCACTGGATGATCAGCTGTACTGGGCGCAGAAACAGCCCAGGGAACAGGACTGTGTGGCGCTGGAGGTGGGAGTCTGGTGCAGTCGCAGCTATTTCGTCCTACCGAGGACGCAAGAAGGTTTGCAGTTCGTACTCCCCACTGCAGTCTGTAGGATCACTGCGGTCTGTGAGCGCTGGTGGGACCCTCGCACTGCATACCCTCTCCTGACCAGCTCTCACTTCGACTTGATCAGTCCTGTCTCCTACCCCTCGCCCACACTACACTCAGTGCTGGAACAGGCTTCCAAACACATAGCGCCGTCCATCCTTCGTGTGAGGTCTACGCAGCTCCAACTCATTTGCCAGACTCGCACCAAGTACTTCGCCTTGCTCAGTGTCGTGATGCTGCTATGGGGCATTTTTACGCTAGTCGCAGGAGTGAGTAGTGTGGACGTAGTTGGGCCTGTCTGTGCAGGCGCAGCAGTCCTAGCACTCTCGATTTCCGCCTTATTGACAAGGCTGAGTGTGAGGGCCAGACAGTGCTATCGAGAAATACACCTGCTGCTGCAGGAGTTTTGTGTGCAGCATGAAAACGCGGCAGGCTACACACTGCGGCCAATTGGACCGTTTTCACTCGTAGTGCAGCGGAGCGTGCCTTAGGCCTGGTGTAATGCTAATAAGTCTATCTGGCTGTAGGAATACAAGGACTGTGGGGTATAGTGAGGCTGTGGTCCAGTCCCTTCAGTATATCTCGTTTATAGTTCAATTGCCTGGAGAGCCCAATACCGGCTAACTGGTCGCAAGAGCTTGATTAGTTTAGGCGAATTGGAGGCTTAGAGAGTAGCGGCTGCTTCTCCAGCCAAAGTTAAGAATATTGTACGGGTCTTTGCTATGAGTAAATACAGAAGGCACTAGAGACTCTACCTTTAGTAGCACCAAGCCCTGGAGGTCTTTGTGTCCATACAATAATTCCAGCTTCCTCGCAGTTTCCTATAGGCAGGGACTGTGGCTGGGAACTGCTACCTCCTTTGCCTGGTACTCTATCTATAGCCTTTCTCTTAGTTTCAATCTTCTGTAAGCCTTATTCACGTTCCCATGAAGCTGAGCTTTGGTAGCTTCCCCTGGTGACGAATTAATCCCTGATTGTATTATTTC